>BNJS01003790.1_pt1 | contig 164011 bp, 174 predicted proteins | sample 8540461 | NCBI WGS metagenome assembly BNJS01 (sample SAMD00202454, study PRJDB9452) | human saliva metagenome | isolation source: human saliva | place: Japan | reverse complement strand
TTCATTATTTATTAGCGCGTCGCCGACGATTTGAAGAATGTTTTGTTAAGCCGAAAAAGCGCAGGCACCGCGTGAAGATTACAGAGTTGTCATCGCAGGTGGAAAAGAGTCACCGAAACAGAAATTGGCCATCAGAGCGAAGATGGTCTGACGATTGTCACAACCGGCGTGGTTACCGTGGCGGTGCGATCTCCGCGATGGAAGAAGTCACCAAGGGGTAAAACTTATCGGGTCTCGGGGCGAAAGCGATGAAATGCGGCGGTGCGAATGGATGGAAGATGTGAAGATGCCGAAGAGCAACCGAAGAAGGTGAAAACACGGAAAATGCCGCAGTAATGCGCTCAGAACAGAATAACAAAATATCATTAACATGAAAATAGTTTTAAGTTTCAGCAGACAGTGAAAGCGCATCATTCGTTATCAAGAAAGAAATTAAAACGCTTCGCCGATAGTGTAACGAGCAGCAGTTGTGCCAGATATCGTGCCGCAGGCTCAGCCGAATCGTCATTTCAGAACCATCGCTTCTGGAGAGCACATGCGCAGCGAGTTTTCGCCGATAAAACAGCGAAAATCAGAGAAGCGAGAGCGTCTCTTTGTGTAAACACGCAAAAATGATTACGAAGACATGATAAAAGAGTTGGTTACCGTAGAAAACAGCCGTGTCGATAAAAGCGGAATTCGTTAAAGCGCAGTTCAACCTTTGTATAAACGGTTCCTGTAAACCGCTCGAAATCATGACGCCAGCTTCATCGCCAAAAATCATCAAGGTCGCAGCAGTGGTCACGAAATAGCACTCGTCGAGTCAGGTAACCAGCTGCATCTGGTCCATATTACGGGTGACGAACCATGGCGCGGCCGGAAAAACAACGAAGCGGTTGATATTCATAACAGCTCGATCAACAGCGGAGCTGCTACTGGTCATATTTGGCTAACAGATGAAAAATCGGCAGGTTCAGTTCGATAAAATCCTTGAACCGGATTGCGGCCCAGGTCTCAAACGAGCGTTAAAAGATCTAAACAACCCTATTAGATCAGAGTTGCGGCAGCGAAGGCACCTTGACAGCTTCTCACCTTGCGCGATCCTGTACCCTGCTCACCCAGAGATCGTCACAGGGCTGTGTTTACCAGACTGAAAACAGCAGACCTAATCAAACCCCTGTGGCCCAGCGCTGTGTCCCCACGTCAGTGAATCTGGCAGGCCCCAGGTCTTCACAAAGCCCAAGATAATGTCACTTGAGCAGATGCCAGTGCCCACCGTGCCACTGGAGACGATGGAACCGCGTTTCAGCATCAGGCATGGCGTCGTCACCAGTGACGATTATCAACCGAGCTCAAAAGCAGAAAATCAACGAGCCCCATCGTCCGATGGAAAGGTTCCCTGTGCCCTGCCCACTGGAGCCTGTAAACGTGAAGCAATAAGCACCCCTGAGCGAACTATCATGCACAGCAATCCGACTGTTAGTGCCAGAAGATCTTCGAAAACAATTACAGCGGTGTCAAGCCTATTTTTGCAGGCCTATTTATTAAAATCCCATGAAAAGAACCCATTGCCGACGCTCATCAGAGAATCAAGGAAGACTGCAACACTGGCGAAACAATACAGAACAGATGCCGCGAAACTGTTATTCACCATTCCCTTCGGGGAATTGGTCCACGACAGCAGTTCAAACACGTCTGGATAAACAAAGAATAAGCAGCAAAAGAGGATCAGTAAACGACATCCTCGCACCGTTCCTTTGCGGACGCCAAATCATCAAGACTATCTCACATCTCGCGGAGCAAAGTCTCGTCATCTCTCGGGAGCGGGAACAGGAGCCAGTAGACCTTCCTGGGAGCGGCGCATGCTCGCTTCGAGCGTGAAGGATCAGTCATTTCCTGACAGACATCCCAAATTCCTTACGATCTTCATATCCGGAGCCGATTTCAGTCGCCCAGTGAACCTGCTGGTCGAGTCACAGCGAGAAAGAGCAAAAGAAAGAACTTCCACCGACCGCTGTCTGGTCAAAATCCCCGATAATCAATTTCATCTGTCGGTCATCGGGGAATTGTTCGGGGCTCTTCGATCACCTTGCCGTACCTTAGCGTCTGCACATCGACTTTGATCGTCCCTCATCGCCCTGTTCCCCATCAGACGGCATACTCATGAGTGCCACCCAGGGCTCGTCTCATTTCGCCGCCGGGCTGACTGGCCCGGGCTGCCAGATCTGAGCACCAGCACATTTCACGGCTCATTTCGCATAAAATCAACACCCAGTGAAAACGCCCATCAACGTCAACAGCGATCTCTGAAACGCGTGCTTCACACGCGTCCGGCCCCTGCCCGTGACCGCCGACTGGCGAAAACCCCACACCGACGGTACTGTCATGGCACTGTCTCGCCCAGATTAACGATAAGAAAACACTGCCGAGTAAAACCAAAGGTCCTCATCGCAAATGCAGTGCAGTTTCAATCAAAGACATCACTTTCAGAAAATTATCGAATAGTCAACTATTTTCGTTTTCGCCTTGAACAATAAAAGTTTCGATCGTTACCTTAACCTTGAACATGAAAACATCATTCGAATCACGCCGATCACGTTAGGGTCACAGCGTTACCACAGGAATCTTCGAGCCAACAAACGGATTTTCGCCGTCAGTGCTGTCACCTGGTAAACCCGAGGCAAAATGTGAGTTTTGATCGCTTGCACGATCATTTTACGGCTTCGTTTCATGCGGCAGCGAGGATTTCGTTCGCTTGGCGCCATTTGGCCCGTGTCGATGAAGGTCTCGTGCATTCTGGAGCAGTTCCCGCCACCATCAACCATCATCGCTTCTTTCCGCAGCCTGCTCCCTTCGATTCACCGTCACGGACTGTCAGACGGAAACCCAACTCACACCTCAACTGCCTCAGCATCCCGTCCAGCCCCAATTTCTCCGACCACAGTACGGGGAAGTCCATCAGAAAGACGGTCTTTACGAATCGACACGATAGTCGGTTGCAGGTTTCACATTTATTTTTCGTTTCGTTGGCTGAAGCCAGGGCCAGAGCGAAACCACCGCCAGGGGCCTGATTTCAAGAAAGAAAATCGCAGCCTCAATGTTTTGAGCGACCTGATCCAGTTAGTGGTCAGGTGCGTTGACGACGGTCTTCGCGAGCCATTCCTGCTCTTTGACTGGCGAACAGTTTCTTTCCGTCGATACAGCCAGGCCGGTTGCGATACGGTGCCGCAAATGGTTACTATCCATTGCGACGGCAGTTTTACCACGACGTTTATTTTTAGTCCTCATTATTCCTTGACAGCCATCAAAACGTTAAAAACATGGATAGCTCTGGTCCTCGTTCTTTCGCCTCATCAAACATCGAACATTCCGGTCAATTTGCCGCCGAGTTTACGATGCCTGTCCGTTATCGATAGAGCATAGAAAACCACCGTTTATTCAACGCGATCGGTATTTTCACGAACACCCTTGCTTGCAGTCAAACCGGGTTACATTTCACAACAGCAAAGTTCAGCAAGCGATTTTGACGCCGTTTGGCGAATCTCGATTCAATGACTTCGCTTTTTGATTATCCCGCCTAGCTTGCTCACTATCGTGCTGATTATATTAAACAAAGATTAGCAGCTTGTTCAGCAAAGCATTATCAATTCTGTTGTCCTTCCCGATGAAAATCAGTCAGTTATTAGACCACTCAATGAAAACAAAATCAAAATCACACTGTACCAGCAGCAAAATTACAAGAATGTCGCGTTTACCGCAATATTAGCGCACAGATCGCCGAGGCATGTGCACCACAACATCGCCGCTCAGGACACACAGTCGTCCTTCACTGTCAGCAGTCAGGCCGAGGCTTCCTTTAGACAAATCGGTACCGAGTGGGACACAGAGCTTGGGCGGAAGATCGAACTCACGAAGCGATTCTACAAAAATGAACTTTGGCAAGAAAACCCATGCCACGCACAGAAAATAACAAAATAACGTCGGATGGCAGTGTCCATTCAGGGTTGACGAAGCCGAAGATTTCAGACAAACGTTGTTCGATGCCTCACGATTGGTGACAGACCGCAATAATGTCTTTGCAAAGAAATTGTTGGCTTAGCCTAAACCACAGGAAATTGGCGATCAGCTTCAGACGGAGACAAAACGCCGGGGAAAGCGGGTAAAGTTCGTTTGATGCCCGGTTACCAGTAACGACAACGCACCGAAGCGGTGAAAGCCCTGGTCAAAAATACCTTTATTTACCATCGTCGACAGTTCAACGCGATTTGCATCCCATGAAAGCGACCGAGCACGACGTTATTTTCATATTCTCCACGGACAGTCGCACATGAGCCCTCGCAGCGAGCTCACACTCCGGCAGTGTCCGAATTTGGCCTGCGAGTCACCCATCAACAGAGCATTTGAAACATCAAAAATGTTCATGACGAAAGTCCTAGGCTCATCCTCACGCACATTCTTTCAGAGGGCGTGAAACCATTTGAAATGAAAAAAGAATACCGCCCGTCCAGGGACAAACCATGATTTCCGGTCCCGAAACGGCGGCTTTTATCGTAATGCCGAGAATCGCAGAAATATCGCGATTTCGTTCGTTCACCTGTTACCCCGATGGTGGCGGCGCAGCAGCCGACGTCGTAGTAAAGCCCGCGAGCGGTGACGAACGCGTCAGCCTGGCGAAAACGGTCACGGTGCTTATCAGCGCAGATCAGAGCGAGCAACGAAGATGGTCAACTGATCATTCGCTTAGTTCCTCTGACAGATGGATGTAACGGCGCTCAAAAGAGGAAAACACCACCATCTGACATTATGGGAACAAATTCCCCGAAATGGACAGGAGAGAGTTGTCTCATAAAACCTCTTTCCGTCATCTCGATTTTGTAACGAGTTGGTTTTGATGACCCACTGCCCTGCTTTGCCTCACCCGTGGCAGTTCCCTGTTGAGCACTGAAGCCTGCGCTCCCCGAAGTTCACTGGCCGAAAAACGGCACCGAGCTCAGGAAACCAACGCACAGACAAGACTGCAGGCGCATGAACGACCCTGTTCCCTGAACGGCTTCCAACTGGGTCTCAGGCCTCGACAGACTGTCGCCGTAACCCAGGCTAAGTGAAAGACATGGACACCTGAAGAGTTAACGTCAACAGCTTTATATCGTCACATTCCGGAACAACATACCAAATTCCAAAATGTCCTTCTCAGCTTCTCCACAAGACTTTGAAAAATAAAGCCCGGGTCAGCCAGAGTTTCAAGACTTCAGCCGATGGGCATGACGGCGAGTGATTACACCAGATATCATTCAAAACTCAGAATGAACAGTAGTATAATTTGCACAATATAGTATATCCCACCCCATACTGGCAACCAGTCAGAAAGCACCAGATGTGTTGACAGCTTTTGTGAAATAGTTCCATCAGATACTGTCATCATGAACGACAAAGCGACATCTGTGCAGACCGCAGCCTTCTGGTCATATCCCCGCTTCATATGGCTTTCGTTCCGGGGAAGAATTGCTCATGATGAGAGCAAAGAACTCGTAGAAAGAGGCGCCCGACACGCGGAAGCGAGAACACGATCCGCTGATTGCGAGCTGAGCAGCCACAATGCCTCGCCGGGCGGTATTCGCCGGGCGTGCCAACGGCGGGGTTTCCACAGCGCTGAGGTTTAAACGCCAGAGCAGCGCACCATGGGCTATCAAATGGTTTCAGGTCCCTTCGCGTCGAGCAGATAGACCAACCGCACTATTTTCGATTCTTATAAAAATCTTCCCAGGCCTGCGGCATGTAGAATAGATGAAGTCCAACACGCAAAGAAATATTAAAGAGTCCGCCATCAAGAACATAAGCGACAAGAATAACGAAAAATCACTTCGAAAACTCGAGCAATTTTCAACGCAAACATTCAGTAAATCGGGCCCTCATCAAAAACACCGCCAGGCCTCAAACCGCCCGACGCAGTGAGCAGCAACGCACCATCGTTCATTTCGCAGACCACGATTACGAGCGAACACCACCGGCAGGAACGCTAACTGGCTCCCCTGCGCCTCAGATCGCCGGCTCATGGTAACCACGAGTCGCCTCGATCAGACGGAAATACCAGAACCGATGAAACATTTGCACCGGACAGACCGGACAATCAAACGCCTTGAACGGAGCAGTCGCCTGGCATTAATCTTTCAAATCGAAAGTCTGGTATGTGGAATATGCAAAAATCAGCCAGTCACCTGAACTTTATTGCGCGATACCTGACAGATAGAGGCGAGCCTAAAAACGAGTCTTTGTTCATCCCTTCGAATGGGCAGGTCAATTGCCGCAGACCAACGTCATCTCTGCGTAGTGGCCCAGAAAGGCTTCGGTTTCGTTCGCCCACCAGCCTCTGATGAGAGCGATGATCGTAAATCATTTCGGTTACATCCTCGCAACGGAGTGACGGAGATGCCACGCTCGTAGACGTAGAAATTATCAAAACGTCGCGAAGAGAAGTCGAGTTGCAGTTCACGACGAATCCTCTTCATTTGCGGTCACCGTGTCTGCGCCCACCGAATCAACTGTTGTCAACGCCAGCGACAAACACTGTTCCGTCCGCCGTTCCCGGCAATTGACGAAAGTCATTGTGTCCAGTCCGAACAGCAGTCACACAGCGATGGTTCCCGCACGAAGTCAGATCTTCCATTGGCCGAAAAATGAAAAGAACTCATGACCGAACATCTCCACTGGGAAAACCGAGAATTCTGCAGCTGAGGAAGCAGTACTCGTGGCGAAGTCTCGGAGTATTGTTTGTTGGCTCAGCAAAAGTTTAGCGGAAGGCGAAAGTTAATAACGTGGTGCGTTCGTAGATTCTGAGAAGGAACGTCGACACCATTGCTTTGGCAGTCGAGCTCAGAAGACTATAACTTTCACCCGAAAGGATGATTACCTTTCGGCTCAGTTCCCGTGCGCAAGAGGTGCCAGCCGGAGTTATCGCTCGCTCGCTTGAAAGAAAAGACTACGCACGGCCCAGCGTGAAGCGCATGAACGTACGAAGCGCCCCGAACGAAAACATGGTTCGCAGTGAAGCTTTCGCAGTTGCGAACGGCATGTTTCGGTCTGTCAGGGGAAAGCCTGATGTCGAAAATCAATGCAGCAGCCCGCCACGAATTTGGCGGCAGTGAAGCGAACCCGGAGAACCACATCACGGTTATTCTCTTACGGTTTGAAAACCCTCACACTAACCATTTTTCAAAGATGATAGATGCAGCATACGAACCGTAGTGGTCGGCCGAACGCTTCCAAGAGTCTTCGCGAGGAGAATGGTTCACATCTCGTCGTGCGAGGTCACATTTTGAGTTAAACCCGATACAAATGGGGTCTTTCTGCTCGATCGGAAAGTGGGATCTTTCATTCACCACTGCTCATATAAAATACATGTTAGCCTTAGAAACAAATATTTTTAACGAAGATACAGATGAGCCGTCCCAGTAATATTGCTCCCATTAAATATTGGGAAACAGCTGGCAGATCTGCTGACACCTCAGTAACTGTAAAACAGAGACTGCACGATTTTTGTATTCCGCGAAAATTTTCCTTTGGCCGGAAAATAAAACCTGTCTCTCAGAAAATATTTCCGAAACACAGAGTCTTCCCACAGTAGGGATGACATCGAAATACTTTCCTCGGCAACGGGAACTGTCAGTTCACATCACTAAATATAGCTAAACACCTGGCGGAGATGGGATGTTGCGCTCAGAAAGATTTTTGATGCCCAAAACCTCATTTCACCGTTTGGGAGCGGAGGGGCGCCGTCGACAGCGATGACGGCCGGTATGAAAATTAGCGGAGGAGTTCTGATTCGTATGCCGGTGAAATATCCCGACGAGAAATTCATCCGATATTTAGATTTTTCGTGATTATGCCCTGCTGATTCACGAAGGGCAGTTCGGGCGAACACTGGCCCCTCGTGCAGTGCAATCCAAACAGCCAGAAGAGAGAACTTTGTCTGATGAAAGAAATATTAAAATCAGGTGATTTGCCAGCCTGCGGCATGAGGCGCCATCTCTGCGCATGATGATGATGAGCGACAGCCTCTGATGTGCACAGACTTCGCGTTACCGGGTCAGGTCAGACCGCAGCGAGTCTGGTCTGCCCTCACCGCCGGGGATTCGCGCCCAAAGCGAAAAAAGGCGGAAATCTCAATTACAGAAAACGAACTTTGAATACCCAGAACGGCGGACTGCAGTGATTTTACGAAGCTTTTGCTGAACCCCACAACAAAATTGGTTAAAGAAAATTGTAGTACTATAGAGAACTTTCGAAAGAATTTTAACAAAATTATAAACAAAACCGCTTAACCCATGAAAATAGAATACGGCGGGACAGCTCGGCAGTGATTCGCCAGTTTCAAACACGATGATGAATTTCACACATTAGACCTGAAGCCTGACTGTCTGCGCGGAACATCGCACTTTACGCGAGACCACCATCATCAGTTCATTATGTGATTTCGAAAGTGACGCCTCGTCAGACAGCATGTGAATAACCGCGCCGAAAGATTGCTGCAGCCGGGCGAATGCGCCAGTCCTGTTCCGCGCGTCAAAATCATCTCAAAGCAGAAAATACCACAGAAAGACCTCATCGCAACGAAATCCCAGTCTCGACCGTCTGTCAAACGGAAGTGGGGTCCTTCCTCGTTCTCGTTCAAAAAAATCCGAACAATTATGGCCATGACGGAAAGCGTAAGAGACCGTACCTGAAGAGCCGAAAAATCTCGATTCGCCCTTCGTCTTGAAAGCTCTGGCGGACATAGTGCGAATCCCTCAATCAACGTTAAAACGACGAAGCTCTTTCTCAAACACGGAATGGTCATCGATTTCACGATTAAATCATGAATTGACGAACCGTTCTGATGGTCGCGGCGACGGTCGCCCGCCTTTGCGACAAGCCTCGATAAAACGAAAACCCGTCAATGAAACAGCGTCAAGACCGCACGTAAACAGCGACACGGCGAAAGGAAATAAGGCTCATTGGTTAGCATGTACGTGGTAAAATTTTCACCACAGATGCCGATAACAGCGGAATGCGCACCGCCAGCGAAAAGTCTGAGTTGCGAGCAGCCAGAAGAGTTCATGTTCACATAGCGGAAATAACTCGGGCGTAAACGGTCGATATTACATCTCGGCAGGCACACAGAAAAAATTCAATCACGACAATCAATGATTGCGATATCAAAGAACAGAATCTCCTTCAATGCTTTGGTTTTGCCCGACGACACCGTTATAAATGAGCCCCCAAACAAAACGCAGCGACGACAAATTGAACTGTTGCTCATCAGTCAGCCACCCCAAACGCACGGCACACAAGAGAATTACGGACAGCGAGTTTGGTTTCAGCGCACAGGCACAAATGTTTACGACAGAAAGCGAAAATCGTGTTTATAACACGCAACAATGTTTCAGACCCGCTGGCGAACACCAAACCGTGCCGACACTGGCACACCTCTCGCAAAGATAAACCGATAAAAGGCTTCAATATTAGCGTTTCTTTGTCTCGAAGCGCTCTGTGCATTTCCAGAACATGAGAATAACCGAGCCCTTGCGGTAACACCGCCAGTTCAATTCCAGTAAAGCCACACCAGATTCATCGTAAACCGTCGCATCTCCAACGTCGCCGACAACAAAATAGGGCGAACAAGAATCAGGCGCCAGAGCTGAAATACCGGCAATCGTGTCTGGTCATGATAGCACAGGCGGCCGGACGGATTCGCCCTTCAAACAATCTGCCTATCAGCCGAGTAGCACATGCCGGCCTCGCCGAGCGCTGAGTGAATGAAACCCCTGACAGCCAATCGCCCGTACCCCGCTGGCAACAGCCAAACAGCGCCTCGTTCTTCATCTCGTGAGCAACAGCCTCGCCCAGCGTCACCTCATTTCGGGAACGTTCACTGCCCGTGCCACCGGGGCATGGAAAATCACCGTGTCACGGCAGTGAAATCACAGCTGCGCGACCTGGCTGGCGTTCGGTGCGCTGGTTGTCTGTTGGGAGTCTCACGAGGTCACGCCACAGTTCAGATCCAATGTTGACCACGCAGTCCGGCTGCAAAGAGGAGTGAGAGCAGCCTGCCCGGGATGGCATAGCCACCGTCAGTGATAAGCGCGTCGATGGTCGCTAACGAGCAGACGGTCAGATATGTTTCGTCCATCTCCACCAGACGCCAGGCCCTGCCGGCGGCGCTACAACGGACAGAACGAATTTGCCAGCCGTAACTTTAGCGGCATCAAACCGAAAATCGTCGATCAAATCAGGAAAATCATCAAGAACCTCCCGTGCACGGCATCGGCAGACGAACGGCGTCCAGGATCAATTCAGCCCCTGGCGCGACGACCATGCACCAGTTACCCAGAACATCAGAGTGTCAGCGAAGATTTCAAACAGCTCAAGAGCATAAGTTTCCCTCAAACGATAATTGCCCATTGAGACCCATTGACTCACATTGAAACAACAGCCTTTAGCATCAACAGCCGGGGAGAAATGACACAACATAATCCTATTCAAAGGAGAACTCCTTCAACATAAATACTAGACGACAGTCAGATTTCATAAAAAATTTGGAGATTTGTAGTCGGGAGGCCCACCTTTATATCGGGCACCACCATTATTCTCAGATTCCACCCCACGACAGCATTACCTTCGTTACGGCACTGGATGGTATCACGAGACGGGTCGGCGCAGACCAGAAAATCAACGTGGCCCCATAGATCTCCCCAGACCTTATCAGCAACACCATGAGGCCGCTGGCAAAACTACCCAACCTTTGTACCAGTCCGCAAAACCTTGGGTTACACCCACGCAGGGGAAGAATCAAACGATTACGCGAGCCGTTCAAAATACGGAACACCTTCACCGCGGCATACCACGGAAAATCATCGATAACAAAATGTTCTGATACAAGTAGTGAACTGCCTGCTCCGGATTGCCGATAGTTTGCTGGCACCAAAAACGTTTCTCAGGAGAAAATCGAGAAAGGCGCAAAAACACTTTCCCGAGTGCTCCACACGCCGCCCAATTCAAGAAAAGCCAACACAAACCTGTAGAACCGCACTGGCTTATAGTAGGCGATCCATTGTTAAAAAGCTTAAGAAGTCCTCACACAGAAGAAACTCTGGAAAAATACAACCAAATAAAATGAAAACAGAATAACGGGCAACAAAATCATGGAAGACAAATCAACAAAAGCCCAGAAACAGAACTGGCAAAGAGCTGAGACACAGGCAACGGCATCGATATGTCTGAGAGAACACGTTTGCAGCAATGTCAGGTTGAACCAAAGAAAAAGCGAGCAGTAGCATGCTGTTATTCTGACCAGCCATCAATTAGAAAGTACGATAAAACGCAGACGAATTCCGAAAAACTAACCGTCGCTCGCGACTGACCGAACACAACAGTAACAGCACAAAAGTTTAAACGAAAATACTAACGAAAACAATAAAGATCGAAAAGAAGCCTCAATCCTTTGAATACCGACACGAATTTCAACCGACGTAGCCATCAATTCCAGTAGAAATCAGCGAATGCCAGCGTCGAGTTTGCTCAGCAACACGTTAAATAGTGAATGACTCACCAGAACGACCGTTTCTTTTTATACCGCTTTTTGAAAACGGCAGGAAAGAACATTTTGTGAAAAATTAGAAAGCTTTTACAAAAGCGTTTTCCTAATATTGTATTTGCATGGAATGAACCGGTGGCGCTGGATTCCGATCCAGCGTTCAGTCTCGCCATTCGTTCACCACCCACGGGCAACATTACTGATAACAGCAAAATCGTTATACCCAGAAAAACAATTTAAACACGTCAGCTCGAAGTTTTCGTCCATGCCCAGCCTTACGGCCGATGCAGCTTCGCCTGGTCAACCCACCCCTCCTTTCACATCACTGAATCAAGAAAATCCGAGATTTGCGTCTCCATTTCGAATCAGACAGAGCCCCCGCATCCGTTGCGCCGTTCACCTGTCCGTCTGCAGGCGAAGCCGATCGCGGCGCATCGGTGATTCTCGGTCATTCATTGTAAATCGTTCACCCAGAGCTTAGCTCATCAAACTGAGCCTGGTGTTCATTCACTGAAGAAAACGACTGCGCATCTTCAGCGACACAGAGTTGTGAAGCCATCGGGGATCGCAGCTGTGACCACATGGTCGAGTTGAGCAAGCTCGTGCGCGGCCAGCAAGCTGTCTTCCATTGCAGCATCTGCCGCCCGAACAAAGCCCGCAGTCCACCATCTCGGTGAACAGAGTGAATTGTGCCTCATCTGTCGGGCCACTGCGCTAAGAGCCGTCAGAACCGACGGAATCACCGAGCAGTTCAACCCAAACCTGTCACCTGCTCCTCAATAGCCTTAGCAAAAAATCACTTTTATCGACGGCAACGTGATCTCAACACTATCTTCATTTCGATATTCAACAGCTTGAATGCTTCCGGACGTTAAATCAACACGCCTCGATGTCTCTTCCAAAGAGTCCCGAGCACATCTGCAGTCGTTAGTCTCCCCGCAGGTGCTGCAACCAAACACTCGAGTTCCTCTCTCTACCTCGTATCAATTTCTTTTCACCAGGCTGCAACAGTCCAAATTTTCTTCCCGAAATTAGTCCTTTGCTTGCCTTTAAGACGTCGCCAGCCGATCTTGGCATACCCCACCACCTGTTTTTGAAAAGGAATTTTATTGCGTCCTTTCTTGGCGGCACGTTCAGGTTAACCCTTGAACAAAATTTATAAACCGAAATGATTTATAAAAACTACTTGACCAGCACCAGCCAAAACGCTCGTCCACTGACCAGCACATAAGAAAGCTCAAGGAAGACTCCTCTCCAGTTCTTTGCCCGAGCACCTCTCGATTTCATTCGTCTCCAGCAAGAAGGAAACCGCGCTCAGCACTGACTGCTTTCACCCAGCCTCACTGATGTCATTTCCGTCACTGTCTGCCCACCGAAAGACAAACCGCCCAGCCTCACCATCATTCCTCTCCTCTAATCAGCCTGTCTGGCCTTCTCAGCCTAAAGAAGCAACATTTCCTTCCTCGATCTCAAAAACTGGTTGATCTTCCTCATCACATAAGTTTTAGTTTCAGAACCTTCTTCCGTTATTTCAGCGTTTTCTTCTGATTTAAACGATTTCTCACCACTTTTTACCGTTACTTCAGCCCCTTTTTCTTCGTTCGCAAAGGAACTTTGTATCCAGATTGCTTAAAGACAGCCGCCATCAGTCCGCCCCCAGCCGCTTCGTGCTCAGCAGGGTAGACATCAGGTCTCCAGCCATCACGACCAAACGATTCACCGCACTGACGCGCCATCTTCCGGCAGCCGCATCGACCCTCCGTCGTCAATCTCTGCTCATCTCCTCAACGGTCAACACCGCCCACCAACCGATTATCACTCAGCAAGCCACGATCTTCCATGCTCATCGTTCCCAAATCTCGCCTCCACGGAACAAACGCCCTCCAGCCCTCATTTCCCACAACCAGCAAACGGCAGCCAGCCCAGACCACGGGATTTTCAACTGCCTCATTTCCCTCGTTCAACCCGCATCTAAACGATCGTTACCTGTTGGGTCGCAGTTTTTCCGCACACCTGCTTCACCACCGACCAAACCGTTTCCGAGCCAGCCAGAGCAATCTCCGCAGTATTTCAGAAAACAGCGATAAAAACCAACGGCGTCAGAATAAGTCTGCGTTTCACGTCAATGCATAATAAAGGTCGCGCCCTTCGGCAGTGGTCAACTTCGACCGTTCGTTTCGCTGCTATTTCAATTACGAAATTAAGCCTGGCCCGTAGCAGTCAATCACAGCATTTAGTCCCCGATAGCGCGGCACGATTGCACTTTCGCTTTCCGTTTTCCAGAACCGACGCTGTCAGTTGTGTCTTCTTACCCATCTCGAGTCGTGCCAGCGTCGCCGACCAGCACAACACCGCCCATAACTCCTTCAAATCAGACCGGTTCGAGCACAGCACGCGATCGCGCAACCACCGTAGTCCATTACCAAACATATTCATATTGTTCCGAATTGCAGTCTTCTTTCTGCGCCCATACATCGGCTTGTTTGTAAGTTATTCGCTGCGCGAGTGACACTGGTTTTCACAGTTCTTTCCGTGAGTTATCGCCGAATGACCGCGTCGCATTTCAACGTCCAGAAGTCACGACGTTTTCAGAAATCATTTAATTGTTATCCCCGTTTTTCTCGCGCCGAAAGAAATTCCTTCAATTTCTTCACGCGTTAATTCGAAGTCAACCACCTTTCTAGTGCGCAAAATCTCAATTCTTCACCCGTTTTCGGTCATTTGTTGCTCGCTTCCTTCCGAACTCAGCATTCCTTGCTCCTGAAAAGAAAACACAAACCCCGGTGTCGCTCATCCTCGGCACCCTCGCGCCGCACTTCACAGCCCGTCTCTGCGCCAGAATGTCTTCCGCGAGGTCCGTGAAATCGATGAAAGTCACGAAAGTGACTTCCATCGCGCTGCCGATCATCAGCACACCAGCAGACGACCGGATAAATTTTGCGTTTATCTTCGGCTCAGCATTTTTTCTCTCAATTTTTCCGCAGTTATTCCTCCATCAAACCATCACAAAAACCCGCCTTTACGGCACCATGGTAAAGCTCGCATTGCGAACCAAACCGCGTTAAACACGGGCAGAAGAGTGTCAAAAGTTGCCTCATTCACATCATCATTCCGCGTTAACACCGAATTGCGGCCCGGTGACAGAACTTCACTCGTTCTTCATTCACCAACGCAGCATATTTGTACCGCAGTTATCTTCGCCGACCGATTTCGTCGCCGACGTCATCTGAAAAGTTATTATCATAGCATTGCACTGAACGAACTAAAATAAGTAGCGAAATTGAGCAATGATTTTTCAGTCGAAAAACGTTCGTCGACACCATGGTGCCCAGACCAGTCTTCCTCCGTCATCGATCAAAGTTCAGTACCTTTAATTGGTTCATCCCCTGGGACTGTCTGATCATCCTTCAGAATCATTTTGAAATCGTTGTTTGTACGGGAGAGTTTCCGTCGATCATCAGATACTTTCTAGAGAAATGATCATCAGCACTTCAGATCACCATCGAGCCGGAAGGGAGTCAAGACGTGAAAAATCGCCATCCAGCCGGTCAAACCGATCTGTCGGAAAACAAGGCCGCCCGCAAATGGTCTGCAACCATAAAAACTCAACCACAGGCCCCAGACCATCTGCCCACAGACCCCTCAGTCGACCTGTCCACCCCTCGACAGCACCGAAGACCTGAACATCTCTCGATCCAGCCTCGACTTCCATGAAATGTCTGGGGATTGATTGCAACAAAACTCGATCAGCCATACCATGTCACATCTGTCAACCTCATCTAATCCCTTGAAAAATATAAAACCGCAAACTTATTCAAACGAAACCATCCACCCACCACCTGTCACACTATCGTGAACATCCACCATCCACAGACCAGGCCAAACCAACGGTTCCAAACAGAAACACGGGTCCGTCTCACGATCGATCACTTGACGATTGAGACCATCATCATCAGGTGCCACCACGGAACAAAGAAAATTGAAGAACAGCCTTTCACTAGAGAATTTCGATCGCGAAACCGCAGCCTGGGGATGCTCGAACCCACAGTTGTCGAATGCCAGTGGCAGAAGTATCGACAATACCGGTGAGCATCAAGGTTCTGTCGACGAAGTCACGCACCCGTCAAAAATCAAAGAACCTTGAGAAACTCCGCTTCCAACACACCAAAGAGCAGTCAGCTGACGGCAAAGACCAGACCATTCACTGTGCGCAGAGCAGTGGCGGCCAAAACCACCTTACGAAAGAGGCCGGAACGCGATCAATCCCTGCAGTCGCTCACGGTTTCAGAACATTTAACCCAGACAGTGAAGATATTTCAAACGACAACGGAAGCGCAACAGTCACTACAGACGAAAACGCCGAAATCATCGGTCGAAAGCCGGAGGAAAAGCACTCGTCGCGTGAATCATCACGAGCTGAACCCTCCGTTCTTCATCGAAAGAAACCGCATTAAACATTGACGATTCATCAAATTGGTTCATTCGTCGCATGAGCCTGGCGTGTACAAGTTACGATTACCAATAACAATCTGTTTCTGCCGATGACGATCGCGTTGCGCCAGTGAAAGTGACTGCGACGCACGCCACGGCGTCATTCCACTGCTCATTTCAGGCGATGCGATGCCATCATTTCACCTGTACAGGTCAATTCCCAAAATTGAAACGCAGTTATGTCATCAAAACTGATCAGGAAGAAAGTTCAGCAGAGCCAAACAAAATTACAGGTGCCATCTGCCTGCGCCCGCTTTCCGGGCCGCAGCTCCCCACCACATTACAGATGATTTGGGGCAGAAGTCGGCGAGTAGTTGCCCAACCGCAGGCTGGACCAGGCGTTCGCAGACACGCCGCAGCGTGATAATTACACATTCGAGAAGAATCGACGAGACGTGGCACTATCGGTCGACGAGCGTGGAGTTTCGCGCTTATTACAGATGCCACCCGACATCGCCCTGAATACATCGCCCACACACCTCAGACGACCACTATAGCCTTGACAGTCTGGCCTGGAGAATTTGGCGAAAGTGGTGCCGACAAGTACGAGCGATCGCGAAGACCGGTTTAATGATGAAGAAGGTGATACTCGCGAGTTAATTGTCATAAAACATAACAATACCAAAGCCCGTGCCGCCTTTATCTAAAACAATCGTCAGTAACGAAAGATATCAGAACGCTCGTTAGACCACCGCGTCGAGCTTGTTTTCTGGGAGAAAAACTATTTCGCGCCGTTGCGTCTGCTGACTGCTTGGCCCGCGCCATTCTGGCCGAGTAAATGACTGTTCTCGTCAGTGACTCGGAGTAGTACGACAACCTGGTCTGCAGACAAACCCAAACAGACGGAACCGATAAAACGGCGTGAAACTCACGATGGACCTTTAGTGCGTTTGTCTCACAAACAGGTCGCCTGTACTTTCAGGTAGATGTTTTCTGAATCAGAAGTTTTGTTGTCGTCAAACCAAAGAATGAGAAACTTAGAGGCGGCAGAGGTTAGTGGGATCATGGGTTGATAGACAGCAGTGGCTTGATGACAGTGTCTTCAACAGGTCAGGTTCGCTGGAAGAACTGATAAAAACGCGGGAGTCATCAGAAAAACACTGAAGCCCCGATGGTTTAAGACAACTCCGCGAAGAATACCGTGTTCACTTCGAATTCGGAAGACGATAAATGCCGGCAGACGGCCTGGCGCCGCGCATTCAGCACCGAAGAAAACGCCCGAATATGCCTTTCTTCAATTTCCGTCGATTCCATCATAGAAGTCTCAGCACGCTGGTATTCTGTAACCGCCTGCTCGAATGAATACCGTTATTTCGAAAGCGTTATCTGATGGAAGACATAAAAGCCCCGATCTCAGCAAAGCACCATTAGCAGAATTTGACAGAATATGCTTAATCGACAAGTAACGGAAATAGCGATCGCAGCCAGTTCCCCGAGGTCAATAAGAGTGTCTCACGTCGTCAACTTGATTTATCTCGCCGTTATGAGGAGCACAGCCGACGTAGCCCGCGACAGCTCGCCGGTCAAACAGCCGGCTGAAAGCCCCTGCCAGTCAGAGAACAAAACGGACACCATTCAATTGCTGGTCAGCAGCTGCAGAAGGTCCGAAATCATTCTGACCAGTTCAATAAAGTAGTCTACTGATATTGCGTCGCCCTTCATTTCCTCAACATATTCCTGTGGTCGCCGAACATTTGTCCTCGCGGCGTTGCATGGTGTTCAGCGACAGAGCGCATTTATTTACAGCACACATTCGTACCGTTCAACCGAAAGAGCCAGCACCACAGTAGCCGGCGCGACGCAGTACGTCTTCGCTCCAGCCCGCCGGCTCGCTTTACGGAGCAGCAGACATCGCGACCCGCATCGTCACGAAACTTCGACCGGAACATCACTGCTTCCGTGCTGCGGAACAATGAGCAGCAACCTTTACAAAAGTTTCTCGCATTTCCGCCATTTATCGGGCGTGTTATTGCCTTGCGATCATCTTCGATAGTATCTTCGCCGAACCGCTTAACGTTAAGTTTCGCTTCGAAACGACAGGTCGCAGTCACTTAATCGCCGGAAAACTGACGAAATCAAATTACGTCGATGGCCTGATAACCGATTGGTCTCGTTACCTGTTTCGGGGATTTCATTTTCAGATCGAAAAGAGCCTAGCAAAATCCACAAGCTCTTGACACATGTCATTGGTAATGTTCAGTAAATATCGCCGAACTGGTCATTAAACACCAATAATACGTTATTATTGCGGTTTTTTCATCAGAATTTGCATGCGTTGAATGGCGCTTAACGAAAAATTTAACATTAATACAGCGCAGCCAGTTGATTTGCTGTTTTGGCTCGTCATCGGTTGGCCGTGCCACTGCGCGACTGCCTCGAAAAAACAGTGGGTAAACGTTGTTTTAAATGATAGCCGAGGAAACAGATTAACGCCGATGGTTTCAATGACGGAGAAACTTCAATGAAATTTATGAAATAAACCCGAATGGGCAGATATCACTGTCAGCGATTTTCCAAATAGAATGTCTGACAAAAGCTCGATATAGAGATTGAATGATTTGGCGATTTCATAGCCCGACATCATCAGAAAAATCGTTTAAATAAAATCGGGTCCGTTTTAGCTTTAAAACAAACACGATTGATGTCGAAGCGACGATTTCAAAGACGGGAAAACTATCTTTTCCAAACAGTACCCACGCAGCAGGAAGAACAGGTTATCGAGCCACAGAAGACCAAAATCATCTCTTTGGTAACAGATGCTTACTTCCATCAAAAGTCCGGCTTCCGGTGGGCGATTTATTTCGATGAAGATGAAAACGGCAGCTCTTTTCGCCGGAAAACACACGCTGGGTTCGCCCTTAACATGGTCAGATAGGCATTTACATCTCAGGCTTAAAGAGTTGCGCCCGTTGGTCAGAACGGCTGCAATTTCAAATTAAATATCTATATTTGTAACAGTCTGTACAAACCAGAAGAACAGTTCATGCTAGCCTTGAAGAAAAGCTCATCGTCCACGCAGCGCCTCAGCCAGAGTACCATCGCCGGGCCGAAGGCGATGCGGCCTTCAGCAAAGACAGGCAGTGCAAGCGAAAAACCTCGCGCGATAGCCGACATTGCCGCGGCTTGGCATGATGCCAGAGAACAGAAGGCGCACTTTTTCACGCCTTGTGTAGATTGTTTATTGTCTGGGGTCCGTACTTTTCTTCATCGGTACAGTGATTTGGATTGTTGAATGTTCACGTCCGCTATGAAAGCAAAGAAAACCGGTTACAGAAGATGCTTATCAGATGTCACATATGTACAGTCAGATAGCAGCTGGTCATTGAAAACCGTTGATATCAAGATGATTTATGTGGTGAATGGCTGAGATAAAGATGATTTGCTTGAGCTTGTTTTGTAGCAAAACAGTCGTAGGGGCTCGTGTTATTGGCGAACATTTCAGCGTTTGTTTGCTCTTAAACGCAATGAAAAAGGACAGAAAATAGCCGCTTTCATCATTGTAGCCCGAAACGAGTGTTAACCGACAGACCCTGCAGGGTCGCCTAGGTGTCAATGGAATAATAAGAAGCGTTTTCGATATTTATCAGAATTTTATTTGCTTGGTCCAAGAAAGCTGACAAAGCACTTTAAAAAAACAGGTATCGAGCATCAATATTTTGATTGTGTGATCAGCAGTCTCTGGACCCGGCAGCTGCGAGAGCGAGCCTGAAACCCGAACTTTGGCCGGGTTCAGCAGCATGGCTATCATGAAGCGCCTGGTGGTGGTCTGCAGGAGCAGCAGGCCAAAATGCCGGATTTGCCAGAAACGTTTAAAGATTTCGACACCAAGTCATTTAGCCCATTAGCGAGTGGAATTTCATGAAAGTGAATACAGCTTAAAAGAGATTTTTGAACCGGTGATTATTTCACCGTCACAGCCAACATTTCGCTGGATGATTATGGCAGTACAGTGCGTTAATGAAACGCGAAAGTTGGTCGGAAGCTGGCCGCGCACTATTCGTTGCTCAGCAAAGATGACGCCAGAGAAAAATTGCTTCCGCAAGCTTCAGCATGGTCGACAGAAAACATCAAACAGCAGCGAATGACCACCACCGACAGGCACAGCGAGCAGTGTCAATCTCTGGCGGGTGCCGGTTGTCAATAACCGCACCCGAAGAAATCAGAAAATCTCGTCGCGACACCATGTCATAGCATCGCTCAACACCGCCAGAAGAAACGATTTATCGTCGTCGGCGAAATCTTTCTGCGTCCGTTTTCCCCGGTGCTGCGGATGTGCAGGATCACATTGGTCGCCCAGGTTGCCAGCGGCAGAAAGCGGATGATAGAAGCATTTAGGCGAATTAAAATAAATTGCCGATGAAAGCCCTCGACAGGTTACAGGGAGGGAGTATTTTAGGTTTACGACATTTAATTGCGCTCGGCAAATGACGGCAGTACTCTTCCCTGAACGCTTCGGCCGAATGCGCTTCAGACGTTTCATCGGGATATTTCTCCTTTACGTAAACAGAAAATGAATACTGAAACACCCTTGTCGTCAGTGAGGCGGCGACTACCATTCATTTCACGAGCACCATCCACCTCGGCAGAGCGGAATTGGCCTGGCACTCGACATCGGTTGCTGGATCAGCCTCCGCGGCGCATTTTAGTCAGCTTCGAACAAACGAAATTCATCATCGATCAAAGCACGATCAACCGTAAAAATGACGAAACAATGTCGAAAAATGATCCCTGATACTCAAGTAATCATCGAAACGAAATACTCTGGAGGCGAGACGGCGAACCGTCGACTGCAACAGTTCAAGAACCTCCAAACAAGGGCGAGATCATGCGACTCACACCCTATCATTAATCTGCAGTTACTCATCAAACGAAAGCGTTGAACCTGGTGGTGAAGATGAATTTCCTCGTACGCCCCAGCGACAAACCTTCGACGATTCTCATTTGTCAATAATCGAGACCGTAGTCAGTTCAAAACCAGTCGTCCCCAGCGCAGCGTCCTTCCATTCTTCGTCCACCACCATGACGGTCATCCTTTCAGAACACGTAGCACCGTCATTTTCGAGGCATCTGTGCAGACGAAAGAGGCTGTCGCCTTTGAAGCCCACCCGCAGACCATCACAGCGAACAGTTTCCACCGCCAGTAAGATGGGTTACTCGACAATCAGAAAGAACATCGATGTCACCATCTCTTTCGTAGCTGTCGCCACTTCGACCTCACCGGAACCAACCCAGTTACGGTCGGAAGCGAGTTATCGTCACACATCCGAGCAGCTCGCGTTCTGTGAGGCCTTCCAACGTCTACGACTCTCATCACTATGAAGCAACGCCCGTCTTCAACAAGCGTAACCACCGCAACGTCAATTCCGTTTCAGCATCTCCTCGCACCAACCGGGGAAGACGTAATCAGGTCAGTTTCGGGCCACAGCGATTCATCTTCAAAGAAGACGTCAGCCTCACATACAGGAATGAAGATATCGACATTCTTCGTCTTTGGCAAAGATCAATCACACCAAGAATGAAAGCCGATTCCAGATCCCGCATTCTTCCATTCACGGAAAGTCATATCGCTAAAAGTCGATGTCTTCTCGTGCCCGCTACGGGTCGATAAACACGCCCGTAAAGGTCTCCCAGTAGATGGCGGCTCGCATTAACACGACGATTTTACGAAACCAACGTGCAATCTGGCATTCTCATCTGCTGTTAGGCAGATGAGAACTTGAGTGACACGATGCACCAACCCGCAGGTTGCGCAGCACTTACTGATTAAGGAAAGACCTCGTCTTCTGCCGACGGTCGCCCTCACACAGACATCCCGCGCGAAATACAGATGAGGCTCAACGGAGCATCTCCAGAGAGATTGCCCAGCCCGGAACCTCAAGCGAGCAACAGCCCGCATGAGCATGAGCGTTATTGCCATGCCTCCATCCGTGAGTTGGGTCGAGCAGACAGAAAGTTCTGCAGATATGTTCCATTTCCAGACAAGCACGACGCCAGAAAACAATGTCTTCCCAGACATGTTTCAGCCACAAACAGTTTGTCGTCTACGTAGTCTGAACAGCTTGTTGAACATCGCACTGTTCGATACTTTGCCGAGAGTTCAGGATATTCAACCGTTACTGAGTCGATAGCTGGCTCAATCGGCAACGTCCGAAGACAGTCTCGGTTATCGCTCTCGACGCCAAGTCCCCACACCGATGAGGCGTACCCGTTCATTTTGCCTGGCCTGATCGAGCTTTTCACGTCAGCCATCCGCACGTCTATCGCATCCAATTTCGGAGAAATCACTGTTTGCAGAATTTGATCACCATCGCCCCACGCGCAACGGCGAACCTCCTCCGAACGAAGCAGTAGCAACAAAACCGCCTGGGGCCCGTTATTTGTGTCGACCCCAGCAATGTTCCTGCGTGCCTATCTCAATCTCGGCTGACGAAACGTCTGCGAACAGTCCGTCAACCAGCTATTACGAATTGTCCATCCACCGGACCACACCACGCACCACCCAACGATCCGCCTGTTCTGCTTCATCAATAAGTGACTATACCTCCAGTTTTAACAGCGCTGTCGATGTCATAAGTTCATCCCTTCCACAACATCTCAGCGAGCGACGGATCATCACGGCTTCGGTGAAGTATCGCCTTTTATTCAAAAGACGCTTTTAGATCGTCGTCTACACCAATCAACGTTGCCTGATTGTGCGGCATCCCTTTCGGTACTGGCTGACGCCAGATTGGTAGGTCGACGAACATCCACAGTTCTTCATCGTATTCAAGCATCCAATCTTTCTTTGAGCAGCGCACACAACGGAGAGCTTGACTGAGAAACGACTGTCGTAACTGTCATCACAAACACATCAACAGCTGTTCCTGTCCTACGGTCAACCTATATCATCTTTCCACCATCTCATCACGAACATTTGGTCGCAGCTGCGTCATTCAAATCAACCTTATAGTCACATTATCTTCCTCCGAGCAAACGAGCTCTCTCATCGCCTCCAGAAATCATCTGACACCTCCTGCTGGTCAGCAGGTCTCACACTGAAGACCGAGCAGTTCGTTCAGGGACAACGTTAGGTCCTACTTGCTGGGTTGAAGGTATCCGTTAGTAGGCGTTCGTATTGTTTCAGGCGTCAGGAAAGAGTTATCGAGATTCTCCTCAACCGAGAACTTCAGTTTCAGTCGCCCAGCTATCGTCAGCAGCAAACGAGCCGATTTGCCGACACGCGCCTTTGAATAAATTTTCGATTTAGCGTTACCCTCTTCAGAAGTCCACGCCAGCACAGAGTTGCCGATTGCCTCGTGTGTCTCGGTTGAGGCACAACGTTCACGTACTACGGTTTGTTTTGATAGCTGCAAAACGAGTTAGCCTAGTTCTCAGATAAACGGAAAGACTATGGCATGTTCATTCATCTGAAAGTCCAACAACAATAAGATAGTTTCAAAACATGTTTTTGAGGGTGATTGTCATCATTGAAATCAAAAATACCTTCCACAGCTGCTCAACAGCCAGTAACCAAAGTTATGTTAGCGAATGATCAAACCCTTTCTGTTAGATATACCATGTCACGAGGGTTCAATGTCATTTTCATAACAAAAGCGTTTTTCTCGACATATGTTGACAGAATAAAGACATAGACCTTGAACTTTCTCTACTAGTAGAGCCAAACATTTTCTAAACCATCAAGCTTTTTATATCTGCAGCTGACAGCCAGAAGAGTCAACTGGAAGCGATCAGTTACTGTCCGTCAAAGCAAAGACCACGGTCACCAGCCGGGGAAGACCACCAGACGTTGGCACCATGTGCCTGGTCCGTCCTTTCTCCCCACTGTCACGAGCCGGCAGCAATTACAGATGCAGGTCACGACTAGCTGGTCACAAACCTGAGAGTTTCACCAGTGTTGCCCACCATCAGCTTGCTGACAAGGTGACTTCTCATCGTTTATTCAAGTTCATGCCTGAGTCAGTCAGTATTAGTGACGTTTGCTGTGTTGCAAAGCCCGAGCCTACCCCGAGTGCAGCCTACCAGCCTGACCATCGACCAGGCAATCTCAGACTCTCGCAACACACTGACCCGCTCCCAACCCAGAGCATAAAGAATCACTCACTACAACAACCTCGTATAGAGGAACTGATCCGTAATAGGAAATCCAATTCATCAACAAGTTGGATAGAGAGCAGCTGCTAGTGCAAAACCGATATATCAAGAGTTTGTAACTAATGCTAAGGAGGTATCAACAACCTATATACATCCACAATTATGCCAGCTCGATGGTATACGTGAAAGGATTGATGAATTTAGAGCTTCTATGCTCACAGATAAGCACATCAAACTATAGATCACCAACGTCCTGATGAGGTCTTTCCCCGATACGAAACAACCGTGGAGGTTCGTTTGCTTATTGTCAGAGACACAACTTTGACAATACGCTTACCCTCCCAGAAGTTGTTGTCTCTCAACTGAGGAATCAGAGAGAGTATCCAAGTTACGTTCTCATCCAGACTGCTGGCTTTAGAAACGTTTATACGTCAATCAAGAGGCAATCTCCATGCTGGAGAAAGGTTACAGAGAATCATGTCTCTTTTTACTCCTATCTCAGCATGCTGTCATCGCGAGCTTTCTGTATAGATAAGATAATAGCCGTAATTTAAGACTCATTGGCACTTTTAAAACAAGATGGTGATCTATCTACAGGAAAAGGTCTCAGTCTCAGGCTATCATACTTCTTCAACGGTTACAGCAACAACCTGAGAGACAATAGGTCTATGGAAAGGTAATCATGTCCTCGATGCAACAATAATCGGAACGAACCTGACGATGATAATCTCAACTCAGATGTTTGGTCCACCCTCACCCAGTATGCCACAGAAAGCCTATCTAGTTATCGCACCTGCTCAGATGAATGGTAGAATCATGCCACACATGTTTGCGTAATATCTGAGAAACTAGATTTTGCCTGTTTTATGCACAGCCTGTCCAGCGAGCCATGCATGCAAATGAGCAAGACCTATCGCTTTGTCCCCTCACGATTTTATAGTGAACAGTCAGATCATCGACTGGAGTAAAGTCGATTCCTGAGCAGAATCGCGACGCTACTAAGTATGGACTATCTCGAAGAGGAAATAGCTCTTCATCGAGGGTGCAATCAAAGAAATGAGATAAGTATGGCACGTATTCACTCGCTTAAAATCAATCATTTTAGAGGCATAGAGCACTTTTGAGCAATGCTTCGACGACACAAAACCTAATAGTTCTCAATGGACGAGGAGATTCGGGAAAGTCAACAATTCTCAAGGCCATCTCAGTACTTTCTCCCGCTTTGGAATAATACATTTGCAGACACAGACCTACACTTTGGATACAACTAAGCCCATAGAAATAGAAGTTTCTTTACGTTGTGTCCCTGACAAACCACTTTCCGATGCTAAGTACATGGGCCTATAAAAGATCATTTGTTAACGGAGAAATTATCGATGAGATTTCTAAGAGCGATGAAGAACCATTTGCTCAAGAGGAGGATATCTTAACTATAAAATTGGTTGTAGATGATACAAGAACAGCAAATGGTATGTAGTGAATGATAGAGAGCAAGATAATATAGAGATTGATATAGAGACAGATATTTTCTTGATATAAGTTTATGATAGCAGATTATGCTGACAATCATTTCGTACAATAACAGCTCTTCCGTTGTACGCACTGCTCAAAAAGGATTAGATGCCCCAGATACACTGAAGAAATTAGTAGATGTTGTTCGTCGGGCCTACCAATCTATAGCTATCTCAATGTCAGCTTCCCAAGAGTACGAAAAGCTGCCACCGAAATCAAACAAGCAGCAATTGAATTTAGGTAGAGAATTTGGACGATCTAAAAACATCTTTTGGAATACACAATGCCTACACCGAAAGCAACATCACACTTCATGATGGTCAAAACTCGTCCTTTAGGGATGTATGCGGGAGTAGGGAGCAGCATCACTCTATGGCTATCCAACTAGCCTTTAGCTAAAAACTCGAGGTATAGTCCTTATTGGACGAAATAGAACAAGGACTAGAACCAGATAGTGATCGTTAGAGTGGTGCGATGATATGAAAAGGTCGAAATGAATGGACAAATTATTCTAACAACCCATTCTTCTATATAAAGTGAGTTGAAGCAGACTATTCACAGGTATATTTATTTTCATCATGAACAGGTAAGTTAGTCGCTTTTTACACAGGAGGAACTACCTATACTAAGGAGTCAACCTCATGCTTTCTTTGCAACTAGTATCATCTGTTGTGAAGGAAAGACTGAAGAAGGAATTTTGAGAGCATTTGACACTCTACTTCGTTCAGAGGGAGGATTCACTGTTAAAGGGATTGCTATTTGCAATGGGGGCGGTATAAATTCTATAAGCAAGCAATTTCTCTCCGAAAAATTGGGATACATGTGACAGTATTTGCGGATGCTGACGTAGAAAAGCTCAATCAAATCCAAAAACAAAAAGCCAAAGAACAAGGAGTACGCCTCATAATATGTGAAGAGGACTTAGCATCGAAAGAGTTAACTAAGCCAAGACTTATCTTGGACAGACATTTGCCGATTGGTAGAGCTAGCTATCAACCTCAATAGAAATTTGAATATCCTGAACTCTCTCAACTTAAAAAGTATCAATGAATTAAAGGATCTTGATGAGACTCAACAAACAGTATTCCGTTCTAATATAGGGCAACAAGCCAAACAGCAAAACTGGTTTAAGGACATCTCTAAAGAGAGGCCTTTGGGAGAAATTTGGTTTTCTAGTAGAGAAAACATTGAAAGGCCAATCGTTATCAAATATTTCGTGCTTATCATAAAATGGAACAACTATCTAACATTACGAACTTTTCTGTCTCAAATCCAAAAGGGCTTACTCATTGCTCCTGCTGGACATGGGAAAACTTATAGTATCGCCAAAATGGTTAGTTCTGTTGAAGCAGACAAAACCCTCAACTAATACTACCACTATGCAGGTATTGCTTCCTGAAGAAGAAGTTCCGAGAACAAGGTGTCTCTCCTAAGAGATACTCATTGAACCATCTGTGGCTTACCCAGAGATATGTCCTAACCTATGTAGAAGAACTGATATTCTCAAATCAAGAAGACGAGAAATCTTTTCAACAAATAGTAGAAATTGTTGTACACCTATTTTCTAAACCTGTGGTTAGGCGTATTATCACTCAAAGTTACCCTCATCTATGTAGATGAATACCAAGATTGCACATTAGACCAGCATAAAATCATCATGCTAATGTCTGAGGAACTACCCACCCATCTACTAGAGACCCTTTACAAGGCATATTTGATTTTGCTCAACCCATTGTAGATTTTGGAGAAAAGACTTATCGGCTTTTAAGCGATATGATTTCCTTCAAACCTGTGGAGATGAAGAATGCAGGAAAAGATGATCTAGGTCAATCTCATTCTGGTATGAGGCACCTTTTACTTAAAGACAGAAATGTCAATCTTGTTACAAATAAGAAGGCTGGCTGTTTTGCACATGATGCCCAGGTACAACAGCGACCAGCGTTCTTCTTACAGAAGGTAGGTCCTTTTCTTAAGAATTCCAAGCCAAAGAAGTAATAGTATACTGGTTATCTTCCCAGTTAGACAGAGTGCAAGGGAACACCGAGGATACATGTCTCCGATCGATGGAAGCGCGCGCCAAACCCCAATTGATGTTCTGAATGAATTTACACTTATTGAGGCGATAGGATGATACTTCGTACCATAAGTGTGCAAAGTCATTAGATTATTTATTGAACCTTCCTAGGGCTCGCTGCAAGCCGTATAAGACGCTCAGATATCCTTGATGACTTGTCTTTCAAGAATCTCGACATAACTGATTGGATTTCAGATGCAAAAGAGTCAAAGTAAAGCGTGACAATACAAAGAAAAGTTAAGGCCGAAGCACTCACCGTCAAATGTTGCATCTTCATTATCAACGCTCCATCTTATAGGACCTCGATAGAGCTTAATATTCACTATGATAAAATCTGATTTAAGGTGTGGAAAGCTAAAAGAGCTTGATATCTTTTCGTCTGTATTTAGATGCCTTCAAAATGGCAAATGAGAATGCTAAGCATCTGTTCTTAGAAGAGATGAAGAAGCACAAAAATCGCAGACATAAGACAGGTGACGAAGAATAGAAGGACACGTATAGGACAACTTTGCTAACAAAGGGTTTGAATTTGACGACTACGTCTTGATTGGAAGCTCGATAAAGATGAAATCGTCAAAGGATTTTATGTCGCTATCTCTAGGGCATGCAAGTGAAGTTCACGATCTTCACCACAAGTTCGGACGCTTCATTTTGATAAGTAAGATTTGGTAGAATAAAGGTGTAAATCGCATAATCTGCTGATTTACACCCTGTTTGCGGAGAGAGAGGGTCTGGACCCCGACTGTTTACAGTCAACGGTTTTCAAGACCGCCGCATCTCGACCGCTCTGCCATCCTCCAAAAGTGAGAATAATCTATCATTTCAGTGGTGCAACATGTAAGGACATTTTTATACTGACAAATTTATTTCAGGATTTTTACACTTTAATCAGTAATGCTGAAAATCAATATTAAAATTTGCTTTATTTTCAGCTGACTTCCTAAATACACCGCAGAAAGTCCCAATACGCGCTGCATGCTCATAATACAAAACCAAAATTCCATACTGTCCGCTCTGCCAAAGAGTGATGTTTTCCATAGAAAATGTGGAAAATGTAGTAAATCCGGCCACAAAATCCTGTAACCAAAAAGGTATTTCAGATGTTCATTTTCTTTACATAAAGAAGAAAAATATCCGATGAAAACACCCCAAAACATTACAGCACAAAGAGCGTTCCAAGAGTGAAAAGAGTCATGCCATCGGCAGTTTATGAGCATAATTAGACATCATAAAACCTAAAAGTACTCCCACTCACTCCCCCTATGAAAACACATATCAGGGCTTTCTATAGTGGTTTTTATTTTAATTCGCACTTTAAATATCTCTCTGCATCTATCGCTGCCATACATCCGCTTCCTGCTGCTGTAACTGCTTGACGATAAAGTCGAATCTGAACATCTCCCGCTGCGAAAAACAGAAATTGGTTTGAAGATTTTCCTTCGGTGATGATATAGCCGTTTTCATCCAGTCTATTTGCCCTTTAAATATCTCAGTATTAGGCTGATGACCTATGGCTGTGAATATCCCGCTGACAGGATTTCTGAAGTTTCTTGGGTCTGAGTTATTGATAACCACAGCTCTTTTCTACCAAGTTATTTTCTCCCTTTGATGCCTATCAATTCGTGATTAAATTTCACTTCTATATTTGCGTCCACTCCTGTGAGCCATTGCTTTTGACTTCACGGAAATAGTTTTTCTCTACACAGCATCGTCACTTTGCTACAAACTATAGCCAGATAAATCGCCTCCTCTGCTGCCGTATCCCCTGCTCCAACTACGATAACTTCTTGTTTCTGTAAAAATCCGTCACAAGTAGCACAAGCAGATACTCCACCGCTATATTTTTCATCATCATCAGCCCAAGATATTTGGCTGTAGCCCCAGTGGAAATAATCACAGTTTTTAGCGAAAATTTCTTTTCTCGCTGCCCAAAGTTTATGAATTCCGCCTTTTTCTCGAAAATTCCACTTTGTAATCATTTCATAATGAACTGTGTCAAATCTCTCGGCTTGTTTCTGCAAATCTCCATCATTTTTGACCTGTAACCCTCTGGATACCCTGGGAAATTATCCACTTCCGTAGTCGTAGTAAGCTGGCCGCCATGCTGCAGACTGTATAAAGTTCAGGTTTTCAAATCCGCTCTCGCCGCATAAATGGCTGCCGTAAAACCAGAAGGTCCAAACCTATAATCACACAATCTAAAATATTATTCTCCATTTATAAAATTCTCTTTTTATTACATAATCCAGCATCAACTGTAAAGTGATCGCTTCATTATCAGAATTCTGATAAAATATCCAAAAGCCTTCTATCTGGTAATTTTACATTATTTTTCTAGCGTAGTCAGCCCGCCTGATCACAAAATCAATCGTGTTCTTTACTCAGTTTTGACTTTTATTGTAGGTTTTTAATGATATTGAAAAGTAATATTTTCTCTCCTTTTCATTTTGCTGTTTTAAAGAATAAATAAACTTCAAAGTCATTTTCTTTGTTCCTTAATATCTATGTCCACAGGCTTCCCTACGATGTTTTTGTCAAAATAATCAAACAAAATCATCTTTTAATCTGAAAAGCCATTCCTGCATAAAGATCCCAAAATCTTTCATCTTTCATTATCAGCAGTTTTCAGCATTGTAGAAACTGCTCCCTATCTGGCAGCACAGCCGAAATAAGCGAAGCTGTCTTTTGTCGATAATCTGATAATAAACTATCTTCCAGTAATGTCCAGCTTCTGCTTTTTCCAGTTGCAAAAGCTCGCCTCAGACATCTCTTTATGGTTTAGAAAACGATTTCAAAATATCAAAATCTTCATTTTCAGTAGAAAAGAATTACCGATTTGGACAATAAATAATCCCCAATCAAAACCGCGAGTCTTGTTTCCCCACAAGGCATTGATAGAGATTACGCCTTCTGGAGCTCTCATCCACTACATCATCATGTACCAAAAGTCTGCCGTATGTATCAGCTCTATCAAAGCTCCACGAAAGGTCGCTCACCTCGCCTGTCATTTTTGACAGAAAGGAAAAACCAGAATAGGTCGCATCTGCTGTGCCCTTCGTAGCGATGATAAATTGTGTGATTTTATCTAATAAAGGCACGCTGCTCTGCATGGACTGATGAACTTTTCCTCAAAAAGCTTTCATTTCCCTGCTTATAGGAGACTTTGATTTCTTCTAAGATTTTTAGCCACAATTTTATTTTTAATCCACAAATATAAGAATATTTAATTTAAAATTACAGCCATTTCAAAAGGCAAAAATACAAACTCTGTTCGCCTGAAAACCGATTTTCTTAAATTCTTCGTTGAGATATAAATACCCTTTTTCATCTACTGCAACTCTCTATCTGACCATATTTAAAGACCGAACCAGCTTTATATTTCGTATATTTTTCCAGCATTGCCATTTTCATCTTCATCAAAAATCATCAAAAAGGCTTTTGACGACTTTTGTTACGCCCACAAATACTAGTTTTTATTGAAATAAAAGCATCTGTTACTAGGAAATTGGTTTTGAATTTCCCATCGATGCCTATTTCCCCTACTGTATCAGGATTTATCATGATTTTAGATACTTTCTAGCAGAAGCCCATTCTTTTGGAAAAAGATAAATTTTCCATCTTTGAAAATCATCCTTCCGGCATCAAAATCGTGTTTATCTTTTTGAGCTAAAATGAGGTTGATTTTGTCTAAAATCCTGATTTTTCTGATGAGAATTATCCGATATTTTATAAAATCCGCCAAAGTCTGTTCTTTTTACCACCATTATTCCCGAAATCTCCTACATAAGGCTGTTTTCCGTCGTTGGTCATGGCTTCTCCCAGTCTCGTTTGAAAATCAACTTTAATGGTGAAATTATCTGCCCATTTCAGGGTTTATTTCATAAATTTCATTAGGATTTCTCCGTCATTGAAACTATACAACTTCCCATTCATCAGTGTCAATCCTGATGTTTCCCTCAATGTATCATTTAAAACAAACGATTTTATAATTTTTCAAAAGGCAGTCTTTTTGGTTTTTGACCAAAGACCGATATGAGAATAAAACATAAAATCTTCAAAACATATATTAATATTAAATTTTTCATTAAAAGCACCATTCCAGCACTTTATACCAAATTCCCAAAGTGAAAAACCCAACAATAATGCTGATTCCGATAATCATATTGGTGAGTTTGGTATTGAGTTTAAATTGCTCAGCGATGACACTGGACATTACCAAAGTAGGGCATCGCAGATTCAAAAACTGTGATTTTTCACTAAACTTTCTCAGTCCCAAAACAAGTCCCAAAAACCAAAAATCAAAGCAGGACCAATCAATAATTTATAAACCATCGACATGGAAATTTGGCTCATCAGTTTTTCCAGCCGTTAAATTTCAACTGCAAACCTATCGAGAACAAAGCCAAAAGGCGCCACCGTTCCAGACAGCTTAGTTAAAAGCGGTTCAGCAGGAGAAAAGGTCTATAAAAGATGATAAAACTAATGCTGTAATACATCCGATAAATGGCGGAAATGTAAAAGCCTTTTTAGTAAGAATTTAGCGCTTATGGTGTTATTGTTTCCACCTTTGCAGAGCAGTGATGATGCCCAGTGTAGAAAGGGTAGAAACATGGCTTGGTCACAGATAATCGCGATGCTCAAATATTCTTCTCCATAAAAAGCGAAATCAGCGGAAAACCAATGAATGAGGTGTTACTGTATCCACTTGCCAGCTGCTAGGTGCTTGTAGAACAGTTGGAATAGTTTTTTCAGTTTTTGAATAGTATTGTATAAAAAGTACGCTCCCAATGCCAGAACTACCATACTAGCCGCAGGATAGAGTATTTCAACGACCACTCTATTTTTCGGAATATATTTAAAAGGAAATAGAGGGCAGCGCGATATAAAAGTATCCAAGTATTGATTCCTTTGTGAGCATCTGGGTGAATGGATTTAGTTGCTTTAAAGACCATTCCCGCCACAATGCACAATATGATTAAAATAAAATTATCCATTTTATTCTCTATTTGTGAGGGCTTTTTCTACGCTTCAGCTATTTTTATTGCAAGCTGTCCGCAGGCCGCATCGATGTCTCCTCCTCTGCTTCGGCGGATCATCGTAGTGATTCCGTTCTTCTCTAACTGACGAACATAGTTTTCTGTGGCCTCAGGGTTTGCTGCGGTCGTATTTTCCGTTACCAATGGGAATTGTATTCTATCAAATTCACCTTTGTAGGCACTTTTTACAGAATTTTATCAGGGCTTTTATATCTTCATCTTTATCGTTTATGCCTTTCCAAATGCAGTATTCCAGAGTAATGATAGAGCCAGTTTTTAGAATACCAGTATTGCAGGGCTTCTATGATGTCCGTCAGCAGGGAAATTTTCAGAAAAAGGCATAATTTCATTTCGTTTTTCTTCAATCGCTAGAATGCAGCGAAAGCGCTAATTTTACCTTTAAATCTTCATCTGCCAGCATTTTTATCATCTTTCGGAATTCCAGAAGTAGATACGGTAATTCTCCTTGGGAGACATGCCCAAACCATCGGGCTGGTGATTTTTCTGATGAGCTCACTACATTTTTGTAGTTCATCATAGGCTCGCCCATTCCCATGAATACGATGTTAGAGAGGTCTATCAAAATAAAGTCTGCTCTGCTTGTCTATCAAAAACCACTTGATCCACGATCTCTGCCACCTCTAAGTTTCTCATTCTTTTGAGTTTGGCAGTAGCGCAAAAACTCACAGTTTAGAGACATCCTACCTGCGAGGAAACACAGGCCGTTGTCCGTGTTTCTGTTGGGATTAGAACACTTTCTACCAAAAGTCCATCATGGAGTTTTCACACCATTTTTTTATGGTTCCGTCTGAACTTCTTTTGGAGTTTGTCTACCGAGATGGGATTTATCGTATATTCCTCAGAAATCTTTTGGCGAAGCTCTTTGGAAAGATTAGTCATCTCCTCAATAGAATGAAGATTTTTAGACCAAAGCCAGTCATAGACCTGCTTTGGCACAGAAATGGTTTTTCTCCCAAAGAAACAAAATATTCTTTTGAGCTGGTCTAAACTGAGCGTTCTGATATCTTTCATTCTATTTGATTGTTTTTAAGATAAAAGCCTTTTAGATGAGGGCTTTTTGAAATTATTATTGATGTTTTATGACTAATTCTTCCTTTGGAGATTCTCACCTTTTTCATCGGTGCCAGCCAGTCGTTTTTCGCGGTCAGCATAGCCAACATACATCAACTACCACGCTTTTCAGCCCAGTTTCTCCAAACCAAGAACTTTATCAAAAATTCTCGTGGTCAAATCCTCTCCGCGGGCGTAGAATCTATTTTTGAGTTCTGCCGCTTGTGCAAGTGCCATTCCAGGGCGATATATGCCTGTCTCGCAGCATGTTCAAAGTTTCGGATAGGTTCACGCTGCTGCAAAAACGCTCCTTTATCATATCCGTGTATCTCGCCTATCGCCCACGAGGAAGCCCTCGCTCATCGGTGATAAAGGTTATACATTTCATCGATTCTCTCAGGTGTATAATTGTCCCACGCAGCAAAAGCAATAATGTGCGAACATGCCATAATTCCTTTTCTGGGTTTAGAGCACCTTCTACCCAGCTTCTGCTTTGGTTTCTAGTCATCTATTACGATGATTCTGAAAGGCTGCAGCCCAGAAGAAGTAGGCGCAAGGCGTATAGCTTCTATAATTTTGTCTATGTCCTCTTGTGGGACTTTCTTTTCCCTCTTGATAGGTTTTTGTGGCATAGCGCCATTTTAAATCATCTAAAAGCATTGTTTAGTTTTTAGGGTTAATATTTCTTTAAAATTAAATGATAAGCATCGCATCACCATAAGAATAAAAACTTGTATTCATTCTTAATGGCTTCTTCGTAAGCGATGCATCACGAAATCCTTTCCTGCAAAGCAGCAATCATCATCAGCAAAAGTAGATTTTCGGTGTGTGAAATTGGTAATCATAGCATTAGCCACGCCAAATTCATACGGCGGATAGATGAAATTTATTAGTCCAGCCATGGTATGCAGATACTCTTCTGTTAGAAGAAACAGAGGTTTCCAGAGCTCTCATGGTAGTAGTTCCACACAGCAAATTCTTCTGTTTTTCTTCCACTGCTTTATTGATGATTTCAGCATTTTTCATCTATAATGGCCTCTTCGCACTCCATTTTGTGTTTAGAAATATCCTCCACCTCTATCAGGGTTAAATGTTCCTAAAGCCTACATGAAGCGTAACTTCTGCAAAGTTAATCCCTTTGATTTCCAGCCTCTTCATAAGGTGTTTAGAAAAAGTGAAGTCCAGCCGTAGGAGCAGCCACTGCACCTTCTACTTTGGCGTAGATAGTCTGGTATCTTTCTGCATCTTCTGGCTCTACTGCTCTTTTGATGTATTTAGGAAGCGGAGTTTCTCCGAGTTCTTTTTAGTTTTTTGACGGAATTCTTCGTAACTACCATCAAATAAGAACCTTAGCGTTCTTCCACGAGAAGTCGTATTGTCAATCACTTCTGCCACCAAAGATTCGTCTTCGGTAAAGAAAAGTTTATTCCCTATTCTTATTTTTCTTGCAGGATCTACAAAAACATCCCAAACACGAGTTTCGTGGTCAAGTTCTCTAAGTAGGAAAACTTCTATTCTTGCTCCTGTTTTTCTTTGTTTCCGTATAGTCTTGCAGGAAAAAAACCTTAGTATTATTAAAGATAAATAAATCTCCATCATCAAATAATCAATCACATCCTTGAACAGTTTATGCTCTATGGTTTCTGGTCTTTTTCTATTGAGAACCATTAGTTTTGCTTCGTCTCTGTGCTCTGATGGATGTTCAGCCAAAAGGTGTTCTGGCAAATGGAAATTAAAATTAGATGTTTTCATTTTGAATAAAATTTACGGATTTTTATATTTTTTTAAAAATTAAAAATAAGTTGGCAAATATACAACCTTAAAATGCCTTTTGTCAAGTTTTATTTTATCAACGCCCCAAACAGCCCTTAAATTCAAGCTAAATCAAGAAAGATATTCCAAAATCTTTTTCCAGTCTTCTAATTTTTTTATCAAAAGAAATGGTGTGCAGAGGACTCGTCGAAGGCAAAAGTATAATGGGCAAATGAAAATCTGTGCCTAATAATTTGATGAGATTTTTATAAGATTTTTGACCATTGCAGAAAACAGCCTTTATATTAGAGTATTTTTCCAGCAAATCAGGGATTTGATTGGCTGTTTCGTTCTTGATTTTCACATCTTGGCTCCCTTCCCTTTCGCAGCTCTCGATGGTGTCCCAAAGTGCGATATGATATTTTCTAAAAGCTTTAATCTATCCTGATAATCAATGAAAACTCCTCTCCCAGCATACAAAACAACAATTTCCAAAAATGATTTCTGAGGATGCGCATAGTATTCTTGTTTTCTCAAAGATTTAGCTCCCAGGGATAGAACCCAAAATCAAAGATTTTTAGATTTTTTGATATTATTGGAGGGAAAGACTGAATTCTAAACTGCATTTTATATAAATTATCAACAAAAATAAGTTTTTCAGCTGAAAAATATTTATAATTTCACTTCTATTTTTGTAGATTTGCCATTCAATTTTTTTAATACTATGATAAAAATAACTTTTCCAGACGGCAATCAGCGTGATTTTAACAGAGGAGTAACTCCTTTGGAAATTGCCAAATCAATTAGCGAAAGGTCTTGCAGAAATACCATCTCTGCATTAGTAGATGAAAAAACAAGTAGAAGTCTCTACCCCTATCACGGAGGATGCCACGGTTCAGTTATTAACATGGAATGACGATATGGGTAAAAAGGCCTTTTGGCACTCTTCTGCCCATGTTTTAGCGCAGACTATTTTGGATTTTTATCCTAATGCGAAACTTACCATAGGTCCTGCCATAGAAAACGGATTTTACTATGATGTGGATTTTTGATGGAGAAATTCTTTCTGAGAAAGATTTTTGAAAAATTGAGAAAAATGCTGGAAAAATGCAAAGAAAGATTCAGCTTTTTAGAATTTATCCAGTATCCAAAGCAGATGCACTGAAAGAATATGCTGATAATCCATCAAAAAGGAATTGATAGAAAACCTTACTGATGGAGAAATCACTTTCGTGACTCATGATAATTTCACAGACCTATGCCGTGGAGGGCATATTCCTAGCACAGGACTTATCAAGGCTGTGAAAATCCTAAATGCAGCAGGAGCATACTGGCGAGGAGACGAAAAAATAAGCAGCTTACCAGAGTTTATAGTATTTCTTTCCCAAAACAAAAAGAACTTACTGAATACTTGGAAAGATTGGAAGAAGCAAAACGCCGTGACCACAGAAAACTAGGTAAAGAATTAGGAATTTTTGCCTTTTTCTGAAAAAGTAGGGTGCTGGGCTTCCTCTTTGGCTTCCAAAAGGTGCTGCGCTAAGAAAAATTAGAAAATTTCCTTTCTGAAGCGCAGAAAAAGCAGGATATGAATTCGTAATTTCGCCGCACATCGGTCACAAAAGACTTGTATGTAACTTCTGGACATTACGAAAAAAATACGGTGCAGATTCATTCCAGCCGATAAAAAAACTCCACACGAAGGAGAAGAATTTTTATTAAAACCGATGAACTGCCCTCACCACTGCAGAAATATACAAAACAAGCCAGTGGTCTTATAAAGATTTACCGAAGAGATTTGCAGAATTTCGGAACAGTATATAGATATGAGCAAAGTGGTGGAGTTACACGGACTTACCAGAGTAAGAGGCTTTACGCAGGATGATGCTCACCTATTCTGTACTCCAGACCAGTTATTATCTGAGTTTGAAGGAGTTATAGACTTGGTGTTGTATGTATTCAGCAGCTCTTGGATTTTGCTGACTTTTACGGCTCAAATCTCATTAAGAGACCCTGAAAAACAAGCAAAAAATACATCGGTTCTGATGAAAACTGGGAAAAAGCAGAAAATGCAATCATTACCGCTGCTAAAAAATAAAGGACTAAATACTGTAGTAGAATACGGAGAAGCTGCATTCTACGGGCCTAAAACTAGATTTCATGGTGAAAAGATGCCTTTGGGAAGAAGTTGGCAGCTTGGAACAATCCAAGTGGATTACAACCTGCCTGAGAGATTTGACCTTTGGTATACAGGAAGTGATAACGAGAAAGCACAGACCTGTGATGATTCACAGAGCACCGTTTGGTTCTATGGAGCGTTTTATCGCTATTTTTACTAGAAAACACAGCGGGAGATTTCCCACTTTGGCTGGCTCCAGAGCAGTTTACAATCCTTCCAATTAGTGAAAAATATGTAAATTATGCAGAAAAAGTTTCACAATTGCTGAAATTAACGATATTTGCGGTCTGATTGACAAAAAGAAATGAAAAAAACGGGTAAAAATCCGTGATGCAGAATTAAACAAACTGCCATTTATGCTGGTTGTAGGAGAAAATGAAGAGGCTAGAGGGAACTGTTTCTGTGAGAAAAAGAGGCGAAGGATTTAGGAACAATGAGCATAGAAGATTTTCATAGCTTACTTTAAGAAAGAAGCTGCTCTGTCATCAGAATATTAAATAAGATATTAACCATTAAAATTTAAAAGCGATAGCACTAAAGAAAATTAACAACAGAGGTCCGATGCGAAAAGCCTGCACAGGAAGATGCGCATCAGATTAACGACAAAATCAGAGCCAAGGAGGTTCGTTTTGGTCGGTGATAATGTAGAACCTGGTGTCTACCCTACTTCTGAAGCTTTGAAAATGGCTGAGGAACAGGAATTGGATTTGGTAGTAATTTCGGATAAAGCAGAGCCTTTTTATCTGCCGTATCTTGGATTACAAAAAGTTCCTTTACGAACAAAAGAAAAACAAAAAGGAGCTGAAAGCCAAGCAGGTAAAAAGTGGTGATAAAGGAAATCCGTTTTGGTCCTCAGACTGATGAGCACGATTTCCAATTCAAGAAAAACACGCTGAAAAAAATTCTTGGAAGAAGGTTCTAAACTAAAAACTTATGTATTCTTCAAAGGAAGATCAATAGTTTTTAAGGATCAGAGAAATATTACTTCTAAAAACTTGCCCAAGAGCTGGAGCATGTAGGGAAAAAGTAGACCAAATGCCTAAATTAGAAGGAAAAAAGAATGATAATGCTAATGAGTCCGAAAAAGGCTAAATAGTTTTATCTTTCAGTAAAATAAGATATTGATAACAAATAACATAAAAAAGTAAGAAAAATGCCAAAAATTAAAAAAACGAAATCAGGTGCTAAGAAGCGTTTTGCTCTTACTGGAACAGGTAAAAATCAAAAAGAAAAATGCTTTCAAAAGCCACATCTTGACTAAAAAGAAACTAAAGAAAGAAATCTAACTCAAACTTCTTATGTTGCTAGTGTGGACGAGAAAAGCGTTTTAAAGCAATTAGCAATTAAGTAGTTTTTATAAATCATTTCAGTTTATAAGAATTTTTATTCAAAAAAGTTTAACCCTGAAACGGTGCCACTAAGAGAATTTCTAATGAAATTCCGCCCTTTTCAAAAACAAATTAATTAAATTATGCCAAGATCAGTAAAATGCTGTAGCGTCTAGAGCGCGCGCAGATCTTAAAACAAGCTAAAGGTTTCTTCGGAAGAAGAAAAATGTTTGGACTGTTGCGAAAAATGCAGTAGAAAAAAAGCAATGCAATATGCCTACAGAGGCAGAAAAGAGAAAAAGAGAAATTTCAGAAGTCTTTGGATTACGCGTATCAATGCGGGAACTAGACAATACGGAATGTCTTACTCTCAGTTCATGGGAGCTCTTAAGAGAAACAACATCGAGCTAAATAGAAAAGTATTGGCTGATTTAGCGATGAATCATCCAGAAGCATTCAAAGCTGTTGTAGATCAAAGTAAAATAAATGTTGAATCGCGTTTTTGTTATCAATAAAAAGAAATCCAGGTTATTATTAATCTGGATTTTTATAAAATATTAAAACAAAATGAAAGCTAAAAATTTTTAGGAACAGGAACTTCCCAAGGTGTTCCGATAATCGGTTCTGATGATCCTGTCTGTCTGTCTTCTGACCCAAAGAGACAAAAAGGCTGCGAAGTTCTGCTCTGATAACCACCGAGACAAATGGGAAAATATTGATAGACTGCGGGCCTGATTTTCAGACAGCAGATGCTTACCAATGGAGAGAACAACATAGATGCTAGTAGCTTCTCACACACGAACATAATGACCATGTAATCGGGCTGGATGACCTGCGTCCCATTATTTTTCAAAAAGACAGAAAAAAATATTCCTATCTATTGTCTGGAAAAGGACTGCGGAAGAGATAAAACAGCGATTTCCCTATGCTTTTCAGCGAGGTAAGATACCCTGGAGCATCCAAGTTTTTGATATCCATCTGATAGACAGTGATTTTACAATAGATGAAACCAAAATCACACCGATACATGTTTTTCACAATCAACTGCCTATAATTGGTTTTAAGGTGAAAAACTTTGGCCTATATAACGGATGCAAGCTCTATCCCTGATTCAGAAATGGAGAAAACTGCTAAATCTGGATTTCTTGATTATCAACTGTCTTAGAAAAGAGGAAAAAGCATCCTGCACACTTCATTTTGCCTGATGTTTTTGGAATTGGTAAAAAACTAAAACCAAAGAAAACCTATCTGACACACATCAGCCATAAAATAGGCTTTTTATGAGCAGACAGAAGCCGAACTACCCTGATGATGTTCATCTGGCAGTATGATAGTTTAGAAATTAATTTCTAAAATTATGCTGATTTTTGCTGTTATGAAAATAATGTCTATATTTGCACCCGTAAGATTTGAGTAGGCCCAGATGGCGGAACTGGTAGACGCACTGGACTCAAAAATCCAGCGCCAGCAAAGGCGTGCCAGTTCGATTCCGGCTCTGGGTACAATATTAGGAAAGCTTTAATAAAAAGCTTTCCTAATTTTTACTAAAAAATTCCATTCTGAAAAAATATCATTCCTTTTTCTTTAGCATATTTGCTAAACTGCTCTATCCAACCATTTTCCCCAATGGCTCAGCCTTTAGCATTTCGCTAATTTCTACTAAATTAATCTGCTTCCCATTTTCTTCGTAAATCAATTTTAAAACACTCATGTTCTTTCAAAAATACCTAAAACCAAATATAGAAGTCTTCATATACTCTTCTAAATAAGTTTTTAGTATTTCTATCCTCAACACTCAATTTGTTAAAAAATAGAAAACATCTGTCCTGTTCCCCATTTTTGTTTTGTTTTTCAATTAATTGATTAAAATATTTTATAGAATCATCATAAATATCATTTATAATTATTCTCCAAAATTCATCTAAAATTTCTTGATTTGTTTTCATTTTATATTTTTCTAATTATTAATACCATTCCGAGGAATATTATTTATACTTTCTACTCCTTTTTCTTTTAGTTCTTCTAATGCCTTTACTACCCAACCTGTGGCAATATTCTCTGGAATACCTATATTCACCATTGCCTGTATCTCTATCTTTGCCAATTCATCTATTTCTAAAAGCTTTATTAGGATTTGCTCTCTCCATTCTGTATATAATGATTTTTGTTGCCCCGTTATTTTTGAATGAACATCTATTTTCATTTTATTTGGACTATATTTTTCCAAGTTTCTTGTAAAAGATTGGGGCTTATACTAGCTATAATCATATTCTTCAATTCCTTCAAAAAGCTAGCCAATGGATGATGTCCGCCTACTTTTTCATATTCGCCAGTTCCCTCTAGGACATATTTAGCTCTTAAGATTAGATATCGTGGTATTAAGAATATTTTTACACCTTTTCCTTCAATTTTCTCTAAAGCATTTTTGTTACCAATAGGGATAGCTTCGCCATCGATGTCAGCTATTCTTAATCCATTTTCATCGACAGGCAGTTTTTCTATATCAGCTTGTTTCAGTTTATCGATGATGGAAATTTTTCCCATTAGGTATTCCGCAGTATAGGGTGTTTCCATCTATTTTGAACCTGAGCTCATATCGTTTGAAGTTCTTCCCTGCGGTATTGATTACATATTTAAAGGTTCTACGGGTTGTGTTAAAGGTTATTTTGACCATTTTACCAGCTATTTTCATGGTGTTGCTGATAGGGTCTAGGAGATCCATAGATTTTGTTGATTTTTCCTAGTTTCCCAGCCTTCACCATAGTGAGCAACCAGAACATGTCCTCCGGTAATTACTACATCAATTTTTTTGTAACGGAAATAAGAGTAATACTATTATCATCATTAAATTCAAATCTGAAATAATAGTGTTCAATTTTAAAAGTAGCCCATTTATTTGCTTTCCTATAAAAGGTAAAATCTCCTCCCCCTTTTTGACTTCTAAATCTCCAAATTTTTATAAACATCTATTTTATCATCTAAAATATTTATATTGAAAGGAAGTTCTCCTTTGAATAAGTTATATTTATTATCATTTCTCCCCGAAAAATGTATTGATACTAAAATATTATTTTCAAATATGAAATCAATACCGTTTTTCTTCGCTATAATAATGACAATCGATATCATTTTTCAAAAGCTTTATACTCTTTTAATCCCTTTGAAAATATTTTTAAAAAATCATTTTCTTTTTAACCTCTGATATTTCTTTTCCTAAAATGCTTAAATCCATAAAATACCGTTACTCATCATAAGAGTTTGGGTAATCTGTTTTTCAGTTCATCTACTGATGCCAATACTTTTTAGAGAGGGTTTCTTGATAGTTTTCTAATTTGTCAGCAATTTCAGGATTTGATACCGCTAAAATTTTAGCTGCCAAAATTCCTGCATTCATAGCTCCGTTTAGCGCCACCGTAGCAACAGGAATTCCAGAAGGCATCTGCAAAATGGACAAAAACACTATCCCATCCATCTATGGAATTACTTGACAAAATAGGCACACCTATCACTGGCAAGGTGGTACAGCTCGCCACCATCCCAGGCAAATGGGCTGCTCCTCCTGCTCCAGCTATGATTACACTGATTCCTCTTTTTAGCCGTTTTTGCGTAGTCCAGCATTCGTTCTGGAGTTCTATGCGCAGAAACTATGAGTAACCTCGTAGGGAACTCCCAATGATTGTAAAAATCCACTGCCTGATGCATAATCGGGAAATCACTTTTGCTTCCCATAATAATTCCTACCATATTTTTGATTGATTTTAAAAATAAATTTAATTAACTTTACAAACGAAAAATTTAAACATTCCAAAGATAAAAATTAACCATTAAAAACGAAAAACTAATTTTTCCTGAGATGAAAAATATGAAACTTACATTCGCTATTTTGGCTATTGCTATCATCTGGGGAACTTCTTTTTGGGTATTAGGTTGGCTGTAGAGACTATTCCTCCGCTGTATGTGGCGGGCATTCGGCATGTGTTGTCAGCTATTATTTTTGGGTGTTTATTTGTCCTTTGCAGGAAAACTAAAATGGATAGGTTGGGAAAATCTAAAAGTCCAGCTGATACTTTCCACTTGTATTCTTATCATAACCAATGGACTTACCACAATTGCCGAAGAGCATGTTTCTAGTAGTCTGGCATCACTGATTAGTTCTTGTTCGCCTATTTTGATATTTATCGGCAGCGTTTTGTTTAGAATGCAGCAGTTTACATTAAAATCTGTTCTTGGGATTTTGTGGGCTTTTTCTGGAATTATCTTGATTTTTCTGGGATGGACTAGCAGATTTGGCTAATCCTGATTACCGCAAAGGGATGATTTACCTGTTCCTTGCTATTTCTGGAAATGCTACGGGAGCCCTTTACATCAAAAACGAAACTATAAAAGCACCTATATTTTATTAAGTCTTTTTATCAATTTGTCTTTGCAGGAGTGGTGCAGATCATCAGTGCTTTGGTTTTAGGAGGAATTTGCGCCAGAAACATGGAGTCTGAAAAAGCGTTATCGCTATGTTCTCGCTTACGATTTTTGCCTCTATTATCGCTTATTTAGCGTATATCTATGCACTGAGCCAAATTTCCGCTGTGAAAAGTTTCTATGGTCTCTTATGTGAATACCATTATTGCGATATTTTTAGGGTGGCTGATAGCTGATGAACCTGTAGATTCTAATTTTATCATCGCTGCGTTTTTGATTATTTTAGGAATATTTATAACGAATTATCATCCAGATATGTTTAAAACCAAAAAGCATTAGAAATTTTCTAATGCTTTTTTTGATATCACTCTAATCATTGATTTTATCGTAGTTAGTTTTTCTAACAGCTCTTCCCTATTATCTGCCAAGATGTTAATATGTCCCATTTTACGCCCAGGTTTGGTTTCGGTCTTTCCGTATAGATGGACATAGGTTTTGGGCAGTTTTAAAACATCTTCTAAGCCTTCATAATAGACTTTTTCCTTGGTAGCCCTCCTCTCCTACGAGGTTAAACATTCCGCTGTATTTATCAGCATCTGTGTCTGCTAGTGGAAGATTTTTTTACCACACGGTACATCTGCTCGAACTGGGAGTTACTATTTCCTTCCTGCGTGAGATGTCCGCTGTTGTGCAGTCTTGGCGCTGTTTCATTGACCCAGACTTTTTCCATTTTTATCCAAAAATAATTCTATCGCAAAAAGCCCAGAAGAGGCCATCGCTTGGATGAATTTTTCTGACAATTTCATCAATTTGAGCTTGGATTTCATCAGAAATTTCACTCGGACAAATATTAAAATCCAATAGATTTAATCGCGGATTAGCAACCATCTCTGTGACAGGAAAAACTTTTGACTTCTCCCTTGTCGTTTTTAGCGACAATTACAGAAAGTTCCTTTTCTATATCCACCAAAGCTTCCAAAAACAGAGGGCGAATCCCAAAGATTTTCCAGCTCCTTTTTCATTACGAATCACCTGAACGCCCTTTCCATCATAGCCGCCAGTATTTAGTTTTTGAACAAAAGGCAAAGGAAAAATTTACTTCCGATTTATCTTGAATAACTTGAAAAATCAGGACTTGGGATTTCGTTTTTGATAAAAATTCTTTCTGCAATATTTTCTGCTGAATGATTTTGACAGCACTAGGACTTGGGATGATTTTTTTATTCCTTGTTCCTGTAAATCTTCCAGCGCACGGACATTCACATGTTCTATCTCTATTGTGAGAATATCTTTATCCTTCCCAAAAATCCATAACAGTCTGATAATCATTAAAAGTCACCTTTTGTAAAGTGCGATATTCCCGCGCATGGGCAGTCAGAACTTGGGTCTAATGTATAGAATTCATCATCGTATTTTTAAGGCTTCTTGGATGAGCATCCTTCCGAGCTGTCCACCTCCTAATATTCCTATTTTCATGGGTTAAATGATTTAGTTTTGTTTATAATTTTTATTTAAAAATTCTTTTTCAGAAGTTCTCTATAAATTTTTCTGAATTTCTTTTTGCAATTTTTTTGTTGTTAGGATATTAAAACTTCATAAAATCCCTTACAATTCCGCCATTCTGCGTGTATTGTAAAAGTTCTGTTTCTATGAAATTAGTGATTTCAGCCTTTTTCGCTTGGGAATAGCAGATGTACATTTCGCCCCAGCGTCCAAAAGTAAAGAAAAAGAGGTAGATTGGTTTCCTTTCTAAATTCCCAAACCCTATTGATAACCTGCAAAGTCCCTTTCTGCATCAGAATAAAAAGCAGGGTCGCTCATCATCATCATCGCATGAAGGGTAAGCGCCTCATGCTCCACCAATTTCATAAAAGCCTGTAAATCACCTGATTTTCAATATCTCTTTCATTGGAACAAAGTTTTCTCTCGCTTCCTGAAAACGGCGTTCTAGCATAGGGATTGGTGTTCATCAGTCCATGCCCCACGGTGGAACTCACAGACTTTTGCCCTTCATGAATCAGCAGAACATAATCATTAAAAATCCCTAAATATTGGGTGGATTTCCTCATCAGGATACTTTCACAGCATATAGGTCTGAACTCCCTCCACTTCATTCACCTCGCCCCAGACTACCAGCCCGTCATAAACGCTTCGGCAGGCACTCCACTGCCCCAAACGAGCCAAAAAAGAAGCTTTTTAACATCAAAAAATCTTTCCCAGAAAACGCTTTATCCATCTCCATAAGGCATTTGGCTATAGCACCAAAACCTGATGCTGAACTGGCAATTCCAGAGCTATGCGGGAAAGTATTTTTCGGTCTCAATGACAAAAACTTCCCCTCCAAAATCCAAGGAAGATATTTCTCTATGTTTCGGAAATATTTTCTATTTTCTCTGAAAATTTGGTTTCTTCTTTTCCCTGCTAAAAAGGTTTTTGACTGAAAATTTTTCACCTGATCTAAAAATCATTTTAGTCTCTGTTTTACAATTACTAAGTGTAAAACTGATGCTGGGATTTGCTGGAATCTGCCCTTCATATTTTACCCCAATATTTGATAAGAGCAATGTTACTAGGGACAACTCGCAAAAACCTCTATATCTTTCGTTAAAAAAATTCTTTTATTTCCTAAAAACTGCTGTGGCATTATGATAATATTTTTACCTCACAAAGGTAGTAATTTAGATGAAAAAAATCCCTTTCCATTGAGCAGGAAAAAGAGATTTTTATTTTATATTGGTTTTTACTAATTCTAAGAACCATTCTTTGACCTCACCTGACAAGTGCGGAGCCAATTTCTCCTCACAGGTCTTGTGGTAGGCGTTCAGCCATTCTTTTTCTGGTTCGGTAAGTAGTTCTGCATCTATCACATCTTTGAAAAACGGACAAAGTGTAAGGGTTTCAAAATCCATAGAAAGTGCCGTATTCTGTGGTTTCTCAGTTCCTTCACTGCCACTAAATTCTCATGAGCGGATACCGTATTGATTTTCAACATAAAACCCTGGCTCGTTAGAACACACCATTCCTGCTAAAAGCTCCTGTGGATTCATATCTTTTCGTATATTCTGAGGGCCTTCATGCACATTCATGAAAGCTTCCCACGCCATGCCCCTGTTCCGTGCGCATAGTCTTTGCCCTCTTTCCAAAGCGGAAGACGAGCGATAGCATCCAGCTGGACACCTCTCGTGCCTTTTGGGAACTGAGCCAAAGAAAGGTTGATCATCCCTTTCAGAACCAAAAGTGCAGTCTTTTACAAACTCTGCCGATACTTTTACCCAAAGCCAGCGTTCTGGTAATGTCGGTAGTTCCTTCTAAATATTGTCCTCCAGAATCTACAAGAACGCTTCCCTCGTTGGTAACTTCCTTGCTCCCTTCGTTTTTGCGGAATAATGCACGATTGCGCCATTTCCTTTATAACCGATGATGCTGCGAAACTTTCACCCACGAAATTTTCACCCTCAGCACGGAATTCTCTCAGTTTTTCCGATAGAATATTCGGTCATAGGCTCTTTTCCTACATTGCTTTTCAGCCAATGGAGGAATCTCACCATCGCTACACCATCACGAACCATCACGGTGCGGAAGCCTTCTAATTCGGTTTCGTTTTTAATGGCTTTTCATCAGATTGCCAGGAACAGCCGAACAGAACGAAAGTGTTTTTATCCTTTAAAGCATTGAAAACTGCTTGGTTACAATTTGGTGAAATTAAAACTTTTTCATTTTTTTAATTGGCCTAAATAAGAGAAAAAAATTCATCGTAAGGAACTACGCTTACTTCAGCCTCTTGCATTTGTTTTTGGCTTCATCATTGAGTTTTTCTACATCTACAAAGAGCGTAGCCTCTCCATCCTCCGTCACGAGGATATAACCAAGAAAATACAGGGTTTGCAGTCCACATCACTTCCTCGTAAATTTAGTGTCCATGCCACATCATCAAGACTTGAAATAACATGCAGAGAAGCACCTTTTTTCCTGCATTTTTCGCACGGATGGCATTTAGCTTTTTCTATTACAGACTGTCCTGCCCATTTCAGAGGATGAACAAAGATTTTCATTTTTAGAAGGTTCGCCTCTGTCTGTCCAAATATCCTTTAATAAAGCTTCATTGACAAGCTGGATGCAGACAATTTTTGCTCTAGACTTTCCCAGTTTAGATGAGATGTCGCCAGAGCATTTACAGCTACTTTTTCCATTTTCAGGCGTTTGAGAGATTATCCAGTCTATGTAGTTCGGAGTGCCCTCTATGCCGTCTTTCATCAGTTCTATTCCTGTGTTTTCCAGCTCTTGTGCTGCCTGAACGAAATATCTTCCATCTGTCCATAGAGCGGCTTTTTCATTAGTTACCACCAAAAACCAGCAGAACCTGTAAAGCCTGAAAAGCCAAGTGCGTTCCTGCCATTCTTCGGGTAGATATTCACTCATATGTGGATCTGCAGAAAGACAATGAAATGCATTGATACCTTTCTCCTGCATCTTCTGACGAAGTTTTGAAATTTTCTCTATTGTAGTCATTTTATTTTTATTAAGGAAGCCAATTTACAAAAATATTTACATTAAAAATAAAAAATTACTCAGAAAGTTTTTCCAAGTAATTTTTCATTATTTTATCCTTTATATTTCTCTTGATAATCTTCTTGAGATGCTTTGATAACTTCTTTTTGCGTGTTTAGCATCATAGACTTCATCTATTCTACATGCCACAGGCTCACCAGGAAGATTTTTATAAGTTAAGAAATAGTGCATCAGTCTATCTACTTCAGCCTTAGGAAGTTCTGAAATATCTTTGATATGACCATAAGACTGGTCGCCTACTAATACAGCTACGATTTTTATCATCAGCCTCGCCTTTGTCTATCATTTTAAATCCACCGATTGGCACTGCTTCCAGCAAAAATACCACCAACAGGAACATTGTGGCTGCTCAATACGCAGATATCTAGCGGATCATGGTCTCCTTCCGTAATGTCAGAAGCGCCTCTTTTTCACTGCAAGTTCCTTTACTCTCTCATCGCAGTAAGTTCTTGGAACAAAGCCATATAGAGCAGGAATTATATTAGAAAAATTTCTGCGGTCTGTCTACTTTAGATGTCCGCTTTCTTTATCGATTTCATATTTAATAGTATCTGATGGAACTATTTCCACAAAAACATTAACTACATCTGGTGCTTTTTTTCCCCAGCTGAAATTCCATGCCAAGGATGTGCTTTAAAAGTTGGAATCATTATACTATATTTATTTTTAAATTATACTACTTATTTCATTTCTAAGGTTTTTGGATAGTATCTGAGATATAATCCTCGCCATCCACATACCCCATCAGAAACAGAGTCTTAAACTCCTGCAAAAGAAACATTTGGGCTGTTTTCCAAAGTCTTGTGGAGAAGCTGAAGAACATTATTTTTAGAATTTAAAATATTATTCCAAGAATCTTGGCTGATATAAAGCTGTTGTGAAGCATTATACTCAAATTCTTCCATAATATTTTTCCACCAAAAACACAAATTCCACAGCGGCCAATTCCTTGTCAAACTTCTGAACCAAGTTAGAAGGCTTCATTCTCTCCAAAAACAAAGTCATTCTTTCATACGCCTGCAATCTTATCTGTGCATTGGATTTCCCTGAAATAATGCTCAATTCTCTGTTTTTCAACTTAATGAACTGAAACACAAACTGTCTCAGCAATATCACAAAAAGGAACTGCCACGATTAAAAAGCAAAACCGTAAGGCAGTAGGTTATCTAAAATTGCTCATTTTTAAAAATCAAAAGTGTGCAAATGTAAGAAATTTTTATGAAAACCAATACCTCTCCTGTCATTTTTTTCAGGAATTTTTATTCCCATAATGTGGAGAATGGTAGGCGCTACATCGCCTAATTTTCCTCTTTTGAGCTGCCATGTTTTGTCTTTATCCATCACAATCAGAGGAACTAAACTGGTGGTATGGTTTGGTGATAGGCGAGCCATCCTCGTTTATCATGTAGTCTGAATTACCATGGTCAGCGAGGATAAGCACCGTGTAGCCGTTTTCATAGGCTGTATTGGCTACCTCTTTTTATGCATTCATCCACCACTTCGCAGGCTTTTACTACAGCATCAAAAAACGCCCTGTATGCCCCACCATATCAGGGTTTGCAAAATTTAAGCAAACAAAAATCTGCTGTCTGCTTCTGCAATTCTGGAATGATGGCATTACGAATATCAAAAAGCCGCCATTTCAGGCTTTTAAATCATAAGTTTTCACATCCCTAGGACTTGGACAGAGTATTCTTTTTCGTTTTTCAAATTCGGTTTCTCGCCCTCCTGAAAAAGAAGAATGTCACATGAGGATATTTTTCGGTTTCGGCGATTCTGATTTGTGATTTTCCCTCTCTTTTCCAAAAACTTCCCCCTAAGGTTTCGTGGATAATTTCTTCATCATAGACAATTTTGATATTTTCAAAAATCTCTGTCGTAGTTGGTCATTGTCACAAAATAGAGATTCAGTTTTTTTCATTCCAAATTCTGGAAAATCCTTTTTGCGAAAAAGAACTTCTGTAAGTTCACGACCTCTGTCTGTACGAAAATTGTAGAAAATAACCACATCACCTTCCTGAATATTCCCCACAGGATTTTTGGTTTTCATCAGTTAAGATAATCGGTTCGATAAATTCATCCAAAAACATTATTTTGGTAAGATTTTCCACCGCTTCCAGCGCATTTTGTGTTTTTACCCCCACTCCATTGACCAAAGCATCGTAGGCTTTTTACTCTTTCCCAGCGTTTGTCCCCTATCCATCGCAAAAAACGCCCTGTGACAGTCGCCAGTTTTCCTGTGGTTTTAGCTAAATATTCCTGAATTTCTTTTACAAAAACCTTTCCTCTGTGCGGGTCGCAGTCACGCCCATCAGTAAAGGCATGAACGAAAAGCATTTTTCAATCCCAAATCTTTGGCTTCATCCAGAAGAGCCTCTAAATGAGTGATATGCGAATGAACACCACCATCAGACAACAGCCCAAGGAGATGAACTTTTTATTGTTTTTCTGTGCGTGTAAAAATGCCTCTTGGATAGGTTTTTCTTTACCCAAAGTTCCATTTTTACAGCTAAATTCAGCCTCGTAAGGTTCTGATAGACAACTCTTCCCGCGCCCAAATTCATATGTCCCTACTTCGGAATTACCGATTTGTCCTTCGGGAAGCCCCACTTCCAAGCCTGATGCATGGAGCTGAGTATGAGGATATTTCTGATAACAGCTGTCTACAAATGGCGTGTGAGCCTTAGTAATTGCACATACTTCGGGATTCTCAGCTAATCCCCCAGCCGTCTAATATTGCAGTAAAACTTTTTGACATTTCTTATAATTTTTACTGCTAATTTACGAAAAATTATTGATTTTAGTTTTGTTTTTCATTGGGATAATTCTATGCTTGAGACTGGTTTTTCATCAGGAAGGTTAATAAATTGATAATAAAGCACTTTGGACAAAAATCTTTCATCTTTTTGGCTTTTAATATAATCAAAACGATAAGTGAAATAAATTTCATCAGGATAATATTCCAAAAAGCAGAGAATCATTAAAATCAAATTCATAAACAGCATCAAAATCACTTACTTTCTGAACTTTTATATTGTAAAATGTCCCTATATAACCCTCAGTTTACGAAGCTGCAAAGCAAAAGTGTTCCGTAGAAATACCAAATCATTTGATTAAAAAGATAATAATTGGTTTTTCTGTGATTCTATCTTTTAAAGTAAGTGAATATCAGACCGATAACAGACAAAAATGAGAAATGCATAAACTCCCAGCCTTTTGTAGGTAAGCCCCCAGTGGTAGATGTATTCAGTGTTTTTTTGATGAGGGCGGAAAGGACAAGCAGAGAGATTAAGAACTATCCACATTTTGGCTAACTTTTAAGTAACAATGATTTATCATCAAAATTAAAATAAGACCTAAAATAAAGCATCAATAGTAAAACTGCCATCACAATGGACAAAATGACCACATTTTACACGGTTGTGCGTGTCCGCGGAAAGGTTTGCCAACCTGTCTGTATCAACTTGGAAAAAACTGTTCATAATTAAAAACTAAAATAAAAACCAGCAAAAAGAAGATTGAGCAGAACAAAAGTCAGCACGCCTATTTTTCTTTCAGAATCAGGTCTAAAAACTCTAACATTGGCGTAAATTTCTGATTTTTAACTCTTTCTGAAAAAATCATTTTGTAAAAATTGGTTTCGGCGCAAGAAAATATTTTGCCCCTGAAAAATTCCAATAACCAAACGAGAAAAATAAAATGCCAAAGCAGCCACCACGAAAAACCAGCTGTCAATGTCAATTCATAAAGATAAACCTCTGAAAATATGGAACTTCCCATGCTGTAAAATCCAGAAAAAGAATAAAGAAAAACAGATTGGGATTACTAAAATAATGATTGATTTGAAATTAAATTTAGAGTTTCCATCTCTGATAATCCATGTATTAAAATCAAAGAAACGATACGGAAAAGCGATATTATTCGTTGTCATTATCGGAACTGCCAGAATGACTCTGAGCCTTCTATATTTTGACTTAAATCTCCAGAAGCAGCAAGGAAAAAGAAACCGCCAAAAACGAAACGAAAATCGCCATACCACATAAAAAGCAAAAACCGATAAAATGGTCAATGCAAAAATGATAAAAACTCCCTATTTTTCCTTTTTATGTGAGTTTTTACTAGAGTGATAACACTGAGAAAAATAGCTAATAAGTCCGACATTTAAGCCAAAAGATTCCCTGTAAAACAACGCTGTAACCACAGCTGTAGTCAGCATAATTAGATGATGTGTTTTCATAATATTTAAAAATTTAAAATTAACAATTCAAAGAACTTTGTATTTCAAAGTTAAAAACATATAGTTATTTCTTCAATAATTTTTCTAAAAGTATTGATATGCTGGTTAAAAGCCTCTCTCCCCGATTGCGTAACACGATAGGAGGTTTTTCGGTTTTTACCAACGAATTCTTTTTCACCTCAATATATCCTGATTTTTCAAGGGCAGTGCTATGGCTCGCCAAGTTACCATCAGTGATATTAAGGAGGTTTTTCATTTCACTGAAATCAACCCAGTCATTCACGATAAGAACGGACATAATGCCCAGCCTTACGCGACTTTTCAAATTCCTTATTGAGCTGATTGATATTAAACATTTTCACTAAAAATTATTGATATTTTTTTATACAAAATAAGCCCGTAAATAATATGCAGCACCCCAAATCCTAACGCCCAGAATACCAATCCATATCCCAGCAAAAATGATGAGAGCAAGCCTAAAAATAACCTCACAAACGCCTAAATATCTGATGTCAGAATAAGTGTATTTAGAAGCGTTGATAAGGGACAATCCATAAAAATCAATGTACAAGGCGCCAAAAATGCATAAAAATGATGAAAAAGAAGCCCCAAACAAAAATCCTCCAGTAACCAATGGAATGGAAAAATTGATTATCAGAAGTTTAGTAGATGTAGTCCAGATGGGAAGTTCTTTTTCTTTTTACTCTTTTCTGACTGTGAAGAAAAACAGCTGCAGCCAAAAGAAAAACAAGCACAACAAAGGGCAACTAAAATCAGTTCGGATATAAAATTAAAAATCATAAAAATTTAGGATATCTGTCAAAATAGCTAATCCCTTCCCTTTCAAAAAGCGAAAAACACATACACCGCTCCCTAAAATAGCAAAAATCCTATGAAAATTCCAGACAGCCCACTCAGAGATGAAGCGAACTTTTCTCCATAATAGAGCGAATGTGAGATAAATCTTCTTGATAATTTTTAGCATCCATAAAAAGAACTTTTGAATTGCAAAGTTAATATTTATTTTGAAAAAGTCAAAATTATTTAAATTCTTTTTTTAGTATTAAAAATTACTTATTTTTAGTTTTATCAAAAGATGACTACAGGGAGCAGGAACTTTTTCATAAGGATTATTGTATTCCCAGAAAGAAGGAATGGTATTCTTTGACAATTTCGCCTTTTTGAGCATCTATTTCTATATTAACCATAGTGATACAGTCTTCTTTGGTTCTCTGATGAGCATCCCAGCTGATATACCACATAGGAACTTCTTTTTCATCGATTTTTCTATATATCCTTGTATACATGCCTAATAATTCTGCTTTACGGCTTTTCATATACGCTAAACACCTTCTCTAATGGATATTTTTCAAAGGTTTGTCATAATCTATACTCTTTGTTAGAGATACCCTTTTCATCATGAAATTCCATACCCCTATACGAAAACCTCCTCCATCAAAAACTTTTACCTTCTTCTTTTAGAATTCCTGTCAGAATAGAAATGATTAAGAAATTTTACATTGAATTCATTTTTAAAAGACACATAACGCCCATAACCTCTTTTTGGTAGTAATTTCCGTCACCTGATTTCCCAAACTGTCGGTATAAATATATTCTCCGCTTTTTCTTATTTTCATTAAATCGTTTGATATCAAACTTTTTTTCAGCTTTTTATCTGCTCATTTTACTTCAGTTTTTGTCTTGTCCATTGCATGAGATAGTAAACAAAGCAGATGGAATAAAAATAATCTTTTTCATAAGGTTTTTATTTTTATAAGCCCTACAAAAATAGAGCTTATTTTTATATAAATTATCAAAGAATCTTCTAACTTCTTGAGAAATGGTTATACTTATCCATATTGTCCAGATTCATGTAGATTCCTTTCAGAGTACTTACTACTTCTACATTTTTAGGCTCAATGGAATGCCATTTTTCAAGATAAGGAAGAGCTTTTTGAAGGTTTCTCTTCTCTTTTTCCATCAATTTGTTCATTTCATTGATTTTCTTAGCTTTTTGGAAAAGCTCAGATTTTGCTCAATGTATTTTCATCATCCTTTAAATGAACAGCATAAGCCATACCTTTGCAATGCTAAAACATAGTTTCCATCAATCTCCAATGCTTTTTGAATGATTTTTCAGCATCTGCCAAAGTAGCATTATCTTGACTTTGTAAAACCTAAATTATACCAAGATTCTTTGTCATTAGGGTTTTTAGCAACCTGATTTTTAAGGGTTTGGATAAATTCTGCTGTTTTTCCAGATCTGTAATAAGCAACTCCCTGTAATTCTGACAATCTCTGATTGTTAGGGTATTTTAAGTCCTTTTTCTATTAAAGCCAAAGCTTCATCATATCTCGCAGCATCCACCAAAAAGTCTTATGTTTGCTTCATATAGCTCTAATTCTATGCTCGGGTTGATTGAGTTTTTAGGTCTTTTGTACTCGTTTTGAACCTGATTTTTAATCAATTCAAAAGAGTTTTTATCAAAAAGACTGAACCTGCCCAGTTTTCACATCTGTAGCCAAATACTGAGTAGTAACTCCTGCATACCCGCTGTTAATCAGCTGTTATAGATATCTATCGCTTCATTGTTTTTCCAGCTGCACCATAGTTCATCCCTGCATAGTATAGATAGATTTTATCCTCGTTTCCTATGGCTTTCAGTAAGTTATATACTTCTTCGTATTTTTCTGCAGCCTTATTGTGGTTTTTAAGCTTGATAAGCTTTGTAGCTTCATCACTTGAAGATTTCAAAAACGGATTTACAAAACCATTTACTTTTTCAAGAGTTTTTGAGCATGTAATTTTCGCTTTTAGCCTTGAATTCCACTTTTTATCAGCAGCTTCTTTTCCTACAAAGTATACTTTTCTTTTATCGCTGTCTTTCCTGTGTAAATCGTTTTTAAATCACTGATTTTTACCTAAAAAGAGCTGCTCCTTCTGGTTTTTCCTTCCTTGATCAATGAAACTCCTTTCGCATAATAATACTCCTCCAAAACAGATGGTTCTAGGAAATGTAATTGATTTGTTCAACAAGCCTTCTGCTTTTTGATAACTCTGCTTTAGCGGCTGCTATATCGTTTTTCTATCGCTTTAGAAGCGTTTTGATTTCTTTTTCTGTGCAAAAGCGAATGACGCACTCACTAATGCTAAACTTAAAAACTATTTTTCATGTTAATGATAATTTTTATTTAATTCTATTCTGAAACATTCTCTGTGTTATCTGTGTTTTCACCTTCTTCGGTTTGCTCTTCGGCATCTTCCACATCTTTATCCATTTCTACTTTTTCGCCACCGCCGCGATTTCATCACTTCCTTTTAGGTTGATAAGTTTCACCCTTGGGTATTTCTTCCCATCACGCGGAGTTCTTCCACAGCCATACGGATAGCCACACCAGATTTATTGATAATCATCAGACCATCTTCATCTGTTACATTTTGTATCGCGATGAGTTTTCCTGTTTTTCAGTGATGTTCAGGGGTGATAACTCCTTTTCCACCTCTGTTGGTAACTCTGTAATCCTCCACCGCGGTTCTCTTTCCGTAGCCTTTTTCAGAAACAACTAAAAACAGATTCTTTCTCCAAATCATTAGCGATAATCATGCCGATTACTTCATCATTATCCTCCAATGTGATACCTCTCACCCCGATAGAAGTTCTTCCTACGGCTCTTACTTTTTCCTCTGGGAAACGGATACACTTACCATTTTTGAGTAGCTATCATGATTTCGGATTCACCTGTTGTCAGCCTTGCTTCTAAAAGCTGGTCATCTTCACAATTTCTATGGCATTTACCCCATTTACTCTCGGTCTAGAATACGCCTCAACGAAGTTTTTCTTGATAACACCATTTTTGGTAACCATCACCACATACATGCTGTTTACATAGTCTACATCTTTTTGGGTCATTGGTTCTGATGTACGCCTTGATTTTTATCATCTGGCTCAATGTTGATAAGATTCTGCACCGCTCTTCCTTTGGCTGTTTAGAGCCTTCTGGAATTTTCGAATACGCGCAGCCAGTAGCATTTTCCTTTCTCTGTGAAGAACATCATATACTGGTGGTTGGTAGCAGATACGATGTATTCTAAGAAGTCTTCATCACGGGTCGTTGCGGCTTTATTACCTACACCTCCCCTAGACTGCACTTTGTATTCAGAAAGCAGAGTTCTCTTAATATATCCTGCATGAGAAATTGTAAGCACCACCTGCTCATTTGGGATAATGTCTTCTATGGACATTTCACCGCCTGAATAGTCTATTTCTGATTTTCTTTCGTCTCCGTATTTTTCTTTGATTTCAAGAAGTTCGTTCTTGATAATTTCAAATCTTCTGCCCTCGTTAGATAGGATGTCTTCTAAATCAGCGATAACCTTCATGATTTCCTCGTATTCATCACGAATTTTATCCAATTCCATTCCTGTAAGACGAGCAAGTCTTAAATCAAGAATAGCCTGAGCTTGAATTTCAGAAAGTTCAAATTCTGCTATCAAACCTTCTTTTCGCTGCCTGTGGATTGGCACTGTGTCCCTAATAATCGCTATCGCCTTATCCAGCGTATCCTGGTAGCAATCACCCTCATATACCCCTCAAAAATATGAGCTCTTTCTTTTGCTTTTTCAGCTCGTACTCTGTTCTTCTGGTTACTACATCATGTCTATGCTCTACGAAATTGTAGATAATATCCTTTAGAATTAAGCTGTTGCGGTCTTCCACCAACCAGCGCAATATTATTGATACTGAATGAAGTCTGCAGAGCTGTATACTTATATAATAGGTTAAGCACCACATTCGGAATCGCATCGTTTTTCAATTCATAAACCACACGAAGTCCCTCTCTGTCAGATTCATCACGGATTTCATAAATCCCTGGTATTTTATCCTCTTTTACTAGTTCTGCTGTTCGCTCTATCATATCCTACTTATTCACTTGATGAGCACCTCTGTTACTGATAGCGTTTCGGTTTCCTATTTCCTCAAATTCACTTTTCCTCTCAGCACCACTCGCCCTCGCCCTGTATGGAAAGCATCTCTCAGCCATCATAACCATAGATAATTCCTCCTGTAGGGAAATCTGGAGCGATGATGTGTTTCATCAGCTCATCTATGGTAATATCTCTGTTATCAATATACGCACAGATAGCATCTATACTCTCGCTAAGGTTATGCGGAGCCATATTGGTAGCCATCCCTACTGCGATACCAGAACTTCCAGTTTACCAAAAGTGTAGGAATTCTCGTAGGGAGAACCGTAGGCTCTTTGGTTGTATCATCAAAGTTATTCTGAAAATCAACCGTTTCTTTATCTAAATCAGAAAGAATTTCATCTGAGATTTTTTTCAGCCTTGCTTCAGTATAACGCATCGCTGCTGGCGGGTCACCATCCATGGAACCGAAGTTCCTGTCCATCACCACCATAGGGGTATCTCCCAAGCTCCACAGCTGCGCCATACCGCCCATAGCATCATACCTACAGAGCTATCTCTACATGTAGTATTTACCCACATCCCTACGATTCTGGCTGATTTCCAAATGTTTTTATTGGACTCGATCATACCTTACCATACAGAACCCTTCTGTGAACGGGTTTTCAGACCATCTCCCACAGCCAGGCAATGCACGGGGAAACAATCGCCGACATCAGATAGTCTATGTAAAGAGGACTTCGACTCATCAACAATGTTGATAGGAATTAACTTTTCTCCTGCGTTTCATTTATTTTTATTAAAGTTATATGAATCAGTGCTTTATGCACCACTATTTACATCTATTTTTCTTTTCATGCGATGAGGAAATAAATAACATGCGCAATTTATGAAAATTTGATTACTTTTTACATTAAGTTAAAAATTTCACAAAAATGGCAATACTCAGCATCACTTTTCACACAGAAGAACACAAGATAAATGATTGGAATTCCTTTTTAGAAGAAGAACTCTTTAACGATTATCAAAAACTTCAGCAGGAAATACATCATTTCCGAAGGTCGAATCAGAAATGCTCTCCGAAGGCAAAAACACCAATGTTTTATTATTCTTTGATAATCAATCAGATAGAATTTATTTTTAGAAAACGAACTTCCGCATATTTCAAATAAAATTTTTGATAAATTCAGCGAAAGTGTATTGATTTTCAATACTTTTCTAAACAAAATAGAATCAAACATCTAAGCCTGAATTCCATTCTTTATAAAACTGCTCCAAAACACCAGCATAAAACTATGCCTTTCCTCTGCTAATTCCTGCCTTTATCGGTATTCATAAGGTTTTTCAGCAGGAGCAGTTTTTCATAAAAATGATTTGATTGTCGTACCGTTGGATTTTTATATTCTTCCTTGGCCGATGGATATTCGGCTGAATATCAGGATTGTAAATCGGATTATTTTTGTACCCTCCAAAATTAAAAGTCCGCGCTATCCCGATAGCCCCCATCGCATCCAGTCTATCCGCATCCTGCACGATTTCAAAGCTCTTTGGTCTTTTTCTATCGTTTTGCCTTTATTTTTAAAGGAAATATGTGTTTGATGACAAATAAAATCTGCTCTATCACTTGAGTTTCACTCCTATTTCATTAGGAATTTCTCTGAAATCTCAAGCGCCAAGGTTTCATCTCCCGTTATGAAATTTTGGGTCGGCAATATCGTGTAATAAAGCCGAAATTTCCACATCTCTTGATTGCAGTTTCTGTTTTGGCAATGAGTCTTGCAAGTCGCCAAACCCGCTCGGTATGAAACCAATCATGCCCTGCCTCTGCTCTCCTTCAAAAGTTTTCTTTTTACAAAAATCTATGGTCAGAGATATATTTTGGTCTCATTTTAGTTTTTCTTTTAACGGAATTTCAGGATTTAATATTTCTAAAATAATGTTTTTAATGGAATTCATACAGATGCTAACATTCTCATTGTCAATATTTTTCATCATCATAAATCTTCAAAGTCTGAACACCTTCCCTATTTCCGCAAAACTCCAAATGCCGCACTGCAACTGATTGACCGCAAAACCTTTGTTATGCAAGACCATATACGCATAAATACCTCAGCTGTAAAGCCTGTTTGCTGTCTGCATTGCTTATGAAAATCTTCTAGTTTTTCTTCTTTTTGGCTTCATGGAAAGATTTTTAGCTTTGGCTGTTTTTAAAATCTATCACTCGCACCACTCATTTAAGCGGTCTATACGGTCTATATAGCCGACAAAGTTAATTTTTCATCCATTTTCATCCATGAAAATTCAGCATTAATACCATTCTTCTAAACTTATGATTTCTAAAGAGTTACCAGCTTTAATTAAACCTAAATCATAATCTAAAATATGCTCTACCACCTTGGCTGCCATAGATTTATGAATGTAGTTCATTCCTCGTTCATAGAGCTCTGGCTGGTGTTTAAGTTCTGAAAGTGCAGAATCAATAGCTCTCATTTATTTTTGGTTTTAAATCTTCTATATCCTCTCTTTCAGTATTTTTACCTTCTCGTATATAACTCATCCAAAGCATAATGCACCAAATTCCCATAGTTTCGCTGCGAAAGTTCTTCTTCTATCTCCTCTGTTTCCCTTGCTTTTAAGATGTTATTTAAGTAAAAATCAATCGGATTATAGAGATAAGAAATCAAATGTCGATGCTGAAATCCTGCTCTTCCATTCATTTTAGTTTCTCTAAAACTTTTTCTGTTTTTCTATGATTATCGGCTCCTGCAAAATCGGTTCAGAGGTGTTTTCTATCACGATATGCTCCATTTTATGAGGGCTTTCCATCTCCATTTGGGTAATAAATCTACTTTTTCTCGCCTGTATTCACTCCCGAACCTAAGGCATTGTATAACAGATAGATATTTTTAGCATTTTGCAGCAAACGGTAGAAATGGTAGGCATAAATACTATCATTTTCCAAGAAGGTATTCAGCCCAAAATGCCTTCTCACATCGAACGGAAGATAAGTGTTCTATGTATTCCCCAGCGGCAGTTTTTCCTTCATTGACAGAAAGTAGACATACTTTTCAAAAATCCAAAAGACGAGTTTCTAGAAAGTCCCATAAACTGCAGTCCTCAAGTGGTTCGCCCTGAAAACCAAGTTTTCTGAATTGACAAGCTGATTCATCAAAACCTCCAACGCATCTATCGAAATCTCAAAAATCATAGTCTTTCATATGATTTTTAGAATCTTAAATGTCGTTTCAAAAGAGAAACATTTTCATATAAAATATCATCTATTTCTCTGAATTTCAACTGATAACAAAAATTAGACAAATCTTCCAGCAGTTCAGCAGCTGCTCTCTTCTCAAAAAGCTGAAAAATAAGAAAGCTCACCCAAATGCTCCTGCATCATTTTTCGAAATATAAACGATGTTTTCGTCTTCTATTTTTAGCCGTGAATCGGTCTATTATTTTCGGTCTTCTTCATTATCTGGGAAATCCTCCAAAACCGACATCCATATAATAGTAGGATTTATCATTTTTCAAGCTGTTTTTGTAGGTAAAAAGCTTCTTAACCGCCCCGCTGAAACCAAGATTTTTGATAGGAAATCCCATCGTGATATTCAGATTATCCACAAAACTCACCGCATCCAGACTCGGCAGAAAACGGGTTTTCATCTAATAAAAACAACCGCTGTTTTAGAATAATTTTTCTTTTGAATTTCTTGTAATATTTCAGGCAGAATTTTGGTTTGGGCTACATTCCTGCAACCTCATAAACCTTGATATTTTTCTCTTCACAAAAACTATTTTTCTATCCACTGGAATTTTCTGTTTTCATTAAATTCCTTCCAGTGCATATGCTTTCTCAGAAACTTTCCAGCTTCCTGTTTTAGGTCTTTTATGTAGTATTCATCCGCTTGGAAAAAGCATTCTGCTTTCCCTTTTTGGAGCAGTTCCCGAATCAGTTTTTCCTCCAAAGGCTGTAAGCGCATTGAAACCACACAAATTTTGTTTCCGTTTCTCTGCAAAATCGCTTTATTTTTCTCTCACCATTTCGTGAATCATCCCATCAGTCGCCCAGCCTTTTGTTTGGAGATTTTCCTTTAATTTAGGTAAAAACATTCATCTTTTTTCCAAAAAATTAAGGTTTCGTTTCCTTGCATTATCTCCATCGCCTAGCGTTTCGCCCCAGTTTTTAATTCGCTCATCATCAAGCATATATTCCAAAAACAGCTTTGTCCTCTTCGCTGAATTTGAGCATATCATCCCAGTCTTTCAGCAAAGTAGGAAACCATTTTAGGGAAGTTTTCCAAAAGTTTCTTCAGGGATAAATTTTCTTATAAACATCATACCCAAAAGCCACAGAGATATTCCCTGAATGTGCTGTTTTCCAGATATTTTTCTTAATCAATTCATCCACAGTAAAAAAACTCAGGCAAAAAACCTTCGTATTTCTGCTCTTTTTAGGATTTGTTTCAAAAACTACGGGTCCTTTTTCCCTGGTAAAACGATTACAGTCTGGGATAAATCCGAAAGTTTCTGATAATAATTCCGAAATAATTTTTGAGAGAAATTTCATCTATTTTATTTCCTACAAAGATAAAAACTAAAAATGACACTCAAATTTAATTGAATGCCATTTTACCATATTTTTCATAATTTTGTATATTCATATCATTTTTCAATGAAATTAAAAAGAATTAAAACCAGTATTGCGTGATACTCTGATTTATATTGTCGCATTGGTAGGTATTTTTTATTATACTTTTTTCTATTGCTAAGTAGTAATGATGAGGGATTAGATTTATTACCACTTATTGTTCTATTCATTTTCCTCCCTTTTATATGCTCTTGTATTTAGCTTCTTCTTTTTAGTCTACATCTACATCAAATGTTTTTGGACAAAGAATAAATGGTATTTACTTTTAATTATGCTAATTCTTACATTTATGTTTTTCTGTATTTGGCGACTTAAAAACTTATAATTAAATCACTACGAATTAAAAATTCCCTTTTTGACAAATACACCACTTTTTGGTATCAAAAAAATTCTTCTTCAAAAATAATTTTTCAGCTGAAAAATCTCACAGCGAAGCCCCTGCCAGCTCCTCCGACAAATCTCCTCCTTTGAGGTAAAGCACGCCATTGTGCTTTTCATTGAACTGCTCTTTTCAAATTTTCCTTCAGCCATCGCAAAAACTCAGGCATCTGGGTAACAGCCCTGCTCACCACAAAATGAAACTTTTCTTTCAGTTTTTCAGCTCTTCCATGCACTGCGGTCACATTTTTCAGCCCAAGTCCCTCCGAAACAGCTTCTACCACTTTTATTTTCTTACCGATGGAATCTATCAGCGTAAAACTCACCTCTGGGAAAAAGGATAGCCAGCGGAATCCCAGGAAACCCGCCTCCTGTGCCGATATCCAGCACCTTTGTGCCATCAGCAAAAGGCATTACTTTGGCAATTCCAAGTGAATGCAGAATGTGCTTTTCATAGCCCATCCATATCTTTTCGGAAAATGACATTTTATTTTTCTCGTTCCATTCGGTGTATAGTTGTTCCAGTTTTTCAAACTGCTGTTTTTTGTTCATCAGTGATTTCTGGAAAATATTTTAAAATAAGTGATACAGACATTTTTTTAGAATTGATTTTTACAAAAATACATAAAAAAACTTCGACAAAGCGATGCCTTGCCGAAGTTAATTTTATTTAGATAAAATTTATTTATTCAATAATTCTTTTATTCTTCTCATAGCCTCTACCAGCTGCTCTTCTGAAGCTGCGTAAGAGAAACGGATACAGTTTTTGTCTCCGAAAGAAACACCGCCCACTGTCGCCACATGTGCTTTTTCTAAAAGATACATCGCAAAATCATCAGAATCATTGATTTTCACGCCGTCCAAAGTCTGACCTATGTAGTGAGAAATATCTGGGAACATATAAAAAGCTCCTTTTGGTTTGTTGATTTTGAAACCTTTTTATTTCTTTTTAAAAAGATTGAAAACCAGTCTCTTCTCTTTTCAAAAGCTATCAATCATGTATTTGTATTCAGAAGGATTGGTTTCTAATGCTGTGATAGAAGCTCTCTGCGCAATGGTATTCGCTCCAGAAGTCATCTGTCCCTGCACCTTGTCACAAGCGGCAGCAAGCCAAGTAGGACACGCAGAGTAACCTATTCTCCATCCTGTCATCGCGAAAGCCTTTGACATTCCGTTGATTACAGCAGTCTGCTCATACACTTGCGGAAACTCAGCGATAGATGTATGTTTTCCACCATAATTGATAAATTCATAGATTTCATCAGAAATAATGGTAATTTGCGGATATTTTGCGATAACATTTTGCAATAGCTTCCAAACTCTTCTCTTTCGTAGAAACTTCCAGAAGGGTTACATGGAGAACTGAATAGCAAATGCCTTAGTTTTAGGAGTAATCGCTGCTTCCAGCTGAGCCGCTGTCATCTTGAAATCTGTATCTATCGTTGTATTGACAAAAACAGAAACACCGCCCATCATTTTTACCATTTCATCATAACTTACCCAGTATGGCGTTGGTAGGATAACTTCATCACCATCATTTACAACAGAAGCTAATACATTGAAAAATAGATTGTTTCGCTCCGTTAGAAACGCAGATTTGGTTTGGTTTTGTAGTCAAGATTATTATCTCTTTTAGTTTTTACAAACCGCCTCACGAAGTTCTAAAAACCCTGTAACAGGCGAATAGTGACTGTAATTTTTGGTGAATAGCATCTATCGCTGCTTGTTTGATATTATCTGGAACATCAAAATCAGGTTCTCCCAGTGTAAGGCTTTATCACATCTATTCCTTGACTTTTCATTTCTCTGGCTTTATTAGTCATCACGAAAGTCTTGGAGTAGCTCAGTCTATTGAGTCTATCAGAAAGTTTTTCCATTTTTATTTATTTTTACAAATTTCTACAGTTAATCAAATTAAAATTATTTCCTCTTTTATTTTGTATCGTTTTTTTATTTTCAAAGAATATTTTTAGGTTTTTCTAAATTTTTCTTCTCACTTCCCTACGAAAATTTCTTTTTCGGTAAGAAAAACAGGGTCGCTTTCAGAAAAACTATAATGGTCTAAAAATCAAGTCCCTAAAATCCTCTTCTTTCAGCGTTTTCACATCTATTTCTCTTGCTTTTATCTGAGTAGATTTTTTACTAAAAAGCGCCTCATAACTTCCTGTGATTTTTGTACATTTCTGAAGTTCTTCGCTAGTTACATTCTCGAGTTTCAGTTCTCGATTTCCCAGTCTGTAAGGTCAAATTCAGACATTATTCTCTTGCAGGTGCTGCATGTTTTTAGATAAAATACTTTTTCATTATTAAATAATTCTTTTTACGAATTTATATTTACAAGAGCTTGATTCTATCATCTAAAAATTTCTATGATTTTTATCCTTATAAAGCCCTCCGATAGCCTTTTTAAAGTTTTTCTTGCTCATTTGCAGTTCTTCCTTTATTTCCTCCGGCGAAGACTCATCAGAAAGATACAAAAGCCCATAGCCCTGCTCCAGTCTTTTCTAATATTTTCTGCTTTAAATTCATCCATATTTTTGGTATCCTTCTGGCTGTAGAAACATCTATTTTCCCATCTTCACGGAGGTTTTTTGATGTATCCTACTTCCTCTGAAAATGGATAAAGTTTTTTTGTAAATATCCGAAAAATAAACCAATCCTATATATTTTTGATTGATGATGACATTCCAGCCGAGTTCAGATTCATTGGCTATGATTAAAGAAACTTTATCACCTTTTTATATGGAAGTTCCTGATACTGTGGATTTCTTTTTAAATTTAGTCGTCCCTGTCAAAAGTCCTGTTTCTTCATCGATATAGACATAGACTAAATATTTTTTCCTTCTATTATCTTGGTTTTCTGCTGTTTATAGGGATAAATAAATCCTTTAATAATCCCCCAATCCATAAAAAGCTCCAGCTCGAAGGGTATGGGTGCAGTCACTAACTGCAAACTCCCCTAACTTAGCAAAACAGCGTTTCTATGGTTGCTTGTAGTTGGTTATTATCCTGATAAACAAACACTTCCACTTCATCTCCTATATTCCAGCTTTCATCAGAAAAATCTTCGGAAGAAAACATTTTTTTCCTTATTTTTATCTTCTAAATAAACGTCCCTGATGATTTCGTTCTGAGACTGTTAGTGTTCTGTATTTTTCCCTAATTCCATTAGTTTTTATTGTTTTATTTCCTATTTTTGGGGAGTTTTTAATGATTTGATACTTTTAATTCCACCAAAAACAGGAAAAATGGTCACTATACCCTCCTAAATACCGCGTTCCTGCATAGGTACGGAATGGTTTTCCTTGATATTTTCCATCTCTGGTTCTGAGGTCATTATGTGCAAAAGACTTCTGCTTTCTCAAAATCTTTAATAAAGAATTTTGTCCCATAGAAATACTCAGAAAGTATGATTTTGGTCAAATAAAGTCCTTGTTTTTGAGTAAAAAGTGGAATATCTGCGCTCATGATACAGCTTTTAGAAAAAGGATTTTCCAAAATCTTTCCGAGCCGTCATTATAGAGCAAAAAGTTCATATTTTCTGCATAGGGATTTTCATTAAAATCTCCCAAAAGCATCACGGCTTCTCGGCTGTCTTTGAGAAGAGCCAATGTTTTTCTTTGACTTCGTTTAGGGATATAGTCCCTTTTGGGCTGGTTGATACCATCATCTCTTTTTGATGGCAGATGAAGAACGAAAAATATTGAGAATATCCTCTGTATCGGACTTTGCAATGAAGAATATCTCTGGTCGTATCCACGCCATCCACGCCATCTTCTTCAAATTCAAAAATAAAACTTATCGTATCCGAATCTATAACATCTATCTTAGTTTTGTCATAAAGAAGTGCCGTATCCACGCCTCTTTCGTCCAAAGAATCATAATGCACATACGCATATCTGCCATCAAAGACAGGCTGCTGAATCAGGTCTTCCAGCACTGTATTATCAGCAATTTCCGCCAAACCAATGATGAAAGGAAGCTCACCTTTTTCATGTTTCATAAGTCCAAAGACATGAGAAAGCCTCTGCAACTTGTGTTTATACCGCCATTCATTCCATTTTTTAAGACCAGAGAAATTTTTACTCTCCCTTTTACAAATTTCTCATCAGGCGGAAAAAGATTTTTCCACATTATAAAAACCGCTAGTTCTTTATGACTCTTCATCGTTATCCTAAAAATATACCGCAAGGTATCATTTTTAGCAAAAAAATCCTTTGAAAATTTAAATTATTTAATCCAGCAAGTCTGGGCGCTTCTGCTGGGTGATTTCTAGCGCTTTTTCGTGTCGCCACTGCTCTATCGCCGCAAAATTACCACTCAAAAGAACTTTCGGAACTTCCAGCCCTTTATAAACTTCTGGGCGTGTGTATATCGGCGGCGAAAGAAGATTGTCCTGAAAACTGTCCGTAAGGGCTGACTGCTCATCATTCAGAACACCTGGTAATAGTCTGACCACAGAATCCACAAGGACACATGCCGCCAGCTCCCTCCCGTAAGAACAAAATCTCCGATGGAAATCTCCATCGTTACATGTAAATCTCTCACTCTGGTCAATACCCTTTGTAATGCCCACAGATTAAAAATCAAGTTTTTCTTTTCAGTGAAAGGCTGTTTGCTATTTTTGATTGAGTGTCTTGCCATCTGGCGTCAGATAGATGATTTCATCATAGTTTCGCTCTGATTTTAGCTGAGAAATGCATTTATCCAGCGGTCTCCACCATCATTACCATTCCTGCGCCGCCACCATACTGGTGTCATCTATTTGTTTATAATTATTCGTGGAATAATCGCATTATGGAAATGTATTTCCGCCAGCCCTTTTTCTATCGCTCTTTTTAGCATCGAAACCTTGAAAGGGCTTTCCATCAGTTCTGGAACCACAGTGATGATATCTATCCTCATAAATCAGAATTTTCACCAAAAATAATAATATTTTATCATTTTTAGGGTTAAATGAATATATTCTGTAACCAGCACAATGTAACATTTTTCACCCAATCGGTCAGCTACTTTTTCGCTTCCCATGATTCCCTCTTTGGCTTTATCATAGCTTCTTTTGCAAATAATCTGCTCTATCTTCATCATCTGATTTATCACAATACCAGTTTAGATAATGATACTCTTTTCCCCAGATATCATGGAGCATAAACAAGCTCTCCATCGGCTTCCGTGAGAATATCACCTCCGTAGATCTGCGATTTTTCTTCCTTTTAATAATTCTATCGCCTGTAAAAGCATCTTCTACCGATAGAGCCTTTTTCTTCGCTCTGATAATCAGTAGATAAAAGCTCTGCCCTTTTCGTTCAGAAAAACCTAAAAACCATAATTTCTTTTTCATTCTAAAATCTATATTCCTAGCAAAATTATAAACAAAAAGAAATCCCAAAAACTAAAAGTTTATTATCTTTGCCCTCAGGGCATAATCAGTTTATGCTAAATTCAAACATGATAAAAGCAAAAACATTCATAAATCTTATGGAGAGCTGGAAGTTCTCAAAGGTAAATTTAGAAATTCACAAAGGCGAAATCGTCTCTATCGGGAGAATCTGGAGCTGGGAAAATCCACTCTTTCTGCAGATTTTTAGGGACTTTTGGACCTGCCTTTCGGATATTCAAAAACACGAAACAGAAATTCTTCTTTTTGGAGAATCTTTCCTAAAAATGAATGACAAAAGAATTATCAAAAATTCCGAAACGAAAACATTGGTTTTTGTTTTTCAGCACCACCAGCTTTTGCCAGAGTTTTACAGCTTTAGAAAATGTGATGATGCCGATAAGAATCGCTGGGAAAAATGTAAAAGATTATAAAGAAAAAAGCGATTCAGCTTTTCGAAGAGCTAAATGTAGTAGACCGCATCCATTACAAACCCAAAAATGCTCTCGGTGGTGAAGCGCAAGGGTAGCCGTTATCCGTGCATTGATAAATTCACCTAAAAATTATTTTTGCTGATGAGCCTACGGAAACCTTGACTCTAAAAATGCAGACTCTCTGCATCAGTTGTTTTTGATTTGAGGGAAAAATACAATCAGACCTTTTTGTCATCATCACTCACAACCCGATATTGGCAGAAAGCACAGACAGAAAAACTAACCATGAAAGATGGTTTGATTATAGATTAAACAGAAAAAGAGTGAATATTCACTCTTTTTGCTTTTTATAATTTTATTTCTATCACCTGTCCGTCTTTTTTCACTTCTACGAATTTGCTTTCTCGGTGAGGAGTCTTCATAATCGTAGAAAAATGTTTCGTATATCGGTGTAGAATAGAGCGAGTCCCATATACATTATAGGCTGTGGATGTTCCTGTCTGCTTTTTATAACTTCCCACGGCTGTGAAAATCCACTATCGTTTCTATATAATATTTTTTCCTACTTTCTAGATTCTCAAATTTAAATCTTCCCATAGTCATCCGTATAGGCTTCCCTTCTGACAGCAAACGCTTCTTTGGACATCAGAACCTGCTTTTTACTGCTTTCTATTTTTCTTCTAAGTTATAAAACTCGGTAAAATACTCAGTAACAGGGAAAAAGCATAATCACTGTATTCGGTCTGGCAACATGTTTTTCCCATCTTTGCTTTTACTATGCCCATTATAGCGGTACATTTCTTTTTCTCTCGTAAAAGCCACCCTTCTATGGTAGATTTGCCTAGCCCAACTGAGCTTCTGCTTGTTTTTGTCAAAAATACCTGAGGAAAAATAGCTGTCTTTCTGAGAAAAACGCCTCACCTGCACACAAAAAGAAATTATTACAATTAAAGACTTTTTCATATTTTTAATTCATTAAATTTTGCAATGTTTTTGATTATCCTTCATAAATAAAGGACTAACAAAATTAATAAAAATATTATTTACACAACTAAAATTGACTATAAAATTATGAAAAGATTATTGTTCATGGGTTTAGTTTTTCAGCTAATTTATTATTTGCACAAAGACCTTGCGGCTTCAAAGATGGGCTAGCAAGAGGGACTTTAAACAGTTTTATGACAATGGAAACACCAAAGAAGCCTGCTATTGGAAAAAGGAAAACTAGACGGACAGGCGATTTTCTATTATGAAAACGGGAACACAAAGAGCCGAAGGGATATTTTAAAAAGGGTTTAAAGTAAAAACTTGGACTTATTATTCCAAAAATGGGAAAATCATGGAAAGGAAAAACTATGTCTACTCGTGACTATATGAGCGTTTTGGAGGAGAATATATCACCTACTATCCCAAACGGAAATGTAGAAACGAAAATAAATTATAAAGATGGCAAAAACGCATGGAGACTATCTACTCTTATTATGAAAATGGAACGATACAGAGTAAGGCCAAACTCAACAACAATGCTACCGATTCTTTTTGAGATATTCTATCCAAACGGAAATATAAACGCAAAAGGCCTACAGGGATGCTGATTTCAAAATAGGCGACTGGATATATTATTTGCAAGGATGGAACGACTTGAAAAAGATCGTTACCTTCAAAATGGAAATAAAGTATCCGAAAAATACAAAAATAAAAAGGAGACCTCAAATCTCCTTTATGACTAATTTTTCTAAAAGCATACACACCAACCTTTACAATGACTATTCCATAAAAGTTCCCATCAAAACATCCAAAGGAAAAATGAACCCCAAGATAAATCCTGCTATAGCTCACCATCCCAGCCCAAACAAATAAAAATACTGGCAAAAATCTATATCTATGTCCTAATAATGGACTCTAGAAAACTCGCCAAAAAGAAAAGTATTAGATGCATGGCTGGAATAAAATCCATAGCGTCCCTCCACATTCTACTATTCTCATATATGGTTGTAATTCAGCATCATGGCAGGGTCTCAGCCTTTCCAAACCATATTTAAAAATATTGGCTATCTGATCCGAAACAAGCCACCGAAACAGCTAATATTAAAACAATATAAATCAGCTCCTTACGAGAATAATTACGATACAAAAGATACAGCAGTCCAGCATAAAGCGGTATCCAAGACCATTTTCCAGAAACAAACTTCCAAAAGGCATCAAATTCTGCACTTCCCAAATTGTTCAAATACAGAAAAATCTCCTTATCCTGCGATATTACCTCTATCATTTATCTTGTTTTTATCTTCTTCCTGCATCAGATTGGCCGCCTCCTGACTTTACTTTGTCTATTTCATTTTTATTTCAGAGACAGGGTTGTCTTCTGTTTCCTTCATGATTTTCCTGTTTGATATCATCCACTGCTCCACGCATTTTTCTCAGCCCCTGCCCTAGTTCACGAGCTATCTGAGGAATTTTCTTCGGTCCAAAAATATCATAATGACCAAATCACGAAAATCTCTCCAAAACTTTCATCTCCCATAATACATTCTGGATATTTACATAGTAATACAAAGCTACTCAAATTCTTTGTAGAATTTTTGAAATCAAAAGGTTGGGCACTCTTTACCACGGGCCTTTATATTTATTTTGACCTAATCCTTTCAATTTCTCCACAGATCAGCGATTTTTCTCCAGCGTGTCTTTTTGTTTTGCATGCTCCAGCTTTCCTGCAATTTCGAACGGCGTTGGCAAACGAATCATTAGCTGAGGCTCTCCACCGAAACCAGCCTTTTCAGGTAGCGCTCAATTCTTCCCTCAGTTTTCTCTTCGCCTAAATCTGAAAGCTTTCACTCGAGCGGAACGGAGATTTCTTGCAGCACCGCTCCCACACTAGGAGTGAAGCTCCGGCTTTGTCCGTTCTCTCGGGAACAATGATTTGCGGAGATAAAGTTTCGCCAGTTCTTTCTGATTACATTTTCATGTCTGCAAAGAGCTCATCGCTGGTAAACACTTCCACTTCCCTTGGCAGGAAATCCACTGCTCTGAGCGGTAATTTACCTCACACCCGAGGATGATTTCGTTTCCTTCAGCATCAAATGCCAGAGACAGATATTTTCATTAAAACCTCTTGCATCTTTCTGCTGGGCGATAACGAGCGCTTCCGTGCGCGGCACAATATGCCGATAGCTCACTCCGCAGGAACGGCATAAACGGACGAAGAGTCTTCATCGGCTCGCTCAAAGAACGATCGATCGGTCATTACAAACCCTCGACGAAATACTTTCCCAAACCATTGGGCTTCACCGCTCCAAGCCCAACACCACGAGCTAGAAGTCATCCCAAATCAATGGTGACAAAAGCAAATGCAGCGCTATCTGAAATTCGACTCTCAAAACTCGTTGGTGATTTCGCTGACGGTTTATTCATCTGATTTTCCATTTCAAATGATTGTTTGTTTTTCTTGCAGCCCCACTCTGCTGGTTTTATGCTTCTTTAGTCCAGCCATGTGCTGTCGGCTTAAATGCAGTCGGTACTGGTGGCTCGCCATGCAGCTCTTCCTGGTGCAGCATCAAATCCTCATCGGCAGAGATGACTTCCAGCTGCAGAACTATAGAATCCCTCACTCTCCATCAGCTGTCTGCACCATGTGCTGACCGTCAGTCTCGATGGATACAGAGTTCCCAGAGATTTGGACATGTTTTGTTTATCGTACACAATCTAGTGCATAAACGTTTAACGGAATTCTTCTTCCTCTCGTTTCAGCCCAGCCATGATCACATTGCAGCTACCTCCCAGAAGAAAAGTAATATCTGGCCCTGTGTAGCAGATACTGCCGTTGCGCGTAATAGTTAACATCACTTATTTTCGGGGTCTAAAAGGCGTCCATCAAAACAGAGCATCGGCACACAGCCAAGAAGAGATCAGTGTCCAGAGCATCTTTCATCTTAGCGAAGATCAACCATTTCGACTTGGGTAGTTTTGGCTAATTTTAAGGGCTTCGCCCATGTTTTCAGCCACCACAAAAATCATTTTCGCGCATCGCCATAATAATACGAAGCTGGAATGCCGCTGTCCCCACCATAGCTGTCGCGGAAATATTCCGTCATGTGATGCTCATCCATCCAGTGTATCTCGTGTTTTGAAACTTTTCTAGTGATGAGTTTTTATTTCATCATTCATATCACCATCCAGTGACGGGTTTTGACGATTTCAGACACTCTTCAGAAAACCACTGCGAAGCGTGGTTATTTTGGCCTCTGTCACCGCGCCCGCCTTCTCTCGAAAAGTTCCTACTTTATTTACATAATCTTCGGCTTTTAGCAAAGATTTTCTTCTAATTCTTTAACAATGGCTTTCTTACCTCAAAACGATCCCTGCATAGTGCAGACCTGCTCGTTCAGATTTGAAAGCATCACTCGTCCAAGATATCAAGCATCGGAGGCTGTGCTTCTGTCCATTCTCATAGTCCAGCCGGACATCGTGAGCAGGAGTAATTTCTTCAAAAGCCTGTTCCAAATTCTATATCCACATAATCATCCTCAATAATCAGAATTGCACTGATTTCACACTCGGAACAATGGCTTTCCCTTTCAGATGAGCATATCTTCATCATCATTGGGATTGATACAAATCGCCACATCACCATAGTTTCCGGACGAGTGGCAGCCGCAGAGCTTTCCTCCTGAACCTGCTCTATTTGGTACTGTAAGAAGTATAATTCTTCCGTTTTGCTCCTTGAAAATCACTTCCTCATCGGAAATCTGCGTTTTTCGCCTCTGGATCCTAGCTACCATTCTGTAACCACGGTAAATCAGCCCACGTTTGCTAGTACAAATCAACAAAAGATTTGTATCACCCTGCTGAGAAAGCTGGTCCTCCAATGTGAAACGAGGTTTCTGTCCAGTCGCAAGAACAGCTTCAATAAGCTGTTCTAGGATGGGTTTCCACCATACTGATTTGTCCGTGTCCCAAGCGTGTTTTAGGAACTCCTCTCGGGTAATATCCGATTTTGCTGCGCCTTGTTCTAACTTTCAGCTTTAGCCACTACTTTCGCCTCTGTGCAGCGATGGACGCATGGTCTGTCCCTGGCACCCAGCAGGCATTGAAGCCTTTCATTCTGGCTCTTCTTCACCAAAACATCCGACTCGTGTTGTCTCAGCATGTTAATCCCATGTGTAGAATCACACGTACACATTGGGCGGCGGAACCCAGCAATGGTGTAGAGCGGTTTGTCATTCGGTTCAGAGTGGAAAAATTTGTTTTCCAGCGGTAGCGCTGTACCATTTTTGTTCCGTTTCTTGCAGGATTGTGTTTATCTCGAACTGCCATTTTATTATTTTTAGATTTTGCGATAGATAAAGCAACAAAATTATTGCACTTTTTATTCAAAATTAATTGCAAAATAAGCTTTCATTTTCGTGTGAATGGCTAGGGTTTATAAATTAGGATCAAGTCTCAGCTACTTCCTTTGCAGAAAGAGCAGCGCATATGCGAGCATCTCCAGAGCTGAGCGCGTAAGTAGTTCCATCATAAAATATGGGATAATGTAGGCTGGCAGTTCTTCTTAAATCAAACCAACGAAGCCTTTCGAATGAAGTCTCTCTCGCTCTTTCGTTCAGCTAGTAGTTCCGTGCCAATATGCATCACCAGAAAAAGCCTGTTAATAGTCGTGCGTTGTAAAAATTCGTTACAATCCTGTGGCATTATATCTCTTCGCTGCCAAAACTAGGCAGAGTATTTTTAGAATCTGGTTTCTCTTCCTAATTTTGCTAAAGCATCAGCTTTTATCAAGAATTTCATCTCTCCTACTTCCGGAAAGAAACTTTGAAACTCATTTAGAAATATTGAATTTTTCGTTCTACACTCGGGTACCATCAGCAGTGAAATATTGAGCAAATCTCAAATCATTCGTTTGGTCAAAAGAGCAAGATGCTCATTACTCACTACTAACAACGATTGGTCGTGATACACGCCCACTGAATCCAAATTCATGATAGATCTCCACGACGAGAGCTACTTGGAAGGTATGTAAAGGCATTGGGATCCACCAAAATGAGACTCTGCCGCTGCAAGGACAGTTTCTGCCCTCCGGCCAGAGCATTAGCCCACCTCGTGCACTGATGAACACGAGCTTTCCAGGGCGTGAGCCGCCACAGTCTGTGAAACGATAGGTATACCCGCTTCCATCAAATTGGCTTTATTAAGCAAAGTCAGCCTCCATCGCGCGTCAGAAAGAATCTCGTCCACCACACCTCGTCCAATGTCGCACGAGGAAAATCTCTCCAGCTGAGGACTTGTTGCCAGCGGAACCTGCTCGGAACCACATTGCTTCCCGTATGAAGCTGAGAGCATAGAGGTTTATCGGCTCAAAATATGTATAAGCTCTCAGTCGCATAGGCTTCGGCCCAAATCTGATTGATTTCCGAAGTGGAAGCATTGATGTTCATCGTATTTTCTATAATATGGTTAGAGTCAGAAAATCGTCGATAAAAGTAATGTACGGAAAAACTTTTAGAACCAGGGAGACGGAGAAGCCTCGCCCCAAGTGAAAATCGTCTGCGGAGACTTTCGTTGGTCGTTCCTGCTTTTACTTCATCCGTTTTGTGGTTTGCTAATGCTTTATGTAATAACGAGGATAAAGACGGTAGGCACGAGTAAGAAGCGCACGGAAAATCTTCCGCGGTCTGTGTGGGATGATCCCGTGGGATGATGTCCAAATATCTGGCTGCTACAAGAAGTCCTGGTGGGATACAGCACCGATGAACAAGGCTTTTATGATATATCATTATTATATAATTTATTGATTATTAAAAACTTAGATTTTACCACAATAGACTTTCTTGAATAGGCTGCGTATAGATTCCGTAAGTTTCAGGCTGTCAAAGATATCCTTTGTCATTTAGTTCCGAACCAGCACATTTCTACCCTCCACATAGAATCTTCAGAACCAATCCCTGTATTATGAAGCATAGAAGACGGTGAAATACTTTAAACGAATGTTATTTATTCTGATATAGCTCATTTTCTTCATCCAGCATGTCAAAATGGTTGTAAAGACCCTGAAGAATCAAAGTTGTTATACCATAAATAAATCTCTTTCCTGCCCTGGAACAGTATTCTCTCCTATAATTTTGGAAGTGTAGTATTATATTTCCTAGCGCCCAAAGCATTAAGAATATCCGGTAGAGTTATTCTGTCCCTCTATCCACTGTTGTAAAGTTATAAGGTGGATTGGCTACTACCCATTTATTTATAGTTTAAACACCAGAAAGCGTAAGATCCCTAGTTTCTGCATCAAAGGTATTGGGTAATCCCTCCGTAGAATTTAGGTCTCTATCTCCGATGTGGTATACAAATCTCTGTAATTCCCATTAGCAATATCACTACTCGATGTATCCTACTCCCATGGGTCAGAAAGTTTATAAAATCACTGTAGAAACTCCATATTTCCATTTCTGTCATAGAACTGAGGAAGTCCATTGGCATCCAGCCCTGCTGACCTTAGACCGAAAACAGCATTGATAGGATAGCTCTTTTTCTGATGGATAAAAATTGCTGAGTCCCTCGTGGATTTGGTCTATATTGCTTCAGTTGGCTGCGATATGAAAGTCGTAGTCCATCTGAATTTTTCTCATCGATATTTATGTGAAAGAGAGAATTCAAAAAACCTTTATGTGCAACTTCCGGCCCAGTTTACGCTCATTTGGTTAAATCCTGTTTCTTGTGGAAGCTGTTTACTCCCATCAGGTCAGTCCCTTTTTCTGTGATAGAAGTCAGGTTAAAATTAATTCTGCTATTAAACAATCCAAAATCCAATCCTACATCCACAGTTCGGGTTTCCCCATCTTAGCAATGGATTCGGCGCACCTTCTGTCATTGATGGTGTTTTTCAGTCTGGTTATGATTCTGCTGTGCTGTATCTTTCCTGTGAAGAATGGCGATGCATCGGTCTCATATTCCCCTGAAGTCCGTAGGAACTACGAATTTTGAACATACTACTGGTACTTATTATCCTTCAAGAGTCCTCATTTTCACATTCCAAGCCACGGATGCCGCCCAGATAGGGTTCCATCTCTTATTGGTTTCCGCCCGAAGAAGTTAGTCCCATCATATCTCACACTTCTGAGTATATCTATTAGCAAAAGTATAGATGATGTCCAAAAGAAAGATGCGTAGGATTATGCGCACCGCTGTCTGTTACAGGAAGGTAGTTCGCGTTTTCAATCTCGCTGTTGGATCGTTTAGAGGGATAGATGTTTTCTTGGGTTTGAACTACATTTGGCTATTTACATTTCTACTTAGTTTCTCACTTCCGAACCCAAGGAGATTGACATCATGTCGGTTTATCTTTTGCTGAATTTCTAAAATATTTTTAAAAGTTATTCAAAAATTATTTGCATTAGAGATGTACGTCGCCCCGATGATATAAGATGTAGTTCCGTCTGAAGTTATCTTAGCATCTCTTCTTTTTCTAGGAAATAGTCATGCAGCGGCATATTTTTCGTCTTTTTGGTTTTCGCACTGCTAGCCGCCCAGCTGAGAACGGAACTCCCAGAACTGAATATTTTTATAAATCGTTTCAATTCCTTAAATGGTGCGATTAATATTGGTAATGTAATTCGTGCCCAGCTTCATTTGGTCGGTTTCAATTCTTAAATGGTGCGATTAATATTAAAACCAACAATCCGCCCGAAGACTGGCTATTTGGTTTCACCTCGCTTAAATGGTGCGATTAATATTTTTAACTTCCTCTATGTCAAATCCGAAAATGTAAGAACTTTGAAACCCTACTAAATCCTTTTTGGTGCAATTGTTCTGTATATTCCTGATCTGCCTGCTTAATAAATTTATAAATCGCAGAAAGACAAAGGATATTGGTAATTGAAAGGTATCTTATTCCCCTTTTCTGCCTTAACACTAACTTAAATTTCATTTTTAACATTTCCTTCACAAATTTAACATTTTTGTTTATTTCTAATATATTTCATAAACACACAGATAAATAAATATATATACTCTATAAAACACATTTCCATTAAACAAAAATAAAATTTATAACCTATTTTTGGACAAAATACATTTAATATCAAATATCTAAATCATGATGAACAAGAAATTCTTAACAGAATCCAAGTCTGGTGGCGACATCAGTCAAGTGAAGGAACTCCCTTAGCAGAAGACCATGAGCAATTACCTTAATACCGCACTCTATCCAAAGCCTCAGGACACTTTGGGCAAAGGCCGAAAAATACCGTTTCCATGACTGGCATAGGCGCGTGGGTGAGATGCTCATGGAACTCTACAAAACCGATAAAAAGGCTTTCGTGACCAGATGATTGCTGATTTTTACCGCCTTACAGAAGAACCCCGACGGACAGCACTCTCTTGGACAGCCAGCCTCTTTACTCCTTCAAAGAAGGCTCCGATGACCGAAGAATGGTATGGACGATTTCTCCGATGAGGAATTTAGCAGAATTACAAAAGTTACAGGCGACAAAACCCTGATTTCATACAGCTTTTCTATACATATGGTTATCCAGACCATATATACGATAGCCCTTAGCGACCCCAATCCCAAAAATCCTCACCCCTTTTGGCACCGACCGCGAAATGTTTTTCAGAGAGAGACACATATGGGAACTTTTGGAGAACTATCTCAATACCCTAATGACCCCAGAAGAATTAATAGAGTCGTAGAAAAAGCATTGGCTAAATAGCCTTTTTATTTTTAATCAAATCTAAAACAACCACTAATGAACTTAGAAGAACTTAGAGAGTATTGCCTTTCCTGCCCTATGTTACTGAAAGATATGCCTTTTGGTGAGGGATGTTTTAGTTTTTCGGATTTGTAATCGTATTTTTGTGTTACCTATTTAGAATCAGTACCTTTGCGTGGTGAGCCCAAATGCAAACCCGAGGCGCGCCATGAACTCCGCGAACAGTATCCTGAGGCAAAAATCATCGCAGGCTATCACCTGAACAAAAACATTGGAATACTGTGCTTAGAAGGCTACCCCCACCCTTTATCAAGGAGATGATACAGCACTCTTACAACCAAGTACTTGCTAAAGTTCCTAAAAAGAACGAGAAACCCCTAAAATTCACCCAAATGACAGAAACAGAACAAACTCTACGCCAGCGTTTTTCACAGCATTCCTACAAGCCATGTACGACTGGGAAACAGAAGCCAACGAGTTGACGAAGAAGTGGAGAAAAAGAAAACACTCTCTTGGGAAGACTTTTGTGACAAGCAAACCCAGCTTCGTATCCCTATTTATAAGGAATACATCACCGAACGCGAACGCAAAACGGCGGCGCTCGAGTACACCAGTCACTTCTTTTCCTCCTAACTACGACCCTTCTAAAGAAAGCATTACCGAAGTGCAAATCACTGGTAAGAAAGCCTCTCATTTTCACCGATAGAGTCTATGCTGGAATGAATTACAAGCGTGAGTACAAATACAAACTTGTGAAGACCGCTGGCTATTAGACACTATCAAAGAACAGTATTTGCCTGAAAATAGAGACCTGAAAAATGAAAAGTGTCATTATATAAAAATATAATTTTACTCTTGTGAATTATAATCACTTGTCCCTCTATTGATAGCTGTTTTAGCTGAGGCGTTTATACTCACCATGTTACCAAAGAAAAAGAAACAAGAAAAATGAAAAGACAACAGCTTTTTAGCCCAGATAAAAGAACAGCTCCCTATCCCATCGTTTAAAGAATTGTTACAAACTTTAGAAGCCCTAAACTACGACCCTTCTTGGTGCTACTTCAAGACAGATACTTTTTGAGAGCGGCAGTCTGACCGTGAGCAACACTTGTTTTCTACAACGAAAAACCAATGGGTCGTATGCCTTGCCGATTGGCATAGTTTCTCTGATGAACAATCTTTTGATAATGAACAAGAAGCCCTGCGAACACTTTGTATATAAATACTTTTTCCTTAGTAACGAGGAAATTAATTGGCTAAAAACAATGAACGCATCAAGTTACAACACCAAGTTCGGCGCCTCACTTTCTCTCAAAAGTGGAAGATGAATACTTTTTGGGAGGCTTCATTCCAGTGGAAAAGTAATTTCTACAAAGAAACTTTACAGCTGCCTTTTTCTGTGTTTAGCAAAGTGAAACCATCACGCCTGATACTATTGCTTTTATTGACTTATCTGCTGCAGATAATTTTGGTTGCCAAAGCACTTTCTTATTTTTCAGGAACAACTCATTGATACGCCCTGAAAACTTTCATCTTTCGGAGGAAGAAAACAATTTCTAAATATTCCCTTGCAGGAAATCCTTTGGAGAGTCCGCAGTTCCTATTCTATGACAACGAAGAATGGACACTGCATTTTGCCGAAGGTGGTTTCAGCTTTGCGAGCCTTATGGTGTTTCTTTTCATTTTAAAGATGAAAAACCTATCCTAATAGAAAATTTAGAAGACAGTGAAGAAATCTAGCTAGCACCTCAAAATGAAACATAAAAACAATCATATTTGCCCTTTTAGGAATATTTAAAACCAAGATTTAAGCGCTATATCATTCATTTAGAGTATGAGTGTGATACTTATACCAACTCATCGGTATGAATACGAATACAAAAAGAAATTACAGAAAAATGAAAGAAAATATAAAAAGGCAAAAATATAGACACTATGGAGAATATTTTATAAGCCCTTCTGTCGTCGGTCTCTGTATTTTTGAGGTTCTGAAACCCAGAGTTTGACTTGCTTTAGAACCAAACCGCTGATAACCAATGTATTGCAAGCGTTGTCGATCTCCGTGTTTTTCGGGTTTTTAACATCGACGACTTTTTGACACGAAAAACGCACAAATTTTCACCATTTTATTGAGTTTATTGAATGTTTTACCCAAATTTTACAATCTATATTAATCAGACTTTATAGCTACCTCTAAAATTGTTATCCCTGCTTTTAGAGTCTCAAGTTAAAACTGTAAACTTAAGATATGTATATAGAACTATTAGAAAAACATCTTTTGATGGAATTTGGTTTAACAGGAGTTATTTCAGGAATTATGGGGATATATGAAATATATGATAAAAACAGTTGGTTTGCTATAAAAGAAGCTCATGATGAAAGTCAGTTATATAATACTAATAATATTCGGAATTGGGGTGATTTTAAACTTGATAATATCAGGAGGAGCTTTTTACATTTCCTATAATATCAATGTTATAATATATACAAAAATGGTAATGTCCCAGATGTGTCGTTTTCATTATAAATAAGATATAACTATCTCGATAAACAAAGCCAACACAATAATATAAAAATCCATAATATAGACAAGCATAAACCTATCTATATTATTTTTCATGCAAGAATAATGATGTATATGACTGATTTTCATACCTCACGCCACATTATTCAAAAAATATGGATATCAATCGCTCCAGTTAAGGAATTGAAATATGTATAAAAGGGAGTTAATTTAAAATTAGCAACACAAAGGGACTTATCAAAAAGTACTAAACCTGCTCTATTGTCCGTTTCGTTTTTGAAAAAGAATCTTTCGAAGAACAAGAGCGTATTGCAGGATTATTTGCTTTTTGCTGAAAATTACAATCTTCATGATTTACCTCTTTATTAGAGTCTATTTATCCATAGTTTTTTTATCGTTGTTATTCAAAAAGATTCTCAAACTCTTCATTGTTTAATTTTTGAGCATACTTAATCAATGTTAATACATTTCTTGAGTGATATTGTATTTACTATTTTCTATAACAATCTTTCACTAAATCATTGATTTGCTCTATATATCTATCTTCCAATATTAATCGCACCATTTAGAATAGTATGTTTGTGTTCACGACAGCCTTATTATGGACTGAAAAAGTGGTTTTACAGAGATTGTGGCAAAACATGGACACTATGGAGAACATTTTATAAGTCCTTCTGTCGTCGGTCTCTGTATTTTTGAGGGTTCTGAAACCCATAGTTTGACTTGTTTATGAAACCAAATCACTGATAACCAATGTATTGCAAGGTTGTCGATCTCCCGTGTTTTTCGGGTTTTTGACATCGACGACTTTTTGCACGACGCACAAATTTTTCACCATTTTATTGGGTTTATTGAATGTTTTTACCTCAAATTTACAACCTATATTAATCAGACTTATAGCTACCTCAGTAGGATTTATCCCTGCTTTAGAGTCTCAAGTTAAAACTGTAAACTAAGAGCTATGGATGAATTATATAGGGAATTATTATGGTTTTTATTTTCAATTATTATGCTGATTTTAGGTCTTTACCTCATTTATTTAAAAATTATATGACAAAAATAGTTGGTTATATAAAAGAATCGGAAGGGAAAATCTAGCTATATGACACAGATGGTATGCATACATGGGGTTGATTTTTACTAGTAGGTAGTGGTATAGTAGGATTTTATTAACTTTTTAGATATGATTAATTTTATTCAGTAGAACAGATTAATGATATTACTACTCTAAAAATTGTTATTCCTACACTAGAATCTCAAATAAATACTGTAAATTAAGATATGGATAATCTATTAATATACACCTATTATTAGTTTTATAGTCTTTTTCCTAGGTGTTTGGGGTGCTTATCTAAAAATTATATGATAAAAATAGTTGGTTATGTAAAGAATCCCAAAAGGAAAAAGTAGCTTTACAATACAGGAAGTATGGCTACTCGAGAATAATTTTACATTAACTTTCGGGGTGGGGCTTTTTCTATAGCTTTTAGGAGAAATTATTACTAAACTAATAGAAATATTGAAGTAATAAAGTTTTAGCTTTACTAAATAATTGATTAAGTCCATTAAAAATAAAAGAATAAACTGATATTAGGAAAGGGAATAAATGGTGTAATTACTTCAGAAGTTGTAATTCCTATGGTTGAACAACAGACAAAAACTGTAAATTAAATATTTGTCATGGATGATTTTACTTCTCTCATAAAGTGGCTAGTAATTTTTATTATAGGTTGTATTTTATGTTATTATAAACTATCTAAAAATGAGAATTTTATAAAATAAAAACTATCTAAAAACAGACTATCATAATAATGTAGATAGTTTTGAAAAATATGGATATTGATACTATTATTAATTTTTGGAGGATTGATGAACATTTTTCGTCTTTTATTTCTGATTAATCAAAAACTATATTTCCTTATAAATATGTTATCCCTGTTTTAGAGTCTCAAGTTAAAATCCAAACTAAGGTTATGAATGAACTATATATACATATGTTACATTATAATCAGTTTATTGGCTTTTATTTTGGAATTAAATCAATTTAATAAGGATAAAAATCATAAGACAGATATTACATGGACTTGAAAGATCAATAAAAGGACTTGATAACATGAGAACTGATGGTCTTGCTTTGGTTTTAATTTTAGGAGGTGGTGCTAATTTTTGTTTTATACAGTAAAGTATTTATAATAATTTTAGAATTATTAATTGCGTCTTAGTAATGTCCCAGATGTAAGTCGTTTTCATTATAAATAAGATATAACTATCTGATAAACAAAAGCCACACAATAATATAAAATCCGCAACATAGATAGCATAAACCTATCTATACTATTTCATGCAAGAATACGATGTATATGACTGGGTTTCATACCTCACGCCACATTATTCAAAAATATAGATATCAATCGCACCGTTTAGAATTGAGAAGCAAGAGGCACGATGTTGATTCGTGCCTCTTGTTAATTATCATTTATACTATTAAAAACATCTATCAGCCGTTACTTCATTCTGCTCAGTGTTTCCTGCGTAATCCCAGGTAAGAAGCCACCATACCGAGCGGCGCCGCTTAGCATGATGCGTGGGATTTTTCTCCATCAGGTGGTTGTATTTCTTTGCGGTCATGTATTGCAGGGAGGCTATCCGCCCTGCATCTGCGTCGACTAGTTTTCCCAGAACGAATCTGTTGAACCCAGAATACTCCTGAGACGATTCAGTGTGGCTTCCAGCTGATGATAATCAGCAGGAAACGATGATGCTTTTCTCTATCGCCTGTATGCCGTAGCGCGAGTGGTTCGCCGTTGCAGATGGTATCTATCGCGCCATGATTTTGCCCTCGGTGTAGAAGCACTCGTGATTATCTTTTTACCTTTTGCATAGTAAAAAGTCCGCGTAAGACCTTCCTCCACGAAATATATCTTTCGGTTAAACTGCCCGCAGCCGCTTATTTCGTGCCGCTCTTCGTAAAATTCTCTGATACACTCTTTTTCAAAAAGCCTTAACTCGTCTCGTTAATCGTCACATGCTGACTGAGATAATCTAATATCATTGCTGAAATTTTGGTGCATTTACTATGCCTTGACGATTTTTCAGCCAAGGCATTCAAACAAACAAACTAAACATATAACAAACCACTTTACCCCTCTTCATTTTGTTTATTTTAGGTTTAAAAATCTTTTTCTTCTTCCTCTTCTTTTTCTACTGGCGAAAGCTTTCTTTACTTTTAATTTTAAAGCCAAAACACACAGCACAAAAATAAACGCCATCCAAAATCAGCAAAATGCTGAAGATATGGATAAGTCAGCTCAAAACTTCCCCTTTTGGATAAGGATAATCTTAAAGGCTTCCAAAAATGGCGTCAGCGGAATGATGCTTTCGCCAAATACTGCTATCGCCGTGGGCATCGCACTGCTTGGCCAAGTAAATCCACCCGATAATGAACGCCGGCGAAGCGATAATCATCAGAAACTGCGTTGCCTTTCAAGGCATTGGGCAAAAGAACACTGAAAAGCGCGCTCAAAAATGTGCAGGTCATGATGAAAACCGTAGCAAGAATCGCAAATCCAAATATATTTTCTAAAAACAGGTATTTTAAAATACAAGCTCATCGCCGAAAGTATAAGGATATTTACCACAGAAATTATCCAGATAGGAAGACATTTCATGATAAGCACTCAGAATAGCAGGACTGCCTTTATAATTCTCCAAGAAAGATTTTCTACGGAAATCCGAAGCGAAACTCACCGCCATAGCAAGCAGTACTACCTGCTGGAAAACCACGCCCATCATGGCAGGCCACATGAAAAGACAAGATAGTTGGAAGTGGTATTAAACATCGTGATGTAGTTCGCCTTGAAGGGTTCAGTACTGCATCTTTGCCTGTCTCTGAATTGGCACCTCTTTTTGGAGGGTTTTCATTTCCATTCCCGCAGACAATGTCCCGAGTGTTACCTGGAATCGCTTTTAGAGGAGAAATTCGCAGTGAGAATGTTTCCCTGTATTGACATAAACATTTATTTCAGGATATTTTCTCAGCAATATATCTTTCTCAAAAGTTTTCAGGATTTTCACCACTGCGGCAGCTTTTGTCTTGATGACTTCATCTTCCAGCCTTAGCGGCTCTTGAGTATAGTGGAGGACTTTTATCGTTTTATTGTCTCCCAGCATATCCACCACTGTGGAGGATGTGGGTGTGTGGTCTTGGTCTATGACTATCACTGGGAGATTGTCCACTTTTTCCTTCTTTTGTAGGTAAACCCAATGAGCAGTCCATAAACCATAGGTCCGAGGATAAATACACTTCGCAGGGGTATCAGTAGCCAAGAATATTTTGAACTCACGCTTTAGTAAGTGAATAAACTTTTTCATTATTTTAGGATTACATTAGAGTTTACCAAGATATGTCTGCTGAATATCCTGTGGTTTTTACTTTATTTCATAAACAGCTTCCTGCATTTTATAATCTGGGAAAGCAGTGGTCACATCGGCATGATTTGGTCAGTTGCTTTATCGTCATTATCTTCCTGAAACAGCAGCTTTGTTGCTGTCTACTTACCCATATTTTTACAGTCTGCCCTTTTGGTATTTTGCAATCTGCCCTTCTGGAACAGTAAATCCGAAATAAGTACTCTCTGGCAGATATCCATTGAACAACGCAAATCCAGCTGTCGCTCAGCTCACCTTTGTAAGTGTGATAGATCTCTATTTCCATATCGCTGGTAGCAATCACATATCGTTCAGAGTAAGCTACTTTTTGCCTCTTGCAGCGCTCCTGCTGCCTGCTCAGCCTACGTCCAGCCGCCATGACTGATTCTCTCATACACGAGTTCCGTTTTTCCACATCTCTCAGCTCCGCGATTACCGCATCATATTGCGCTTTTGCGCCTTGGTATTTAGCGATAACTTCATCACGCCTGTGGCGACATCAGACTATCTTTGAACATATTAGTAGCTCTGTTGTATGATTTTTGTGCGTATTCATACTGCTCACGAAGTCCTCTTTCTTTGGCTCTTAGCTGGCTTAATTGGTTTGCCGTAGCGCCATTTCTTGCTCATCTCGGCTTGCGGTCGCTGCACTAGTCGCTCCCTGTGCCTGAGCTATTTTAGCCAATCTCCGGCGCATCTATCTTCATGAGGGTATCCCCAGCCTTTACCGTCTGTCCTTCTTCTACATAAATTTCCAAAAATTCTCCCTGTGATTTTCAGGCGCAGAAATCACTTCTTTTTACTTTTCCTTCCACTGCATTTTCCTGCTTTTCGCTGTTACAGAAACCAATGCAAATGCAGTCAATAAAAAGTGCAGATTTTACAGCATTATTCTTAATTTTTATATCGTTTAGTTTCATTTTCTTTTTGATTTTTGGTTGTTAAAAATTATTCAGTTTGTTTGTTATTAAAATTTTTCTACATCTAAGTTTTTAGTGTAGATTTCATCAGCTCTATCGCTGCTCTTCTTTGGTTAAACACAGCCGTTTTTGTATTCTAATTCAGCCTTTTTCCAAATCGTTTTCTGCATCTATCGGGATCCATAGATTTTTCACGCCGTAGCGGGAAATTCTTTTTCCACTTGGTCTAATGCATTTTTGGCAATTTCAGGCTTTGTCCTTTAATTCTATTTGCAGAGCCAAGCAATGTCATAATTGGTCTGGATTATTCACAAGATTTAGCTGCAGTTTTCTCTGTGCATCTGCTTTTTGTTCTCCAAAACCATTTTGTCTATCTTGCTCTTTTTCAGCTTCGTTTTCCTGTATTCCCCATCGAAAAGGCTCCATTTAAAGCCTATTCCAGCATTAAACATCGGGAAAAGACTAAGCGGTTTGGTATGAATATCCAGTTTTTCACCAGATAAGGAACCACATCGTTAGAAGTCTGAATATGGTCGCCATAAAGCCCAAAGTAGGACAACGAAGTAGAAAGCTGCACCTTTGGAATCCACCAAGTTTTCTCGGCTTTTATTTTGTATTCTGCCGCGGCTATTCCGTGGTTTAGGGCTTTTATATTTTCAGGTCTGTTTTCTATGGATTTTATCCTCCACTACATAGTTTAAAAACCCAAATCTGGCTCTATCTCCGCGATACGCTCCTTGTCCATCCCTGCTCAGAATATGCAGCTGAGTGATAAGCAGTTCGCGCTTTCCTTCGTATTCTACCATTTTTGGTATCCAGCGTGACTTGTGCCCAGTTCTATTTTCTTAAAATCATACGGCGTTATCAGCCCGTATCCTAGCGCCTTACTGTCGTTTTCCTGCTAATTTTCAGCCTTTTTTTACTTTCATCTAAAACTTTTTTAGACTGATGAACCAATGCAAACTGGTCATAGATTTTGGCAATAGAAGTAATTACTTCATTCTTACTGCTGGATAATAGTTCCTGCTGGGAAAGTTTTTTCTCGTTTAAGGCTTTTTCAGATGCCCTACTATCCTCCTGAATAAAAAGCACTACAGAAGCCTGTAATTTAGACGCACCAGAAAAACCAGAAATTCTCAAAAGTATTATTCTGCGAAGGTACCATCATCCCTGGAAACAGAGGAGGAACCCGTGGAATACCAAACTCTGGCGAAGTGTAATTTATTCGTGTGTCCATATAACCTACTCTTCCTGTCAGCTCCACTTTCGGAAGAAAAGTATTGGTTAGTCTCTTTTGGTCGATTATCTCACATTGCGGTTCCAGATTTTGCTGCTGGTACTGTCCATCTCTCTCTAATGCACTATTAATGAGGCTCTTTCAGCTGGTCAGAAGAAGACTGCTGCAAAACTAAAGAAGATATAAAATACAATGCATAAGTACAACTTATTCTTACTTGTCATATATTTTGTTTGTTTATTTGATGGTGCAAATTTTCCATGAGATTCTGATCATATCCTTTGATATTTATCAAAAAGTGAAATTTAGAGTAAATATCTCTTTAAAGTTAATCAATAAAAAACATCTCCAAAAATTGAAGATGTTTTTATTTAAAAATTTGTGAGGCGAAAGGTTGAACCTTGACCGTCTGCTTAGAAGGCAGATGCTCTATCCAGCTGAGCTACATGCACCCATTAATTAGTTTTTAAAAGAACTATTAAACTTTTTGTCGGGGTGGCAGGATTCGAACCTGCGACCTCCTGGTCCCAAACCAGGCGCGATGACCAGGCTACGCTACACCCCGAATATTTTACCAGTTGCGGAGGTGATAGAGATTCGAACTCATGCGACGCCGAAAGTCGACAGTTTAGCAAACTGCTCCGTTAACCACTCCGGCAACCCTCCTTGTATTCTTCAGAACTCCCTTTCTGTTTGCTCTGCAAAAGGTATAACTTTTTTAAACCACAAATGATATTCGTATTTTTGATTAATTCAAAATATTCATCATGCGTAAAACTTTTATATCAGTTGTTTTATATTTTAGCTCTTTCCTGTGGTTCGCAGAAAATAGCCAATAGCAAAATTCTTCATTAGATCATACAAGCACTGAAAAAGAGAAAAAAGGCGAAATCATACATCATATAGGTACAGAGGATTTTATAGAGTAAATATAGCAGACAGCACTAAAAATAATAATACGATAAGCTATAGCTCTAGTTTCTACTAAACCAAAAATACAAAGTCACTAAAACCCACTTCCTTCCATGGGGAGCCCAAAGGTTTCCGCCAGAGATTCATCATTCTGCACTATACAGCTCTGGATAATGAGAAATCTATACGAGTTTTGACACAGCAGTCGGTAAGCTCCCACTACCTTGTAAGTGATCTGGATGACCACGAAATCTTCCAATTAGTAGATGAAAACAAAAGAGCTTATCACGCTGGGATAAGTTCTTGGAAAAACAGCAACAACCTGAACGACAGCTCCATAGGCATAGAAATAGTAAACATCAGGCTATGTGGTAGATGGTTTAGGGAAAGAGACGATTCAGGCATTTCCAGAGCATCAAATAGAAAAATAGCCGCTTTTGGTAAGGACATCAGCAAAAGATATATGATTCCTCCTACCAACATTCTGGCACATTCTGGATATTGCTCCAACAAGAAAAACAAGACCCAGGCCCGCTGTTTCCTTGGAAAAATTATAGAAGAACACCAAATAGGCATGTGGTACTGATGAAGAGAAAAACAAAAGCTTCTACCCAAGCGCATTAGACGATATTACTATACTATATGAAGATGCTTCTTTTATAAGAAAGGTGCAGACATCTTTTTAAAAAGTTTTGGGGTATGATATCCAGATCACAGGAATGTGGGACAAACAGACGAAAAAGCGTCATAGAGGCATTCCAACATCATTTCAGACCTGAAAACTATAACGGCATTTTTAGATGCAGAAACTTGGAGCATCTGCTAGCTTTGATTCAGAATATAGATTCTCTACCTTTTGCAAAAATAGAAAAATGGATAAGAAAAATAAAGATAAAGACGAAAAATTCATAGAATATTGGGAAAACAGTATGCAGCTGGGAAGGGTAAAGTATTCCTTGATAAATGCTATTTTAATGGGAATAATTGTATTCTTAATTTCAAATATTGTATATTATTTCTTTACAGGAACCACTCTTTTTCAGCTCAGCATGGATGCTATCCTTTGCCATTAGCTACCTTTTTAGTTTCCTTTTTATTATATACCTGTTTGGAATATCAATAGTTTCAAATATAATGTTGTCCTAAATAAAAAGAAGAAAAATCCAAAAGTAAAAGACTTGATTTTTCAAGTCTATATTCTAAACGGTCTGTAGATACAGTTTTTCCAGTTCGTTGGCTGAGATTTCATCTGCATTGATTTCGGAAATCAAATTCCCTCAGCTTCATAATTCCTATTCGGTCTGCTACTTCTTTTTGCCCTAAAAATATCATGCGTCGCCATGAAAAATAGTAGTTCCCTCCGATGTCAATTCTTTTCAATATTTTTCCAGAAAATTCATTCGATGCCTTCGGATCTAGGACCAGATGTAGGCTCATCCAGAAGTAGTACTTTCGCCTTTTAGCGATGGCAATGGCGATGCCCACTTTTTGGCGCATCCCTTGGAATAACCTCAAGCCTATTGTGATGAGCATCAGACTGCAGTCCTGCTTGCTTAGAAAATTCGTAAGCGCCTCATTATCATAATCAAAACCCAGCCAAAGAGGAGAAAAACTCAAGGTTTTCTACACCCTGTCAAATTAGGGATAAAGCAGCACAGTTTCAGGAATATAGGCGATGTATTTCTTGGTCTCCTCTGGATGGTCTACCACAGAGATTCCATTGATTTTCGCAACTCCTTCGGTCGGTTTCTACAAAGCCTAAAAATATATTAATCGTCGTGCTCTTCCTGCTCCATTCTGTCCCAAAAGAGCAAAATTTCACCTTTGTTTAGTTTTTAAATTTAGGTTATGAAGCCTTATAATCTCCGTGTGTTTTTAGATAAGTTTTCTGCAATAAGCATAAAATTCTATATTTTAGTCAATTTTATTCCGATAAACACTAGTAATAATGAGGTACAATAAGCCCACAAATAGGATTTTCCAGCTAATATCTGCACTCTCTGCTGGCGGCTGGTATTTAGGTCTTTTTCCCAAGGCGTATTTTTGGTTAAAGTTTCCTCAAAAATATAAGGATAAAAACTCCCGCACAGCTTTAGGATGTTTTCTCACCGACGCCAAACTATCTCATATGCGCTCTAAATCTGTATTAACCAAGGTGTTATATATTCTCTGCACTCCTACCGTAGGGAAGAAACATTCCCAAAGTTTCGGCTTTGCGCTGGCGTTCCATCAGTTTTTGTTCCATCAGTTTGGATGTCGGTTCTGCCTCTTTATCAGCACATACTGCATCGCATAATACCAGCCTGCTACATAGTATTTCTCTTCTGGAATTTTATATTTTTATACTCGGGATATTCTTGGTAAAATTTATTTCATGGTTACCGATTTGGGCTTATCCCACTTCTCGTGATAGGGCTTCACGCTGGATGAGTGTGGTTTCCATAGCCTCATGAACAGGAGTAGTAGCTGTAATTATCGTATTTCCCAAAGCTGGAAACATCAGACATAGCACTAATCCAAATTCCTACAGACAAAATGGCAGTTGTAAGTTGAGTTTTTATTTAATGAATTGATAAGCCAAACCACTGCAAACCAAAAACTTACATAAAAATAGAAATTCCTAAAATGGCAAAAACACCGCTCAAAACCAGCCCTGAAAACCAAAGCCGCCACTATCATCAGTATAATGACCAAAGACACCACTATCAGCCACCTTGCGAAGATTTTTATAAAAACAAAAAACTAAGCGTAGGCACTCCAGAAATCTTTTATCATACTCCAGACTCCCGTTTCTTTTCTCCTCTGAAATCAAACTGAAACCAAGAGCAATAATCAATAACGGAAAAAGATAAATAAAAACGAATGACAAATCCAAATTACCCACCAAAAGAGACAAAGGATTGGTCAGCTCATTATCATAAATCTGCCCTTCTAATGCCAAGATTTTTGGTTTTGATATTGTAATTTAGAATATCTCTCTGCCCCAGAGAAAAACGCCGCCCAGCCGCTCGGTGGATTATAGGGCATGAAAAATCATGCTAATAAATATCCGTTCCTGCCGTGTTCTCCGCGCCTGCAGTGTGCAGAATGTGCTCTATACTCTCATTTTCCAGATGTTCTATTCTGGAAATATTTTCTTTTGTTCCTCATGACCCTATTTCCGTAATAAATTCCGTAAAGCCCAAAGAGAAAAACCACCAAAACCCCCAATTCGAAGGCGTTATTTCTGAAAATATTTTTAAATTCTATGCTTAAAATCCTCTTCATCATTACAAAAATTTATTACTATTTTTCTGAATATAATTCGCTGCTCAAAAACCAATGCAAACAGCATAAAAACAAACGCTGAAATCCCTCAAAAATCTGTTCTTTCAGAATTTCATAAGTAGAAAATGCTGGTATTTGAACCGGCATTTGTTTCAGAAGCTCATTATTTATCCTCTGTGTCCGCTCTTTTTGGGATTCTTTATAATATTTTTATTTCCTCCTGCTGAAGTTTATTCAGATACTGAGTGCGGTCATATCGGTATTTTTCGGCCTGCCGCTGGAAACTTACTGCATCAGAAAACTACTTCCGCTGAAGCCCATAGACATATTTCTCATCGCCAAATAAGGATTAGCAAAGCTCAAAAATTCGCTTACTTTGTTTTGATTTTGATAAATTTTAATCAATTCCTCAAATTTTTCACCAAAAATTTTCGTGGTAATTTTTCACCTTCCGCAAAGACCAATCCGCCGTAATTTATCAGCAATTCTTCAATGGAATTGACATTATATTTTTTCAGGATTTCTTCTTTCAGCTCCTTAAAAGTGCTGGTCATCAGGATTATGACTGTCCCCTTCTTTTTAATCTGGTTATGAATAGAAATATCAAAAATCATTTTTTTATTCGGTGCTTCATAGATATTTGCGCCAAAGGTCTGTGCAGCTTTTGGAAGAATAAAAACCATTGAAAAACCAAACAATTAAAAGTATAAGCAGTAGATTTAGGTGTTTTTATTCAATGCTGAAAAAATCACCACTACAAACGAAAAATCAAAAAAATAAACGCTGTAAGAAACCACCAAGAGAAAGGCTCTCGGTATAAGTCCCTCTGCATCAGCACCTGACATCAGCCCTGTGAAAGCAATTCCCAAAATAAGAATGGGAAGGAAATAAGTCATCGTAACGGCATAAATCCCCAAAGTTTTTCCAAAAATAAGGTCTTTGTAAGTCGTGTTTTGAACCAAAATCAGTTTCAAAACTCCATTTTTGTTTCAGCCCAGAAACCGAACCAAAACCAATGAAAAATAATGAATAAAGGTAAAATCATCTGGAAAAATCAGAGCCATACTCAGTTCCCCAAACCTCAAGATTCCATTGGAAAACGAGGCATCACTCATATTCATCGTATTCTGTCTGTGAGCCTCCAAAAACAGAGTTTCCCACATAAGAATTTACCCCAAAATCAAAAGCACTCAAAGGATATTTATCCCGAAAAACCAAATACCCATAATGCGAAACCCTGTGCGGGTGTCTGTCTGGCTGGTTTTCCCACTGCTGGACAACTTCCGACTGGTAGTGTTCCTGCTCCTCATTGTGATGATGGACATTTTCCCAACCGATATAAGCCGCCAGAGATAAAACAGCAACAATGGTAAAAACCAAGTAAATCAGCACTTTCTGCCTATTAATGCTTTTTCCATTCTTCGGAGGCGATTAGCTTTACCCTTTTAAAATTCATGAAATTATTTTAAATTCTCAATGAAACTAATATTCATCTCCGCTGAAAGCGCCCCAGCCTTCTCCACAAAGGTTCATAGGAAACAGTATCTCCCTCGCCAGCATTATCCGAAATCGCTCTCAGCATCAGAAACGGAACGCCCATAATATGGCAGGTCTGAGCAATGGCACTCGCCTCCATCTCCACAGCCAGCGCCTCTGGGAAGCTTTTTTTCTATCCATTCTCGGCGCTGTCTATCGCTGATGAAAGAATCTCCGCTGACTCACCAAGCCCTTACGAAGCTGGTCGGTATATTTTCCGCAATGTTCCTCGGCAAGGCTCAGCCACTGCTCATCCGCAAAAAGCAGGCGGCATTTTTGCCTGTTGTCCTATTTCATAGCCGAAAACCGTGACATCCACATCATGATGTCTAACCTCCGTAGCCAAGATAATATCATAAACTCTGGTATCTTTCAGACCTCCTGCTGTTCCTGTATTGATAATTAATTCTGGTTTAAACTGATTGATTAAAAGCGCAGTAGCCACCGCTGCACTCACCTTTCCTATCCCAGACAAAAGCACCACTCACCTGATGGCTGCCGATTCGCCCTTCATGGAAAGTAAATCCGAATAATTCGGTGTCTTTTCTATCTTGTAATTTTTCTCGCAAGAGCTGAACTTCTAGTTCCATCGCTCCAATAATTCCTATTTTCATTGTAAAGTTTAGTAATTAAAAAAATTAAGGGCAAAGATAATTATTTTGAAACACTTGACTGGCTTTTCAAGGTTTCTATTAAGTTTTTAGATGAGTCTCATATTCTTCTGTTGGTTCTAATAAAACATTAATTATTAGTTTTTCTTTTCATAATCATACAGCTCAATTCCAAGCCAGCCTGAACTCCAAAAAAATCAATTCCTCCTCCCAAGATTTTAGATTCTATTATAATTTGGTCTAAATCTCCGAAATCACCATTTTCATAGTTTCTGTATGTAATTTTATAATTTAACAAGTCGGAGAGACTTCTTTTTAAACCATTCTAATGTTTTTCCATAACTTATCCTGCTATTTGGAAATCTTTAAATTTCAGAATGCCATCTTTCGTTGTGAAAAACAAACACTTGTGAATATTCATCCGCCATATCTTCATAATAGACTGTTGAATTAAAAGTCATGGTGATTTTATCATCTGCATACACGATTTCTAAAGTGTTTTTCGAGCCTTCGGATGGAGATTTATTGGTATATTCTGCTTCATCACGCCCTTGTTTTCAATACTTTATCAACATCTATTTTTAGCTAAAGTTTTCCTAAAATCATCATTAAAAATTCTATTAAAATAAGTTTGAAATTCTTTTTCGCCAAAAGTCTTTTCCTAAATGTTTTTCCCATTCTTCAGATTCCAAAGCCACATACCAGAAGTTATCATTTTTGATAGGAAAATCAAAATACGCTTTTTACTTCATCTGGCTTACCTTTTTGAATTCCATCTATCAAATAAACAATCTGTTTTTGCAAGTGGTTTTCATGAGATTTTTCGGAATTGTCCGTTGATGTTTTTTCTGTTTCTACTTTTTGGTTTTTCTGGTTTGTTTGCGTCTTGTTTATTTTCGCAGCTTAAAAGAAATAATACGCTCAGACCTACCGAGAGAGTTTTGATCATAATGTTTTTATATATTTTTGAAATATTTAGCTATATTTTCAGAGTTTCTATTAAGTCCTCATCTAAACCATTTTAGTATTTTATATACTTTTTGTCTTTTTATCATTATTTTCTGTTGTTATTTTTAGATTGTCACTATATTCATTAAAAAATACTCTACTGAAAGTTCCAAAACTAAAATAATAGAATTCTTTTTCCTCCACATTCAAAAAGCTCATATTTTCCTCTCTTTTTAATAACTTTTTACTATTTTTATTTTTCAAAAATAGTTTTTGAAATTTTTCTTTTATTTCTGGATTTATCTGATAATCCTTCAATATATCATAAGGATAGATAATATCATGGCTTACAATTATTTCATTAGGCAAAATTCTAATTGTATTATTTTTGTTATTCTTTTCAAATCAGGATAAGTTGTAATGATAGAAATATTTTTACTCGTATCAATTTGGTCATGTATAATTGTATTTTTATGATAAAATGAGTAATAATTGATATTATCCTTAAATATAATTTCTAATAATTTAATATCCTTTATCTAGTGCTAATGCATAATTGAGAGTATTATCATTAATAAGCAGATTCTTTTCATTTTATCAATTTTGATTTATAATATTTTTCAAATATAATCAAAAACCGATAGCCATTATAGACCATCGGTTTTTCAACACATTAAATTGATTTATGAAAAAGATTCCTATATTCATCTTAGAATGTATATTTTACAGTGAACAACACATTTCTAGGTGTTCCTAGGGAATAGTCTTGGATAGTTGTATGCCCCAAGCCAATAAGTTTTTGTTAAAGATATTATTAACATTAAAGGATAGTTGCATACTTCCTAGTTTATAGTAAGCTGCTGCATCAAATACAAACATAAGAAGGAAGCACAAGATCTCTTTCTTGCCAAGAAACTTTATCACTTGAGTAATTAGCTCCTAGACCAAATCCTACATTTCTTAAGAAACCTTCTTTTTATGTCATATCTTGACCAGAAATTAAACATATGTTTAGGAGCGTTACTTTTTGGTATGTTCTCCATTTGGATAGGTAAGTTTAGAATCATTGAATGCATAACCTATATTTACCATCCAATTCTTGGTAATTCTACCCATCAAATCTCACTTCTATACCTTTGTTTTTCTCAGTTCCTCCCTCAGACATTAGCTCATCTACCGCTCCATTATATTGTCTATCATCATAGGTCAAAAACATTATTTTTGTTTTAATGCTATATAATGCTAAATTGGCATACAATTTTCCATCTAACCATTCTGTTTTTAGCACCTATTTCGTACATTTTTCGTAGTTCTTGGATTAAATGGCTCTTTTTACATAGACCATTTTATTTTCAGTGTCACTCAAGCCTGTCTAAATCCATTGTATCCTAAATAAGCATCTGTCTGTATTTGGAAACCTTCTATATAGGAAGCATAAGCATTGATATTTTTGTTGCTTTATACATCAATCCTGCTCTGAAAAAGCAGCTTATTCTTTTTGGTTGTAGTTTGATCATTTCTTCCATAATAATTTTTATCTACATACCACTCATGACGAAGTCCCAAATTAACAATCAGCTTATCCCAAAAGCTCCATCTGATTCATCACATACCCTGCATTTTGTCATAAAGTAAAGAGGGTCTGTAGCTACATTTACATTCATTATATAATCTGAAGGATTTACATAATAATGAACATCATTCCCTGTCAAATTCCAGTGCGGAACATTTGGAATAGGGTTTCCGTTAGCATCCATTTGATATAAACTAGCTCTTGCTGCACTATATGAGTTTCTAATTCCTCCAGCAACTGTTTTATACCCTCTTGCTGTTCTATACCCACTATTAGCTAATTCAAAAGTAATAATATCATAACCCAATACAGATTTATTTTTAATCTTATCTCCCTATCTTCCAATCGTAGTTCAAATAAGCATTAAAATTATCTGTATAATAATTCGTATAACGCTGTACATATCTCATCTGTACTTTATCATACATAAGGCTACCATCTCCTTTTTCTACCAAAGTTATTATCCGTTCTTAACTCCACCAAATCCTCATTCCATCTATGTTTCATATATGCCATATTCAAACTCAGATTATCCAGCAAATTTATGTGTGAAATTCACCATGAAATTTAAATCCAAAGTCTTATTATAGTCATTAAGTGCTCCAATAGCATAAGAAATCGGTGTGGCATGTAATGATGGAGTAGTTCCTGGTGTATAGAAAATAGGCTGACCTCTATCCAATCTATTGTTATTATCTGTCAATACAAATTCAAAACTGATACTAGTCTTATCATTTGGAATATATGCTACCGTTGGTGCTATTTGGTATGCTTTCTTAAATTGCAAATGTCTGAAAAGACTTTCCGTTTTCATATCCCAAATTCAAACGATATAACAATGTTTTGCTCTTATTCAAAGGTCCAGTAAAGTCTAATGCACTCACTACATTCCCCCAGCTTCCTACACTAAAGGAAACTTCTTTTCATATTAGATTTCAAAGGCTTTTTCGTCACAATATTAATAGTTCGCATCTGTACTAGAAAAAGTCATACTCGCAGGACCTTTGATTACTTCTACCCTCTCAACATTCATCATCATTGGCTGACTAAACAAAATATGAGATGTTGCCATACCATTTATCATTCTATTCTCTCTATAGGTATTCTCTTGCTTCACCCCACGAATGGCATAATCATTATAAAAACTCGCCTGATTTACCCCACTCATTCTTCACCACATCTCCCAGTCTTGTAATCCTCTATCTGCTAAAAGCTCCTTAGTCACAGTAGTTATCGCTGAGAACCTCCATGTTTTTCAAGGCAATTTTTAGATACCGAGAAAGAATAATCACTGCTATAGTCTTTTCTAGCTCACTGCGTAACTCTACAGTTCTGTAGTTTTTTGCCTTTTTCCATCTTCTTCCTCATCTTGTGGCTCGTTAGGGGTCATGTATTTTTGCTACAACAGGCTCTGTTGGTTCTGTTGGCTGCTCAACTGCAGGTTTTTCCTCAACCATAGGCTCTGATGCTAACCATTTGATAAACAATCACATTTCCTAAATCCAAAACTCCATTATCCTCTACTGTAATTTGGTTTTCCAATGGTTTGCTCCCTCTGCTACGATGCTGATAGTGTAACTTCCTCCTTCTGTAAGTGTTACATTAAAAATCCCGAAGCATCCGTCATGAGGTCATTTCTTTGTCCTCCTTTTAGTATAATGCTGGCGTTAGAAACGGGATTGTCATGCTGAACTACCCTACCTTTCACAGTCTGTGAATACCCCATCAGAGATACTAATAAACTCGATACTAGTAATACTTTCTTGTTCATAAATGAAATTTAAAACTTAAACTTTTTATTATCTTATATGGCACAAAAGTAATACTATTTTTTCATTTTTCTTGTTAATTTACCTTATGATTTTTATCATTATTTAATAAAGTAACATCTTTGCCTTTACACTCTTAAAACAACAGCATCTTTTTGGCTCAAAAATAAATTCATCAGCTTTATTCCGTATATTTGCATAAAATTCATTTCTAAATACTAAATCAAAATGAAAAGAAGAGACTTTCTGAAAACAGGTTCATTAGCTGCCTTAGGCGGAATGCTGCTAACTCCTTCGGAGCAAAAAGCAAACACTATAAAAGAAGAATTCCGTGGCAGAAAAAGCAAAAATATCATCTTCATGGTAGGTGACGAGGATGAGTGTGGGAACGATGATAATGGCAGACATCTACCTAAAAAGAAAAAATGGAAAAAGTTCCAACTGGGTGGGACTTTACGAAGATAATCTTGTCCAAGAGCATTGATGGATGTAGGCTTCTGCGAGATGCTATCGTAACAGACTCAGCAGCAGCAAGTTCCTCTTGGGGAGGCGGTGTCCGTGTGAATAACGGAAGCCTGAATGTAAGCCCTAACGGAAAGGAAAACATGCCTATTCTTTCAGAAATTCAAACAAGCTGTGAGTAGGCTGTGTAACTACGGTTCCTATCACTCATGCTACACCAGCAGGATTTTTGTGTTACCAGCAAAAGAAGAAATGCTATGGACCACATCGCTGAACAACACGCAGAGCTAAACTTTTGATGTGATGATGGGAGGCGGCAGCCAATACTTTGACAAAGACAAAAGAAAGGATAAAAAGATGTTTTTGATTTATTTGCGAAAAAGGATATACCATCGCAAAAACAAAATCAGAAATGCTCAAATGCTCCTAAAAACAAGCCTATTTTAGGAACTTTTTGATGAAGATGCTGTGCCTTATACAGTAGATCATTTTCACGCGATGAAAAAGCATCAAAAACATCCCTAGCCTTGCCGAAATGGCACAAAAGGCGATAGACCAGATGAAAGACCACAAAAATGGTTTTGCGCTACAGATAGAAGGCGGAAAAAGTAGACTGGGCAGCACACGGAAATGATATTGCGGCTCTGTTATTTGACCAAATTGCCTTTGATGAGGCTGTAAAAGTAGTAATGGACTTCGCTAAAAAGATAAAAATACTTTGGTAGTGATTACCAGCGACCACGGAAATGCCAACCCTGGGCTGATTTATGGAGATAAAACCAATGACAATTTTTGACCACTTACAAAAATTCACTCACTCTAACGACTGGGTTTTACAGGGATACATGCTTCCAGCAGCACTTCTTTCGTAAAAAGACAGAATTGCAGAGTCTTGCGGAGGTTTCGCTATAACTGATGAACAGGCAAAAGAACTTCTTTCTTATTACAACAATCTTAAAAAGAAGATGGATTATACAACCATAAGAACCTGCCGTTCAGAGCTTTAGCAGAGATGCAGAAAGCATACACTTCTGTCGGCTGGATTAGCATGAACCACTCTTCTGATTATACAGAACTTGCAATGTATGGCCCTGGTAGTGAGAACCTTAAATCATTTGTTAGAAATACGGACATGCACAATTTCCCTGCTAAATGCAGCGCATGTAGAAAATAAGTTTTTAATTAAAAATAATTAAACTCTCATAATAAAAGTGAAGACGCCAATGCATCTTCACTTTTTATTTTATAAAATTTCTGAAAGTTTTTGTGAGATTTCTTCTGGAATACTGCTGGACACTTTGCTGGTTGGTTTCCAAATTTCCTGTTTTTCCATTGCTGATAGATTTCTAAAATATAATTTTTAATTTCCTGATTATCAGCATATCCAAAATGCTCTACCTGAGCCTGTTTCTTTCAAAATATCGGCTACATCGCTTTCCTTCGGGCCAAAAGGAAACTATCTTTTTCCCAACTGCCAGATATTCAAATAATTTCCCTGGAATGATTCCCTTGGAAGTATCGCGGTCAAAGTTTGTAATCAGCAGAATATCCGAATTACTCATTTCCTCAACAGCCCTATTATGAGAAAGATAACCGCATAAATTCAAATTTTTCCCAAGAGCAGAAGATTCTATCTGCTGTAAAAATTTTATCATCTATCCTGCCCATACTTCAGCTCAAAATCTTTTGAAAAAAATCTTCGTTTTCCTCTACCAAAACATTCAGAATTTCCCAAAAGATTTTTCAGGATTTCTAAGTTGCTCCAAAACTCCGATATAGCTCAAAGTAAATTTCTCTGTTTTGGATTTTTCTGCAATCAGCTCATTTTCATCAAATCCGTTGGTTATACAGACTGCATTTGCGCCTTTTTCCTGAAATTTTTCAGCATCTGTGGGACTTGTAGCAAGGGTAATATCTGCATTTTTAAAGACCTTTTCTTCCAGAGTTCGGTGCTTTTTGTCCGCCCATTTTGTCAGTTTAAGATGCTTGTAATACGAAATTTCCCGTCCATGGATCTCTAAAATCTGCAATCCATTTCAGGTTTTGGGAAATATTTTTAAGCTCCAAACCTATCAAATGAAGGCTGTGAGGCGGCCCTGTAGTCACCAAAAGCATCAAAATGATTTTTCCTTTAAATACTTTTTCAAATATTCTACGGAAGGTTTCTACCCTAAAAACTCGGGCATCGGGAATGAAAAATTGCCTCTGATAAAAATAGACAATTTGGAGATAAAAGACTGGTTTTCACCAATATCAAACTGTCCTGACTTAAATTTTTATTCTTCTTCTTACTGAATATTTCGGCAAGTTGGTAAGGCTCCCAAATTTTAGTTTTTAATTGTCTCCAAATCAGGAGATAAATCCTTAGTCAAACTCTCATCCAAAAAGCGGATAAGATGGATTTTCTGGAATGAAAACCGTGGGTTTCCAGCCAAATTCCGGCAGGTATTTTGTGAATTTCAGCCATCGCTGAACTCCTGGCCCGCCCGCAGGAGGCCAATAATATGTGATGATAAGGATTTTTATAACTCATTGTTTTTATTACAATTCCATTTTTCATCATGATATCAGTCTGCTCATCATCCCCCAAAAACAAAAAATATGTTTATCAAACGGCACAAATCCATTTTTCATAAAAATCGATGGCTTTTTGGTTCTTTTCCCAAACTCCAAGCCAAATATATTTCACTTTATTTTGCTTGGCTACTTCTACAGCTTTTTCATATAATTTTTGCCCTATTTTCTTTCCTTGAAAATCTTTCAAAACATAAATTCGTTCTATTTCAAGCGCTTCATTATCATTTAATTCCGTTTGAGAATGACCAAAAATTCAGTTTTAAATAACCTACTATTTCATCATTATATTTTGCAAAATAAAATAGAGAATCAGGATTATTCAGCTCTCCCAAAAAGTTTATCAGAAGAAAAAGCTTTCTTCCAAATATTTTTGCATATTTTCTTCCGTATTAGTTTGGGAAAAAGTTTCAAAAAAGGTCTTTTTCCCTACTTTTTTTGCAAAGAAGTAATTTCATTACTATTTACTTTTTGTAATCTCAAAATTATCCATAATTCTATTTTGTATTTTTCTTCTAAATTTCAAAAATCCCCATACACACTCAAAGCAGGAATATTCCAAATGCGCTCATGGAAATCATCTTCCTTTCTCGATAACTTCTGGCTCAAATACCATTCTAACTTCATGATTTCCAGCAGGAACGAATACAGCTCTGAGCAGGTAATTTGCTTTGATATAAGGGACTTCCTGACCATCGAGAAGCATTTTTCCAGCCTTTCGGGTAATAAATCTCTGAAAATACTGCCAACTGAGGAGTTTTTTTGACTGAGTTTTAAATTCCAACTGATTAGGCTGATAATTTTTTCAGTTCAATCACCGCTGTGCTGTCACTCTGCAAGTTTTTTCCCTCAAAATATTTTTTTGGTCTTCCACTGAAACAACAGCCGTTTTCTTATTATCAATTTCGCCCACAGCTTTTATTTCCCTCATTTGGAGTTTTAACAAACTGAATATCAGATACAAACCAAGCATTTCCATTTGCATTAGGATTGATTTCAGCTCTAGGCTCTTGTAGAGAACCAAGCAGGATGTATTTGGTATTCAGCATATTAAGAATATTCAGCGTTTTTCTTATTGTCTGTTTCAGAAAAATATTGGTTAATCAAATCATCATACCTGCGCAGTTTTACGGCATGGTAACCGCCGACAGAAGATTTGAAATAAGATGTCGTAGTTTCATTGAAAGGACTTGTAATAGAATTGAAAATTCTATAATGTCCTTTGTCTTTCTCTGTCAAAATAGAAAGCGTTTTATTCATTTCTGCTTGAGCAAGAAGTCTCTGCACTTCGGTATTATCGCCCGCTTTTTTTCTATCAGATAATCAGACACTTCCGTAACGAAAGGCTCTTGGACAAATTCTTTATCTACAAAATTATCATTGTTCAAATACCGCTTATTCACCGACCATAAATCAAAGAAACTAACTGCCCCAATGATGATAAGCGCTATATTTTGAGTCAATTTTTGTTTCATCGTTAAAAACAAAACACCCAGCACAGCTCCCACATAAAAAATGGCTTTTATGCTGTCTTCCTAAACATTCCATATCTTTCATCTATCAGATAATCAAGGATATATGGCGGAAGGTATCTTTTCTCTGTTTCGGTATAAAAATCCAAGTAAAGATTTCCCAAAAACCAGCATTAAAAGTAAGAACGCTAGCCTCCCCTCCTGCATACATCAATATTTTTGCTTGTATTCAGTTGTCAGATTTTTATTGTTAAAAACGAATAAAGCCCTACAATAGCGATGAGCGGGAATAAAAAGCTCCACAACCACCAAAAATAGAAGACGGCGCACGGAATTTATTATACAACGGAACAAAATCAATGAATAAATCACTAACAATCAGGAAGTTGCTCCCCATGCAAGCATAATCGTAAGCACAGAAGTCCCCTAAAATCCAAAACTTGTATTTTTTTAGGAGCGAAGAAAAACCCTAAAAAGCAAGGAAACAGACCACAGCTCCTTGATAGGCTGGCCCCGCTGTACCAGGCTGTTCGCCCCAGTAAGTAGGGACTGGAAAAAGCCTTTCACGATGTTATCCACTTCTTCCTGTGAAGTAGCATTTTCCTGTACCAAATCCTGAATATTCTGCATTATTCTGTCAGAACCTTTTTCTTGGGAAGAACCTCCGTAAATCCTTGGAATAAAGAGATTTAGAGTCTCTAATTTTCCGTAGCTCCACATCAGCATAGCATCCCTATTCATACCGTCTTTGGAAGCGTGATTTTTGTTTTTCATCTTCTAAAATTTGTTTCCCTCTCACAGTTTCCTCCGCATATTCTCTATTTGCTAAGAGTCTTTGAGAGTTCATACCTATTCCCAAAAGAAAAGCCAAAACCAAAATCCCAGAAGAAATCCCAAAATGCTTCCAATCGCTCTTTTTGAGTAAAACTCTTATCAATTCTGAAAGGAATAAAAATCCTATTCCTATGAAAAGATAATAAGTCATCTGAAAGTGGTTCGCAGCTATCTGCAAGCCCATAAACAGAGTAGTTACAGCAAATCCCAAAAGATATTTTTCCTAATATAAACCAGTAAAATCCCTGCCAAAAGCGGCGCGAAATAAGCGATAGTATGCACTTTCCATTATGCCCAGCACTTATAATGATATAAAAATAAGTGGACAGTCCGAAAAATGTAGCGCCCAAAAAGAGCATATTTCCAGTTTCTAACGGCAGTCATCCCAAGCAGGAAAAACCAGCAAAAGTAAAAACAAATAGTTAGCAGGTTTCGGCAGGAAATTCAGAGCATTATCCACATATTTTATAACATCTCCACGAAACTGCGCTCCCGTCTGATAGGTAGGCATCCCGCCGAACATGGCATCACTCCAGTAGGTTTCCTCGCCATTCTTCGCACGATAGTCTAAAGCTCCTTTGCACCACCTTTATACTGGACTATATCATGCTGTATAATCTCTTTTCCTTGGAAAACAGGATTAGTATAAATCAAGGCGATAGCAATGAACAAAATAAGGCTTCCTGCTATATAAAAATATTTTCTATTCTCTTTAAACTATAGTTTTAAAAACTTAAAAATCTGCCCAAAAATACCTACTTTTTAATATGGATTTTTATAAAACATTATACAAAAAGAAAAATTTTTGCTGTTTTTAAAACGAGCATAAAATAACTCGCTTTATCCTATGCTTTCTTATCATTTTTAGATTAAATCTAATCTTTCACTTCTTCCGTAATCTACCGTTTCTGCATCCCATTTTATATCTTTCTTAAATTCCTTTTTAGATGCAGAACTGCTGTTATTCCTTTGATTTTCGTATTCTCTCTGCTGTGTATTTGCAGCTTTATAAATCTTAAAAACACAGCCCTTCTGATCAATTTCAGAATCAGATAACATATAAAAACAAAAATAAAATAAATGCTATCAGTGTTTTCATAACGATTTAGTTTATTGTAATTGTGCTGTCAAAGTCTGAGTGATGGATTCTGTCTGTTTTTCCATCTGTCATACTCTGTTTGTTGGTTGTTTTGATATTGAGGGTAGATTTTTAATCCATCCTGTATTTTGGTCTATCGTGATATTCCTGCTGAGTTCCTTGAATGCTTATAGTAGCAGTAACTCCCTGCTGAGTCTGTTTTTCAGATTTTTAGAGGAATTCCTCCTTTTATAGAAATCTCTGCAATACCATTTTTCCACCTTTGCAAGAGTATAAGTGACAGAAGATTTTACCTTTCCATCTGGAGTGATGTTGTCCGTCTCTGTCCAGCTCTCTCCTATTTTCACCCCTTTTTAGGTAGAATATTGATTCCTTTGGAGAATTCTTCTTTTATCATTTTTCATTAAAAACCTTGTTTAAACTGCTCGATAAAAAAGCCTTTTTAGCATTTGCATCCTTGATTAGAGGGTGAAACAGCTTTCTCGATTTTTGTATAAAGGTCATTGATTCCAGAAATAGAAATTACTTCTCATTTTCCTTCATTTTAACAGTAAATTTGCTTCCCTGCTAATACCTTATTGATATTCCAGATGTTTTTCAGTTGCTCTTCCTTCGGCGCTGCAGCTTTTGGTATCTACTACTACTGTTTTTCCTTCAGCTGTAGAAGACATTTTTCTTTCCTACAATATTCAGAGTCAGCTCATAAACTCCATTTTCAAAGTTTTCCACCACTATATTTCCTCTCATCCACTACTTCCCTGTGTTCCACTCATGGATTTTTCCTGTAGTGGTCTTTGATGGTTTGGATTTCTTTCTGTCTTGAAGAAAACGGATAAGTCTGCCCTTTCTCCAAAACAAATTTCTGTTTATAAACTCCGCACTATCAGAAATCGCCATTACCACTGGCGCAGCTTTTTCTTCTTCTGTGGTAGTAGTTCCTGCGTTTTTCAGTAGTTGTAGCTTGTTTTTATCTGTATTTTCAGTTGTCTTTTTATCTTGACTACATGCTGCAAGGGTCATTCCTATGATTCCTATTGCTAAAATTCTCTTTATCATTTTATAATTATTATTTTAAAGTTTAACTTAATCTTTGTCTTACTGCTTCATAAAGCACCGCTCCACAAGTCACTGGATACATTGAGCGACTGGGTTTTTCCCTGCATTAGGAGTTTTTATTTTCTCATCAGAATGATGGAGAACTTCAGAAATTCCCTGTTTCCTCATTACCCATCACAATCGCACATGGCTCACGAAAAATCAACCTCGTAGAGTATTTCTGTGCCTTTTTCCGTAGAGGCATAAACCAATATTCCCGACTGCTGGAGGTAATCCACCGTATGGGCAGGTTTTTCTTTACATATTTTTAATATTATAAATTGCCCCTGCCGAAGTTTTTCATCGCATCGGAGTTGATAGGCGCCGCCCCTTTATCTGGGATAATTACAGCATCCACGCCCACGCATTCAGCAGTTCTGCATATCGCCCCAAAGTTTCGCACATCGGTCAATCTATCCAAAAATCAATAAAAACGGAACTTTTCCCTCTTCAAAAGCTGTGGAACAACATCTTCCACCTTATAAAAAGCAACATCCGAGATGAAAGCCACTACGCCCTGATGATTTTTTTCGGGTAAAAGCGGTTTAGTTTCTCCACAGGAACATAATTTGCCCTGATTCCGTGCTTTGAGAGTAGTTTTTCAGTTCTGCGATGATGTCGCCCTGCAGTCCATTTTGGATAAAAATTTTATCAATGGTTTTTCCCTGCCTCTATGGCCTCTATCACTGGTCGCAGACCGAATATAAAGCCGTCTTTTTTATCTTGATTTCTATCTGTCATTTTTCTTTATCCTAATAAAAATTTTTCTTTGAGCCATAACATGTCCGAGATGAATCCTTCATGTATATTATTATAAATAATGGCATTTTCAATATTTTTCAACTCTAATCCAAAAACTCGTGGAATAAGTTTTATACTCAGCAAAATATCCTTCATCATAATCAGAAGCCAACAATTTGGAAGTTTCTTTTTAATATAAAAAGCCAAATTTTCTACATCTTCCTCCTCTTCATCAAAACACGGAAAAGTTCCTTTTATAGAGTTCTACCCATTTTTGGTCTACTCTAAAAATCATTTCCTGTAAGGTAATAATTTAAAAGCTGCTGCGTGGCAACACAATGAGCTATATTCCATATGATTATTAAATCCATCTGGAACAGTAAAAAGAGCATCAAAAGGCGTTTCAAAAAGAAAAATAGGTATATGAAACTTTTAATATTGAATGCCCAAAACACAATAGATGATAAACCTGCTACACCACCCGTACTAATGTCGTTTGGAAGTAAAAATATGGTCCAACCAATGCTGTGAGATACACCCGATAGCAATCATGATGTAATCTAAAGTTTCTCGATAAAATACCCTTTTTGAAATTGTTATAACCATTTATTAAGTCTATTTATTTTTGCAAAAAGTACTTATTTAAATTGAATAAAGCGATTTTAAAGCACAAAAATGCCCCATAAAGCATAAATTGCAATATGAAGGCATTCGCTTTTGATTTTATATATTATATTGTTTTTGTATTGGCATATTCTTTTTGTGGCGTTAAAAGAATATACTTATTTTACCTTTAAAGCTCGTGTGGCATTTAAAACGGCAAATACCATAACACCTACATCGGCAAAACTGCCATTCCATTGTTACTATACCAATGGGTGGAAAGTGCAAGTACTGCAACCTTAACGCCAATAGCAAATATTGCATTTTGGCGTGCAATGCCCTATTGTTCGACGAGAAATACCGATGGCTTTTGACAATTTTGGAAGGTTTGTCGTCCATTAAAAACTACATCTGCAGCTTCTATGGCTGCATCACTCTAAGTGCTCCCATGGCTATGCCAATATCTGCTCGAGCTAATACTGGAGCATCGTTTATTCCATCGCCAACAAAAGCAAGAGTTTTGTTTGCAGATTTTTCGTTAAGCAGGCGTTCTACATGTTCAACTTTATCGGCAGGCATTAGTTCACTATAATGCTCATCTATACCTAATTGCTCAGATACAAAGTTTGCAACCTCTTTGTGGTCACCTGTTAACATTACAGTTTTTCTATTCCCACTTTCTTTAATGATGTAATAGCGTGTGCAGAATCAGTTTTTATTTGGTCGGATATGATGATGTGCCCAGCATATACCCGTCTATCCCAACATATATTATGGTACCTTTGAAGTGATTACATTTGTCGCAATTTGCTATTTCTGCTCCAATTGATTTCATCATTTTTTCATTTCCTACACATATGTTTTTGCCGTTGATTTCGGCAGAAATACCTTGACCGGCAATCTCTTTTATGTTTTCAACTTTACAATCACAAGAGTTGTCTTTGTAGGCATTACATAATGCAGTAACAATGGGGTGAGTAGAATATTGCTCTACATGGGCTGCAAGATGCAAGAGTTCCTGTTCTGAAATATTATTTGGATGAATGGATTCCACCTCAAAAACACCACGGGTTAGTGTGCCTGTTTTTGTCGAATACAATTGTTTTTCGGTGCGTGCTAATGCTTCCATATAGTTGCCTCCTTTATAAGAATACCAACGTGTCCAGCACCACCAATACCACAGAAGAACGATAAAGGGATGGAAATCACTAAAGCACATGGACAACTTACAATAAGAAATGTAAGTGCACGATAAAAGCCAAGTAAATAAAGCATCAGTATAGCTTGCAGCAAAAATGGCGGAATAAACGCTAAAAGAGGGGCAGAAATAACTACTATAGGTGTGTAAATTCGTGCAAATCGACGAATGAAAAGATTCGCTTTTTGATTTGCTTTTGCTTGCTTCTTCTACTAAGTTCAAAAATTCTGGATGCAGTAGAATTGCTGAAAGTTTTATTCTACCTTTACCTTCAATACTCCCTGAAATATTTACTACAACCAGATATGACAGAATCCCCAAATGCTACATCCTTGGGAACACTTTCTCCTGTTAGTGCTACCGTATTTAAACTTGAACTACCTTCAATTACTTCTCCGTCAAGCGGAATTTTTCGCCTGGTTTGATAACAACTACTTCTCCAACAGTAATAGTAGAAGGATTTCACCACGATTGATTCGCCATTTCTTAAAACGTTAGCTGTGTCTGGATGTATATCCATTAGATCTGAAATGGAGTCACGAGTTTTATCTTTAGCATAATGTTCAAACAATTCGCCAATTTGGAAGAATAACATTACGAAAACACCTTCTAAGAATTGAGGCTCGCCATTGGGTAAAAAGCCCACGACGAAAGCTCCTATTGTGGCAACAGCCACAAGAAAAATTCTCATCAAAGGGTCGCCCTCCATAATTCCTTCTACAGCTTCGTGTAATACATCGTAGCTGATAAGTAAATATGGAATAAGATAAATGATGAGTATTTGCCATATCGGTAGATTACAGTTACGCTCTGTTAACCATGCTACTAGTAACAGCACAGAGGTTAGACCGATTTTTATTAGTTTCTTTTTTTCATTGTTTTTAGATTTGTTACTAATTTCGACGCAAAAGTAAATAAAAGAGAATGTAACCAAGTTGCAAAGTTGCTGTCACATTTAAATAAAAACTTCATAAAAAGGATAAACACCAATAAGTTACCTTGAAAAGCCTGAAAAATAGGTGAAAGCAGAAAATAAATAAACTTTTTATTCGTCTGTTCAGCAATTAATACTTAAAAAGAACCTTTCGCAGTTTTTCCCTTATCTGCTGATGCGCCACAAAGTGATAATCCATCTTCTATTTTTTTCTGTTTAAAAATCCAAAAATAATCTATTTAATTGGATTAAAACAAAATTGAGTCAACTAGATTCGTTTTTAACAAACTTTAATACTTATTTTTGATTATTAAACATTTTTGTTAGAAATTTACCCACTCATTTTAACAATTATGTCAGAATTACATCAAGCAGAAGAAATAAAAATATTAACTGAAAAATACAGGTTCAGAATCATCATTTCTCCTTTTAAAGGAAGAAATCAACAAAGCCATCATCGGACAGGAATACATGGTAGAGCGCCTTCTCATCGGACTTCTCGAAATGGACACATCCTGCTGGAAGGAGTACCAGGGCTAGCAAAAACCTTGGCTATCAAGACCCTCTCCGAAGCGGTGAGTGGAGAATTTTCCAGAATACAATTTACTCTCGATTTGCTCCTGCAGATGTCATCGGAACGATGATTTATAATGTAAAAGAAAATGATTTTTGGTCAAAAGGGCCTATTTTCGCTAATTTTGTTTTAGCGGATGAAATCAACTGTGCACCTTCCAAAGTGCAGTCCGCCCTCTTGAAGCCATGCAGGAAAAACAAGTAACCATAGGCGATGAGACCATGCTGCTGCCAAAACCTTTCTTTGGTTTTTAGCAACGCAAAACCCGATAGACCAAGAAGGAACTTACCTCCTTCCCGAGGCACAGAGCGACCGTTTTATGCTGAAATGCAAGATAGACTATCCTTCTTTTGAGGATGAGCGAAAGGTAATGCGTATGGTAGCTACAGCCCACCAGCCAAAAGATAAAACCAGTAATTTCACTAGAAAACATCTCCGAAGCAAAGGAACTCATCAACCAGATTTACCTTGATGAAAAAGATAGAAAAATATATTCTTGATATGGTTTTTGCGACCCGTTATCTTGAGCAGTACGGACTTGCAGAATTGAAAGATTACATCAGTTTTCGGTGTTTCACCGAGGGGCGTCTATCAACTTAGCTATTGCCTCTCGTGCTGTGGCATTCCTCAAAATAGAGCTTTCGTGATTCCAGAAGATGTGAAAAAGCATCGCAAAAAGATGTTCTTCGCCATCGTATAGGGGCTTACTTTTGAAGCAGAAGCGAAAACATCAGCCCAGAAAAATATTATAGATAAAATTTTGAGCAAAAATACAAGCTCCTTAACGGAAAAATGCTCCACTATCAGTGACATACAAGTGGTGCTGCAGGAAGTCCCTGGGCAAATCAGCCTTTGTTTCAGTATCACGGGCTGTCCTCTGCGGTGCGAAGGCTGTCACTCGCCATTTTTATGGAAAAAAACGGAAGCGGAGAAATTTTTGACCGATGAACTGTTTTCTGATTTTTGGACAAATACAAAAGTATGATTTCCTGCGTTCTCTTTATGGGAGGCGAATGGGAGGAAGAAGATTTGATAAACAAACTAAAAACAGCCGAAGACAACGGACTAAACACCTGTCTTTACACAGGAATGGAAGATGTTTCTAATGAGATTAAAAACCATCTCACTTGGCTGAAAAACAGGGGCTTGGATAGCAGAATTAGGGCGGATTAGACAGTCCTAAAACCAATCAAAAATTTATAGAGGTAAAAACTAATAAACTACTAAACCATTATTTTGTAAAACATTAAAAATTAACACCATGATTCGTCTAACACCTTCACAAATCAATGAAAAAATTGATTTTATACAAAATTACATCAAAGCTGGCAACGCTGCTTCGGCTTCTTCTGTGGATGCAAACGCAAATGTAACCTCCAAAAACATCGCAACCATGGAGGCTGAAATCAACAAGGATATCAATATCCAAATCAACCGTGAGCTGGTGCGAAGAAAAATCGCAAGTCTTTTTGATGAAGAGACTGCAAATGAGTATGTTCGCCAGATAGAAAACCACGAAATCTATGTCCATGATGAAACCTCTCTGAAACCCTACTGCGTGTCCATCAGCATGTATCCTTTCCTGCTTGATGGACTTCTGAAAATAGGCGGAGAAAGTAGAGCACCGAAGCATTTGGAGAGTTTCTGCGGTGAGTTTGTGAATTTAGTTTTTGCGGTAAGTTCGCAGTTTGCAGGAGCTTTGGCAACGGTAGAGTTTTTGCTTTATTTTGACCATTTTGCAGCGAAAGATTTTGGTGAAAATTATTTAGAATCCAATACGAAAACCATAGAAAACCACTTACAGCATGTGGTCTATGCAATCAATCAGCCAGCGGCAGCGCGCGGATATCAGTCCGTATTCTGGAACATTTCGCTTTATGATAAGCCTTATTTTGACAGCATGTTTGGTGATTTTGTCTTTCCTGATATGACCCGCCCTGACTGGGAGCGATTTTCTCGTTTCCAAAAATTCTTCATGAAATGGTTTAATGCCGAAAGAGCCAAAGCTATTTTGACTTTCCCTGTGGTTACCGCAGCCATGCTCACAGATGGAACCAAGCCTGTGGATGGTGATTTTTGCGGAAATGTGCGCCGAGGAACTCAGCGAGGGAAATTCTTTCTTTATTTATCAGTCTGAGAGTGCAGACAGCCTAGCTTCCTGCTGCCGACTGCGCAACGAAATCAGTGATAATACCTTCAGCTATTCGCTCGGTGCTGGCGGTGTGGCAACAGGCTCTATCAATGTTATCACACTGAATATCAATAGACTAATCCAACAAAAAGACATTGCTAAAGAAATTCAAAAATTCATAAATATCAAGTTGCTTACCGAAAAATTAGTCGAAGAATACAAAGCCGCAGGACTTCTGCCTGTGTATGATGCTGGTTTTTATCTCTTTGGATAAACAATTTTTGACCATCGGAATCAATGGAATGGTGGAAGCTGCGGAATATCTGGGCATAGAGGCAAGCAACAATACAGATTATAAAAATTTCTGTAAGTCATTATCTTAAAATCATTTACGAAGAAAAATAAAAAGCAAAACAGCTCTACGGCTATATGTTCAACACGGAATTTGTCCCAGCAGAAAACCTCGGTGTGAAAAATGCTATTTGGGACAAGAAAGATGGCATTGTTCTCACCTCGTGAGTGCTACAATTCCTACTTCTACCCTGTTGAAAACGAGAAGATTAATGTTTTAGATAAAATTATTCTTCACGGAAAAAGAAATCATCCAATATCTGGATGGCGGCTCGGCTCTTCATCTCAATTTAGAAGAAACGCCGAATAAAGAAGGTTTCCTCAAGTTACTGAATGCCACAGCATTAGCAGGGTGTAATTATTTCTGTTTTAATATTCGTATTACTATCTGTAACGACTGTGACCACATAGACAAACGAACTCTATACGAGTGCAGCAGCTGTCATTCCAGGATATAGACCACTGCTACCAGAGTGATAGGCTATCTAAAACGAGTGTCTTGTTTCAGCAATGCACGCCAGAAGGAACATCAGCTAAGACATTATCATCTTTCAAAATAATGAGCAGACTGGACATCAAAGATATTATAAAAAGTAAAACAAATAGAAACCGTTCCCGCAGGAAAACTGATGCTTCCCTCATGGGCGCATATCACTCTGCATTCAAGGGACAGGGAAATGACTTTTGCCGAGATAAGACCCTACCAGTTCGGTGATGAAATCCGCAGAATAGACTGGAACAAAAACCGCCCGATTCCAACAGCCTTTTGTGAAAGTGATGGAAGAAGAGCGGGAACTAACCATTATGCTTTTGGTAGATATATCGGCGTCTATGGACTACGGAACGAAAAATTTCACTAAAAAGGAATTCGTAGCCGAAATCTGCGCAAGTATAGGTTTTTCGGCACTGAAAAATAATGACAAAGTAGGGCTCATTCTCTTTGCGGATAAAGTCTATAAAGTCGTCCCGCCACAAAAAGGGAAAAAGCACCTTTTGGCTATGATTTCTGATATCATTTCATCTGATTATATCGCCTCTGAAGCCCATCTGGACAAGGCTCTGGAATATATGATGAATGTTTTTCAAAAAGAAATCTTTTTCTTTTCGTTTTATCGGATTTTTAATGATGATTTTCAAGAAAAATATTGAAAACCGCTTCTAAAAACACCAAATTTTTAGGGCTAAAAATCTCTGATGAAAAAGACAGCGAAATCCCTGACATCGGCTACGCTCTGCTCTCTGACAGCGAAACAGGAAAGCAGATTTGGGTAAATACATCTGACCGCAGATGGCAGGAAAAATTTTAGAGAAACCAAATAAAAAGAACAAAAACAAAGGAAATTTTCGAGAGTGCTTTTCGGCAGGATTCATCAGCCTAAAAACAGGCGATGAGTATGTGAAAGAACTAAGAAAAATATTTCAAAAATAACAAAAATCAATAAAAGAAGGCATTTTAACTATTTTAGTTGCCATAGATAAAAAGATGAAAAATATTTTTTTACTTTTTCTTTTTCGGAACTACATTTGGTTTGCGCAGCAGCTTTCACGAGTTTGAATAAACAAAAAAATAGAACTCGGCGAAACGGCTGTTTTCAAAAGTTAAAATAGAAAAATTTAAATCAAAAAAATGTAATTTCCGCGCCAAAAATGAGCTTCTGCCGTTTAGTTTTTGAGGAAACGAAAGACAGCATTTCGAAAAACCAAACAGCTATGAACGGATTATAGAATTTACGATTTATGAGGAAGGGAAACACAGCATTCCTGCGCTGGAATTTAAAATCGGCGAGGAAATCCACCGCACCACGCCTTATGAAATAGAGGTTATCAATCCCTACCCAGCAGGGCGAGGAAATCAACGATATCATGCCGAACGAAGAGGGTAGAACTCTCTCTTTCAGACTATTGGGAAATGTATAAAAATTATTTCTTTGGCGGACTTGTTATTTTAGGGATTTTAGGATTTGTCTTTTTATTTATTTTTAATAGAAAAGTAAAAATCAGCGCGTAGAAAAATCCAGCTTTTGAAAGCATTGAAAAATTAGAACAGCTAAAGGGTAAAACCTGATAGAAAAGAACGAATACCGACTTTTCTATGTAGAACTGATAGGAATCTGCAGAGGCTATCTTGCTGATAATAAACAAATTCCTGCTGACATTCTGCTCACAGAAGATTTGATAGATTTAATGAAAAATAAACATTATATTTCAGATGAAGAAATAGAAGTCTTTGAAAAAGTGCTAACTCGTGGAGATTTAGTAAAAATTCGCAAAAGACCATTCCTGAAAACACGATGGAAAGTGATTTTGACTCAATAAAAACATTATACATTCTACTAATTTTAACCCTAAAACTAATACAGACAATGTTTAATTTTGAGTTTCATAGTCCGTGGTTTTTGGCTTTGTTTTTATTATTTATTCCTTTAATTATCAAGGATTTAAAGAAAAAGAAAAACAAAAAGGAATCCTCATACCCTCTACCCAAAAATATACAAACGGGCAATGGCTATTTTTTTGGGGTAAATAAAATCCTTTACTTTATCTAAATATTTTATCCCTCTGCCCTGATTATCGCGCTGGCAAGGCCTCGCACCTACACCATTAAAACAACTATGAACAGGGCATTGACATTGTTTTTAGCAGTGGATATTTCGCTCAGTATGCTGGCAAGGGATTTTGTGCCCAGACCGACTGACTGTACTGAAAAACTTTCCCAAGATTTCGTTTCACAAAGGGAAAAATGACAGACTCGGGCTGGTCATCTACGCAGCTGAAGCCTTTATGAAAGTGCCGCTGACCACCGACCACGAGGTGATTTCTACCGAAATGAGAAGAGATGCAGCCTGGCGATGTAGCCTCACGGAACCGCCATAGAGCGAAGGGGCTGGCAGTAGCCACCAAACACCTGATAAAAAGCAAAGCCAAGAGCAAAGTAATCATCCTGATGACTGATGGAATGAACACCACAAGAGACGCAATGCCTGCCGAGGTTGCCAGCGATTTGGCTAGAAATAACGGGATAAAGGTCTACACCATCGGTATTGGGACGGATGGATACGCAGAATCTCCTGCAGTGACTCCTTTTTGGGGATATATATTTTCACACCTCAAAAAGTAGAAATAGATGAGCATTTGCTCAATTCTATCGCGGAAAAACACAGGCGGAAAATACTCCGTGCTGATTCCAGCGAGAGTTTAGAATATATCTATAAGGAAATCAACCAGTTAGAGAAAAACAAAAATCAAAGGAAAGAAAAACTACGAATACACAGAATTTTTCAGGGTTTTTCTGTGGATGGCGCTGGGATGTCTTTGTCTGGATGCAGTTTTGAGATGGAAGTTTTTAGAAGTATCTCAATAATATTTTTATTGTTTTTCAAAAAATACTGTCCCTGCTCCAGCCTTGCATAAATATGTTGAAGCCCATTGCTTAGGATAATTTTGGGGAGCAGAAATTATGGTATTATACCTCGCTGCCTGCTCAAAAACGCTCTCGGTGAGGGGCTATATGAGGGGCTTTACATTCTAATAATATCTGCGGTTCGGTTTTTCCCGTTACGAGCAAATCTATCCTTTTTGGTGGTGCCGTTTAGTTCTATTTTTCGTTCCATGATGAGCGAAGAGAGACTTTTTGCCCTTTATAAAATGAAAAAATAATGCACCCAATGCTGCCGCACCCACTCCTCTGGGGTAAGAACTAAATAAAGTCCCTATGAACCAAATCATAAATAAAAATGTATCTTTGTCCTGCTTTTATTTTTAAAATCAAAATCCTGCTCAAAAATTGAGCTTTGGTAATTGCATATTATGAAAGATTTAGAAATTATTTCCAAAAATATTAAAAAAATAAAGAATTTTCTCCTATTTATTTTTCCACGGAGAAGAGCCTTACTACATAGACCTTGCCGTGAAACTCCTTGAAAACGGCATTCTTACGGAGGAAGAAAAAGCTTTCAACCAGATGATTGTCTACGGAAAAGATTCTTCTTATGCAGAAATACTTTCTTTGGCTGACCAATATCCCTATGATGGGTGATTATCAGGTGATTATCGTAAAAAGAAGCCCAAGATTTAAAAGCTAAATGAAGAAGAGCAGGATATTTTTTTGAGATATATAGAAAAATCCCGTTCCCTCCACGATACTTATTTTCGCTCACAAACAAAAAGAAAAATAGACTCTCGTAAGAGATTCTGCAAAGGCATTAGAAAAAGGCGAAAAATGCTCCACTACAGCGAGCCTGTGAAAGATTACAACCTCGCAAAATGGATTCAGCAGGAGTGTGCTTCTCTTGACATCAAAACTGCACCTGAATATTCCTACGCTCTTGGCTGAATATTTAGGAAATGATTTGTCTAGAATAGCCAACGAGCTGCAAAAACTAAAACTCATCTTAAAAGAAAACGAAATTTTAGATGAAAAACTCATCGAAAGACACATAGGAATCAGCAAGGAATACAATGTTTTTGAGCTGCAGAAGGCTCTCGGGACTAAAAATAGTTCAACTGCGTTCAAAATCGTTTATTACATGGGCAAAAACCCCTAAAACCAATCCGCTGGTGGCTATCATAAGCAATCTGTATGGCTTTTTCCAACATTGTTTTATACCACACTTTGGCGGGACAGTCTCCGCAGGTGATAGCCTCTGAATTAGGAATAAACCCTTACTTTGTGAAAGATTATGCTGAAGCGGCTCGGTTTTATCCGCTGAAACACGCCACCAGAACCATCTCCATTCTCAAGGAATTTGACCTGAAAAGGAAAAGGACTCGGCTCCAACCAAAACCGAAGAAAATGAACTTCTGAAAGAAATGGTCTATAAACTTTTGAACATTGATAAAATCAATATTTGATTTATTTTTAAAAAATTTTCATCGGACAATCTTTCATCTCAAATCGTAGGTATGTACCAAGAACTTTTGACCATAAAGAAGACGAGCGAACGCTGTCCATAATATTACTCGGATTAGCAACGACTGGGGAACTGCCGCCTCCTATCTTGAATTTACGAGAAAGTGGGTTTCGGTCGTACTTGGGACTCTTTTCAACTATATTCCATGGGATGAATAGCCCTTTTTGTGATGCTTTGGACATCGTAATGCTTATTGGATTTTTTCAGGAATATGTAGATTTGTCATATTTGACGAAGAGGAAGAAATGGAGCTGCTCAAGATGCTCAGCCCTTTATGGCAAGTGAAAAACTATGAGGTTTGTATTTTGGAGATATTAGAAAAATCTCAAAATGGCGAATATCCTATTTTACCTCGTGGATTTTTCCCGTGAGAATCTATTTCGCGGGAATAATTTTCAGGAATTCATCACCAACCTGACCAGCGAAACCCACTCTACCAATCAATACTAAAATCTGAACCGAACCGCTGCCGCCTACTTTTTGAGCCTTTTATCTTTAATAGGTAATTTCATTGATTATCAATTATATAAATGTTTTTTAAAAAACTAAACATGATAAATTATCTAAAAGAACTAAAACAAAGTAATGAATTTGAATATCATGAAGGAGCTAACGTGAAGAAATCAAACTTTATAGAAGAAACTTTGGGCATTTGCCCCTGATGCGTATCTTGAAGATTTTTATCATGGATTGAAGATTAATTTTTGTATTTTTGTTCAATAATTATAAAATTCATTTTATGACAAAAAGTTCCTACTATTTAGCCGATAACATTTATAATGTAAAGGACAGCGATTATCTCTCAGTAGATATCCAATCAGAAATGGAAATACACTCTTTGAAGTGATATTCATGGCGATTTATTTCGAAGTAAAGGGAGAAAAACTAGCCTTTATTGTAAATATTATACTGATGAAGTAGAAATTCCTTGTAAAGATAGTAGCAAAGATACAGAAACAGGCGAAGAAATTTTGCTGACGGCTACCGACACGGCTATCATGCAATGTTTTGTGAGAATTTGACCTAGTTCAGTTGAAACAAACGAACTTTGTCAGACGATATTGCTCCTTGCAAAATCCATATAGATTTTGGGTATTCTATTGATTACGAGGAAGAAAAGAAGATTATGAAGTAGATGAAGGTGACAGAGTAACCCTTATCAACGGAGAAAATATCCCTTGGGAAGAGGAAAAAGAAAACTGATTTGACTATATCTCTATCGTCTTTGCAAACCGATAAATGGAGAAAAAACGAGATTGTATCTTTAGAATTGGCTTAAAGAATTTATACTCTCTCCATAGAAGCTAAATTATTCATATCTTTGCGGAAATTTAAAAACAAAAAGCAATGCACAAAGCAGGTTTTTGTCAATATAGTAGGAAAACCCAATGCTGGGAAGTCTACCCTTCTGAATCAGCTCATGGGAGAGAAATTAGCCATCGTTACCCAAAAGGCACAGACTACCAGACACCGTATTTTTCGGGATTTATAACGAGGATGATGTCCAGATTGTCTTTTCGGACACGCCTGGCGTTCTTGACCCTAAATACGAGCTACAAGAGAAAATGATGGGCTTCGTGAAAGAAAGCCTCCAAGATGCGGATGTATTTCTTTTCATCGTAGATATATCGGACAAAAAGCGAGCCTTCGGAATTTCTCATTGAGAAGTTAAATAAAAATTCCGATTCCTGTGTTGCTGCTCATCAATAAAATAGATAAAAAGCAACCAAAAGGAAATGGAGGCCGCTGTGGAACACTGGCACAATCTCCTTCCGAAAGCAGAAATCCTACCGATTTCGGCGCTAAATGCTTACAATACGGAATATATACTTCCGAAACTGAAATCTTGCTTCCAGAGAATCCACCTTACTATGACAAAGACCAATTTACAGACAAATCAGAAAGATTTTTTGTCAATGAAACGGTGCGCGAGAAGATTTTGCTCAACTACGAGAAGGAAATCCCTTACTCTGTAGAAGTGGTTACCGAACTTTTCAAGGAAAAGGAAGGCATCATCTTCATAGACAGCATCATCTATGTGGAGCGAGAAACCCAAAAGGGAATTTTTGATAGGTCACAAAGGTGAGGCGATTAAAAAGTCGGCACAGAAGCAAAGGCTTGATTTGGAGAAATTCTTTGCATCCATCTCAATCTCTTTTGTGAAAGTAAAAAAAGACTGGAGAAAGAACGAAAAAGACCTCAAGAATTTCGGATACAGATAGCAGAAGATGATAAAAATCCTTGACCAAGATTTCACCGAACTCAATCTTTTTATACAGCACCAAAATCCCAGCAAAATTTTTCATCTTGGTGGATGAAAAATACGCACGAATACTGCCTTCCTACCCTCTTGGGCAATTTAGAAACTACGGCGCCTTTTGAGATTATAGAAATAGAGGAAGGAGAACAGAGCAAGAACATAAACACTGCTGTACAGCTTTGGGAAATCCTTACGGAATTCAGTGCCGACAGGCATAGTCTGCTCATCTGTCTTGGTGGAGGTGTTGTCACAGACATTGGCGGTTTTGTGGCCTCCACTTACAAAAGAGGAATTCCTTTCATTTACCTTCCTACCACTCTGCTGGCAATGGCAGATGCTGCTGTGGGCGGTAAAACAGGCATAGACCATTTGTTTTTTTAAAAAATCTAATCGGAACTTTTGCAGAGCCGAAGCAAATTTTCCTTTATGCTGATTATCTCCGCACACTGTCCTTCCGCAGCTGAAATCTGGCTTTGCGGAAATGCTGAAACACGGCCTCGTCGCTGATGCTGGACATTGGCAAAGAGCTGATTTCTATTGAAAATGAACTTTCTGCAGAGAAAAATCGCGCCGTATCTATTACAAAGTGCCGAGATTAAACAAAAATCGTGCAGGGAAGACTTCCACGAAAAAGCATATCCGAAAAAATTCTAAACTTCGGGCATACGATAGGACACGCCATAGAAGCCTTTTTCCTGAGAGAGGGAACTCCTCTGCTCCACGGCGAAGCAGTTGCACTTGGGATGATTTGTGAAACTTATATTTCCTATTTACAGCAGCTGATTTCTCTGGACACCACTCACCATATTATAGAAAAATCTTGTAAGATTTTTCCCGCCTGTGGATATTTCTAAATTTCAGTGATGAGGAAATCATTACGCTGATGTATCAGGACAAAAATCAACATGGAAACATTAGTTTCTCGCTGATAGAAAAGCATCGGCGAGGGAAATTATAACCAAAATGTTCCGCTGGAAAACATTATTTCTGCGCTGGATTTCTACCGAAGTGGATTGTAAAAACAAGATAGTTTAACATAAAATTAAACTATCTTTATTTTACACAACAGCCGTAAAAGCCGCTGTAAATCCAAAAATAATACCAGGTGTATTCGCCACGATTATAGGCCAATCTAGGTTTCAAAAATCCATAACTCATCCAAAGGGTGCAGTTAATCCCCGCCACCAAAGGCTGAAGAAAAATCTCCTTCATCCCTTGTAGATTGGATGTAATCTGCGGAATATACATGACATACAGACATTGTTGTCTCCTGTAGCTACCCATCCTAAAAATATTTAAGAATTTTTCCATGATATTTAAAATTTAATTGTTGCTTTTTCGTTAAGTGATAATATAAGAAAAATATTTTTATATATATAAATAATAAAAACAGCTGGGGTTATGAATCCCTCGCTTTGTGTCTCATATGTAATGAAATTACTACTTTTATCCTCAAATCTTAACTATCTGGATAAACTATCTTTTTATTTTCTTCCTTATACCTACTTTTCCATTGATGGAGAGAGTGCCTTCCTTGTCATCATACAAGTATTCGTCTTTTTCGTGAGAGATTTTCTGACTTTTTGTCTAAAAATAACCGGAACCTTCTTTTTAGGAAGGACAACCTCAGCTTTGGATTCATCTTTATTAAACAAAAACAAATGCGCTGATGACTGCATCTCCTTCTTTCACTTCGATAGGGTCTAATCTGACACCAGCTTCCCAAAAGCTGCACACAAGTCTGCTGCAATTCACTCCACGAAAATCCTGCCGAAGTGATACACCCATGCTCATCTCTATCCGCACCGACCAACGGCTCCTGAGTTTCTTCTGTATTTACTTTTTCTTCTTTCACTTCTTCCTTTTTGGACTGTTACAAGATATAGACAATACTATTCCCTGATAAAAATTACTGCTTTTTTTCATACTTTTCAATTTTTATATACAAATTTAGTTATTATTATTACTTCCTCCAAAGTAAAGTTAAAACTAAGCCCTGCCCTGTAGGGTTGATAACAGATAAGCCGTAGAAATCTTATACTTGGTAACTAGCTGGTTATAGAAGAATTTCATTTGGAAATTTTGTGAAAAATTATAATCTGCCGAGAAATTAATTCCCAAAAACTCTCTGCCCGCCTGTCACCCTGTAGAATCATAGTCTAAAATATTGGTTATTCGGGTTTTATTATCCCTTAATGCAAAAATCAAATTTAAGATTCAAATCTACTTTTTATGGTTCTCTGTTTTCCTCTGAACCTCATCTTAAATTTCAAATCTTTTAAAAAATATACCCAAACCCTACAACATACTCAGAACCAGACTCTTCTGAAAGTGTATAGTTCTGAAGCCCCAGTACATAGGCTCTATTCTTGTTATACATCGCTCTGAACTGCATGTTATTCCTCATGGTAACATCAGCTCCGATAAGCGGCGAAAACTCCTCCACATATCCCACCTGAGAGAAACACATATGGATTTAGGTAGTTGCCATTTTTGTCCTTATCTGATGAAGGTGTCAGTGTAGTTCTGCTCACATCATAGTTATAATAATCTGTGCTGGACTGTATCCCCTGCCACGGTATATGTAGCCTTATAGCCGTGCAATACATCTATTTTAGAGAAATGTCTCATTGAGCATTGGGATATTTTTCAATCCTGAATAGATTACCTGCCAGTTAGGAAGTGGGAACTTGGATTTTGTAGGGTTTTCTTTGCTTAGATTCTTACCTCCAACTGCTGCCTTGAATGCAGGAATTAAGATGTATGAATTTCCCTAAACCATAGCCATCCACAAAGCCATCAGCCCCCAGAACCCCAGTATGAGTACGGGACAAAATCCTTGCATTTTCTACCATATTCATATAGAGCTGTCCGCCATCTTTGAAAAGAAGTCCCCATCAATATATCTGTATGAGAGAAAGCTATAATCTCATTTGCAAAAAGACAACCTATTGTTTGTCATTATATTATACCCATTATGAGTCAATGAGCTCGAATAATTTTTGAGGAAGTTCAGGTCTATCTTCAGATCATTCATCGGCTGAATTTGGATGCTTTCCTGTAATCGCCTTTAGTCTGCATCTGTACATAGGATTCTGTCATCAGATCTGAACTCGTTACCCAGCCTCGCTCTATCATCACTCTACGGATATCTGCCTGAGAACCAAGCAAGAAGCCATATGTAGGCCCTCCTACCCTGTCCATATCCATAGAAATTAGGAGATGAAAGTATCCCTGGGAGGGAGATTCCACTAGTCTCATTATAGCTGAAATCTACCTGTTTAAGCGAAGATGTAAGCCATAGAGAACAGCCTGTAATGGAGTCAGCCTATTTTTGAGGGTGGTGATTTTATTTTCTTTATTTTTTTCTAATACCTGCCTGTGCATTAGTATTTTCCATTGCCTCTATCTCGGCTCTTCTCTGCTGCATCGTATTCTCTAGTTTTTGGGAAATACTTGAATTTAGAGAATAAATTCGGAATATTCACAGAGGCTGTCGCCATGGTATTGTTATTATTTTGGGCTAAATTCCCTAAATCCTGCTGAGAAAAGAACTGTAGAGCGAGCCGACCAGTTATACTGGAAGCCATATCCCACCTCTGCATTGATAAAATCCAAATACGGGGAAATGCTCAAACGGCAACTTATAATTAAGCTGTACTTTATGGTTATACAAAACAGGTCTTCCTGCACGGAACAAATCTCTAAAAATAGAGCGGTTATTCATTCCATTTACAGAAATATGGTCATTGAGCGTTCGGGTATAAGAATTGATATCCAATTTCAGGGATTTAGTAAAAATTAAATCCAAGATTATACTGCCATCCGAAATAGAAGGTTCTTCCCTTTATCATTTGGAAATCATCCGCAGGAATACCTGTCAGCAGTGCATCTATATTTCTATACTGAAGCTCACTGTATGTTCTATCCAGCTCCGCTCTGAAAGAGAATCGAGTAGGAATTGGCTAAAAATTAACTTCTTTTTATCCAGTTCAGGTATTTAGCCGCTTTGGATGTGTCGCTTATCAACTTATTAAACGGTCGTATCACCCAAGGTTTAAAAATTAAAATTATAATCCAAATACCCTTGAAATACTGGCGATAATTCCTAGTCGTATAGACATCTCTATAAAAATCATCATTATAAACAGCACGTAAGGGAAAGGTTTTTCTACATCGTAGAATTTGGATTTTTATCAGAGTTCATTCTCTGTTTCTGCATATTGACCACGCCTATACTTCTCTGCTGAGAGTAGGTTCTCACCATCAGCTGGTCTCTTATCGGGCTTGTTTTTCAGCTCTACATCATTATCCAGAGGATTATACCTAGGGTCTTCTATACCTGCTGTATAGGAGTAGTTAAACGGAATTTTCATTCCTATTTTCTCTGGTAAGAATTTGTCCAGATTCACCGTCGTGCTGATGTGTAAGGTAGAATTGTCCGCCTGTGATCTTTTCTGATGGTTTTGGACAATAGTTCTGAAACCTGCACTGTAGATACAGATCCGCTGGCATTAACCATCGCAAAATCCTCTAAATTGAAAAGTCAAATTAGCATTTGCTGCGTCATCCTCCTTGGTTCTTAATTCCAGAAGCACGGATTTCATTCACCCAAAAGCAGACATCTTTTGGACACACTGATGCATCTTGGTTTCTTACCCCCAATACTATGGTATTGATATTCCTATACTTGCGCGACCTTTTTACATAAATTTTTCTTATTGGCATCGCCATAGTTTCCGTCCGTATATCTTTCACATCCGCAAAGAGCACCATTCTATCTCTTCTTCCTTTAATGGCCGTCAACTCTGATAATTCCAGACTTACCATATTTTTCCGAAGGCCAGATTTCACAAGGTGTTCTGCTGTTAGAAGAAGTATATTTAAGGAAGCTTCGTATTCATAGTAGTTGTCCGTAGCATCACTACCGAAACGGATAAAGAACTTGGTTTTATCATCCAGAGCCGTAAGTCAGATTTCTCAAATCTTGGGGCATGAACAAACATTTCCAGCTTTTCATACCTACGCAGATCTAGTGTAGTGTTCTTAAAACACCCCTACGAGCATCATTACTCAGCCCTGTTACTTTCATGTAAAGAGAGCTTTCATTTTGTCTCTGTGTACCAGCCGTTCCGCTCAGAACCTCTCGGTCTGATCCTAGGAGGCAGCACATATGGAGGCGTTCCTTGTCCGTCTCTTCCAAGTTTACACTCCCTATCTCTAAATTGTCCGTGTTTACCGTTCCAAAAACCTTCGTTCGTGGTAGCATCTACAGCGAGTGGTTTGGATATCTTCGCCAATCGGAACGAACCAACCAAGCTTCCAAATCTAAGCGTAGTAGTCTCATCAAAACCTGTAAGAACCATTCTCATGAAACGAACATTGTTCCAGCACATCTGTACTGCGCTCTCCTGCTGTGGTATCAAACTGGCTTACTGGAATACGGAAAGATACCATTTATTAGTTCCAGATCTTCCGTCTTGAGATCTTGTGAAACTTCCTTTACATCCACTATATTATTTTGCCCTAAAACCAAACTCGCTCTATCCAGCTTCACTGTGTATTGGTTATAGCTTTCGTTTTGGTCTAGGTTAAAATCTCTATTTACATCCTCGGCATCAGGCGTTTTGTGAAACTTCTAATGAATTGGCCTCTGAGTTTCCGTCTGGTTTCTAAAATACTTATATCGTTCCACGAGTGAACTAGCTCTGCGAACCTTGGAATTTTTAGACAAAGGAAATACAAAGTCATCAGACGCAGTGGTCTACAGCATTAGTCACAGGATTCACAAAAAGAAGTCCCGAATTTCGCTGCTTTCTGCCTGATTATCAAGCCCATCATACCCTAAATCCTGCGTAGACCGCTCCCTACCCTCTGATGAGAACGCATAGAGCACAGGCGCTTGTTTAGGCTGATTACCCCAGTTAGTAGTCGTTACATTTGATGGATCTGAACTCGTAGGAAGCTCCGTTTTTCGTATTGTAAAAACGCCATCTTTTAGGACATCCTCGAAACATTCCCAAGATGCACATAATAACTTAGGATTTGTTCCCAATGTTCCACCATCTGCATACGGATCCATCATCCAGGAATTCTACATATTCTATATTAGAATTCACAAAGTTAGAAACGGAAATTGACCGCATAAGTCCTCCCCCATCTATCTTGCGTCGTTTCTGATGCGTTAAAGTTATAAGGCCCTCTTTCTGTCGGATAGTATGAAAATATCAAAAGTATTCAGGAAACTTTCTTCTCCTGCTACATAGTCTTTTATCGTGTATAATTCTCCTGATGCACTCTTCGTGGAGGCGTGGTTAGATAGACTCTGCGCACTTACTCCATTAGGTGCAGACCCGCCTACTCCATAGAACCTAGGGTCTATATTATACCAAGAGTAAGCTCTTCCGTAGCTATAGGTCAAGTTATTACTTAAACCAGCTGTATTAAATATAGGTCGCTCGTATTCTGCCTCTGGTTTAGAAGCCAAACTCCACATAGAAGGCTCTTTCAAAGAAATACGAGAGTAGCCTGCTCAAAATCATCTATATAAGATTGATTTTTGCATATTGTTATTCTCACCTGGGATAAGGTAAGCCGCCTCTGCTCGAAGCTGATATTAGATTTGGCTTCGGTATTAACGAGGCGGAATTTTTATTCGTAATTCTCGTAAGGAAAGGCGCCTCGTTATTATAGGCTATATTCATACCGAGCATCGTGTTATTCACTGCTTCCTGCCCGAACTGAACTTTATGAGTCAAAGACGTTTCTCTGTAATTAACCATCGTGGCTCCGATGAGGAAATTATCACTGATTTTCCTTTCTAAATTAGCCCAATGAACCTTTTTCTGTGTATTAAATGCCAACTGGTTTTCCAGACTCACACTGATAGCCTCCGCCCAGATTGTTTAATCATTTCATTGATAATCGTAACCGTTCCCAGCAAATAGTCCACCGTGTAGTCCACCCTTCCACGAGTTCTACGCCGTTGAAGTTACTTTCACCGAGCCTTTCGGGATATTCACCGCACCAAGGGCAACTCCCTGAGCTCCAGAGCCTTTAAATCTCCCTTCTAATGTATATCTTTGAGCCAAATTAGCCTGTGTAGCCACAGATTTCAGCTGTGTATATAAATCCGAAAAGACAAATTTAGGGTCGTGTCCTCCCAAAACATTTTCTATATACTTCCAAACGGCTGTGTTTTAGTAAATATCAATTTACCATTATTCTCATCAATGGTCAGCCCTGGGACAAAGTCAAACTGCCCGTCGCCATCCTGCTGCCCGTCACCATTAGAATTTAGCCCATCCCAGTTGAACAATTTCAACAAGTTAATATCCTGAACGCTCGTTCCTGGAAGATAGCTGACCTTACCATTTGATGGGTCACGATAGTAAACATTCATAAAGAAATCTTCTGACGAAATCTGCGTTCCATCCAGTGGATAGATGTTCTTCATCATGAGATCCCACACAGGGAGATGTGGTTTTGGTAACAGTATTGGGTTTGAGCAATTTCGTTATCAATACAGTAGAGTTATCCTCTGAAAACTCCCCTACTTTGTATACTTTGGTATCATCTCCATTTATGGTATATGAGAAAGATACCGCAAAGGAGCTGATTATCATTTAATCTTTGATTTAGGAAATAGTACCCCAGCTGTGGATGATACCTAAACTCGTTTTCGCTAAGTTTTCTGGCTCTTCTATTAAAATAAAATTCTCCCCCTCCTGATATGGCTGGTTGGTCTCAACAGAAGCATCATAGAGAGATTGGTTTTAATGGCATTTATACGCTCATGGTTACATCACGAATTCCTGTCAAATTAGAAACATCTCGATAAACCGTATTCACCGAGTTATCAGGATAAGCCATGTAGGCCCCTTCTCCTAAGTCCCCTGACTCCTACTTATGGTTTTCTGCGCCTGAAAGTCACCAGAACCTTGGTCCAGCACCCATACTTCTATCCTGTTAATGGTGCTATTTTAGAATTGATAAGAGGATATTGTAATGAGAGCTCCATCATAGTGATTATTAAAAATACTGTCCTATGAAAAGTGCTGATTATCCTCATAATCTACTGCATTGATTTTAAAGCTCTTGGATGTTCCTCCATTTTGTGCAACTACGGTCTGCACCTCGCCCTGCTGCTGTGAAAAGACAAGTGTCCCCGTAGTTTTCCCTAGCTGAAACTCTGTCTTTATCCCAAAGAGACTCTGAACCTCTAATCAAACTCCGTAGAAAGCGGCATATTGATATCTCCCACTTCCACTCTTTTTGATGATCCATCCTCGCCGTTATCTCTGCCTCTGTCATTCAGTTTCTTAGACTAGCTTGTCTTGGGCATCTTTCCAAGAACCTCCTGCACTAGTCCAGATAAGATTTACTTTATTCTCAAAAGCAAAACCACTCTGGGTATCATAGTTGGCTCTCAGCTGTAAGTTTTCTCCTACTTTCCCTACTATCCCTACATTTATCCTCTGCTGAACATCTATCGTAAAAAGATTTTCTATTATTAGGAAGTATGGTGGATTGTCTATTTTTGTCGTAAAATACCAAGGTCAAAAAGTAGCATACCCCCTGTGGAATAAGCTCTATTTTGTTCCCGCCGAAAATAGTTTCAAAAATTCGGTTTCTAATCGTGATACTCGGCAAAAGAGCTTTTTCTTCCGCTTCTTCCTCCTTATCACCTATCTGTGCATATGTTCCTTCGCCAGCCTTCTGACGAAAAATACTCACGAATATTTTGTCCCGCAGATATTGAGAATACTGCAGAGTGTCATCGTAAGCGGTTCTCCCACACTAGATTCCCTATCTTAGGATATAGATAATATCTCCCTGTTTTAATGTCATAAAAACGCCTCATAACGAGGTGGGATTAGAATTGTAGAATTCCTTATTCTCTATGGTTTCTTTCTCTGTCTCGAGCCCATACATTATCACTGAATAATGAAAGGAAAAATAAAGGAGCCCGCCTTTAGTATAGTAGCCTTTTTCACAGAAATCTGCCTTTATATATATAAAACTTGTTTTTACCAACTCTTCTACACCTCGCTTCTGGATTTTTGTTTCAAAATCTTTATCCGCTATTTCTCACTAGTTTTTCCTTGGAATACCTAATGCTCCAATGCTGATAACGCTTCTTCTCTTATTTTATTATCAAAATTGCAGATGCCCGCTCTAAAACCATCAAATTTCTGAACTTTATCTCTCAAATCTATGATGATTCTCTCTGCTGTTTTAGCGCCTATTCCTTTCTACTTTTGAAGAATTCCACTGTTGCCAGACAAAATAGCCTGAGCAATATCCGAAAAGCTTCTAATGATGAAAGCAAAATCATCGCCGACACTGCTCCCTACGCCATTTACACTGATAAGGAGATTAAACATCTCTCTCCTCTTTATCACCAAAAAGCAAATGGGCATCTTCAATGGATAATCTGCTGAGTGTATATTGTAGATTCTTTTCCTAAATGCAGTTTTTGTGATGTCTGCACACACTCCCATATAATAGCCCACACCGCCAACATCCATGACGGCATAAGTAGAGGTCAGCTCACTGACAACACCTCTAAGATAAAAATCATTTGTATAAATTCCTACAAAGTTACAAAATAAATTTAATTTTCTTCCTGATAATAAACCTTATAGAATTTCCCTTTTTCATCCTCGCCCTGTTCTATTTTTCTACGATCGCCATGTACATAAATATGGGAAGTTTTTATCCAGTTTTATTACGGATTTATAGTTTCTGGCTTGTTTCTTTACTGCTGCCTCTGAAATAGGAAATTCCTCTACGATATCCACCTGAAATTCCTGCTCATATTCGGTTTTATAATTAGAAAACTCTCTATCACATTTTTGTCCTGCAAAACCTCGTTGGTAAATTCATCAAAATCAAATCGCTCTTTTTCTTTAGAAAAATTGATTGTCTTGTTCAAAAATCAGCTTGGTCAGCCTTCGAAACCTCAAATTCCTGCAGGTAAGCTTGATTCGTATATAGTTTTTATGAAAGGCTCAGCGTGCTCTCCAAAGTGCTGAAAATACTCATCATTTCTCTGGCGAATGTGCAAGAACTTATCAAACCAATATTCGAATCTCCCATTTTATTATTGTCAAAAGCCTTTACCACAAATCCTCTTCCTTCTGAATGTTATAAATCATACAGCTTTTGTCCTATTTTACTAAGGTTAAATCCAAAATCCTTATTCACTTGGAAATTTTCATCTTGTGCTAAAACTTTCAAAAAGTATCTCCATTTTATCCCTCAAAAGAGTCCATTTTCTCGCCATTCTCTGAATCATCCTCAAAATAGACCACACACAGCACTCCCCAGACAAAACTCTCGGATTATCAGTGATTTCATACAGATATTTGGCTATTTTTGAGAATGTTCATGAAACCAGTCTTTGATCCTCAAAAATCTCCGAAACATAGGTATATTAAGCTCATTGTTTTCTATATTAGATTCATGATAAAACTGAAATTTCTCTTCCGATTTAAAGAGATTTATGAAAAATCTGATAAAAACTCTCTCATATCCTCATCCAAAATCAATTCGCCCTCCGAAAAGAAAAAGCCCTCTTGATTGATTTTATTCCCTACTTTATGGATAGATATTTTTGTAAACATATTTTTTCTACAAAAATATGATTTTTTAATTTATCATCCAGTACTAAATTTAAAGTTTCTCATTTGCCTTATTTTTATATTTTTGAAGCTATGAATAAACAGGTAAAATTTGAAGATTTAGGGCTGATAGACTGCACCAAAAAGCACTGGACTATCAAGGAGAGCTGATGCAAGAAATCATTGATATCAAACTAAAAACAGAGAGCTACCCATTGAAAACCACGATATTACGCCTAATTTCTTCTTATTTGTCAGAGCATCCACACATCTACACTTTGGGAAAAAGCGGCGATGAAAGCAATATGCTCATCAACACAGAAAAACTAAAACAGATAAACGCCGATTTCGTGAAAACCAATCGCGGTGGAGATATTACCTACCACGGATTTAGCAGATAGTAGGCTATCCCATTTTTGGATTTAGAGAATTTTATCACAGATATTCATCTGTATATGAGAAATTTAGAAGAAGTGATTATAAGAACCATGGCAGACTATGGACTTCATGGCGACTGCTCAAAAGGCGAAACTGGCGTTTGGCTGGATGTAGGAAAGCCTATGCTAGGAAAATCTGCGCTATGGGTAAAGGCTTCCCTGATGGGTCACCATGCCAGCTTCGCTTTTAATGTCAATACTCGATATGAAAATATTTGACTACATTATCCCTTGTGGAATAAAGGGCAAAACAAGTCACTCCCTAGAACAAGAGCTAAGACAAAAAGTCAATATAGAAGAAGTGAAAGATAAAATTACATTTCATGCAAGTATTTGACTGTCAATTTATCTAAGAATAGACCGGAAATATTTCGGTCTTTCTTGTTTAATTATGAACTTGTTTTTGAAGTGCATGTATCACCTTAAGGGTTTTACAGATCCGATGTTACCACCATCTCTAGCAAATCCTTTTGGTAAGAAAAATACAAATCGTGTTTCATCTACTGCATATCCTAATTTAGCTTGATAATAGAATGCTCCTGTTGTATCTCCTAAGCTGATCCAGTAAAGAATGCATAACCCAAATCTATCTTAAGAAAACATAGAACCTCGGAAAAGTGTAGTTCCCCTGTAGCAGCTACTGAATCACTCCTAAATCAGGAACTTTGATTTCTTTTGTACCTAGAAACCATAAATCTAATTTCGTCTTTTTACCAAAATAGTGAGAGTATCCTGTAGCAATCTAGTCTAAAGCTTTTCAGCCAATGGATAAAGATAGCTACATCACGGCCTCCTGTAAAACTGTGAGTCTGATTAAAACTCCCACAGGAAGACCTCCATATTTACTCCTAATCTAAATCCAGAATCTGTCTTCTGAGCGCTCATCAATCCAAAAAGTGCTAAAGCACCTGTCACAAACAACTCATTTTTACAATATTTAATTAGTTAATGATATTTTATTCAATACAAAACAAATGCCAAAACTCCATCTCAAAAGGAAAAACCTTTTAAATAAAAGGAAAAAGGCACTTTTTAAAATCTTTTATCCGTTTATTATCATTTCAGCGATGGTTTCTGGCTTTTCCATTAAAATCCCAGGACCCAGGAAAACTATAATATCCGCTCCAGCCTCGGCAACTTCCTGAATATTATTAAGCTTTTATTCGCCATCTACTTCTATTTCTCTATGATTATAGCCTTTTCCATAATCATCATGTTTTAGTCTTTTTATTTTACTTAATGCATTAGAGATAAAAGACTGCCCGCACAAACCCTGGGTTCATGGAGACATTATCAACACCAAATCTATTTCTTCCAATACCTCTTCTATAACGCTCAAACCTCGTGTGGAGGATTTAGAGCGACCCACTTTTACAACCTAAGCTTCGGATAGCTTAATGTTCGGTGAAGATGGGTACAAGCCTCAGCATGAACGGTAAGATAATCCGCTCCCGCCTTTACAAAGCTCCTCACATATCGCTCTGGTTTTTCTATCATAAAGGTGAACATCATCATAGGAATAGAAGACCTTTTTCTAATCGCCTACTACTGGGAATTCGCTGTAGATATTTGGGACAAAATGTCCATCCATTACATCTATATGCAGAAGGTCTGCACCAGCACTTTCCAGCATATGGATATCTCTACCAGATTACAAAATCCGCAGACAGCAGAGATGGTGATATCTCATGGTTTATTTTTAGTGATTTATTCCTTTCATGAATTCCTTCTATGAATCTTATAGAGTCTGATTTAGCGCTGATAACTACACTTTTAGTAGTGATAGTTCCGTTTTCATGGAATTTAACCCGTCCAGATAGCCTCCACTTTGTGATGCCTGTCGCGGAAAACAGTACTTTTCATGACTTTATCAATGTATCTAAATGTATAACCTCACTGATGTCAATATTTTCTTTTTCAAATTGACTATTTCAGATTCCAGCTGTGGCGCTCTCATTCCCTGCATACCGCCGTTAAGAGCTTTCACTGCACACGCCGTTAAACACCCTCTGGCGTTCCAGCCCATTCCCATCAATACATCCACGCCTGTGTTCTGGCATTGCTGCTAAAAGCGCCCCAAAACATCTCCATCTGTATGAGGTAATCCCTTTGCGCCTGCTTTTCTAATCTCCTCTATCATAGCCTTGTATGAGGTCTATCCAAGATATAAAACCATCAGATCATTTACTTTTTGCCTTCCGCTCTGCTATTCTATTAAGGTTTTTCTGTAACGGATTTGGTAATGTCTATCGCATTTTTAGCCTCTCTCCTACTACCAGTTTATTCATATAAAAGGAACTCCCTGGATCCCATATACTTCCTTGGTCAGAAGCGGCTATTGTAGCAATGGCATTGGGTCTTCCATGGGCAAGAAGATTAGTCCCTCCACTGGATCCACAGCGATATCTACACGAGGTCCATTCCCATTTCCCACCGTTTCGCCGTTGTAGAGCATGGGCGCATCATCTTTCTACTCCTTCGCCGATGATAATAGTTCCGTGGACATCTATATACCGAAGAGATTCACGCATCCCATCCACTGCCGCTTTTGTCCCTCCGTTCTTGTCTCCTGTTCCTATAAAACAGCAGCAGAAAGCGCAGCAGACTCGGTAACTCTCAGAGTTCCATTGCGATGTTATAATCTAGTTTTGACATTGTTATTAGTTTTGCAAGTTAAAATACTATATCTGGCTGCAAAAGTTTACAGCCAGATTTATTATTTTCTTAGGATGAAGCTAATTTTAGCACGATAACCCGCTTATGATGAGCAATATACCGAGTGTTCGCATAAATGTAAGCGCATCATTATAAAACACTACTCCCACTACAAACGCTCCCACTGCTCCTATACCAGTCCACGCCATAGGGCTGTGCCCATAGGAATTGTTTTTGTGCTACCCAAAGCAGAGCAGCTACTTACTCCCATACATACTACAGCTATGGTCATTCCTGCCAGCGGAAGTTTCATTTCCTGCCATTTTTAGACCGATAGGCCAGCCGATTTCGAAGAGTCCTGCTAAAAATTAAATACACCCAAGCCATTATTTCAAGCTTTGTCTTGTATTCTAACTGATTAGCAGACAATAGTTTATTAGATTTATCTACGATAAAATCAGCATATTCTTTTCACAAAAACTTTCCTGGAGCTCTGAAATCAAACTGCTCTGGTTTTTCTTTGAAGAACTCTCTGTGAACTCTTGTCCAAACCAATCTACCATATCAGTATCGATATTTACTTTTCGTAACACCTACTCACTGCTCTTGCGAATTCATCAGCATTCACACTCAGCAGAAGGTCCATAGCACCACCAGCACATTTGATTCTTTCTACCCTCAGCTCTTGGAACAGAACTTGAACCTGCAATACCAAAGGAAAATTAGGAAGCTGTCTTTGGATTTCTTCGATTCTGTCAAAGTGAAGCCCCTTTGCTTTCCTGAAAACTTATAAGCTCCGTGGCTGGTCTCCGAGTAGCAACCGCCAAAAGAATCGCACCCTGTAAGCTCTACGAATTTCTTAGCTTCTAGTGGGTCTGTAAGCATCGCGTGTTTTTCATCAACTTGGATATCTTCTTCCACACCTCCTAGCATTCCTAATTCAGACTCTACGCTGATTCCTCTTAGCGTGAGCTCTTCCCACTACTCTCTCTCGTGATTTCTACATTTTTCTCAAAAAGACTCTGTGATGCATCAATCATCACTCAGCTGTAAAATCCTGAATCTACTAGCCAGAAGTATGTCTGCTCATCTCCGTGGTCTAGATGCACCCGCGAAAATAAGGTCTCGATAGATTTCTTCAGCAGCACGGATGATGCCTTCTATCATTTTAGGATTAGCGTAATTTCTCGCTCCTTTTGATAACTGAACGATGAATGGCGCTTGTGCTTTAGCATGTCCTTCGGAAAAAGCCCTAAAAGCCTGCTCCATGTTGTTAATATTATACGCTCCTACTGCAAATTTCCTGTATGCAGCCTTGAATAATTGATCGGTAGTAACTATCCCATTTCTTTTATTTTTATTGGTTATTTTTCTATTTTTAATGAATTTACAGCCTCTACGATAGCATCAGTTGTAATTCCGAATTCTTTTATAAAGTGTTTTATATGGCGCTGAAGTCTGAATCTGTCCAAAGCCTATCACTCGCCCTTCTAATCCTAGCATATTTATACCAGCCCAAGGTACACCTGCCTCTACAGCCACTCTTTTCAGAATGTTTTTAGGCAAGACAGATTCTTTGTATTCATGCGACTGCTCATCAAAGATGTTGGTACTCGGCATAGAAACTATTCTTACTTTTACGCCTTGTTCATTAAGTTTAGCTTTTTGCTTCTACAGCCAATTCCACCTCTGAACCTGTAGAAAGTATGATAATCGCCTCAAAAATCTTTGTCTTCGCAAAGAACATATCCTCCTTTCTGAGCTTCTTCAGATTTTGCCCATCCAGAGTCCTGCTCTATCATAAACAGGAAGATTTTGTCTTGTAAGAACTAAACAAGTAGGTCCTTTTTTATTCTTTAATGCTGATTTCCAAGCTTCTGCAGTTTCATTGGCATCCATAGGACGGATTACAGTCATATTTGGAATCATTCTATATGCCCAAAGATGCGCTTCTCTGGCTGGTGCGTAGGGTCCATCCTCCTAATCCGATGGAATCATGAGTGAACATACACCACCTGCTGTCTCCATAAGAGCGTGCATACGCATCGTTGGTCCCATATAATCCGAGAACACGAAGAATGTCCCTTGAATAAGGCAAACTCCACCATGAAGAGCCTATTCCGTCTATTATTGTTGCCATACCATGCTCACGCACACTTGCATCTGATGTATCTTTCCTTTTGGGTTTTGGTGAGAAAGATTCTCTCCTGCTGGAAGAGTGTTGTTAGACGGTGCCAAAAATCAGCTGAACCGCCCACAGCTGAGGAATATATTTATCTATATGATTTAGAACCGTTCCCGAAGCAGAACGAGTGGCGATTGCTCGGGAAACTCGAACTGAGGAATATCAAGAGCTTCTTTGGAGATTTCTCCTTTTATACTGTTGTCTAACTCTTTAGCGGCTTCTTGGTTTTATTTTTATAATTTTCCCCAAAGCTCATTCCATTTGGTTTTCAAGGTTTCTCACCTTTCTTGAGTTTTTAGCTCTTAAATCAGAGATTTCATCTGGAACGAAGAAAGATTTGTCTTTTGAAGACCTAATTTTTCTTTCATCAGCTGATTTCTTCCGCTGGGAAAGGCTCTCCGTGAGCTTTGGAAGTTCCTGCCTCTATTCGGCGAACCAAAACCGATGATGGTTTTACAAATGATGATAGACGGCTTAGATTTTTCTTTGCTTCTGCTATAGCAGAATTGATTTGCTCATAATCATGCCCGTCAATCTCAAGAACCTGCCATCCATACGCCTCAAATCTCTTTCTGGTATCTTCTGTGAAAGAAATATGCGTAGGCCCGTCTATCGTGATGTTATTGCTGTCATAAAGCATAATCAGTTTTCCTAATTTATTATGCCCAGCAAAAGAACACGCCTCGTGGGAAATTCTCTCTTGCAGACAGCCATCACTCACCACATAAGTATAATGGTCTATAATCTCACCGCCTTCTCTATTATATCTTGCTGCCAGAAGCCTCTGCCAGAGCAAAACCTACTGCATTGGCTACGCCCTGTCCTAATGGCCCTGTAGTGGTTTCCACCCCTGCCGTTACGAAGTTTTCTGGGTGCCCAGGAGTTTTACTTCCCCATTGTCTAAATGCCTTCAAATCATCTATTGACAAATCATATCCATAAAGGTGCAACAAACTGTAAATAACATACTACCATGCCCTGCTGATAGGATAAATCTGTCTCAGTTGAGCCATTTTAGGTTTTTCGATTAAAATTCACATGTTCAGACCCAGAGGAGCAACACACATCTGCCATCCCACGGCATACCAGGGTGTCCAGGTTTTCGCCGCTGCCACACCATCCCACAGAAAGTCCTCTAATAGTGTTCGCAATGATTTTGCAAGAGTTCATATATTTAAAATTGGTTTTTATTTGTACATAAAAATAGAGACAATTATCCTCTCTCTCTTATTATTTCAGCCCAAAAACAACTCCACAACATGTCAAAGACCTCTTTTTATTGGGGACACTCATTTTATTTAAAAATTACTTGGGTAAAGCGTAAGAAAATAAATCAAATAAACCAAATTTTGTAATCATCCTTTTCTATTTATTCTTTTTCCTATTAAAAACTGTGTTTTTCAGCCTGAAACATGACACCCTTGGCTATTGCTCTGATAATTTAGTAGAAAATATTTCTCGGCTATCTTTTTCGCTGCTTTTGATGCTTCCTCCTCTGTAACTATCCACAAAGCCAGTCTTACATTTCTTTTCTCATTTTTCTCATCCAAGTTATCGTAATGAAATTCTTCAAAACTGCTGTCCGTTTGTCCAGTTTTGGGATAGAAAGCACAATGCTTTTCGGCATTCCAATGCAAAATTATAAACGAACATTTGTTTCCATCCTCATCCGCAAGGGTTATTGGTTTCAAAGTTGATTTTCATCTTGGTATCGATGACAAAAGTTCCTTCCTCAGTTTTGAAAATAATATCAGGGCGTATGACATTTGTTTTTCCAGAACCTCTTGGATTCTTGGGAAAATACCTTCTCCTCATCCTTCTTATGTTTTTGGAGAATGCGGAAAATATATTCTTCCACAGAGCGTTCATATCAAACAAAAGTGTGAGTAAATTTTTCGCTTCCGTAGTTCAAACTCGGAGAATAATTCAGGATGATGATTTTAGCAATATCAAACGCCTTTTGGTAGTCGCTGTCTGTCAAAAACTATTTTTCGAAATGCTTCGCTTATTTCTATGTTTTCAATTTCTTGAAATTCAAAAAAAGCAGTCGGTTCAGCCTATCCTTCAGCATCATTTACGAAGGTTTTCAGAATCCGTAATCCCTTGTACAAAATCTGATGCAGCAGATGATCCTGTCATAAACCTGATGCTCACAATAAAACCGCTCCCGATGCACCAAATTTTGTTGAATATTTTTCGCAAAAAGCAGTTTTCCTTTTAGCGCATTTTGATTGGATTGGTTCTTTTTGGTATCTGCTTATCAGTCCTTTATTTACAAATCGCTCTATCTCAGCGAGATACAACTCAAAAATAAAACATCCAAAAATAGAATGATGTCTTTTTTGAGCTGGGTTTCCGACATGGGATTCCACCCGAATACGCAACGCATACTTTTCAACATATTGAGCAGTACGCCTGCCACAAATTTTTATCTGCATCAGCCTTTTTATCAGCTTTCGGAAGAATCTCAATGGTCAAACCACCGACCTGAACAACTCGACAGTTCTTAAAAATAAATCCCATTATGACCGATTGTAAGTATTTATTCTGATGCAGCTCATTAAAACTTCACCATCGCATCAAAATGACATTTCTGAAAATCTCCTCGAATCATTATACTTTAATCTTTGATGCTCAAAACTTGTATAAACTTCTTACTTCTTCATTTTTACCTCATAAATAGATATAAAGGTTTTTCATCCCATTTGTCAAAAGAAGTAATATAGGTATATGTCTTCAAAAAGCCTTCTTCGTACTCTGAAATTTTTCGGGAATGTTATTTCATTTTCAACTGATTTAATAAACTCTCCTCCAAAATCCAAACCTATTTTTCCAAAAATCTCCATAGAAATATTCCTCCAAAAAGCGGAATGATTTTATCCTTGAAAGTTCTTTGCAAATCTACTATATTCTGAATACCAATAAAATAGAATGACCGATCTGATGGTCTTTATCTATCAGCACCTCTCATTCGTCAGTTGATGGTTTCTAAAAGCTTGGATAAATCCACATTTTCCACCTCGGATAAAAAATTTCAGGATTAGGCTGCATTTCCACAAAGGAAAATCTTCCTAAGGGCGGTATCCAGAGCTTTGCCAACTTCGGTCAGCAGTGTTCATCGTCCTGATGATGTAGACATTGTTCGGAACAGAAAACTTTGCCCTGAATATGAGTTTTACCTCAGTATGTTCTGGATTTCCTTTTCTTTTGTCTTCCTCCAAAAGCGTGATGAGTTCCCAAAAATAGCAGAAATGTTACCACGATTGATTTCTTATCAATACAAGTACATGGTTTTTGGTTTCTTCAAAAATCTATCTCTTTATTATTTTCTTTAATCTTATTATTAATATAATTTTGAAAACCGCCCAATACGCTGAAGAATTAGAACCTCCAATCACAGAACGAAAACCCTTATCAATGTTATAACTGACAAGTCTGGAAATACCCTTGTAATTTTCTTTTGCTCGATTATACGAAACAATAACAATCACATATCCAATCGACTATTTTTGGTTTTATTTTTAAATTTCAGTTATCTGTAATTTCTGTCAGCATACACCCCTTTATCCTGCTGTAAGAATTGGAAGCAAAAGCATAGAATCTGACAACAAATTTTGTTCTACTTCTGGCTATTAAATCATTCCAACCTTTATCAAAATCATAGATTTCAATATCGCTATTTTTGGGTTTTTGTTCAATTGCCCGACTGCACAACTGCTTAAAAATCCCATCTTTCACCTCGTAAGTCACATTACCATCTATGGTTTCGGGTTTTATTCTTCAATAAAATCTTCATAGCTCAAACTCTGATGAAAAGTCGTAAAAACGATTTGTCCTGCCTCTATCAGCTCTTTCATACTCTTTTGTTGATTTCTTCTCTGGTTCTCTCCTTTTTCCGTTAATGATTTCAACAGCCATTTTTCTTCGTGTGATAGGTTTTTCCTGTTCCCGGAGCACCAAAAAGGATTTGATTTAATGGGACAACTGGTGTTTTATCAGCGTTTTTCATTGGTTCATCAGTGATTGTTATTGTTTTTAATTGATCTAAAGCCTCTTTTCGGAAATCAGCATCAAAAAGCCATTTTCTCCAATTCTTCTTTTGTTATACTTGAGAAAACCTGAAATTTGAGTTCTATTAAGCTCTTTTCAATTGACTAAAATATAGTTTGCTGGTGTTTTCAAGACTTGAAAATGTTACTAAATCCATTCCAAAAAGCCGTAGGTTTTCCATCAAAAACTCGAATATTTATTGCTTATTGGTTTTTCGGAAATCACTTCAAATTTAAAATCTTCTTTCATTAGCTCCTGTGATCCAAAACATATCTCTGCCCGATTGTAAAAACAATTTGATTTTTATCATTTACATTGAAAACCAGCCTTTTATCACCTTCTTGAAGACCAAATCTTTCAATTATTAAATCTAAAAACTGTAATATTCTTTCTAACTGCTGTTTATTGAATTTTCCAAATTAGGGTTCCATAATCCTTTTTTCAACTTTTGATTATTTACACATCACCTCCCACACCTTTTAAACTTCTACAAAAGCTGCGATTTTCTGGAAAAACGCTCTGTTTTTAGTGAAGATACTGCGCATTAAGCGGGCTCATTTTAGGTAAAATATCATTGAGCTCCGTTCCGTTTTCACTCAGCAAACTCTCGCTTCAAGGAATTTTTCAGATATCGCTCTGCGGCCTCTGCATTGAGTTTTCCTCTTCTATCAGTATGCTGGCTTCTTCTTTGTTTTTCTTGGGCGTAGTGAAAGAACGCTTCTATGATATTTTCTTTGTTTCTCGATAGCGTCCAAATCAGTCAGGTTGATAAAATCATCACCAAGCCTTCTTTGGCACGGCTGTCAATACTTGCACGGATTACCTCGGCTCACCCTCATCTATTAGGGCTTCTTTTGTTCTTAAGTTTTATTTTTCTCGTAGATGAGTTCCAGAATGTAATCAAAATTGATTTCACTGATTTTAATAGCTCTACCTCAAAAACCGCATCTTCCCAGCTCACCTTTGAGTCTTCTACTTTTTTCGCCTTTCTTTTTGGGTTCTTATCCACTCAGCGAATGTCGTTATATGTGGAACGATAATCCTGATTCACACGCTCACTAAAGCACCTGAACGCCTTTCATCTCCTCTATATTCTCATCAGTAAGGAAATATCTTTCTTTAAAATCATTTACTGTCATCTTGTAAATCTATGGTCTGGAGCGCTTTCAAATGAGTAAATTCATCATAGTTCTGCAAGACATTTTTCATCTGCAAGTATTCACCGAAGAGTTTTACGACCCTTTTTGTCTGCTTCTTTTTCTATTTCAAGGCTGGTTTAGGGAATTTTTCGCTTTAGTTCTTTCACCACTTCATATAACCCTTCTCGTTTTTACCTGTGGCAAGATCTTGGAAACCTTCCAAATACTCTTTGTAGCTCTTTTTCCAGCACTACATTTTCTCGTATTTTTGTCGCCAAAAAGTGTAATAGCATCCACTGTGGCTTTTTCCAAAATCACGAGAACAAACTATATTCCCAAAAGTCTTGGTAGCGTCTTTGATACGATTGGTACGCGAAAACGCCTGAATAAGCCCATGGTAGCGCAAATTTTATCCACAAAAAGCGTATTGAGCTGAAGGTGCATCAAAGCCCGTGAGGAACATCCCCACCACTATCACCAAGTCTATTTCTTGACTTTTTTGTCGTTTTGCTAAATCTTTATAATACTGTTGAAAATCATCCCCTCTATGCTAAAGCTTGTCTGGAACATCGCATTATAATCACTGACTACCTTCCCAGAAAATCTTTTGCAGTGCTGTCCATCGCCGTAGGTTCGAAATTCTCATCAGGAATCTCCCCTGTTTCCTGTGGCAGCAAAGGAATAGATAGTCGCTATTTTCAGTGGCTGCTGTTGTTTTGTAACTCTGTTCAGTTTTTCATAATAGCATTTTGGCAGCCTCCACACTGCTGACAGCAAATACATGTTAAAGCCTTTGTTTCGAAATTTCTATGCGTTTTATATTGAAATTCTGTAAGATATATTCAGATACTTCTTTGATTCGCTCTTCGTGGAGCAAGAGCCCGTTATACTCGGTAGAGGATAGTTTTTCTTCATCTTGTTCTGTTTCTGCTTTTTGAATTCTGGTGACATCGTTATAATCTACTTTGAATTTCAGCACCTTTTCATCATTGATAGCATCGGTGATGATATAGGAGTGCAGCTGCTCGCCGGAATACACTCGCCGTGGTTTCTGAGCCCAAAGCATTTTCAGGAAAATAGGCGTTCCTGTAAAACCAAATTGGTAATATTTCTCAAATTTCTTTCATCAGGTTTTTCTGCGCCTCGCCAAACTGAGACCTGTGGTATTCATCGAAAATAAAAACTACCTGTTTCTTGTATATCGGCAGGTCATTCTCGGAGCGCATCAGGTTGTTAAGCTTCTGAATGGTGGTGACTATGATTTTGTTATCATCTTTCTCTATATTTCGTTTCAGTCCTGCTGTGCTATAGACCCATTCACACTATCGGGAGAAAAATTTCTGGTATTCCTTCATCGTCTGGTAGTCTAGGTCTTTCCTATCCACCACGAAAAACTTTGTCTATAAAATCCAGCTGTTGTGGCCAGCCTTGCTGTCTTGAAACTCGTGAGGGTCTTTTCCTGAACCTGTGTGTGCCAGATGAAGCCGCCGCCCTCTGTATTTTGCCTACTCCTCTTGGTAGGCGCTGTTTATTTTCCACAAGATGCGTTCGGTAGCTCTGCGATTTGGTAGGCGCATTATCATCGGGTATCATCTACGGTCAAAAACCGAATACCTGAACAACACCTGCAAAGCACACTTTTTCTGAAAGAATGTCGCCGTGAAATCCTTTTCAAGTCACTGATGAGCTTATTATCGACTTTGCCCACTCCATAGTAAAAGTCAAAACTATTCTTGTCACGCTTCACAGTATTGGCAAAATAGCGCGTAGGTGCCGTTAGAAATTACGAAAAATCTGCAAATATTTAAACAAAGAGCTTTCGCTGTTGAAACTCTCCCGCTGTAGCGGTGCACTTTTGGTTAAACGCCTCACGGATGGCTACGCCTCGTCTTTTTGAGCTCTACCTGCACCAGCGGAAGCCCATTGACTAGGATGCAGAATCACGAGAAGTATAGGTGTTTTTCCTTTTTGCTCAAACTGATTGATTACCTGCACTTATTGCGTGAGAAGTTCTTTTGTCTATCAAATAAATGTTCCCAAGCCTCCCATCATCAAAGGTAAAATCATAAATAAAATCATCGTGAATTTTTCGGGATTTTTCCACAAGGCCATCACTCGCTTGTCCAAATATTCTTCCACGAAGCGGCTCCACTCGGCATCAGAAAACTCCACTCTATTCAGTGCCTGCAGCTGCTCACGGACATTCTCCAAAAGCGCCTTGGGAGTGGTCAGGTGGTGTGGGTTCTCATAGCCTTGGCTGATGAGGTCTTGTATAAAACTCACGCTCCAGAGCCGCCTCGGATTGGTAATCTCCGTTTGACTGAGGAATATTTTTCGTATCTGTCTAGTATTATGAAATTATTAGTCTCTTGATGGTCATTCATATCTATATGATTTTTAAATGTTTTTAGTTTTAGGGAAGCTCAAAAGTTTTTCCCTGTAGTATTCATATTGTTTTCTTCTTAGTTCTATCTCTCTGTAGTCCTCGCTGATGGAATTGCAACAAAGCATCAAACTTGTCCAATATACCCGCAATGCGCTCCTGCTCTTCTATCGGAGGAATTGGGATGGGAACATGTTCATTATTTTTGAATTTAAATTATTTATTGTAGAACTATTTAAAACTTCTTCCAAATATGTTTTTAAAATAAATTATCTGTAAGAATATGAAATAAAAATCTTGAATAATTTTATCTGAACATCTTACAACCCATAAATCCACCAAAATAATAATCAAATCCTCATATATAAATGCAACTTCTTTCCAACATGCTCCTTACTTCCACTTGCTGCACTAATTAAAATATCATTTCGATATAGCTTTTAGATTATCTTTTACTTTTTGTATCAAATTTAACGACTTTAACATTATCAAAAGTTTAGTGTATTACTAGACAAATTAATAATATTTGCTCTTAAAACCTTTTATATCCTCCCTCTTTTTCATCACTCTCATTTGTTTTTATTATATGTCAAACCTCTAACATAAGTCGCCACTTCCCCAGCGTCTTCCATTGTAAGTTACTGAAAATCAGCGTTTTAGCCCCCACCTACTTCATTGAAAGACAGCAACTTATCACGATAGTATTCATACTGCTGCTTGCGGCAGTCCAGCCTCCTCCAGCTCCGCCTCCAGCCTCCCGCCTCCAGCTGCAAACTTGTCCAAAATCCTTACAACTCTCCTGCTGTACAGGATAGCGGAGGAACAGGGATTTCAATCTTTTTATTGTTGTTAACTAAACTTGATAAAACCCTGTCCTTGGATTTTAAGAGCTTCGTATTTGTTAGCTAAACAATAATATAAATATTTTATAATTAATTATACTTTCATTTGTTTCTAATGCACACACAGATTGATTTAGCTGTTAATTCTATATTATTAACAGCAGAACGAGCAACTGTAGCTCCTGTCATCGCTACACACACACCATCTAACCCATCTTGCAGAAGATTTGGAAAACCCACTCAGTTAATATTGTTTTTCCGTTTTATCTGTCCCATTAAAGTTGATTTCTCCTGACCCTCAAATCCATGGTATTGTTCCATTATAATACTCTTCTTTAGTAGATGCAGGTGTTCCTCCTGCGAAGATTTTATCACAGACTTCCCCAGTGGTTTCCATCTCTACTTCGGCGCCGCTTTCTAGGGAGATGAGCGATATAGGGAAATGTTTTTGTTCTCGTTTCATTGTCTCTTTAAGGATTTTTCAAAATCTGAAAATATCTTTTGTGTTTTATTAAATTCATCGTACTTGCTTTGGCTTTGTGCTCTGCCTGCTGCTTATACTTCCTTTACCTTTTGAGAATATCATATTTCCGAAAGGCTAAAATTCATTGATGCTTTTAGCAAACTCTTCCATAGTAAATGTAAGCTTTCACGCTCATTAAATCTTCAATATAATCAAAATAACCTGCTACAGTAGCGCTATCAACTGACTGAATCTGTTTCTCCTCTAGATAGTTTTTGCAACAGTAGCACATCACTTTTGAGAATTCCTGCACATCGGGAGCTGTTCTTCCAAGTGGTCAGCCCCATATGCTCTTTTGTTTTATCAGCTGATGTGTTAATAATTTCTGCCGCTGTTTTACCAGTACAGCACAATGGAATCCTTGTTTTGTACCATTGCACAAAATCTTTTAGTAATATCAGCCTCTTTATCATAATCACCACTGCATCTCGGCAAAACATCGGTTATTTGCAGCCACATACCTTCGTCTCGCTGGCGCGAATAGAGCGAATTCCTGCGTTCCAGCAATTCCCTCAGCCAGTCTCTTCCTAAAGGCTGGCTACCTCACCTTGTTTCAGACGTCGCCTTCGTCTGTCCATAGCAAAGCCTCGTCATACATACTCTTTCAAAACAGAGGTTGCCCACTGAATTGTGTCGCTTTTGATGAGAATTGACACGGTAGCCTACCGAGATAATGGCATCAAGGTTGTAAAACTGTGTCAGATAGTTTTCTTACCATCAGTTGCAGTTGCCGAGATTTTCTCGCACTCGAATTCTGCTGCCAAGTTCTCCTTTCTGCAAATATATTTTTCAAATGCAGAGAGATATATTGTCCGTAGAACAATCAAAAAGTTCTGCCATTGCCTTTTGTGTGTTTTCAAATGGTTTCACCTCCTTTAACAACAGCTTTAACTGAAACCTCTTCTTGCTGTGTATTATAAATCAGATATCTTATTTCACTCATCTCATATTCGCACCTCTCATCCTCGCTCATTATCTGTCTCTATATCGGCACGCAGGCTGTCTATTCGTTTCACGGTCTGGAACACTTTGGGCATTTAGCGCCGTGATGTCTATCGCCCCGCGGGTGTCCCTCGGCTTCCCACATAGGCAATTCTCACGGATAGGTTATAGTCATTCCTCTTTGGCTATTTTCTCTCATTATCTCACCCAAGTGGAGAGATATTCCACATTTTCTCGGCAAAAAGGCTCCATGATTTTAGCACATGCTCATCGGTAGCGACATTGTTATTGGTTTCTGAAGAAATTCCTTCGCCACTGGCATTGATGAACTGGGGTCTTGTTTTTCGGTTTTGTTCTTAGAGCGTACTAGGATATTCACCGCGATGTTCGTCCCATAGAAAAGAGATTGGCAGGGAGAGAAATCACCGTTTCTTGCACGAAGTTAGTCTCCAGCTTATATTTTGCGATTTTCTGCTCGGCACCTCCGCGGTAGAAAATCCCTGGAAAGAGACACGCCGCCCTTCCCTTTGGCAGAGAGATAATGCAGCGCACGAAGCTACAAAAGCAAAATCTGCACTTTTGATTTCGGCGCAAGAACCCGCAGCAGGTGCGAAGCGGCTGCGTCATTGATCAGCGTAGGGGTCACCGCCTGCTTCATCCAGCCTCGCTGGAGTAGGGCTATGGATTAGAAACGATGGCAATCAGCGCTTGAGCTCGCCGTATTTAGGATCTATGAGCGCATGCTCTGCCCAGAGAGATGTCAAATTTATCATAATTGATATTATGCAAGAACATATTCATACTGAGCCAAGTTGTAGGTAGTATGATGATCTCCTGCCCAAAGAAGCCTTCTTCTATCAGATGCTCATCAAAATGTTTCTTTTGCCTGTAAAGTTAACGAGCCCGACCTCCACACGCTGGGTCATAGATTTTACTAACGGATTTTCGCCCGTGCATCGCCAGCGTGCGATGAGTTTGGAAACATTCTGCGGCGTGAAAAACTCCTCCTGAGCCTACTCCGCACTGGCAGAGCAGAAGTTAGAAATCAAAAACTCATACGCATCCCCAAAGAGGTCTATATATGGCTTTCCCCAAAACTGCTAAAATCTAGGTCCCTCCACGCCTTTTATCACTGCTGCCAAACGCTTTGTCTCTTGTCTGGCACGGTATTAGCCATATGGTGAAGAAGTGGTATCAAAATCAGCAAAAGCCCTTTGATATCATAAGTTCCGAAGCTGCAGCTGCCAGCAGAGCCCCTCAATAGCACTCAAAAATAGCCCTCAACTCAGTATTTAGATTTTCATTGGTATTGGCATTTTTAGCGATATTTTGAAAAGCTGGCTAGGATAGATAAAGTAGCCTCTTGGTCTTGACGCAGCATCATCCTTGTCTCGGCGTGATGACATCATCTGGAAGACTGGCATAGTCCACACTATCATCACCGTTCTCTAGTATAATCCGTAAAATTTCTCACTGATGAAACGATAAAAAGCGTCCTCAAAACGAACTGTTTAAAACATCAGCCATCTCACGGCCCCTTGCACCTCGTTGGCTATTTTCCAAATCTGTGCCTGCAAATGCGGCTCTCTGTGCTGTTCCTGTGACATTCTTCTTGAGTTTAGTTGTTTCTTATAGCTTATTATTAGCTACAAATATACTAAAATTCCTCCTCGAACCACCACAAAACTCCTTGGGTCCTGAATTCATTTTCTCCTGAAATAAAATTCCTTCCTCCCAAATTTGGGAGGAAGGAATTTTTCTATGAAACTATTTATTTCACTTCTTCAAAATAACTACTACTTCGAAAAATCAACACTTCTTTACATTTCCTTTATGGTACAAAAATGAGGATAATTTATACTATTTCTCTTTTAATAATATCTCAATCATATTCTATCCTTGCATCTTAAGAATCATAATTTTGATTTTCATAGCAATGATAATTTATTTTCATTTAGCATCACCTCACTCCAAAAGTTTTCTAAATAATTATCGCCCAAAAGTTTTCTTTTACCCAGTCTATTTCCTCATCAAAGGCTTCTTATTTCTGGCTTCTTAAAGCAACAGGAATTCCAAAGTTTCTCGCCTCCCTTCTCGTGCCTTTGGGTGTTTTTCCGAAAATGATACTGGTATGAATTGGTTAAACCACAGATTATTGGTCAGGTTTATCAGATGAAAACGGAAAACTCCATACAAAACCAGTGGCGGAAAAATGGTGTATAATGAGGTTTGAAAGAGAGAGAAATTCAGAGGGGTGGAAGTGAAGAGATGAGGAGGTTAGAGAACCTTTAGAGTCAGGAAAAGACCCAGCGAGGTATTGATAAAACATTAAAAGAAGGTATTCCAGTTTAGGGGCGGAATGTAATGATTGAACTAGGAATCTTTAATTTTTCATCAACAAGATACATTCACTTATTCTTTTCAAAATAAAAATAACATCAGGAGTTATTAAAAACAATGATATACTTATTTACAAAGATGGTGCATATGTAGGAAAACAACTATTTTTAAAGATAATTTTCCTTTTGATTATGCTACAATAAATGAACATATAATGGTAGCAAAATGTTCTTTTTCAAAATACTATTTACTTAAAACAAAAAAATTTTTGATAATATCCAATCTCTTGACAAAAGTGCCCAGCCAGGATTAAATCAAGAGGATTTGAAGAGATAAAATTTTGTTCCTAATCAGAAAAATATACAGACTTCTATACATATTCAGAAAAATTATTGATAAGTATTTTTAAAAAATGCAAACCAATCCAAAGAACTCCAATCCTCAGAGATTGGCTACTATACCTATGCTAATGAATGGACAGAGTATTTCGTAGAATAACAGACCCGCAAGTGGTCTTTTATTGTTTAGCTTAACCCGCTAAATTATCATTTGTTGATGTAGAACCTCTATTTTATCGTCAATATCTGAGAGGATTTTAGCAATTTTTGCTGGGTTTCTTTTATTTTTGTAGCAGTTACTTTGTAAAGGATGAAGGTGATTTCGATTGATTTAGGTACCCTGAACCACTTTTTATATTCATTGAGGTTTAAAGATTTTAACAAATAGTAAATATATACAACATTATTACCATTGAAATTTTTGATAAATAGAGTAGTATTATGAGGAAAGAAATCTTGCTTGATTAAATATGGAATCCGACAGTTCCACTTCGTCCAATGGTTATACCAATCTCTCTTTAACTTTTACTTCATTATGATATCCTAAAATTCCATTTGAAGAGATAACAGGAATAGTTCCACTTTTTAAACTCGTTTTTAGGTAACTCATATCCTCTTTGAAATTCTACTAAATCTCCTAATCTTATTTTCTCCATCATCAATTACTAAATAGGTTGATATAATCTTCAAAAAGCATATAGTTCGCCACGAGAAGCTCCAGTAATTTCTCTAAGAATTTCTAATTTTTCTAATTCTGTAATAAGACTATACGCCGTATGAAGGGTTTTTCCTGTGATTTCTTCTACCTTTGGAGCATCTATGATTGAGTTATGATAAAGATGTTCTAATACCTTTACTTGCATCCTTTACTCTTAGAGCCTAATTCTTTGATTTTCAACTCTACATTTTTGAAGTTGCAAAAATTCCATCAAAAGTTTCTACTCCTTTTTGTGAAGTTTCAATAACACCCGTCAAGAAAAATCTCAACCATTGTGCTAAATCATTGTGAGTTCTCACTCGCATCAGATTATCATAATAGTGTTCTATGTTTTCAAAAAGTCTCGAAAGATAGAGAATCGGCTGTTTTAAAATACCTTTTTATCTACCAAATATAAGGTAATAAGAAGCCTCCCACACGCCCATTTCCATCTAAAAAGGTGTATAGTTTCAAATTGATAATGAATAATAGCTATTTTTCAGTAAATCAGGCAATGGATTTAACTCGTCATTAGCAAATTTTTCTAAATCCGACATCAACTCGTTCAAACTAGTATGAACAGGGGATAAATACGGCATCAGAGATAGAAGCACCTCCAATCCAGTTTTTGGCTAGTACTGATATTCCCAGGTAATTTGTGTTCTCCATGAACTCCTTGCAGTAATATCTTGTGAGTTTGTTTAATCAATCGAGATGAAAAGGGAAGTGTATGCACAATCTCACAGCTTCATTCATTGCTGAAATGTAATTTTGAACTTCCTCCCAATCATTTCTTTTTCAAAATTGATTTCTTTTTCAAAAAAAGCCTCTTCTATATTAGTTTGTGTACCCTCTATTTTAGAAGATTGAGTAGCTTCTTTGGCGATATGCATTTTTATAAATAACTCAATATTAACATATTGTGAATACATATCCAATCTTCCCAGATGTCTATCTGCTTTACTGAGAAGTTGTAAAATACTCATATCCAAAACTTTCCATTCTCTATCAATAAAGTTTGGCTGGAAGCTTTTATAATAACCTTGATTTATATATTGTCCTGATTGAAAATTTTTCCATAGCTTATTTTTGCGGCAAAATTACAATAAAAACTGTTATTGAAATTTTTCTGATCAATAATAAAATTATTATTGAAATTTTATGTCAAAAATTGCAATAAGAAATATTGAATAGGAAAAATCAACTAATAAATTTACGATGAGCCATTTTTACATTGATTTGATTGACCATAGCGTAATGCATCGTAGTATCTATTTTAGTGTGTCCTAGTAGTTTTTGTACTTGTTCTATGGGCATCCCTTTATCAATAGCCATTGTCGCAAGAGTCCGCTCTAAATTTATGCGGGTGAACTTTATTGATATTACATTTCTTGCCTAAATTTCGCAAAAATACTCTATGCTATTGATAGTTAGTCGTTTATTAGGTTTAGAAAAAGAAACAAATAAAGCTTCTTCAGTGTCTTTTTCTACTATTAATATATTCTAAAGAGATGAATTTTTGTTCGAGCATCAAAATAAACTTCCCTGTTGTTTATTTCCCTTTTCCTGTAACAATGCAAGAACGCTCTTGGAAATCAATGTCTTTTTGTGTTTATTTTTACTAATTCACCTACTCGCATTCCTGTGGAAGAAAGAATTTCTACAATAGCTAAATCTCTGATATTATTAGTGTTGTCTCTTAGTTTTTCAATTTCTTCATCGGTTAGAAATTTCTTTTTATGGTTTTGGCTGTTTTTACTTTATGGATTCTTCGTACAGGGATTTTTAATATAAATCTTCATCTTCTAGCCACGAGAAAAACTAGAAAAATTCTTCTAATGTTATCACTAGTTACTTTGCTTGAGTTATTTTCTTTGATAATCAGAAAGGTAAAGTCTCAGATCATTTGTAGAAATGTCACTAATGTTTCTTTGTTTAGTTTATTGAGAAGTGCTTCAATAGTTGAAAAATAATATTTTAATGATTTTTCTGAGCAGCCTTCTATTTTTTGCAGAAAGAAAAGAATGAAGCAAACTGATAGGGCATTCGTTCGGCATTTTTCTCTGATAACAGGTCTATAGTAAGATTTTTAATATTTTGTTCTAAAACAGTCTCTAATAATTTCATCTGCTGAAAATTTAGGCTATTACTCATCTCATTAAGGATTTTTCTGTTTAAAAAGTTCTTTCATTCTTAGATAAAAATTTAATCTGCAAATGAACGACTTTTTGCTAAATGATAATTTAGCGAGTTAAGCTTTTCAAACAATAAAAAGACCCATTTTAGGGTCTTTTTGTTTATTCTACTGATATCTTTCCATTCATTGAAGATAGGTAAAAAGCCAATCTCGAAGGGATTGGAGATGTTGGATTTGTTGGAGGTTTTTGTTTATTTTCATCTACTTTATATGAAAAATTATACTTTTCATATATTATGTTTTCTTTATGATATTTGTATGGGATAAGTATATAATAAACGCCTCAAATAAAAAGTTCTTAATTCCACTAGTTTTTCCTTCAAAAAGAAAATAATATATTATTATGGTAAAGCCTTTCCATTCTTTTAAAAAGAAAAAGTATATTTTTCATCTTTCAAAGAGATTGCTATACAAAGAATTAGAGCAAATGATATTGTTTTCAAATCTAGCAAAAGTATTACTTGTTAATAAAGCTATTCTTCCTGTGGATTGAGTAGGACTTCCTCCAGAAAATTTCAATTATAAAGATCATTTTCTACTAAAAATTTTGCATTTGTTTTTATTTATATACCTAATAGGGACTTTTTAAGCTCTCCATTTCCATTTAGTCCATTTATATCAGCTCCATCGAATACAGCTTACTTTTTTCTGTGTAATTTCTTCTTCGTGTTCCTTTCCTCAATCTCCATTTTTATATCTTTTATTACATTAGAAAAAGTACAAACTTCCCACCCTCTGGAATTTCTCTCTTCAAAATCTCATTATACACCATTTTTTTCCGCCACTGGTTTTGTAAGGTTTTTCCGTTTTCATCTGGGAAATCAAACTGCACAAACCAATAATCATAAATAGTTTTTAGCTAACTCCGCTAAATTATCATTTATTTGATGCAGAAGCTGGATTTTTTATCTATTACTGTAATTACATTTTCAATTTTTCTGCTGACTATCTATAATCTCGGTTAGGAACTTTTATATTTTCAAAAGCAGAGATTATAAAGTAATATTTTAATTCCACTCGTTTTACTCTCAAAATACGCCTGAATTATAGATGTTTTGAAAGCAAATAGAAAAACATATTTAGGAGAATATTCTTTTTTGATTTTCAAAAGCTCTACAAAAAATTAGAACAAACTACTTACTCTATCTATATTTTCTAAAAGCCACTCTTCCTATGGATTGAGTAGGGACTTCCTCCTGAAATTTCAATAATGATATTTCTTTTTCTAAAAGAAATTTATCTTTGCTTGTTCTTTTCACATACCTAACAGGCAAATTTTCTATTTTTCCCTATATTCAAATCATTTATATCTGCTCCTCTTACACAAAAACCTTTGTTTTATGTTTTTCATCAGAAATTCTTTTCCCCAATCGCCAGAAATATCATTTTCTATAAAAACTTCTACACTTATATAGTTATTCATTTTTTTCAATCAATTATTGAATTTTCAACTTTTAAAAATTTCTAAAATTTCTTTGTCTAACTGATTACTTTGCTCAAAAAGGTTTGTCAGAGTAGTTTCAAAATTATTCATTTTTCAGTAAATTCTTCAGCGGAAATTTCCACATATTCTATCTTGATTTCAAAAATATTGCCCTGCCGAAAAAAACTATAGTTTTTAGCTTTTAATTTCTTCCGCCGAAACCACTACCGAAAAATCTTCTACCGCTTGTTTTTGATTAAAAAGTATCTATGATTTTTTTGTTCTTCTTCGGCTGAAAGTACAGTCCGTTGGTTTTTACCTTCTTTTACTGTTTCTCCTAATTTAGAAGCGTCCATCAGAACTATTTTTTTCACTTCCAGCATTTTTATCTAAAACCAAAAACAGAAACATTGGTACCTGTAGTAGCGAAAAATATTACTCGGCATACTTATAACGCCTCTGAGCCAACCTCTATCAATAAGCACTTCACGGATTTTTCTCTATACCACTTTGTGCTGTGATAAAAGCCTGTAGGATACGACGATTGCTGCCTTACCTTTTTCGTTCAACGAATACATAATATGCTGAATAAAAAAAGCAAGTAAATAGCCATCTTATCTTTATCTTTCTTTGGAATATTAGGAATTCCTGCGAAAAATCGCTCTCGATTACTGTCTTTATCCAAATTATCTCTATAATCCGAAAAAAATCTAGTTTAAAAAGGTGGATTGGATACAATATAGTCAAACTTCTGATTGAGATAGGAAGGCTCTAAAATAGTATTCCCTTTTTACAATATTTGGAATAGAATAGGATAAATTATTGAGAATCAGATTAAGCCTAAGCATATTACTAGACTTTTGCGAAATATCTTCAGAATAAATTGTACAATTTTGTTCGCCAATAGCGTGAGCTATATTCATCAATAAAGTACCTGAACCTGCCGAGGGGTCATATACTTTTACATCTTTCACATCTTGTACATCACCCATTAAAATAGAAGCCATAATACGAGCTACTGCGTGAGGTGTGTAATATTCAGCGTATTTACCTCCACTATCAGAGTTATAATCTTTGATAAGATATTCAAAAATGGTAGCAAAAAAGTCGTATTTCTCTGAAAACATTTTTTCAAAACTGAAATTCACCAACTTATTAACCAATGCTTTACAGAAATTATCTCTTTGGGAAGCATCGGTAATGAATTGAGCTTAAATCATCAAACATTTTATCCTTTGCTCCCAGAAGCTGATGTGATAGAATACAAACTGATATTCTCTTGGCTGATATTACGAAGCGTTCCATCAAAAATAAATTTCAGCAAAATTGTTCTGATTCTGATTGTTATAGAGATGAGAAAAGAAGCTGATTTGGTTTCAGATGCGGTGCTTTATTGCCCACACGAGCCAATAAAAACTGTCTTTTTCGAATCTGGCATTTGCTCATATGCTGTCTGAAAATTTTCTGCAGAAGCAAGTTCTGGATTTACTTTTTTTACTTCATATGAAAATTTATCATTCAAATATTTATACAAAAAAATACTTGTGAAATGATTTTAAACTCATTCCCATCATTCCCTAAGCCATAATTAGCACAAACGCTCTTTAAGTCGTCTATTAGTTTTTTTAGTTTCGGTAATATATTTTATATCTGTCATTTTTATTTAAATTTATCTCCATGATTGCCACCCTTGTTGATATTCTGATATGATAAGATTGCTAATGTTCTGCACTCCCTCATAAGCTTTTTCATCTTCTTCTTTTTATTAATTTATAAGAGTCCATAAAATGGATAATGATTTTTGCATAATATCTTGGGCAAAAGAATTCTCTATTATTAATAATTTGGCTATTTCTAAGAACAATATCATCTACATTTTCTTTTGTTGCTAAAAAGGGCTTCATAGATTTGACTTTCTTTTTATCTTTAAATTGATTGTTTTTCAATTCTTTATGCACACGAACATAGCGCTCATCGTTTTTATATTTCTCTTTCAGAAGAACATTTTTTTCGGTTTATTTCTTTTTACTTCATCATAGATTTTGTCTAAAAATCCTGATATGCTCCTGCATTCCTTCCTGTGTAGTTTCATTTAGGTTTTTACTTCTAAAAAAATGCGTTCTAATTCCTCCTTAAGCGACACAAATTGTGGGTCTTTTTGGATCAAAAATTCAGTTGCATTTCCTCTCGTGTTCTGCGGAGTTTTTGTTGCAATTCATCAGCTATTTTTAGTTCGCTTTCGGATATTTTTTTACAAACTGAAAATAAATATCTTCAAGCGCTACATTTAGCAAGTTAGAAATGGTTTCACCTTCATTGATAGTTTCGGTATATTTCAACATCTTCATTCGATCTGAAACTATTTTTAGAAAAATCATGCCAGAGAAAAATCTGCATTTTTCAGCAAATCTTCTTCACCTTGCAAACGAATAATATTTCGGATCTCCTTGGCATTGATGAGTTGCTTTAAAAGTTCTGAAAGACGCTTTTTATCATTGATTTCAGTAATTTGATTACTGAAATTTTTCTCTATTTTTTTGTATCGTAATGGAAGAGAATTTCTTTGATTTCGGCTATTTCATTTTTCTATTTCAGCTCTAGTTTTTGAAAAAGATTAGAATAATGTTCCATTTCATCACCCAACTCAGCCTTTAACTCCTCTAAATAATTATAATTTGCTTTTTCAAATTGAGCTGATATATCTGCAAAATCTACAACAAATCCATATCTATAATTTTTATACGGACGATTTACCCTTGTGAGAGTTTGCAACAAATTATGGTCTTTTACCACACGAGCCAAATACAGTTTTTTCAACCTTTTAGCATCAAAGCCCGTGAGCAACATATTATAAACAAATAAAATGTCGATTTTTCCCAATTTTAAAATCTTTGATTTCGCTTTCCCGTGTAACTTTATCATTTACATCATGCAGGATTAGTGATGCTTTTTGTAGGGATAAATCTCGCTTTTTCCATATCGTTCACTACCCTCTTGCTCAGAATTTTTCTTTGGCATATTTTTTTCTTTAAACTGTTTATATAATTCTTTGGCTTGTTCCGAAGTGTCACACACTACCATTGCTCCGAGAGATTCATCTGCGTTTCTTTTGGCGGAATTCTGTTAAATCATTTACAATATAATCCAACATTGGAGCTGTAAATTTTTCATGAGCGAAAAATTTTACTTTTAGAAATCTCACCTGCTTTTACCGAAATTTGCTCCATTACCTCCTGCATCTTCATCTTATATTCAGTATTTATTTCTTCACGAATAAGACGAAGTGTATAGCCGTCAGCAATAGATTTATTATAGTAATATTTATGTATATAATCTCCAAAAAGCGTCTTGGAATCATAGTTTTTAGCTACCTCTTTCAGCAAAGGTGTTCCTGTAAGAGCTATTTTTATAGCGTTTTTTTATCTGATTTTAAAAAGATTTAGAAAATAATCTCCTTTAGGATTAAAAACTCCTATGTGCTTCATCTACAAAAATAAATGCGCTGGATATTTACATCATAATCTGTTTTTTTCTTCTGAAACACTATCTTCAGTAAATTTTTTTGAATATTAACTACCGAAATTTCATTTCCTCCAGAACTACCCATTACCACACTTGTAGATTTCATATTTTTCCACAAAATCTTGACGAGAATTTACTCTCTTCACTTCTAGTCCTCGTTTAGCAAATTCCGACTGCGCTTGATTAGCTAAATCTAATCTATCCACCACGAAATAAAAATTTAGGAATAATACCCCTTTTCTGAAAATAATCTGTCAGAAATTGTACATTATAATATGCCAAGGCTGTTTTTCCTGAACCTTGTGTATGCCAAATTATTCCCTTCTTAATACCTTCATTAAGTTTTTCAATAGCAAATGTTGCAAAAAAATCTGTGGATAACGCATTATGTGCTTTTTGCCATTCTTGCTGTGCTGTATCTTTTGTTTTCCTCACGCACTAAGCTATTCCATATTTGAGTAAAAAGCAAATCTTTTCTTATGAAATAGCGAAGTGAGAACCCGATGTGTAGGTGAATTATAGTCCTTATTCTTGATAAATTCAGGAGAATATTTGATTTCAGCAATATTATTATCCTTTAATAGAAAAATTCTCAAACTCCTCATTTCTCAGGTTTTTAAAATGTGCGTCAAATCTAATATTTCTTCTTCACGGAAATAATTGAAATGAAGATTTCCATATGCCGAAGTACTGTAAAACACACCCATAATAGGCTCTGTTACACCATCTTCATATTCCATATTATTAGAAAAAAATCATCAATTGTGTAATGTTTGCAAAAGTTTTTAAAATGTTTTTGCCCCAAAACGACGATTCATTCGATTGCGTTCTGCTATAATTCCTTCTCGGTTATTGGGTTTCTTAACCTCCACAAAAGCCAAAAGGTATTCCATTAATTAAGATTGTAATATCTGGACGAAATTCCTCTTCTCCACTTTTTATAAACTAATTCAGTAGTAAAATGGAATAAGTTTTTCAAAAATTTTCAAAATCAATTAGTTTTCTTCCACTCGAAGAAGTCAAACGCTGATAAAAAAATCTCTTCCCAAGTCGTCAAATTCTAAGGAAGCGCTAATCTCTTCCAAAAAGTTTATTCACCTCATCATCAGATATATTGGGATTAATATTTTTAATTCCTTCTTTGAATATTATCGGGAAAAATATTATTTTTCTCAATACGATTAGAATGCTGATTTCGTGGAATATATTCATAATCAAGCCTTGCTAAGTGCAAAAGGGCTGGAATTTTTACTCGTGAATCTTCATTGAAATACATAATAATTCTCTGTTGTTAGATAGGCGCAAATATACGATTTTTTTACTTCGCTTCATACCCTTCCTTAAATTTTTAAAAAAATTGTTTCCTTGTTTTGGATTTCTCTCAATCCATTTATTGATAATTTCTGTATTCATTTTTCAATCGATTAAATACTTCTATATCATAAAACTCTTTTGCCTTCTGATCTCATTTCTTTAAAAAATTTGGCTTCTAATTTCTTCTTTGGTCTTTTATACTTGTATCATACCATTGCTTAGAAAGATAAAAATGATAAAACACATTACAATAATTGCTATTCCCAAACAACTAAAAACTACCTAGCAATAAATATTTTAATAACTTGGATTTCTTCTCGAAATGTTCTAATCTTGAAAGTGTATTTTCAGATAAATCCGTTTTAATACTCTTAGGAATAAATTTTGTTGTGCTTTCAATTTGTTTTAGAAATGTCTTTAAATGAAGTTTCAATATTATTTATTCTATGATTTAGTGAACTAGCTGAGCTTTCAAACTCACCTACTAAATCTAAAAATATCTTGATAAACAAAAAACTACATCTGTTAGTTTTTTTCTATGTTATCCTCATTGCTCTTTATGACTTTGTTTAGTAAATCTAAACCATTATCTATTCTTGTTTTTTTCTGCATTCATGTTCTTCAAATTTTACATTTTAGTTTTAAAAACCTTCTTCTTGGTCTGTTTATTTCTTCTTTTTCTCTTTTTTTTTAGAATTGAACTATTTTAGCTCCAGAATCTTTTTTTAATTTCTTTTCATTTTTAAGTTTATTAGTAATTTCAGAGAGTTTTGTATCCTGCTAAATATTCCCTTTTTGTTTCTGTATTAATATCAGAAAGTTTTTACAATCCGCATTCCTGAAACGCCTACTTTTACATTTTTCTGACAGTATTACTTTGTAACCCAATTTATCCATTTCACTAATCAATTCATCAAAAATTAGAGGCTTTTTCCCAGAGATTTTTGTAGATTTTCAAGCATTTTTCTCTTTCTTTTCTTTGCTGATTTCTACATCTGTTTTAAGATTCATATTCTTACAAATCTCCCTTACAGCTTGCCCGAATAATTCTCCTATTTTTATGAGCTTTTATTGTGTTGTCTCCATGTGTATTTACTCTATTGACTATAAAATGAATATGTTTTGTGTTTTGTAGAATTATGAATATCTAGTCGAATTTGATTGTCTTTTTGTAACACCAACTTTTTGTAGAGCTTTCAGGGTAATATCTACCAAAACTTCATTAGAGATTTCATTTTTCTTCACTTCTCTCGGGAGAAATATACCCCGTTAAAGCCCAATTCTTTTACATTCTTATTTTCGATCTGCTACCGATTTCATCTCTTGGAATTGATTTTCAGCAGTATCGGATAACAAATTGCTGGAATATACCATTTCAGCTGTGCCTTTATCATTTCCATTGTATTGTAAAGCGATTTTGGAAATTCGTCTTGTTGTTGCAGAATTATTCATCTCGTACTCTATTTTTGGTATAAATAATTGTAAATCAATTTAGTAACTCCTTCTATCTCTCTCATAATCTCAGCCTTATTCTCTAAACTTGAAAACTCACGATTTCGCAATAGATTCTTAATTCTATTAAAGTTATTCCCATAAGATAAAAAGCACTTCATCGGTTTTAAATTCATTGACTTTCAATTCTTTTTCCGTTAAAACTAATCGAACATATTTAGAGATTTTGAGGTTTAGTTTTTTTCTGCTTTTTATTCTGAGAATTTCAAATTCTTTTTCAGTGAGTTTTTGCAGAAATTGTTTTTAGAAAAAAAGAGCAGATTTTTTTCTTGGCTAAACCACCTTTTTTTACCAATAGTTCTGAAATGATTTTTTTCCTTTTTCTTCTGCATCTTTTTTTGTTCTTGCTCTTGTTGAATCTTTGTTATGAAATTCGTTAAAAAAATCTTGTTCCATTCTTTTTATTTATTAGCGTTTTTTTAGAATGTTTTTGACGATAGGAAAAAACCAAAAAGTCTCATTTTACATTAAGCCACCCTCGCTTTTTTTGTAAACAATGGGTACTTTTTGCACTAATATCGTAGCAAAGAGATTTTGCCCATTATAAAATCATTTAAATCTTTGTAGTTTTTGATATAATATTCTATTATCTTCAACATAAGGATTTAATCGTTTAACTTCATTTGTTGCCCTATTTCCTGCCTCATCATTATCAAAATATAATTCTATTTTCTCATAACTTTTAATGATTTTTTTCAAGTTTAAAAATCATTGTAACAGAATTCAAAAATCACATAATCTGATAGTGCTTTTTGAGAGCTTTTTCCATTTGTTTAAAAGAAAGATAATCCATAAATCCTTCGAAAATCCGAAGATTGTTTGATTTATTTTTTTATTGTAGTAATGTCTTTTTCTCCCAATACAAATTTTTTTGAATATTTATTCCTTACTTCATAACCATTAGCATTATTTTTTTGAAACCAATTCCAAAAATATTTTTTTATTAGATATTTTATAATGGATTTCTTTAAGCAAGTGAATGTTATTTTCAATTCTTCTTTCTTTTAAATATTGAATTAAGGCGTAGTGTTTAACCTCTGAAATAGATAATATTTCATATTTACTTCCATCCCTAGTTATATTGTACATTTGCTCCTTAGAAGAAAAAAATTAAACTGAGACAAATATTCTAAGGCTTGAGATACAGAACATTGTTTGATGCCCTGAACTAATGAGACTATATCGTATTTCTTTCCCGTTCCGAAGTCAAAAAGCAATATTCTTTACAAAAATTGACAAAGAGACTGGGTGTTTTTCTTCTCTATCAAAAGCAAAAATAAAATGCTGTCTTAGAATTATCTTTTGCTTGGGAAAAGAAAAAAACTTTCTAAAACATTTCTAATAGATATCTGAGTATTTGCTTGCTTACAATTCATATGTTATTATCTGAGTTTAATATATTTGTTTTTCGTTGAATTGTTGAATAAAGAATGTAACCATCTCATCAAGTGTGCTTTATACACTCAACAAAAACTCAACAATTCAACAAAAATAGGTTTATGATTATTCAACAATAGCTCAACAAAATTCAATGTTTTAAAAATTTGTTGAGTACTTCGTTGAATAAAAAAATTTAATTAGTTTTTCAATGACTTGAGATTTAATTCAACAAATCAACGTATTTTTTTCAAGAATAAAATTTTTTGGAAATTTTGAAGTACCTTCCCACAGAATTGTTCTGATAAAAAAATTTCCTGAATAGTCAATATCATAACGGGTGTAGGTTAATCCATTTTTTTGGGGTTCCAAATTCCATTTTTCTTTCAGTACATTTCTCACATCATTTCGAGAATAATGTAACTGACGGAACATTCTATTGAGCATATTCAAAATATCCTGAGGAACAACTTCTATTTCTGTTTCCTCATTTTGATTCAAAAAAACTCATAAAAAGCTCCATCATCTTACATTCCAACTTATTTGAATTTTTTTGAGAATAAGTTTTTGAAGTCTTTAGTTTTTTTATTTCTTCAGGGAGCAAAACCACATTCTGCTTTTTCTTTTCTGAATAGAATTTCCGATGGATTAAAAAAACTTAAAAAAACAAAGGAATTTCTGTAATTAGATTTTGAAGAAACTCAGTATTTTTCAAGCCTTATAGGATTGATTTTTAATACCCAAAAACGAATTTCATTTTTCATCAATTTGTATGAAAATTTTTCTTCATTATTAGAACAAAGAATAAATTTTCCAAAAAGTCAATTTCTTCTCTGTCTTTGCCTTTGTTTTCTAATTTGTCTTTATTGGTAGTCGAGAGATATTTTAACCGTTCGGTAATTTCTTTTCGGTCAAAAATACTTCATCAAGGGCTATAATCAACATTGAAGCCCAATCAGAATTAAATTGACTATTAAAAAGAATCTCCTTGATGTAAGTCATATTTCTTCCAAAAATTTCTTTCATCCATTTTAGAAAAGTGGTTTTCCTGTAGCTCTTTCCTTGCTTACCAAACATAAAACAGGAAGAATTTGAGTAGGATTTTTCCAGTAAAATTTTCAGATAATCTAGACCTAAAGTCTACTTGATTTCCAAAAATATGTTGCATAAAAAGAAATGGAAAATGGAATATCATTTATCGAGACCTCTGAAACGCTTGGCTGATAAAGGGATTTCATTATAAATATTGTAGAAGTTTTCTAATTGTTTTTTTGATATTTCAAATGATTGGGAATACAGCAAAACCCATCATATTTCGGTATGTCATAGACATATTTCTTGCCGTGATCTTGGATAATAGTTTCTCTTGACCACTTAACGAGTGAAGTGATTTTGTCGCCAGAGATTTGTGGACGTTCTATAATTTTGTAATAGGTAGTGCCCACACGAATGTAAGGTATAAGTAATTCTTCCATATTGATACATTTTTACGTTAAAATTACTTGAACCTTTTTCAGTTTTTATGGGCTATTTCATCTATTTCTTGAATTGTCTTTTCTTTTCCTTGAGCAATCCAATCCAAAAGTTCATCTTCATAGAAATAGAGCTTTTTCCCATTTTTTTATAATGTGGGAATTTGTCGCTTTCTCACTAAAGTATAGACTGTAGGTTTAGCCTTTTTTTATGATTGTACAAGCCTGATCTATACTTATAGGATTTTTCTTGTTATTGATTTCTATTGTACCTTTATTTTTTTACAATAGTCTTTAATTCTTCTATCTGATGAGATAAAAAAGCAACTGCTTTAGGCAGATTTTCAAATGAAATTTCGTTTGCGTTCATAATTTTGATATTTTAAAAATCACAGTGCAAACTTAATAAGTGTTTTTCTTTGTGATAAGAAAAAAACACGCAAAAACACACTAAAAACATAGAAATTACAAGAGAATCACAAAAATCACAATAAAAACACTCTTTTTTTATTATTTTTGCTCATCGGGATTAGATAAATCTTCTTTGATTTTAACTATTCCTTTGTTTTCATCGTCTTTCAAATGGCTTTTTATTGTTTTTCACATCAACATCTGATAATTTTTGTTGCAAAAATTACTTTCAAGAGTTTAACAATCACATCTTGTTTCCCAACTCTAAAGTGATTCCAAATACTCCAAGCGAAGTGATATAAATCAAGATTATTTAGTACCTTAATTTCTATGGATGGATATTTTGAAAAAATCAGTCTCCCTTTAGAATAATCTATTATAGCAGCACAAATATTTTCAATTTCTTCATTTGAACAATATGGAGAAAAAGTTTCTGTTATATATTCTTTAGCAATATCAAATTTGCGTTTTTGTTGTGCTTTTCTTATGCTAACATCATTTTATATTATCATTAATTATATCTGAAGAAGCCATATTCATAGGAATACTATCAGAGAAAGTGTATTAGCAGGGAATAGTATTAGCAGGAATAGTATCTTTTGTTTTATAAAAATAATGTATTAATATTTATAACTTTTTTAGAGTTTATTTTATTTTTGATAAAGTATAAAAATTTCCATCAGAAGTAACTGAAGATTACAATAAATAAAAACCACCATTAATACAAATACAATAATAATCATAGTGACAATCGTTTTAATATCATAAACTTCAAATTTCGCCATAAGACGTGTTATTTGTACTAATGTGACTATAATAATCGCTAATTCTCTTGATCCCCAAATTAAATATCTTTCTTGTATCATATTCATAGTTTTACAATTAAAAAATTCAACTTAATAACTTCTGCTGCTTTTTATTTTATTTTCATCAATTACTTTTGTATGAGATTTGTGTTGTATTTACATTTTGTATGCCCTAGCATTTTTGCTTACAGTGTAAATATCTGTACCATTAGCTAATTGTAAGGTTGCGAATGTGTGTCTAAAAACAATGAAAAGTAATGTTCTTGTGAATACCTGCTCTTGCAATCCACTTTTTCAAAGGGCGAGAAATCCAAGATGGATCAGGCAAATTCTCAAAAACTAAATCCTCTAAGTTTTTCTATCTCCACATAATTTCAAGGCCTGTTTCGAAATAGGTTTATATTCTACTCCTTTAGTTTTTCTTCTGAGTAAAGTGGAGCTCTATTTTGTCATTATCTTCTATAATTTCCTTCTATTTCAATTTTTGAATATCTGAATGCCTTAATCCTGTAAGAGCAGAGAAAAAGTGATGCTCGTTTCAAAACATCATTATCACAATCTGTTTGTGCTAAAATATTTAGTTCTTCCTCTGAAAGATATTCTCTTCTTGACTCTCTATCGGCAATACCTTTTATTTTTTTCCTGATAAATCTGATAAAAATATCCATCAATAAAAAGCTTGTTTTAGAATAGCTTTGAAAAATAGAAAAAAATATGTTGCTGATGTATTGACAGAGATAGTTCCCTTTTTATTCCCTCCACAAGGTACTGATAATAGAAATTTCTAAAATCTTCTGAAAATTTCATATCAACTTGTGCAATTTTACTCTTCCCCTGAAAAATAATTTTAAAAGTTCTATTACTCTTTTCCAATTTATGCGAATTGCATCTGAATTATTTTTATGTCGCTTCTTCAATAGCTCTTCACTATATGAGACAAAATCTTCATCTAATAATTCTTTTTTTGCTTTAATTGTTGATTATCTCCTAATAAAATTTTGTTCATCATATTCTTTTTGCAATTTTCTACGAATTGCATCAACAAATAACATTGTCTCTTTATCCAAATCACTTTTTACAAATGATTACTCCATTTTCATCTCGTTTTTGGTTTATAGGAGACATTTCCTTTATTATCAGTTTTTGCTGAGCGAGTCTTGTCCAAAAACTACAGAACTAACACTTCTATTGAGATATTCTCTGACTCTTTTAGGTGTTTCTTTATTTGCTTCATAAACAGGATAAGACTCACGTAAACATACCATTCTTTTCTTAAACTCTGCCTTACGAAGTCTTACTGTACATTTTGTGGGTTTTACTTTCATTGCCTAATAAATATTTTTATCAATTTCAACCTTTGGAACATATACAAATTTCCTATTTTTCCTTAGGAATATTAAATCTTTCTATGATACTATTTACTGTCGAAGGATTTTGCTGCAAACTTTTCACTCACTTGAAAGCGTATAGCAATCTTCTTTTCTATATTTTTGTAGGAAGTTCTTTTTCTTGTTTCATCATTTTCATTTATAATAATTTGGAGATAAAAGTTTTTCTAATTCTGTTTTTATTTATTCTCGTAAGTCGTCTCTCCCAAATTCACACTACAAATGACATTTCGCTTAATCAATCTATGAATAGAACTTTTTGAAATTCCAAATAAAACAACTGCCTCACTTACAAATTAATTCTCTATGTTGCAGAATAGCAATCTTATCTGCATATTTTTTCTAAAAGCTTTTTCTTTTTCTGTAATTCAACTCTCGCTGTTCTTTCCTATTTTTATCCGCACATGAATGCGAACAAAAACGAGTTGTTATTGTTTTTGCCTCAAATGGTTTCTGACATTGTTCACAAACCTTTGGTATTTTCAGTTTACTAAATCCCATTTTATACTATTAAGAATCATAAGAGTTTTAAGAACCACATTGCAGTAAATTAAGACCCGGTACAAATATGGCAGCACAAAATTATAATTAAAAATGAGAAAAACAAATATTTTTGATTAATTAAAAATAGAAAAACCACTATAAACTAAGTGTTTATAGTGGTTTTTGATGTTATTAGTTGTTAATAACTCAATCTCTATTTA
>BNJS01002058.1_pt1:92500-164196 | contig 164196 bp, 175 predicted proteins | sample 8540461 | NCBI WGS metagenome assembly BNJS01 (sample SAMD00202454, study PRJDB9452) | human saliva metagenome | isolation source: human saliva | place: Japan | reverse complement strand
ATATAGAATGTTAGACACTCTATATGCTGAGGATGATTTGCTAAAATTAGTTGTTAGCTTTCAAGAAATCAACAGTGTTTTTGGATTACTAACTCACCACGTAAGTCTTCAACACTAATACGTTGTTTGATTCCTTCTTCAGTCATGTTGTACATAGTAGCAAGTTCTTTAACTTCTGCATCGATATCAGCGTCTGTTACTTCAACTTTTTCTACTTCAGCGATTTCACCTAATACGAATGAAGTTTTGATTTTGTTTTCTGCATCAGATTTCATTTCAGCTTTAAGTTCAGCTTCACCTTTTCCAGTGAATTGTTGGTATAAATCAAATGATAATCCTTGACGAGATAAGTTTCCAGTGAATTGTTCAAACATAGAATCAACTTCTTGTTCTACTAATTTTTTTCTGGTACAGAAAGTTTTGCATTTTTCTACAGCTGTAGAAATTACTTTATCAGAATAAGATTTTTCTGCTAAGTTTTCTTTTTCTAATTTAATTTCTTCTTTTAATTTTTCTTTGTATTCAGCTACTGTTGAAGCTGCTTCTTTAGTGAATTCTTTAACGAATTCGTCAGTTAATTCTGGTAAAACTTTTTCTTTTACGTCGTGAACTGTAACTTCGAATTTAGCTTCTTTACCAGCTAAGTCAGCTACTTGGTAGTTTTCTGGGAATGTTACGTTAACAACTATGTCAACTGGTGCAACTTTTTCCTTCTAATTGTTCTTCGAATCAGGGATGAATGAGACCTGATCCTAATTCTAATTCGTAACCTTTAGCTTCTCCACCTTCGAAAGCTTCATCTCCGATGAATCCTTTAAAGTCGATAACTACGATATCACCTTTTTTAGATTCTCCTTCTTTGATTTGCCATTCAGCTTGACGGCTTAATAAGCTATCTAATCTTTCTTCTACATCAGCATCAGTTACTTCTACTGAGTCTTTTTCTAATCCAAGGTTTTTGTATTCACCTAATTCAACGTTTGGTTTAACAGTTACAACTGCTTCGAATTTAACACCTTCTTCTTTACTGATTTCTTTAACATCGATATCAGGCATAGCTAATGGTGAAACTTCTAATTCATCGATAGCTTTAGTGTAAGCTCTTGGTAATACATAATCAACTGCATCTTGGTATAATGCTTCTTCACCGTACATTTTGTTGAATACGGCTCTTGGTAATTTACCTTTTCTGAATCCAGGTGCGTTAACACGTTTAACTGCACGTTTGAATGCTTGGTCTAATCCTTTCGCAAATTCTTCTTTTGTTGCTGAAAAAGCGATAACTACTTTTCCATCTTCTTTATTTAAAATTTGTGACATTTATTTTTCCTCCAAAAATACTTTTAAGTATCATCAAAAATGTTAGTATAAAAAAATACTAAAAAACTCTTGATTAATTATATAGTAAATAGCGTAAAAAAGTCAATAATTACACATCTAAATTATTGTTTTCAAAAAGTAATTTACATAGTTTCAAAAAAATTTCAAACTACAAACAATTTAATACTAAATTTCAAAAATTGTAATACTTCTAATCCTTTTTCCTATCTACCATTTAATATTTTACTAAATTCTTTTATAACTTTATCATTTTTCTTATAGTTAGGATAGTATTTCTCTAACAATGCATAAAATCTCGGTGTGTGATTAGTTTCTAATAGATGCGTTAATTCATGAACTATAATATGTTCTAAACATTCAATCGGATATTTTACAAGTTCATAGTTTATCCAGATTCTTTTCGCTTCAATATTACATGTTCTCCCAACGCGTTTTCATCTTTTTAATTCTAAATTGTTCAGCATGAACACCCATAATTTTTTCATGTTTATCAATAAACTTCAATCCCACATCATAAAGAATTTTTCTGAGTTCTCTTGTGACTATTTGTTCTCTGTCTTGATCTTCATCTTTAATACTTAAGATAAGTTTATCATCACATAAAGATACTGAATTTTTTTCTACTAATCTTTACTTCTAGCGTATATTCTTTACCAAAAACAAAGTGTTTTTCTCCCCGATGCATAACTTTTCACAGTATGTCCATTCGTTAATATATTGTTTCTTCTTAATTTGATTTCATCAATATTTTCTTGAATCAATTTCTTTATAATATAATTAGGTGTTCTCGGAGGGGCACTCACTACAACCTCAGCGTTTTTTTCGACTTTTAAATAAATGTTTTTCATTTTTCTTCTGTACTTAATCGTAACGACTAAATCACCTACATTTATTACTCTTTGCATACTCCCCCTCCTCTATATTTTATTATTTTAACTCACTACCTACTAATGCCGTACCAACTCTTATATGAGTCGCACCTTCTTCGATTGCAATTTTATAGTCATTACTCATACCCATAGATAAAAACTCACATGGTGCATATGGTAAGTTCAACCCTTTTACTTCATCGCGTAACTGTTTTAATTTTCTAAAGCAATTACGTAGTATTTCTTCATCTTCAACAAAAGGCGCCATAGTCATAAGTCCGACAACTTTTATTTTTGAATATTGTTCCAATGCTTTAATAAAGTCAATAGCTTCTTCTGAAGTTAAACCATGTTTACTCTCCTCTCCAGAAACATTCACCTGTACGAAACATTTAATTTCTTTTTCTGCACGTTTTTCAATTTCTTTAGCTAAGCTATTTCTATCCAATGCATGGAAATAATCTACCTCGTTAATAACATCACGTACTTTTCGTGTTTGCAAACTTCCTATTAAATGCCAAGTCTTATCCGAATATTTACTTTTTCTCTCAACATAATTCTGCGGACGATTTTCAGCAAAGTCTGTAATTCCCAACTTCTATCGTTCTTCTACTCTAGCATCTGTAACATATTTAGTCACAGCTATTAATTTCACTTCATCAGCATTTCTACCAACTTTTGCGCAAGTTTCAGCTATTTCTTTTGTTATTGTCTCAAAGTTTTCTCTAACGTTCATTTTCTCTCCTGTTTATTTTCCATTTTACTGTTTATAGTTTTATTATAACATGATGTTTATTATTTTTGTTATTAATTAAATAAAAAGACACCTATAAAAATAGATGTCATAACAAGTAGTCGGACGGATTCGCACCGCCATTTCTCTTCTCAGAGCGTATTCCTTCTTCAAACCACTGCCCTACTCGTTACCCTCATTATATCAGATTTTTTCTTTATTCAAATTATTTTTATAGTATTATATATTTTTCTATTAAAATATGGAAAGTAACAAGAAAACTTTATTACTTTCCATTATTTTTATTATTTTTAGGTACTAGTTCCAATACTTTATCCTTAGGAATATTTCCTATAGATTCACTCGTATATTCTCCTTTTTACCCATTTTTTCTATTTGATCATCATAATTATTACTTAAGAAATGTCCACTTTGTCCAGGTCCAACAATATGATGTCCTGTTTTAGTCTCAAAGTCATAAACAAATCTCCAAGAGGCACCGTGATTTACAAGTCCTTCTTCGTTTTGTTTCGCTGCTTTGAACTGTAACTTTAGAACCTGAAATAGGATATTCTTTCGGATTTAAGAAAAAAATGCTTAATAGTGCTGAAGATTTAGAAAAGCGGATGTCTAAATCCTAATTTATGCGCCTCTCCCCATTTCCATTTTAGATACGTTATTCCCATATTTACCTTCCAATTCAGTTATAGTTTTCATTTAAGCTGTTTGTTAATACTTCTTGAAGTCCATTTTCTCCTCAATAAGATTTACTTTTTTTACCGTTTAAACTATCTCTAAAGTACCTTATCTACATAACTCTCTTTATGAGGCATAAATTTGTAAACATCTGCATCCATCTTGTCTTTTAGTATATAAGATTGGATTTTTCATCCACAGATCAAAAATTAAAGGAGCTGCTTCATCTTTCTCGTCTACATTATTCCATGATTTTAGTTTATCGACTATTTCTTTTTTTAGAAATTTTATCAACATTTATATTTTTCAAGAAGCTTGGTAAAAATTCTTGTGCATATAGATTTTTTGTATCCATTTGAAGTTTCTTCATATCATCAACTGTTAAATTATTTTTCTTTGATAATACTTCATCTATACGAGCTTTTCTATATGGCTGTGCCCAAACGTTTGATGTGTGATAATCAGTTTTCACAGTTTCAGTATTCGCTGTCGCAATAAAACCTTCTTCTGGATTAACAAGTTTCGGTAATTTATCATATGAAACATAACCACTCCATCCATAATCACTACTATAACCTGGAACAGGAAGATTCCCATCACCCTTTTTCCTAATAGGTACATTACCATTTGATTTATAAGCTATATTTCCTTCATTATCCGCAAAAACAAAGTTTTGAGCTGGTGCTTTGAATTTTTCTAATGACTTTTCAAATTCTTGCCAATTTTTCGCTTTATCGATATTTAAGATAGCTTCTAGTTCTTGTGTGGATTCAAGTGCTGTCCACTGCATTGAAAAACTCGTATCTTTATTTCCTAATGGTTTCAACAATTGATCAATTATTGGGCCGTGCTTCGTATTAACAACCTCAAAATCAACAGCGTCTTTTCCTTTTACTTTTATTGAATACTTATCAACTTTAGCATCATAATATTCATTATCATATTTAAATTTATATGGATTATTCTCTTGTCGTTTTTCAATATAAAGGTCTTGAACATCTGGTCCAAAATTCGTAACTCCCCATGCTATATGTTCATTATGACCAAGAATAATACCCGGCACTCCTGGAAAAATGACCCCTGAAACTTTATTATTTGGTGTTGAAAGTGACATCTGATACCAAACCGATGGAGTACCTAGTCCTAAATGAGGATCATCTGCCAATAACGGCTTACCAGATTTAGTTTTCTTACCAGAAACAACCCAGTCATTACTACCATTTTCCATCGGTGGTCTCTCAGTTTTTGCCGTTTCTTTATCAATACTAACATCTAACCCTAGATTTGCTTTTATAATTTCATCATTATCTTTATTTTTTGAAAAACTATCAGGAAGTAATTGTTTTAAATTCTCTTCCCCTAAATTATTTAAAATCCAGTTATTAAAACCTAAGTGATCCCAGTGTCCACCTAAATCATATGCCATATATTTACCAACCGTCAATGAATCGATAGGGTGTCCAACTCTCAGGAGAGTAACCTAATAAAGAAAACTCATAAGGTAATTTATTCTCTTTCTTCGCTTCTTCTATAAATGCATTAACACCTTGAGAATAATTTTCTAATATAGCTTCTTCTGAATAATCCTTATAAGATTCTTCTGCTGCTTTCCTTAAAGAAAAAAACTAGAAATTTCTTATCATTTTCTAGTGCTACTTCACCTACTACTTCAGAAAGTCTACCACTCGCTTGTCTTCTAGCTAAATCCATTTGAAATAATCTATCTTGAGCATGAATATAACCCTGAGCTTTATATAGATCACTATCATTTTCTGCCTCAACTGTGGGAATTCCATTTTTATCTCGCGATATCTTTACACTCTTGTCTAAAATATTTAATTCTGTCTTCCCTTCTACTATTGGTAAAGATTTATGAACAAAATAGTATCCATAACCTCCTACCAATAATAGCAGTTACTAACACTATTGCTAATCGTTTTAAAATCTTAATAACTTTATTTTTCATAAGTCCTCCTAAAAATAAATTATACTAAGAATTATATTAGCTTTGCCCATTTTTGCAAACTGATATTTCCTAAAAACTTTAAATAAGTATAGTATTTTTCGCTTTTATTTAATATTTATCATTTGATAGATACTATCTATCTCTAAAGAATACTAACAGTATAGATTGAATGTATTTCAATTTACTATTCTGTTAATACCGACATTCTTGTCATATTTCTTGATATTTTATAATATTTTACTATCATATTACTTCAACATACTTATATTTTTTTACAAAAATTTTTACAAAAATTTCCGAAGAAACTGAATTCCTCGGAAATTATGCTTCACGCTTATATTTTTCTGAATTTCTTATTAATATTATTCTTAATCCCAAGAAGAAATATATTATACAACTAATAAATAATATACCTAAACTAAAAAATCAACAATAAGATACTGTACACTAAGAATAGAAATGCGACTATGTTGTGGTTTATACCTTTTTTAAAAATCACAAATAATAATAGTAAAAACAAAACTATTAAAAGTGCGAAATATACCCAAGCTAGTTGCCCCATCACTTGGAAAATAAAGTGCATATCCTTCGTTGATACGTTAGCACTATCTTGTGTAAGACGTGTTTGTTCACGAATCTGATCAACAATCTTGTTTCTTAAATATTCATTTCCTGCATATTCTCGAAATAGGTTGATCATACTACCAACAAATCCGATATATGCAATATAAACTACACTAGAGATAAGTAATAATATCTTCTCTAATTTATCAAAAACATTAATTTTTCACCTTTTATTTTTTTACAATTAGCGCAAGTTCCATAAAATGATAATGAGTTATCTTGCACTTCAAAAGAGTACTCTTTTTTTCATATATTCAATAAGTTTGTTAAATATAGGATTAGATACTTTTTCGATACTATTGCAGTTAGTACATATTAAATGATGATGAAGTTCGTCATCTACAGATTGTCTCAAATGATATTTAGAAACACCATTGCTGAAAGATATTTTTTTCTAATATTTTTAATTCATAAAAATATCTAGAGTTCTATAAACGGTAGCTATACCAATATCTGGTGTTTTTCTTTTTAAAATAAAATATAATTCCTCTGCACTAAGATGTTTATCTTCATTCTCAACTAAAAATCTCTACAATCTTTTTCCCTTTGAGGTGTTAACTTGTAAGGAGATTTTTGAATAATTTTAATTATTTCATCATAAATACTCATATACTATTTTCGCGCCTTTCCTATTTTTAAGTAAGCTAATGCAAGCATAGTCTTACTGTCAGTTATAACATTATCATCTAAAAGCTTGAACGCTTCTTCGATTTTTATATTTTTCTTAAATTAATAAATTCATCATCATCTGGATCTATTTCTCCAGCATATTCTAAATTATCAACATAGTAGATTGTGATTAACTCAGAGCTATAACCTAATGCTACGTGAACATCGCATAGTTTTTCCAGTCTTTCTTCTTCTACTACATATCCTGTTTCTTCACGTAATTCTCTAATAGCAGATAATTTCTTATTATCTTCACCTGGTTCTAGTTTCCCTGCTGGAATTTCTAAAGTTACTGCTTCTATCGCTTTTCTATATTGTTCAACAAGAACGACTTCATCATTTTTTGTTAAAGCTAATATTGCTACAGCACCCCTATGATTTATCAGCTCACGTTTTGAAGTTTCTCCATTAGGTAAAGTTACTGTATGTACTTCTACATCTAAAACTTTCCCCTTAAATATTTTTTCAACTCCAATAGTTTTTTCTTCTAAATTCATTTTCACAATCTCCTCTACATTTTTACAAACTATATTCTTCTAGATCATGTGCTATCTTCACATTACATTTTATCACGTAATGATTCTATAGCCTCTTTTTCAATATTTCTATCATATCTAGCACTAATATGTGTTAAATATAAACTCTCAACCTTACTTTGTGATATTATTTTCTCAATATCTAAAATACTTAAATGATAGTTTTTTTCTCGCATGGTGTGCATCTTCTTTAAGTAAATAAGTGCACTCTGAAATAATAATGTTACTGTTTTAACAAACTCCCTAAACCATCAAAATATCTAGTATCTGGTATAATCGAAATCTCTTTTTTCAGGTTTATCTTCAGATAAAAATTCGCTTGAATTATACACTATTCCGTCATATTCGAAAAGTATCTGCTTCTTTAATTTCTCTATAAAAACGGACCTGGCATAATTCCCAATTCTTTCAGTTTGTTTTGCATCCAAAGCTCCCTTTTTGTTTTTTGAATAAAATTTTTATATCCAAAACATTCAATATTATGAGCTAATGGGTAACTAAAAACAGCTACAGGTTTTATTATCTATTATACACTGTTCACTAGAAATTTCAATATATTCTACCCTATAAGAAAGTGAACAATGTGTGAACATCATATTGTTTTCTATAAAATCTTTAATCCCGACTGGTCCATATATAGTAACATCCGAAGCATTTGTGTCTAAAAGGAAACTTCTAGATGATAAAAAGCCTATTAATCCAAGGACATGATCCGCATGAAGATGGCTAATAAAAATTTTAGTTATTTTTGTCGGTTTAATATTTGTTCTTAGAATCTGGTGCTGTGTTGCTTCTCCACAATCAAACATCCAACACTCTTTCAATTCTTTCATAAAATTAAAAACAAAACTCTGTGTATTTCTATACTTCGCAGGAAGCCCTGCTCCTGTACCTAAAAATTGTACTTCCATCATATTCCTCAATTCAATTTTCTAAAATAATAGTGGCCTAAAAAGAAATACCATTTAAGCCACCGTATGTAATTTATAGTTTAACTACAAAAATCTGTGCATCTTGTAGACATGTAATCACATGTTCTACTCCTGCTGGAATTTCTAATAGTTCAAATTCATTTACAGGTTCTACTTCTTCTTCAAAAGAAACTGTAATTTTTCCGCTGATGTTTAGTAATAAGATATTTTTATCATTACTATATGAGTCTGTTTGGTTCCCTGTTTTCAGATTCATGTGAACTACTTGATATCTATCGTTTTTCTAAAACAATTCCACCTAATAATGCATTTTTTTATCTAATTTTATTTTTCATAGTTTTATCTTCCTTTACGTTTGTATAACCCGTCTTCTTCAATCATAATTAATTTATTCTTGAACAGTCTTCCTACCGCACGTTTAAAGCTTCCTTTACTCATTCCAAATACTGCTTTAATCTCTTCTGGATCGATTTATCAGTAAATTCGCAATAACCGTTATTTTTCGATATAGTCCATTATAGCTTGACCATCGCTATCCATCCTTTCATGTGCACGTGGTAAGAATGAACCATTGATTTCTCCGTTGTCTTTTAACTCCTATAACACGTAGAGTCACTTTCTCACCAAGACGTGGTTCTTTTCTCACGTTCACTTTCATGAACGAAAAACTTTTATAACCATCTTTTGTTAGTAAGAATGTTCCTACACGCATTAAACGATAAGGATAAGCTTCAATATCCTTGTTTTTCATACTCTTAGTAGCTTTTCGAATATAATGATGCTACGATAGTTTCTGTCGCTAAACGAGCGAAATAATTGACCACTGAAGTCACGACGAAGTGTGATAAATAACTCGTCTCCTTCTTTTGCCCCAAACACTTCTTAACTTAGGCAAGTCTTCTCCCAAAAGTGGAATTTCACGAGAGACCCAATATCAAGTCCTACTCTATCTTCCTCCACTTTTTCAACTTTACTAAATGCATAATCACCATAAGTTACTTCTGGTATATTTGGTGTAGCGAATAATTTTCCCACTACGTGAAGGGATATACGAACATTGAATACTCTTCTCCAATTTCGTAATCATCTAAACTTTCAACGTCAGATTCGTTACAGCTTATTTCTTCTTCATTAGGCCCTTTAAATACTAACGATGAACTCTTCTTCTCTACTAATTCTAGGAAATGAATCTCTCCTGTAATAAATTTAATATCTTCTTTTTCCATTAAGTACCTCTTTTCTTTTTATTTTTGTTAAACACTTTACAGTATTATTGTTGAGTATCTTCTCATAAAAAAAGGCTGATACCTAATATCAACCTTTAAATTAATCGGTAAAAGTAGTATCAGGGCGTACTTACTTAACCATATTTTTTATTTGTTTTAATTGATTTACTCTTATTTCCTTTGGAAGAAATCTTCTTATTTCATCTTCATTATACCCAACTTGTAATCTCTTATCATCAACAATGATAGGTCGTCTAAGCATTCCTGGATTATCTTGAATAACTTTATATAACTGCTGAATAGACATACTTTCGATATCCAAGTTTAATTTTTGGAACGTTTTTGATCTAAAGGAAATTATATCTTCTGTTCCGTGCTCTGTGATAGATAAAATATCTTTAATTTCATCTGTTGTTAGAGCTTCTGAAAAAATATTTCTTTCCACAAAGTCTATATCATTTTCTATAAGCCAAGCTTTTGCTTTTCTACAAGAAGTACAACTAGGCGATGTAAACAACGTAACTACCACCAGCACTCACACTCCTTTATAAAAATAACATTAATATTTTTATAATTCTATATACTACTATATTATACTACATATATTATCGTTTTACAATATACTATTAGAAAAAATATTTTAATTTGTCAACTAAAAACACTTATTTTACATTGTTTCACACTTGACTATCCTTGTAAACACAAGCATAATGTTGTACCCTTACATTTTTATTTGATTAGTTAAAATAAATTATATAATAATAAACTCATAAAAACACTTCTTTACATAATCTAACTATCATATTATACAATCTAAAAACTAAAACATAAATAAAATCTATCAAAAATCCCTATTATTTATCAAAAATTATTATCTAGAACCCTACTTTATACCTCGTACTGAAATTGACAAAGTATTTTATGTGTGTTATCATAGACATATGCCAGCATGGCGGAATTGGCAGACGCACTGGACTCAAAATCCAGCGATGGCAACATCGTGCCGGTTCGACCCCGGCTGCTGGTATTTTCAATACGTAGACACCAAGTTTTCTTGGTGTTTTTTTATTCATAAAGTTAAAGTATACTCTATTCCTTAAAACACATTTTTTTACACAACTATTCTGCTTTACAAGATACCTTTGATATGATACTATTATGTATAACAAGATAGTGTAAATTTATAACTTTTATACTAACTATAAAAACCAAGAAAGGAGGTTTCAAAATGGAGATTAACACTTCTCAAATACTAAAGGCACATTAGAAGCATGCATGTACAGCTAATTAAAAACAAAAGAAAATGTATAGCTATGAAATAACTGAACAGCTCTCTAATTATGGACTTGATATGGTTGCTCAAGGAACTATATATCCCTTTACTATTAAAATTAGAAAAAGAGAATTTAGTCACTAGTTATTTGAAAGAAAGTAACTTTGGACCTCCGAGAAAATATTATTCTATTACCGAGTCAAGGTAAAGAATATATAAATTCATTTAAAGATATATGAGGGCAATATAAATTTCAACAATTACAGAGATTATGAGAAAGATAAATATATTAGCAGGAGGAGGCACTATGAATACAGCTAACCTACTAAAAACACAATAACGAACTTAGACTACAACTTAATGAAGAAAATAAGAAGTTTTATGAAGAGCTTCTAGTCGCTTGTCGTATGAAAAATACTACGAAAATGAAACTGCTTTAGAAATTCAATTACTAGAGATATTACAAGATTTGATTATATATCAAAAACAAGGAAAAAGCTTTACCGATGTTTTTGGAAATGATATAAACAAATTATCTTCATCAATAATTGCCAGAACTGCCAAGGAAAAACAAAATGAAAATTATTTAGATTTTCTCTAGTTTATCTTTTAATTTTGATTATTAGTTCTTTAGCACCTTCTATATTTTCTAGAACTATCCAACCAATTTTAACAATATTATCTATAACAATATTAGTATTAGGGTTCATTAATTTGCTTATACCTACTAATTTATACAGATAAAAATAAATGGTTTATATATATTTCATCATTAATAATATTTGAGAATATCATTTTGGTCTAATACCTATTCTAGATAAATTAAAAATAATTCCAGAATACCTTTCTTTAGAAGTAACAGTATCAACTAACTTCTTATACCTCTATGGAATTTTAGTGCACTTTTTCTTACATATACATTTTAACTTTCAAAAATACTATTCTAAAAAAGATATAATAAATACACTCTACTAAATCTTTAGTCGAGGTGTTTTTGCTAAAAGTTCACCTAAGAGAAATAATTTTAAATTAAAAATAACATTTTTTCTATTGAATAATAAACCTGTTATAATAGTAAAACATTATTTTAGGAGGAGCCATGAATAATTCAATTTTTCGATAAATTAAAACGTGCTGAACAAGGCGCCAAACTTAGTATTCTGTCATATTTATTGCTGACCGTTTTAAAACTTTTGCGCTGGTCTGTTTTTAAATCTTCAGCCTGTAGTTGCCGATGGGATTAACAGCGCTACCGATGTAATTTCATCGAGTTTGTGTTCTTATCGGTTTAAAAATTTCTGAAAAGCCAGCTGATGAAGATCGTCTATACGGTCACTTTACGAGCTGAGCTTATATCTACATTAATAGCTTCAGTTGTTATGCTATATGCAGGGATCGAAGTAATGTACGCAATATCATCTCAGGAACGATTGAACAACCCTAACTCTACTTTCTGCTGTAGTAAAACTTTTATAGCGAGTGCTATTATGCTTGGGGTTTATTTCTATAATATTCGTCTAGCTATCAGAGTAAATCTCTTAAAGCTGCGGCTCTTGATAATCTTAGCGATGCTTTTTGTTTCTATCGGAACATTAATAGGAATCATCGCTACATATATCGGACTTCCAATAGCTGATTCAGTAGTCGCTATAATCGTGGGATTACTTATTATATCACTGCTGTTAGTATTTTCAAAGAATCTACACACGTTCTTACTGACGGCGTTGATACTGAAGTGATTGATAAAGGTTAACGATATTGTAAATGATATTAAAGGTGTAACATCAATAGTAGATACGAAAGGTAGAACTCATGGCTTACTGTACTTTATCGATATTACTGTTACTGTCGAACCATCATTAAATGTTAAACGAAAGTCACGACATTACCGTGAAAAATCGAAAAAGCATTATCTAAAGAATTCTATTATTGTGAAACTTTAGTACACTTAGAACCATGGTATTGCTTGCCATTCATATTAAAAATATTCCAAGATGAAATTATACTTCTTTTTAACTTAAGTTATTTCTAGTATAATTTCATCTTTTACTACACCGATGTTTGACAAAAACAAATACTAAAAGTATAATTATTGTACAGTATAAAAGTATTTTCACTATTAATTATCTTTTTAATTAAATAGTGTAAAAATACTACTTAAATATAAAATTGGAGTTTTTAAATTTATGACGCACGCAAAAGCAATATTCTTCGGTGAACATGCAGTCGTTTATGGATACAAAGGAATTACTATTCCACTTCCACAAATGAATGTCAGAAGTCACGTTAGAAGAAACAGATACAATTCAACAAAGGGATGAAATTCTTAGCTTTATCGCTGATTCATGTGGAATTGATAATAAAACAAAAATTAATATTACTAGTACCATCCCTGTAGGGCGTGGACTGAGGTTCTTCTGCTGCGCTGAGTATCGCTATTGCACGTGCAAAAACTCCCAAATGTTAGAGAAATCGCTAATAAAGTAGAAATTTATCCACGAATCCTAGCGGTATTGATGTAAATCAAGACTTAGTGATACTCCCCTTTTTATTTTTCAGACGGAGCTAGTGAGTTAAGTTTTAATTTAAATGTACTGATGTGTCGATACTGGTGTTGTTGGAATTGCCCTAAAGAAACTCTAAAACATATAGAAGATAATTATGTTGAATACGAGAAATATATTACTGAATTAGGTGAAATCACTGATTCAGTAATTGAACCATTAAAAAATAAAAATATTGACCTTGTCGGACAATATATGTATAAAGCTCATAATTTACTACGCAAACTAGGAGTAAGTCATGCGAGGTAACGATGAGGTTGTGAAATTTGTAAAAACAATAATGCAATTGGTGCCAAGCTAACTGGTGGTGGCGCTGGTGGATGTTGCATTAGTCTTAGTAAAACAAAAGAAAATGCATTAGAAATTCAAAATGCATTAAAAGAGAAAGGATATTCATCATGGATAGTTACAGTTTAGGTTATGCTAATATTGCCTTAGTTAAATACTGGGGATCTAAAAGATCCTGTCTTACCTTATAATCCTAATATTTCTTTAGATTAGACAATCTTTTATCCACAAAATAGAAAAATGACAACAATGTTGATGAATTTTATATCAATGACGAAAAACAAAGCCAAGAAGAAGTTGATAAGATGAGTTAAATTCATCTCTAAATTTACACCTACTGAACGAGAAGCTATAACTATAAGAGTTATAACACCGTACCTACTGCTCGGACTTTCTTCAAGTTCTAGCGGTACTATGGCATTAGTACTTGCTTGTAATGAATATTTCAAATTAAATAAAACTACTAAAGAATTAGTTGAAATAGCTAGAAGGATATCAGGTTCTTCATGCCGAAGTTTCTATAGACTTTGCTGCATGGCTCGAGGATGAAGTGTTGAAGAGTTAGAATGCTCTCTAGACTTCGGAATGATGGTTCTTGTGGTTAATGAAGATAGAAAGAAAATTTCTAGTCGTGTAGCTATGGGGCGCTGTGTTCAAACATCGACAACATTTTGATGCTTGGTGTAGAAAAAGCTAAAGGTGATTTTTGTATTAATGAAAGAAGCTCTAAAAAGAAGCCGACTTCGAGAAAGAGTGGTGAGATTACAGAAAGTAACGCACTAGCTATGCATGGTACAAACTTCACATCTACTCCAAGTTTTTCATTCTTAACTGAGAAAAGCTACATGGCTATGGATATCGTAAAGAACTACGTTCTAAAGGTTATAGATGTTACTTCACTATGGATGCTGGCCCAAACGTGAAGTACTATACTGAGGAAGATCGAGACAAATTATATGAGGAAATTTCAAAATTATGGAAGATAATTTTGTGCATGGAAAGTCAGCATATAGTAAGCTCTATCTGCTGGTGAATATGCGATTTCTAGAAGATTACGCTTCTGCACCTAATAACAAGTGTCCCTATTACAGTATTTGTAGAAGAAAGTGATAAACCACTCTATTCCGATACAATTAATAAAACTTCTGTTGGCCTTTTTGAAGAAAATAGTAACTACACTAGTTCAACAATTTGTCCAATTTTAACAGAATATATACAAATAGTGATAAAACATTTTGTCTTCACTATTTTCAATGAACTTCATAGCGATGATAAAAATACGGTCTAGGTTCATCTGGCGCTGTTCTTGTCGCTATAGCTCGAGCAATATTATCATTCGAAAATATTACGTATAATGATCTAACTATTTTCAAATTGGTTTGTCCTATTTATTATTAAACACAATCTAAGCGGATCTATGGGAGATGTTGCTGCAGTATCAATGATGGAATCACCTTCTATCAAAATTCAATGCCGAGTTCGTTAATGAGATGATTCGCCAAAACAAAGTCTGTTAGAAATAATCAATACAAATTGGGATGGACTTCTTATTGAAAAATACAGTCCTAAAGCTGATTTAAGCATCTTAGCGCGATGGACTGGTGAAGCTGTTGATACGAAGAGCACGTTAAACTTTGGAAAACAACATAAAGATAACTACAAAGAAAGAATTTAAAAGTTTTTGTTAGAGACTTCTAATCACCTTGTATAAAACTTTAAAAGACAATTTAGAGAAAACAGACGCATCATAATGCTTTACACTACGATACGAAAAACTTAGAGAAAATCTATTATATTTAGAAAGTTTCTCTAAAATACCTATGGAAAACTAATGCAATGAAAAATTATATCGACTCACATTCTGCTGGTAAACAGAGTGGTTCTGCAGCGGTGATATTGTATTAGGATTTGAAAAATAACGATAAGTATCAGCTACAACTGAACTTAGAAAAACTATAATATACTACGAAAAGGATTAATTATGAGAGAGATCGTATTAGATTAGCACTTGCTGATAAAACAAAAGTAACTAGCTTGGACTCGTACGCAATTGATTACAATAGTATTCCACTTTTCGGATTAGATGATGTGGATACTTCTACATCAGTTTAGTGGGATCGTTGGGAATATCCATTCTTCATCAATCTGCTATAACTGCTGGTGGAAGATTGTAATAAAATTAATCAGATTTTATGGAAGTTAGTGAAAAATGTGGAATTAAATTTTTCCCGGGATCGTATTCTCCAGCTCTTAAAAGTAAAAGAGGACGAAAAGCTTATCCTAAAGGCTATTCGGTAAACTTAGGATTAGATAAAGATCCAAAACTTGTTTTAGAAAGCAGTTGAAAAATCACAAAGCAAAATATATTCAACTTCATACTAATCCTCTTCAAAAATCGTTATGCCCTGAAGGTGATCATAACTTCGGAAAAGTTGGTATACCAACCTAAAAGAAGTCAGCTCTAAATCTCCTATTCCTGTAATCTTAAAAAGAAACAGGTTTTGGCATGAACGAAGCTACTATTAAACTAGCAATCGATTTAAATATTCCCAGCCGTGGACATCAGCGGTATGGGTGGAACAAACTTCGCTAGAATCGAAAAATGGACGAAGAACTGATAAATCAACATACCTAGAAGCAATTGGATACACTACAGCAGAAAGTCTAGAAATCGCCTACTCTTATAAAGATAAAATAGATATTATCGCAAGTGGTGGTATTCGTAATCCTCTAGATGTTGTAAAATGTCTGATCTTTAGGAGCTAAAGCAGTTGGTGTTTCTAAAATTTTCTTAGAAATCCTTTGTAAATGAAGGAAAAAGATGCTAATTCAAGAAATCGAAAAATGGAAAAAGGTTAAGTTCTTGATGATACTTATGATGCTAGAAATATAGCTGAATTAGATAAAAATAAGAAAAAGTAGAATTCTAAAAGAAGAAGATTTCGTCCGTATTGAGGGAATCTTCTTCTTGTTATCTAGGAAAACTCAAAATACCTAAATTTTAACAAAGTGTATATGATAACTCATAGACGCAGTGGTTTATTGATATCTAAATTCGCTTTATAAGCTTTTTGAGATATCTAATAAACTTTTGCAGAAATTGACTCGACAAAATCGATTTCTACGAAATCACGATTTTGAGTCACTCCCTCTTCTAATGCTGCTAGTCTTTTTAATTGCTTTATTTAAATCATCTTGTAAATCATTAATTTTATTTTTATTCTTCTGATTTTCAGCAATTAGTACCAACATGAAATTAATAACTTTATAATATTTAAACAAATTATTGCAAACATACTATTCTCCTAGTGATAATAATTAAAATAAGAATAACACAATTTCTTTCATTTAACAAAGAGCAGTCCTACTCCATTATATAAAGATATACCTCATCTTGCAGATGAGGTCCTTATTTTAAATAAATCTAAAAGAGGGAAAGTTTTTAGATTTTATTAATAAGTGCATGATAATTACCAATTATTAATATTTACGTTTCTAGCCGCTTCAGTACTTTGACGAACGCTTGGTTTTTCATAAAACTCACGTTTACGAACTTCTTGGATAGTTCCGTTCTTTAGAAAACAGCACGTTTGAAAACGACGTAGTGCATCTTCTAGTGATTCATTTTTACGAACTACAGTTTTTGACATTGGATTTCCCTCCCTCCGATACTACAAAATCTTAATTTAACACTTAATTAAATGTTTAAGATGTAAAATAAATACAAAACATTCAATCAATAAGACTGCTTTTTAAGCAATCTACTTATATTGTATTATATTCTTACGTTCTTGTCAACCTTTAATAGCAATTTATTAACATATTTCTACGAAAATAACCTTTTCATTTTTATACATTAATGATGCTATTTTCTGCTAACCAATTTTTAAATTCTTGAATAAAAATTAGCATAACCTTCTTTATTTTTATGACTAGGTACTTGAGCTAAAAATACTTGATTTGGCAATTTAGTTTGACCTTTTTAGTTATTAAAATAATAGCTTTTTGTTGAGATGCATTTTTGAACATCTCATCTGGTAAAGTAATTACCGCATTTAAATTAATATCTTCTTCTAAAAATTTTCTTGAAATTATCTTCAAGCTCAAGGACTTTCTTAGGTACTACTAATACTCCCTACACCATTATCATTTAAATAATTAGATGCTTGCTCGATGAATAGTAAAGCATTTAAGCTATATCCTTCATACACTACAAAGTTTATAGTTTAGCTATTATCTTCATCAGCATAATAGCCAAAAAGGTACATCACTAATGATAACATCTTGTTTTTAATATTTAAAAGGCTTAAGTGCATCTTGATTAATGAGTTTCAACATTAGTTTCTAATAAATTGAAAAATATTTTGTTGTAATCTAGCATAGTTATTATCAACATCTACAGAAGTTAATTCGTAGTCACCTTTTGATAAGGCAGCTAAGTTAATTAGAAAGTTTCCACTTCCACTAGCAAAATCAGCTACAGAAATTTTTCTCATTACTGTATAAACACTCTAAAATATGAGATACATACATAGTTATAACTTCTGGTGTGATGTCATAACTTGGATTATTCAACTCTTTAAGAGCTTTTTAATAGTAAAAACTGATAAAGCTTTTTAATATCCTCTTTAGAGAAATTATCTACAATATCAAAATATTCTTCATCATTCTTTAAAGTTAAGTATTTCTACTAAAGAGTCAAAATATAACCCTTCACCTTTATTCTCTTCTACCTGTTTATCTATCTTAAAAATAATTTTTCTAGATCTGACATGGTTCCTCCTATATATTATTTTTTTAAACAAATCAAATAAATATCCTTGTTTTAACATTTTCTAAATTAAATATATTGTCTATATGTCCAAAAGCTTCAGATAAAGGGTGACGTGCTGTATGCCAGCCTTGTCCATCAGTTACCCATAGAAACTTACATCATCTTTTAGCTGTTTGAATCAATTTACTTAGTTCCGTAAATTCCCCAGAAAACGGATTTCAGTTTACTTCCACCTCCACCATAGTAGTTAGTTTCAATAAGCCATACTTTATTTTTTCTTTTGAAAAATACTGCAATATCGAAACGACGTTCCGATTTATCTACAGGTACTTCAATTTCCCCAAGAGCTTCTTATATAATTTGCTGTTGCTTGAGCCTTATAAACTAAATTTTTCGTTCAATACAAATTTTTCTACATTACGCTCTAATATATTCTCCATTGTCGTACCACTACGATTTTTCTCGCATTACTGTCTAAACCAGCTTCCACACCATAAACATAATCAACTAATGAACGATTCGCATCTTTCTGTAAAAATTCTAAAAAGACCTGCATCTTTCATGAAATCTACATACTTTTCCTAATTGACTACTATCAATATTTTTGAAATCTAGTTGGTGAAAATTCATAATATCATCTACGTCAAAAATAATATATCTAAAACTTTTTCTCTACTGGCTATTAAACTAGGAATAGCTTGCAAAAACTGTGGTTGCTTCTGAAATAACCCTAAAGCCTCATTATAAATATCTTCTTTTCCTATTAGATAATTTTAAAAGTGTGTAACTCTAATTCAAATACTTTTGTTTCTCTTCTTACTTTATCCCAATTCACATAATATTCTGAGTTCTATTAGTAACTGATAATGTAGAAAAGAAATAATCTAATTTGTATCTTCTACTTGGCCAGACAAATATTCGCTAAACTTCATCTATACATTCCTCCTCTACTGAGTAATCCCAAAGCACTTAATGAGTATGTAATTAAAATAATACCCACAACCTACGAAATAATATAATCTAATACATCCTTATATTTTTCGTTGTGAAAAACCATTCTCTCTAATAAATAATAATAGTTTAACTTCTTTTATTTAACGGAGAAAAATAGCTTTCTGTATTGTTTTTAATTTAAAATCACAAGTTTGTAATTTTCATCTACACTACCACTTCCACTTTGGGTTTTCTTCTCTATTATAAATACTGTATTTTTCTATCACAAAAATTGCATCATCTGGTGACAATTTACTAGATGTTATTTTTGTATAGTCGTAACCATCTATTTCGTCAAAATATCTATATAAACCTTCTTTTCTAAAAATTCTAGCTACTTCTTCTTGTTTATATAATACTATCCATCTTTGCAGTTTTTCTTCCGAACGCAACTTTCTCCCTATAATAACTTTTCCGTTCTTTCTAGAAGTATCAAAATCACAATTTTTCACTTCCAATTCTTCAATCTAGAAATCATTTCTTTTAAGTCTGTCTGCAATTCAAATTCCAAACCAGTCTTCGTATTTACTCCACCATCCGTCTTTAATCATTTTACTGCCTCCAATCTTCTTTTAGCAATATCTAGATATTCTTCTTTAAAAATCTATTCCTACAAATTTACGCTCTAATCTTTTAGCTACAACTCCTGTTGTCCACTTCCCTACAAAAAGGATCTAAAACATAATCTCCCTTTTCTGTACTTGCTAAAATAATTCTTTCAATAAATATTCTGGTTTTGGTGAGGATGTTTCCCTGCCCATTTTTCACTAATTTTTGTGAAAGGACCTGTCAGACATCTTTCATTTGCTTTCCATTATTGATTTCCTTCATCAAATCATAATTATAGTAATGTCTGGCATATTTATCAACTTTTCTCTTGCCCATAATATAGTCTCCGTAGAATGCGTAAAATATCTACATGATAAGTTTGGTGCTGGATTAGTTTTTGCCATGTTATATTATTTAATATTTTACTCCTTCTTGCTCTAGAAATAGCCACTGAGATAAATATTGTGTAACGTTCGAAATCCAAATTGTTTCCATTTGGTTTTAAAACTCTTTTAGCTTTTCTTATCCATTCTCGATTAAAGTTATGCTTTTCTTCAAAAAGATGATATTTATGCCCAATCACCTTTTATTAACAAAACTACTTTTTCCTCCAGAATTTGAAAAACCATCATTACTTAAAAATATGGTGGATCAGCAAAAATCATATCAATACTTTCACTTTTAATTTTTCGATAACCTCAAATGTATCCCCTAAAGCGAGGTGTACAGTTATCTTTTTATAATATATATCCATAATGCTTCCTCCCTTAATAATTTGTAATGATAACTTCTTTCCTCTCCCCTACTAGTTGATTTCGCTCCATTAGTTCTAGTTACATCTACATAATGTACATTAAACTCTCTATATAAATCTATTGTTAGTTCACTCGAAGAATTTGACACCATAACCTTTACACCTTTTCTGTTAATTTTCTAACTGTATCTCGTAAACGTGTTTGATCCTCATAAGAAAATCCTTCATGTGTATATGATGTAAATGAGCTAGTTTCATTTAAAGGAATATACGGTGGATCAAAATAAACAAAATCTCCCGATTTTTACTGTATCTAAACTATCTTTCAAAATCTCCACTCATAATTTTTAATTTCATTTGATTTAAATAATCACTGATACTATTAATTAATTCTTCATCTACAATCTTAGGATTAGAATAATTTCCATATGGGACATTAAATTGATTTTTGAATTAACCCTGTATAACCCATTAAAATTAACTCTTAACATATACATTATTCAGACTGCTCGCTCTATACCTGATAGATTACTAAAAACAATCTAATCTATCTAATCCTCTTATCTCTAAAGTAGTACTCTTTACTATTTTCTTTATGCTTCCTTAGAGACTCTATTAATTTATTAGGATTATTTTTATTTGAATATAACAATTAATTAACTCATTATTGAAATCATTAATAATCGCATTTTGGAGACTAATTCAAAAATAGAGCCCCCTCACAATAAGGTTCATAATAATTATTATAATCTACCGGTAATAACTCTTTTTAGTTTTAGGGAAAGTAACTTTCGTTTTCTCCTCCTGTCCATTTTGTAAATGGTTGTAATTTTTCTAGTTTATCATTCATAATTTAATTATATCACATCTTCCTATCTTATATAAATCAACAATTTTAAATTCTAATATTTTCTATTATAACCTAATATTACAAAAGAGGAAACATTTTTATAATTAAAACCTTCATAATTTTTATAAAGCTTCATCTCTAACAAAATTCTCGTGTGATTTTTACAATCTCTCACGGAATTTTACACCTGACTATTTTTCTCCATAAACCGAAAAATAAACGAAAAAGATTTACATAATTAAACACTTTTGCCTTTTAATTATATAAATCTTGATTTAATATTCTAGAAAGTAGCTAAAACGCCAAAACTTCTATTTAAACACTTTTATTTTAAATACTTTTATAAATCTTTTTGAACTTTATCACAGATATAACCGATATGTTCATAGAACTTATGCGCTTCTTCACGTTTCCAAGGCGAGAATTTAATCTAATAAAGCTAATATTATTATCTACGGCATAGTTTTTCTAACTCATTCATAAGTTTTCTACCTATTCCTCTACCTGAAAAATCAGGATTAACAGCGAGTCCTAAAATATTTAATCCTGAATCACTATAAAAACTCATACATTTGAGCATGAACAAATCCTATAATCTTCCTTGTGTTTTCATCTTCATAACCGATAATAATATGTTGTTTCTTGTCATTAGTTAGCTTCTCTATTTGTCTTTTTCACATTTTTCACATCTACATCATAATCTAATGCTGCTTTTACAAATTTCTGCTACTTCTTGTACATCTTTTATATTTATTTCTCTAAACATATACTCACCTTCTGGTTTTATCAAATATTATTTAATATTGCACTTAAATTCTATCTTTGCTTCACAGCTTCTATTAAAGCTTGTTTAACTCGAATCAATTCTCTAGTACGAAGAGTTCTCACGTAAGAATTAATTCATTATCTTTTTAATTCGTGTAATAATAGGTGTTCTACTTCTAAAAGTCGTCTTTCTAATTCTGTAGCACTTAGTCTTGGATGTTCTAATTTTACCACAACACTTTCTAAGTAACTTGCTGGATAGCTTCCTCCACCAACTTCTGCTCATCTTCAGCTATTGTAATTTTGAGTCTAAGTCACTAAGTCTTGTTTTTAGTACGTCTGCTTTTACCGAGATAAACGTTCTTTTCGATAATGAAATCAGGTGTAATGTGGAATGTGTTCTACTTCTTCTTTTCTCGTCTAGATATAGTTTTTAATGTAGCTTCTAATGCAGCTAAAAGTCATCTTATCTACACGTAACGTACGAGTAAGTTGGTTCTTTTCATTTTTCTATATATTCTTTTTTACCAACGATAATACCTGCTTGTGGTCCTCCCAGAGTTTATCCCACTGAAAGTTACTATATCAATACCACTATCAAGAACTTTCTTTTACAGTTGGTTCGTATGGTAATCCATATTTAGAAAAATCAACAACTGACCGCTTCCTAAGTCATTTATAGACACTAGTTCGTTCTCACGAGCAAGGTAAGATATCTCTTCATTAGATACTTCTTTAGTAAATCCTAAAATCTTATAGTTACTAGTATGAACTTTTAACAATGCTCCTGTATTGTCATTAATCGCATTCTCATAGTCTTTTAAATGTGTTTTATCTGTAGTACCTACTTCAATAGAGAGTACCACCACTTAGTTTTATAATTTTCAGGAATTCTGAATGCTCACCGATTTCTACTAGCTCTCCACGAGAAACTACTATTTCTTTATCTTTAACAAGTGTGTTTAACGTCAATAGCACTGCTGCAGCGTTGTTATTAACTACAAGTACGTCTTCTGCACCTGTTAATTTTGATAATATCAATAAAGGTGAACATAGCGACTTCCACGTTTTTATTATCAATATCAAACTCAAGATTAGAATAGTTAAATGCTACCTCTCAATATTTTCTTCTAATCTTCTGACTTAGTAAACTACGACCTAAGTTTGTGTGTAAAATTGTCCCAGTTGCATTTATAACTCGACGTAAAAGAATTTCTGTCTCTACTATTTGTGTAACTTTACCACAATTTTCTCTAAACTTGGAACTTCGAATAATTCTTCATTTAGTATTTCTTGTTTAATTCTATCAATATATTCTTTTTATCGCTGATTTCACCGCTCACTTCTGCATATTCATTTATTAGTACTTTTTACTTACATCTAATAATAAAATTTTATTTATTGCGAAATTTGTGATAATAATTGTTTTGACATAATAATTCTCCTAAATTTCTTTTGCTAATGTTTTTATAGCATTAATAGCATAATCTACTTCCTCTTCTGTATTCATACTAGAAAAAGAAAATCTTACTATACCCTATGTTCTTTTGTCCCTACTACCTCATGCATCAGAGGTGCACAGTGTGCTCCAGGTCTAACAGCAATATCATATTCTTCCAGCAAAGTACATCTGCTACATCTGAAGCTGAAATACCTTTTGAAGTTCAATGAAACTACTGCTGTACGTTCTTTGTAAAATCTCCATAAAAATTCTAAAACAATCTAAGTCTTTTAATTCGTTATAGAATTTGTTCACAAAGTTCATCTGTTTTTATAAAGATTTTCTATTCCCCTGTCTATTTATATATTTTATTCCCTCATGTAAACCTAAGATTCCTGCAGTGTTAAGCGTACCAGCTTCTAAGCGCAGTGGATATTCTCCCGGATGTTTCTCATCGAAAGTTCTAACTCCACTTCCACCGACTTTTAAATCTCTTAATTTCAGGTTTTTTAAGTCTTACATAGTCCTCCAATACCTTGTGGTCCGTACAAACTTTTTATGCCCCCGTAAAACATAATACATCTATTCCTAATTCATCTATATTAATAGGTACTACTCCTGCTGTTTGCGAAGCATCCACAACTGAAATAATATTATGTTTTTTACAGATATCAGCAACTTTTTCCAAGTCTACTATATTTCCTGTAACATTTGAACCATGAGTGATAGCAATCATTTTTGTATTAGGTTTGATGGCTTTTTTTCTAGTTCCTCATAGTCGATTAAACCTGTTTTTCCAGCTCTAACAATCGTATAATCACATCCTATTGTTTCATGAGCTAAATAAACTGGTCTTTAATACTGAATTATGTTCCATAGAAGTTGTAATTACGTGATCTTCTTTTTCTAATAATCCTAATATTGCTATATTTGGACTTTCTGTAGAATTACTCGTAAATACTACTCTATCTTCATCTTTCAAACCAAAGAATTTTGCAATATCATTTCTTGCTTCAAACACTTCACGAAAAGCGTTATTCGCTTCATAATAACTACCTCTTGATGCATTTGCATATTTCGCCGATGATAGTACTTCACAGACTTTGTCCGCCACTTCTTTAGGCTTTTTGTAGTGATGTTGCTCCATAGTCGAAATAATAACTCATCATCCTTACCTTATCTAAGTCAGTTTTGTACGATGACTTAGCTCCCTTCTTTATTTATCGCTAATACTCGATAATTTTTCACACGTCGAGTAATTCCTAGTTTATCGATATATTCCAAAATAGCCATAGAATATTTTCTACTAGAACCTGTCATATCTCTAAATTCAGCTAATCCCATTTGTTCATTTACTTTAAAATGATCTTCTACTTTTTGAATAGCTTCTTTTAATACATTAGCATGTAATACTAAATCAGCATCTAATCTAACTATTGTATTGTCGATTAGAGTTCTAATATCTCAACTTTCGGTTTTTCTCCGTTTTGTTAAATCTTTAATAGTCGGTGGTGTAAATCCTCCTTCTGAGTAAAGCCTTCTCTATTCTTTCTTTTCAGCTAATTGTTTCTTATCGTAATTAACTACGAAATCTTTTTCAGCTACTAAGTTACCTTCTAGTCGAATTTCGTTGTTTGCTATAAATGATCAAGTAGCTCTAATGTTTCTTTTGAGAAAGTTTAAACTTAGAAAGTACCTCAATTTTAGGAATACCAACTTTCAATTTAAATCTGTTATGATATTCTACTAATAATTTTTCAGTTTTTCTAATACTTCTTCATATTTTTTTCTTGTGAATATATCCTAACTTAGTCTCATAAACCGTAGTTGTTTCTATTAGTTGTGCTATTGATTCCACTATCTCTTCTTCTGAAGTTGTAAATCTTTACAATACTATCTTTAGAAACTAAATAGTTATTATGTGATAGTATATAGTTAGCTATTAAATCTGATGTATTCCCTTCAAGTTGCACTTTAAGTTTTTCAAGAATTTCTTCATTAAATCTACTATGTGGACTAGCATCAAGAATTACCCTCCACCTATTGTAATCATTGGTGAATAAGTACGAATGATGAATTTATCATAATTTTTAACCGCTATTTCATCTTCTAGTCTAAGTTGAGCAAAACTGCTCTCTCCTGCTTTTTAATAAGTCTGTTCCAAGTGGTACAACCCTTGCCATGACTTCTTCAGTACCCATATATACACGCACTCTATCCCTACAATTCAAGATTAGCTCTCTCATCATTAATTAACTTAATCTCACTATCTAGCATATAAGTCTTTTGTTAATAGAATTCTGCAGTTGCTAGCGATGTCTCCACGTTTTACATCTGTCAAACTTGATATTCGCTAAGTTTATCGCTGTTCTTTTGGCCTGCGTAGGCTTTTTCTACATCTTTTGCGTGAACTTGTATATTTCTTACTTTTTGTTTTATACCTTTTTGGATAAATAACAAGTTCATCACTCTACATTCTGCTACACCTTCCGTAAGCGTTCCTGTAACAACTGTTCCGAATCCTTTTACCTGGAATGAACGGTCGATATTAAGTCTGGCATTTTTCTCTATATTTTTCGCTTCGATATCTTCTGTTTTCTTATCAATTGTTTCTAACAGATTGTCTAAACCTTTTTACTAATTGAGTCTACTTCTATAATTGGAGAATTCTCCAGAACTGTTCCAGCGATGAATCTCGAATATCTTCTTTAACAAGTTCTCGATATTCTTCTTCAACTAAATCTATTTTTGTCATTACAATAATGTAGTTTTCAATTCCTAGTAAAGTTAAGATATCAATATGCTCTTTCGTCTGGGCATTATACCTTCTCTTGAGTCAACTAGTAATAATACTAAGTTTATTCCACTAACTCCAGCTAGCATATTTTTTATAAATTTTTCATGTCCCGGAACATCAACTACACCACATCTTTTTCCACTTGGTAGATCAAAATAAGCAAATCCAAGATTTATCGACATTCCTCTGTCTTTTTCTTCTTGAGTAGTATCTGTTTCAATACCACTTAGAGCTTTTATCAGGGTCGTCTTCCCGTGATCTATATGCCCTGCAGTACCAATAATTACATTGTTATTCATACAATTCACCTTTACACTTTATATTAAGAATAGAGATTATGAGAGAACTTTACAAAATAGATTTTAAACTTTCTCTATAATAACCTCTATCCAAAATTTTATTTAATTTATAATCTTTTAATTCTGTTATTATCCTTTTGATTCCAGCTTTTCTAGAATAATACAAACCACGATATTCGATTTTTTCATCCTCTAACATTCTTACAACATTATCGAAATTATCCCAAGCTGTTTTTAGCATAAATCCACAACCTACACCTATAGATGGATGTGTAGAATAAGTGATGCTCCCAATTCTCTTTCTAGACAAAATGTTATCCGCCTTTATTGAATCGTGTGTACTATTAAAAACTACTAACTCCTTCTTCTACCATGCTTCCTCCTACGGTTGAATTACTTTGTTAGCTTTTCTCATGTCTTCTACGATGAAGTACATGTTTGTTGGATTTCCAACCGCTAAATCAATATTGTGGTAGTCAATACATGCACCACAGCAAACTATCTCTACTCCACCTTCTTCTAGTGTTTTTAGCTCTTCTAGTACGTGGCTTCGAGTTTTATCTACTAAAATTCCACCATTATTGTAGAAAATAATTTTTAGGAAGAACTTCTGTTCACCCTAAGGCATAAAGATATGCTTTAATTAATCTTTTACCTAGTTCTTCACTACTGTGTCCCATTTGATCTTTGTTAATCACAACGATATAGCTGTCATCTTTAACAACTGGTAAAAGCTTCTAATTGCGGAGTTTCTTCTCTTGTAATTTCAACTTTAGCCACCTTCAATATCAGAAACTTTAAACTCATAACTATTTTTATCAGCAAATTTTCTAAGACTTTCTACACTATCTTCTAGTTTTTACTAATAAAAGTTACTTTCGTATCTTCTTCTAGTGCACGTGTAGCTTGAGTTACAGGAACAACGCACGATCATCACAATGTATCCACAACTACACTCTTTCGCTCGCTTCTCCCTTAGAAATAGTAACAATATATTTATCTTTTTGCTTCTTCTTTCACTGAGAAATTGAATCCTAATTGTTTAGCCATTTTTCTAAGTTTGAGTAGCTATAACATTGTCTACGATTGTTTCTACCACATCATTTTCTAGTAATAATTTTTGTTTGAATAACTGGCATTGGGCAAGCTAAAGCCTTGTGCATCTAAAATTTCTTTTTCATACTTATATCTCTATTGTCTTCTTAGTTATTTAATAATAACTGCTTTTTCTTGTTTTTCTATAACTTTTTACCTACTATAGCACTCTTAATTTCAAGAGTGTTTAGTTTTTCATAATTCGTACGCTTCCACTTTCTCTGGTAAACTTATTAAAAGCCCTCCAGATGTTTGTGATCATACATTATTTCTTCTAATGCAAAGTCTTTTAATTTGATATTCTACCTTTTTGGTTCAACGAATGTTCTGTTGTTGACCACCTGCAGTAATAACAAATTCATTTGCACATTTATACGCTTCTTTAAATATATGGAATATCTTTCGAATATACTTCCTGCTGAGTGTTGCACATCCAACATTTCTACAAGATGTCCTAAAAACCGAATCCTGTAATATCTGTACAACTATTAACATTAAAAATCTTTCATCATTTTGAGCAGAATATTTATTATAGTGTTGTCATTTGTTTAACGCTTTGAGCAAATGCTTCTTCTGAACATTCTTTTACCATGTGAGCTGTATTAATACTACTCACTCCTAATGGTTTTGTTACGATTAATAAATCTCCTACTTTACAATTGTTATTTTGTAATATTTTATCAGGATGAACTATTCCTGTTACTGATAATCCGTATTTTTGGTGTAGCATCGTGAATAGAGTGTCCTCCTGCAAGAACCCCCTCCTGCTTCATGAACCTTTTTCCGCTCCACCTTTAATATTTGATGTAAAATTTCTAAGTCCATATTCTCTGGGAAAGCTACTATATTTAATGCTGAAATAACCTCTCCACCCATTGCATAAACGTCACTAGCGCATTAGTCGCCGCAAATTTGCCCAGTATAGATACGGATCATTTATCATTGTTGTAAAGAAATCTAATGTTTGAATAATCGCCTTATCTTCGAAAATTTTTATAAACGGCTGCATCATCCGAAGATTCATAGCCAACTATTAAATTTTTATCTTCTGGAAGGTCTTTTTAGTATATCTGATAAGGCTCCCGGCCCTATTTTCGAGTTTCAACCTCCACACACAATCATGTTCATTTTTCTTCTCTGACATATTTACCTCCATATACTATTACTTATCTATAATTATACTACTTAACACCTTTAATTTAAAAAGTATTATTTAGTTTTTAATCGTAAAAATAGACAACCAACAGATAGTGATTTTCATCTGTTAATTGTCTATAATTTTATTTATTATTTTTGAAACTCACGTGAACGTGGCCGTAATGGTTAGCAGTTATTCCACCACGGTTAGGCATCAAGTTCCATGTAGTTGCTGGTCCATAAAATGTTTTGTTGTGGCATATGAATCTTTTGTTTCCAGATAATGTAATAAACTCCAAAGTTCATCCATATGCTTAGTTAAATACTCTGCGTTGATCCCTTGTGCTGAGTTTACAGGCACCATGAAATCTACAGCCATACCTGAGTTATGTCCGTGACTGTGTACCATCATCGTCACCCGCTCTAAATAGTGAGAAGCTTGTTATTCCGAATTTCTTCGCTAAAGCTACTTTCATAGTAGTGGTGTTAATCCATTCATGCGGGATCTCTGCTAATTTGTAGCAGTTACTTCTGGTAATCCACCAGCTACTGTAGTTACTTGTTTCTCGGCTTTTACTTTTCGCTGCTTTTGCTTTCGCATCTGCTTCTTGTTTCGCTTTTAGTCTCGGCAGCTTTCTTAGCTTCGGCTTCTTCTTTAGCTTTTTGCTCAGCAGTTACTCTCTCTCTTCTCAGCAAGTTGATCTCAGAGTAGTTTTCTTTTTCAGTATTTTATCTACTGGCTTTAACTGCTTGTTCTTGAGAATCAGCAACTTCTACGATCATAACTCACTACAGCATTGAAAGTGTGATCTCCCAACTTACAACAGATTTAATAGTTTTCTCTTTTAACCGCAGTGTGTGGTAATTTTCTAGTAGGTACATTTGCATTTAAAGTCAATTTCATACTCTACTACTTCTTCCACTTTGATAGCTTCTTTTTAAACTCATATTCTTTTTCTATCTTCTGTAGTTACTCGTGCAACTCACATTAGTAACATTTTTAGCTGTTTGTAAGTTTTACGTAGTAGTGTCCATTTTTCATAAACACTAGCTTTTTACATCTTTTTATTAACATTAACTGCCACATTATTAACTTCATTAGCAACTGTAACTGTTTCCAGATGCTCCAACTAATAATACTAACCCTGTTAATATTCTTCTAGTCAATTTCTGTTTTTACCTCATTAAATTTCTCCTAAAAATTTATTGTTAGTGTTAATTATATTTGATTTACATATTTTAATCAATAGAATTTCCTAATTTGTAATATACCCCAACTTTCATTACAATTTCGCTACAACTTTTTATTTAATTACATTAGCATTAGAATAAGTTTTCATAGAGTATAATTAGTTACAATTGTAGATATTTATGCTAACAACGTCTTTAAATTGTAATATAGCTAACTAACATCTAGATTTAAAAATCTAATTAGATTTTCTATAATTTTGATGTTAATTAGCTTAATATTCTTAATTTATTATCTTATACTGGTCTGACCATTTCTATAAATAGTATTTGGACCCATCTAAATATTTACCTGCTTTTGGAGTACTTCCATTGAATGCTGCATTAGAGCTTTGGTGCTGTACAAGATATACTTGACCATTTTTTATTGTTACTCCTGCACCTACATCTTTAGCAGTTGCATCTAATAAGGTATTTCTGTGCCCGTGTGGATATCTAGCTACTACATTTCCAACCTCTTTCAAATAAGATATCAAAATAATTGTTGTGCAACTTGTTCTGGTGTTCCAGAATCACCTGTTATTGCAACATTTGCTAAAATAGAATTAAAGTATCCTGCTGCTTTTGCTGCATCTGTTTCATATTTAATAGTTCCATTTGGTCCATGAAGATTTCCATCTATTTCACGAGTTGGCACATCATTACTTCTATTTTTAGAAGAAGTATTTAATGCTGTATTTTCAGATAATGCTGGTAATCCATTAATACTTCTTAATTTTGCAACTTTATCTAAGAATGCTTTTCTTATTTGCTCTTCTCTACTTCCTGCTGCTTGAAGTTTGTTGATTCGGTTTTTCAGCTTCTGTTTTTGTAGCTGTAGCTGCTTTTTCTTCTTTAGCTACTTGTGCTTTTAGTTTCATGTAGCCTAGTCTCTTCTTTTTGTTGAAGTTGTTACTGCACTTCTATCTGTTCCAGCTACTGGTGTTGTTGGTTGTTTAGCTAAATCAGCTTGTTTTTCGTTATCTGAGAGTATTTGGCCCAGCAACTAGTTGTCTCTAGCTGCCTTTGATGCTTCAACTGATTTTTCATTTTCTGCAGGTTTTGTTGTATTTTCTGCAGAATCTGTTGCTGCTCAGTTGTTCTGTTTTTAGCTTTCAGTTCCTTTTGTTTGATCACTAGTTGCTCAGTTACTGGCGTATCTTCTTTTTAGATTCGTTCACTGGTTTAGGAATCTCTTTTTGTTTTGCTTTTACTTCATCAGTCGCAATTTCATAACGAACATCAACTTTGAATGTGTGCCCACCTACTTTATTCTCTACAGTAAAGCCTTCTTTTACAGTTGCTGTATGGAGTAATTTTCTTGTTGGAGCTTTTGCTGTCATATCTAATTCTACAACTTCTTTCCAGCTTTAATAAGTTCTTTTTCAATACAAACTCTGCTTTAGTTTCAGTTGTAATACGAGCAACTACATTTGCTACTTCTTTATCTGCTACTAGTTTTTGCATAATAATGACCATTTAATTCATATACTTTTTGCTTTTACGCTAGCTTTATTTACATCGACTTCTGCAGTTTTAACTTCACTGCATTTTGTTGGAAGTGATGTTATTCCTATTAATAATACCAAACCTGCTAAAACTTTACTCGTTATCTTTATCCCTTGTTTTTCATTGTATATTATCCTCATTTCATCGAAATCGTTTTTAATTCTTAATTTAATAATTATTTCTCCTTAATTATAATCATTCTAAATTTTATTATCAATAGATTTTCTATTTTGTAATACAAAATACATTTTGTAACAATTTAGAAATATTTAAAAATGAAGAGAATAATTCAAGCTGCACAAACAATTTAATTACTTTTATTTTTATTAGTTACTTTTTAATTCCATTTCTTTTAAAAATAAGAGATATTGTTCATAAATACTTTTAAAAATAGAGCTTTTTATGTATTTTTAACCTTTTTACTTAAAACTAAATTTAAAGTATATTTAAAGTTCAAAGCTTATAATGTATTCATAACTAGTAAATAGTTATAAACTTCATAAACTTTCCTTTTTCTATAAGAGACCGAGACAAATGTGCTCGGTTTTTGTTTAAAAGAAGGATAGGCGCTGATTTTCATCAACCACTATCCTTCTTTTTATCGTACAAATCCTCTTCTAATATTATACTTTGTCTTATCTCTATTTCAGAATTCTCTATTACTATTATATTTAACTTACACTCCATAAACACAACCACCATCAATATTTATTCGATTATCTTTTATTTCATAATATGGATCTTCTTTAACAGGGCTGTGTCCATGGAATACTTTTTATTATATTTCATCTCACTTGTTAAAAACGGTTCTCTCTTATCCAAACCATATCACGATGTATTTGATCCCAAAAGTTTTTTTATTAAAATCTACACCAGCATGTACATAATAATAATTTTTCACTTTCATATCTTGTAGGGAGGTTCTTTAGCCATACTCTTAAATATTTTTGTTCTTTAGCAAATTTTTGGAAGTATTCTCTTCATGATTCCGTTGTTGCTTCTGGATAAAAAACGACTGTAATGTTGTTAATCCATTATTTCTAAAAATAGTGATTTTTGTCTTTTTGAAGATGTATTGTCATACATTGCTTCTTTTTATTGCTAAATTAAACATGTCTTCATGATTTCCCAATAAAACTACGTGTTGTTTGTGAACTTTTTGTAAATTATAAAAATATTCCCAAACTAACTTGGTATTTTCCCCTCTATCACACATATCACCTAAACAAATCAGTTTATCTTCATTACAATCAAATTTTTACTTCATCCAGTAATTTCTTCATCGTATAAAAACATCCATGTATATCTGAAATTACTATTGTTCTCATAAAAACACCTACTCTTTATTAATCCTTATTTTCTATAATAATAGAAAACAGCGGCAATGTAAATAGTGTTATTTTATTAATACTATTAAATTATACCGCTTTTCAATTTAATATCAATCTTTAGGTTATCATTTTTATTTAAACTTTTTTGCATGATATAATATTAGTAGAAAATTACTATGAAAGGCGCAACTTATGGAGAATAATTTACTTTGTTTTTAAACGCACTTCAAACATTACTGCTCTATCACTCCCAAAAAAACTATAGAGAAGGATTTTATACTAAACAAGGCGTTTTGGACAAAACTGATAATAGTTAAAGGGAAAATGAAATTAAGTTTTTCTAGATTTAGAGAACAGCGTAATTAAACAATGTTCTTTAAATAAAAAGAGTGAAATTAACCTTATAGAACCAGAAAGTATATTTAGAATCCATCCTAATTCAACTGATTTACAGTTTCATTTAGAATTTTACTGTACCGCAGAGGACTACTTCTTTAACAAATACGATTTAAGTCCAGCTCATCCAGAAGTTGTTGCTGCAATGAAGTATATAAAGCCCTGTAAAGCATTAGACTTAGGAGCAGGTCAAGGAAAAATTCTTTATATCTTTCTTCATTAGATTTTTAAAATTACCGCAGTTGATATTGATGCAAAATTTTTACAAGACCTTTGCTGACATATCAATTAAAGAAAAAGCTAAATATAAATGTTTTTAAACATGATATTGTCGAGGCTAATATAAAAGATACATATAATTTTATCTTTGCTACTGATGTATTCATGTATCTAAACCCAACAAGGATACATAGTATTATCGCTAATATCAAAAACAAACTAATGATGGTGGATATAATCTAATCGTGAGCGCATTAAACAAAAGCAGGTCATAGATGCCCTCCATTCCCATTTACTTTTATTGAAGGTGAGTTAAAAAACTATTATAATGATTGGAAGATAATTAAGTATAATGAGAATCTTTCTGCTTCCCCTTATCCATACGCTGTAATTCTTGCTCAAAAAATATCAAAATAAAAACTATCCCCACAAGATTATTCAAATTTTCTTGTGGGAATCTCTTTTTATTCAATATTTTTCTCTAATATCTTTTTGATACCATACGACATCATACCAACGATTAAATTTATAACCTACTTTTTCGAAATGAGCTACCTTTCTAAACCCTCTCTTCTCATGAAACGATACACTACCTTCATCCGGATATGCTATACATGAAGTTAATCTGCATATTCCTCTATCATAAAGTTGTTTTTCAAGTTCATTATATAACTTCTCTCCAACACCTTTTCCACGAGCCTTTTCATCTAAATAAATCGTAATTTCAGCAGTCCATTTATATGCATCTTTCGGATAAAACTCACTAGCATATGCGTATCCTAATAAATCATCTCCTTCTTCCGCTACTAAAAATGGATAACTTTGAATTGATTTTGAAATTTTCTCCTCGAATTCGTGTACACTTGGTACAGTATAATCAAAAGTGATAGCCGTATGTTCAACATATGGTCTATAAATATTTACTAAATTTTCGGCATCTTGTAATTCAACCGTTCTAACGTTTACCATCATCTATCTCCTTAAATACTTCCCTTTACAAAATTAATAATCACTTTAGCAGCATCTTCTTGTTAAGTTCCTCTAAATCCATGACTTGCTCCTGGGATTTCTTTTACCTTGGCATCTTTAAAAGTCTCTATAGCATGTCTCGAATAACTTATCAGCACTACATTCTCTTTTATTTATAACCATCTAAAATCACTACTAATTCGTGTCTAAAAGATCGTCTTTTCTTATATTTATCATCAAGATAATCTACCAAAAGCAATGCCATCTTCTAAGCCAAAAAGATTTTTATATTTAACTATATATTTACAAATATTCCTATAGTGATTCCTGTCTGCTACCGATTCTGACATCTCAAATATATAATTCATATACATATTTTTTTGGCTTCTTCTAAATACACATCTTTAATAAGACTAGCATATTTCGAAATTTCACTAGGATATTCTCGCAGATAGCTTAGCATCTCATTTGTATCACGCTCTCTAACAATTATCCCACACCATATTTCTTTTTCTTTTTTTAGATTTTTAGTAATTTTTGATAATATTTATCAAGCCATCTTTTTGAATGTTCTTTAATTCATCATAATAAGAAAAATTCGCCCTGATAATACTAATCTTTCTAATATTTTCATTTGTTCTGCATTATTATCTAATTTTTTTGAAAATTTGAAGCCTGTATTCCACCATTTTTCTACGCTTCCCATTTTCTGACCATGATTTTTGTTGCATCTAAAAATATTTTTGGTATTATTATTTTTTTCTAGTTTACTAATATAAATATCTCTAATGCTCTCATACCTCAAAAAGCATCTTTAAAGATTGTGCCAATCCTTTTTCATCATTAGTTTTTTTATAAATTTTATATATTAGCTCTGCTGTTCTATTATTTATACTCTCATCATAATATACTCCGCTTATAAAATTTAATTTTGACAAAAAGTACTTGCTTAGCTCCAGGCAAATCACAAAAACTGAACCAACATTTCTATATCTACCGCTATTTCATATCTATCACTAACTTTTACATTTAATTTATTAATTCTATTAAATATCTCCTGTCTAGAGGTAATAGGTAAATTCTCTGCACCCGCTAACTTTTTCTCTAAAAATAATCTATAACTATTTCCCAAACCTCACGATAAGAAGTAGTTTCAGTCATTTTATTTAATTTATCTATTCCTTCTAAAATCTTCATTGACAATTTTTAGACATTCAAAATTATTTAATAATCCATCTACATCACTTAAAATTTCTGAAATTTTTATTTTCTAATTCTTCTGTGTCTACATAGTCATCATCATATTCTTCCCAATGATAGCGACCGTAACTATATCCATTTTCATAGTCTTCTAGTGCTTGTTCCTCTAGTTCTTCATATTCTAAAAATAACTCATCTATTTTTCGTTATATTTTTATTAAGATTTCTCTTTCATCTAATTGTAACGCCTCTTTTACGCTCAATTTCTTTTTAAAAAATCTATCCCTAACTATTCCGTTGTTACCAACAATTTCTAACAAAATATCCAACAACTTCTCTTTAGAATAAGTTTCTAACAGCTCACTTATCTTTTTGGACATGTTCCTCTTTTGTTTTTCTCAATATTTTCTAAATTTTCTTTGTAATTTTCTACCAAACTCTTAGTCTCTTGTTCAAAAACTACATCACGATAAATTTTTCGGCTAAGCACTCTACTGTCTCCCTTTATCTTATAATATGCTGCAACTTCATGCTTACAGGTAAAAGGTAAAAATCATACGGACAATTACAACGAGAATTTTTTTATATTATTATCCTCATCTATCTGCACGATTACTTGATAATTTTTCTGTCCCACTCACGTCAAAAATAAATTCATCAACATTCCGGCTACAACACTTAATCTTATCATCTCTATAATACAGATATCCTCTATCTAGTATTACTGGTGATACAGTTTTTCAAAAATCGCCTATATTCATCCTCTTTTTACTCCTTTCTATTAAAAATTTTCAAATTACATTTTACTCCTAAAAAAACTATAAGTATCCTTTTGTAATAACTTTATAATTACACTAGATCTTCTTTCTTGATTTTATCTAATAAAGCCGTACATCCTTTAGTTACATCACTAAATGTTGTTTTAAAATCTCCTGTATACCATGGATCATCAATAATTCTATCTTCTCCTGCGTATTCTAATAATTTTTTAACCTCACCAGTTTTTCTTCCTGCGATAAATTTCTTAATGTTTTCTATATTACTATCATCCATTCCTATGATATAGTCTGCTTGTAAGTCACTATCATTAAGGATACGAGAATACATTCCCTCTACTCCAATTCCAACTTTAGCAAGTTCTTTTCTAGTTCCACTGTGAACAGGATTACCATGTTCCCAACTACTAGTTGCTGCTGAATCAATTTGAATTTTTTCGCTTAACCCTTCTTTTTCTACCATATCTCTAAATATTGCTTCTGCCATAGGTGAACGACAAATATTTCCTAAACAAACAAATAATACTTTTACCATTTTTTCATTACCTCATTAATATTTATTTTTCTATCTTATTATAACATAAAGAGTTAAAATCAACATAATAAAGACACAAGTGCTAAACTCCACTATTGTTTTATTTTTTTATATTTTACATGGTATAATTAACTTAAAATTATCCATTAGTAAGGAGATTAAAATGACAGAAAACTTAGTATGTTACAAAAGATTACCAAATTGGACTGCTCAGACTCTACCTGAATCATTTAGACATAAACACAATACTAGAAAAGATGTTTGGGCAAAATTAACTATTCTTAAAGGAAAGCTACAGTTTACAGAATTAACTAAAGATAATGAGATTGTGAAGGAGCATATATTTACACCTGAGAGTAGTATTCCATTCGTGGAACCACAAGCATGGCACCGTGTTGCACCTTTATCTGATGATTTAGAATGTTTCTTAGAGTTTTATTGTGAGCCTAAAAATTATTTCGCTAACAAATACAATATTAATCCTGCTCATTCTGAAGTGGTAGAAGCCATAAAAACGATTAAGCCTTGTAAAACTTTAGACCTTGGATCTGGTCAGGGACGTAACTCTCTATTCCTTTCTAAACTTGGTTTCGAAGTTACTGCGGTAGATAATAATATTCCTGCTTTAGAATTTTTAATGGAGACTTCTAGAATTGAAAACCTAAATATTAAAATCGGTAGTTACGATATAAATACAGCAACTCTTAGAAATACTTATGATTTTCATACTATCAACTGTTGTTTTAATGTTTATCGAAGAACAATCTATTCCTAGTGTAATAAAAAAATATGCAAGAACAAACTAACATCGGTGGCTATAATTTAATTGTTGCTGCTATGTCTACAGAAGATGCTCCTTGTCCTCTTCCTTTCCCATTTACTTTTAAAGAAAATGAGCTTAAAGAATATTACAAAGACTGGGAATTTATAAAAATATAATGAAGATTTTTGGTCAACTTCACAAAAACAGATGCTAATGGAAATAGATTTAGATTGCGTTTTTGCTACTATGTTAGCCAAGAAAATAAAATAATCTACTTTTTGTAAGCTAGTTTTTGACACCGTTATCAACGGATGTTATAATTTTAGTTAATCATTAAAACATTTGGGGTGCATTTAAGCTGAGATTATACCCATGGAACCTGACGTTGTTAGTACAACCGTAGGAAAATGTTTATTTAACTACGTTTATTTTTAAGTATATAAAATTTAAAAAGTACCTCTTGTTGTTTTAATGAATAAAATAACAGGAGGTTTTTCTTATGAAAAAATGGTCTACAAAGGACATTATTATTTTAGCCTTAATAGGTTTCTTATTTGGGGGGATATTCCTTGCCGCCGGTTGGATTTATGCTGCATTAGAAGCGGCACTTACTCCATTAGGATATGAACCTTTCGCAAATTCTATTCTATTCGGTTTATGGGTTATGGCTGCACCAGTTGCTGCAGTTCTTGTTAAAAAACCTGGTAGTGCTACACTTGGAGAAGTTCTAGGAGCTTTAGCTGAAATGCTATATGGTTCATTCTTTGGAGCTGCTGTTCTAGTTTCAGGTCTTGTACAAGGATTAGGATCTGAAGTTGGATTTTTAGTTACTAAATACAAACGATACGATTCAACATCCCTATTTCTATCTGCAATAGGTATTACTGTTTTCAGCTTTGTGTATGAATATTTCAAATTAGGTTACGAAGCTTATTCTATCGGATTAATTTCTAGCATTATTAGTCGTTCGTTTTATCTCAGTAATAATTTTTGGCGTTATCTGCGTAAAACTTATTTCTAAATATCGTTAATAAAGTTCAAAAAAAGCGGTAATGAGTAATGAACATTATAGAAATCGTTGATTTTTCTCTAAAAAAATTAAAGATAAGGTCTTTATTTGATAATGTTAATCTAAATATAAAAGAGCACAGTTGGCTAGTTTTAACAGGAAATATTGGTAGTGGCAAGTCTACCCTACTCCGAACAATTTGTAAATTAAATAAGGAAATATACGACGGACTCATAACTTACAAAGAAAAAAATATAGTTGATATACCTATGCAAGAACATGTTAGAAAACATAGGGTATGTGATGCAACATGCAATTAATCAGTTTGTTATGCCTACTTTAGAAGAAGAGATAATCTTTGCTTTAGAAAATCTCTGTCTAGACGCACAAGTTATTAATGACAAACTAGCGCACGCTTTATCAATCACTAAGACAAAAGAACTCGCAAATAAACATATCCATACATTATCTGGAGGAGAACGTCAACGTGCTGCATTTGCTGTAGCTTTAGCGATGGGGAGTGAAATATTAATATTAGATGAACCTTTTGCAAATGTTGATAAGAAAACGCGTAGCTCTCTATTAACCTTACTTAAAGATTTAAACAATCAAGGTGTGACAATAATAGTTTGCGATCACGAATATCAACTGTATTTGAACTATGCAGATACTTTCTATTATCTTTCTAATGGGAGTTTGGAATTAATAGAAAACCCAAGCATAAAAATACAACTATAAATCTAGCTAAAACATACAAACAGAAGAATTGTTAAAACTTGAAAGAAGTCATTATTATTTCAAGGCAACAAAGAATTATTAAACACAACAGATTTTACAATTCACAAGGAATTACCACACTAACAGGAGATAACGGAACAGGAAAAAAACAACACTACTACATGCTATCTCCCAATTAAAAAAATATAAGGGAAATATTTATTTCAAAGATTCTAAAGTAAAAAAATCAAGAAAGCTATATAAAAAAATAAGCACTTGCTTACAAGACGCCTTTCAGCAATTTATTAGTTTAATGCCACGAGAAGAAATATCTATGCAAAAAGACATTTGGAACCATGCTCACGTGTGGCAAGAAAGACTTTTAAAAGAATTTGATTTAGAAAAAGAACTCGATAAAAGTTTATATTATTATAGCGGTGGCCAAAGAAAAACTTATTCAACTTATGTGTTTATTAAGTCAAAAAAACTGAGCTGTTACTGTTAGATGAACCTTTTACTCATCTAGATGAAAGGGCCTGTTCATTCATCATGGATTGGATAGAAGAGAATAAGAGACTTGTGGGACAGTCATTTGTTATTGTTAGCCACAGATTAGAACCACTTAACAATAGAAGTGATTACCATATTGAAATCTCAAATAATACTTTACATTGTATAACGGAGGATAATTATGGAAAAGAAAAATAATTAGTCCTACTCTTACTCTTATATATAATGTTATTAACTATCTGGATTTCGTTTAGTAAATTACTAGCTCTAAATATTACTATAATATGTACAACAATAGTTTTATTAGTTTCGTCAAAATATTGGAATAAATTACTAATTTTTCATATCCCTACCTCTTCTACCTGCAATAGGTTCTGCCTGGGCTATTATTGTTCAAACTTCTAATTATAAATACGCTCTTTTAATTTTTACTAGAACATATAGTTTTGCAGGATTAGGTTTAATTTTAGCAACATACATCTCTCTAGTGGAACTATTAAAATATCTTGAACAACATGGACTTTCATCTAATATAGTCTATGGTCTTCTAGTAGTTATTCAAGCATTGCCAAGAATACAATACGAAACCCAAATGATTACAAAATCAAGTCGACTTAGGGGTATCTTCTTACCTTTTTGGTCACCTTACTACTATGCAAAAGCTATATTTATAGCTTTAACTTGGCAACCTCAAATATCTGAAGCGATGACAGTACATGCCTATGAAGACTTTAAAAAACGAACTCACTATAATAAATATATAATCGATAAAAACAAAAGTATATTTATTATATTACTTTTCTCTCATACTTTTATCTCTATTATTAATACTAAATAAATAGAAAGAAGCCATCATGAAAATCACTCCATGATGGCTTTTATATGTCTAAAAAATAAAAAAACTGGCGGGAATGTGTGGGAATCGAACCCACCCAAGAGGCTCTTAACCCCTCATACTAGTTTTGAAGACTAGAGAGCACACCAGAACTCATCCACTCCCAAGTATGTTTATATTATACAATAAATATTGCAAAAATGCAAGATGATATGTTAACGTATACAGAACAGTATTCTATTTATGAAATCACAAGTGTTCTCATATGCCATAGTTATACCACTTACAACTGGTTTTTACCACTTACCTAAAAGCTATTAATTTCTAAACTGAAATAATATATAATATAACTATAAACATTTTAGAAAGGAGACAATATGAAAAATTAACATAGAATTAGATTCAACGCTCAAAGACATCGAACTTGTTATTAAGACACCTGACTTAAATAATGATGTAATATTAATTAAAGAACTAGTTGAAAAAGCTTTTATTAAATTCTCAAAAAAATAATTTTCTATAAAGGTGACTCGGAATATTTCATCCCACTTGAATCAATATTATTTTTTTGAAACTTCTGATAATAAGGTATATGCTCATACTACAGATGAATTCTTCGAAGTGAAGTTTAAATTGTATGAATTAGAAAAGATAATTCCATTTTTATTATTGTCGAATTTCTAAGAGCTCTATAATAAATACAAAAGTAATTTATTCTCTAGAAAAATCTTTTTCTGGTTCTAGTATCGCTTCTTTTTATGATTCTAAGAAGCAAGTCCACATATCAAGACATTACTATAAAATATTAAAAAGACAAATTAAAAGAAATGAGGTAAAGAAAATGAGAAGAAGTTTTTATTGGATTATTTTTTTATATTACTCGCTATAACTACTCTACTTGATGGATTCAGTATTTTTCCAAACGGATCAATTTTTCTTAGCTATATGTACTGTAGTTCTTGGATTTTTTTGCAATTCGAGGTTTAATGGATTTTTGACTCTTTTGGAACAATATTCTCACTAGCATTATTATTTTATGTTTATAACAAAAATTATCACTTTGCAAACATATCAGGATGGAAAAATATTCTTAGTTGCTATTTTTTTCTTAGCACAGGTATTTCTATGATTTTTACCTAGAAGATATAAATATAAAGAATTCAGAAAGATTTACAGAAAAAGCTATCAAAAAAATACATAATGGACACGATTATTCTGATGTAACATTTGGTGAAAAATACACAGTATATAGATATAACTAAATCTGATTCTTTTCACTACTTCTACTAAATTCGAAGTACGAGTATCTATTTTTGAAAAACTAGATACCTATCCGATAAAAAAACTTTGAACTAAATGTCTCTGTTTCTTTTGGAGATTTAAAAATATATATCCCAAAAAGAATGGGCTATTGAAAAATAATACAAATAGTTTCTTAGCTAAAGTTCCAACAGATTCTAACAGTGTTGCAAATGATGTTAAAATTATACTAAACGGTTCTGTTAATTTTGGAGAAGTTCATATTATTCAAATATAAAAAATAAACTCTCAAGATTGAAAACATCCTGAGAGTTTATTTTTTTATTCATTTGAAGATTTCTTTTGTTGTTCTCTTTTTCTACTAATTTAGATAAGTAGATAGAACCAACCGTTAATAAAATTACTAATAATGATGCTATTAAAAACTCTTTACTAAAGACATTTGTACTAGTAGCTCCGAAGTTTAAAAAAACACTACTGTTCCTGGAATTATTCCAAGTACACTCGCTATCATATATTTTTGTTAAACTTATATTAGTTAAACCATATCCATAATTTATCATATTATATGGCACTAAAGGAATAAGTCTCAAAATTACTAGACTCATCATCAACTTCTCATCACTAACATTAAAGATTCTATCATGTTGCTTCGGCGTCATTTTTTTCTTAAGGTAGTTTTTCACCCATTCACGTCCAAAACGACGAGAAATTACAAACATGATATAGCAATTTAATGAAGCTCCAACGAAAGTTAGTAAACTTCCTTCAACAAAACCAAACGCTACTCCTCCAGCAACAGCAAGAATCGGTACCGGAAAGAAAAATACCGGTAAGAACATAAACATTAACACATAAATTATTGGTGCTAAAACACCAAAACTTTGAATAAACTCAGTCATTACTCTCCTCCTATTTAAAGTATGCTGATACTTTTTCTAAAAATTCTAATTCAATATATGAAGCTATTTTTTTAAATGTAGTCTCATCCATCAGCATCTTATCATTTTCACTATACTGTCTAAATGCCATACTACACCATGTCACACCTCTTAGACAATTAAATATTAAATATCTTTCAAATCTCTCTCGATCAAAAGTGCGATATTTATTATACTCTTCTAGGAATTCATCAATTTCTTCTTTCGTTAAAATAATATCAGTCTTCCAAAATGTTGTCGTCGGCGCTAGGAAGTGAGCTAAATCTTGCTCACACTCTCCTATTAATACCTTCTCCCAATCAATAACATAACTATCTTCTTTTCCTTCTCCAATTAAGAAATTCCCTGAATTTAGTTCTGTATTTATAATACATGGATTGGCTATATTATACTTTTTCAGGTATAAGTGTCAGGCACTTTTCTAAGAATCTATTAATATAAGAACTAACTTTCTCATCAGCTTTATCCCAAGCTAAATATTCACCTGCCATTTGTTTACATTCATCAAACATCAGTTGGAATGGATTCGCTGCATTGATTAAATTGTTGTCACCATATGGTGTATTGTGAACCTTACTTAATAAATAAGCTGCAATATACATATCTGTTTTATAATCAAGTGCTCTACCTTCTAAAAAAACTCCATAGTCAAATATTTATATGGCAATAAATTTGTTTCCGTCACTAGTTTATAAGGTTTTGGTGTAACTCCACTGTCTTTCAACAATTTCAGAGTCTCATATTCATACTCTATTTGATTTTTAAGATTCATCTGGCTCTTCATATTTATTCTAAGAACTTTTTTCAAATCTCTATCGTCAAAGGTAAAGTTAATATTATATTCTCCTGCACCTAGTAACTTAATATTCTCATAGCCTGATTCTGCAAGTAGAAGGTCTTCTTTTGTATCGATATCAAGCCCACTTTCACCTAGATAATAACTTAATCCTTGTTCTTTACAAACAACAAGCAGATTCTCTAAAACACTGTTATCTCCGTAACTAGGAAGATCAAATACTTCTTTAATGGCATTCTTCATACCTATTAAAAAGTACCCACCGTCAATACTAGGGTTTATAACAATATCAAAAATTATCTAATTTCTCAAAAAGCAGTATTAATCATATCTTTTTAAATTATAGATATCAGAACCTAATAAAAATCACCTTGTCACTAGTTTTTCAATTCTTGCTTCAATAGCATTATACATCTTGTCACCAAGTGTTTTTCCTTCTTGATAAGAAAATTCTCTATTTTTCTAGAATATCCTTCATCGTATTATCATCACTAATCTGACCATCGTGATAAACTACTACTTCTTCTCCACTTTCTCTTAAAATACTATAATTTAACTTCATTAATGAATTTCGATAGCATTTTCTGGAGAAACAAAGTCATATAACCTCGTTTTTGTTGTACCTATCTTCGGTACTCTTTGTAAAAAAATATTATTTTGTTTTTCATTTCCTGAAACTTTTCCTTTAATTTAATCTCTAAAATTATTCTAAATTTGCGATCGATATTATATAAAAAAAGGGTGACTCAATAACAATATTTCTAATTGAAATTTTCAATTTTGAGTCACCCTGTACTTTAAATATTAATGATTATGCCCTGAATGATCATCTTTCTTATCTGAAGAGTGATTAGTGTCCTTCATGACCTTATGCCTTATGCTCTACACCTTTTACTGCGTCACTTGGATCTTTACAGCAATCTGCAATTTCAAATTTATAACTGTGTTCTTTAGTTCCATCAATTGCATTACATACATTTTTTTGTATCCTAAATCAATAAGTTTTTGAGCAACTACTGAAGAACTATTTCCTGTAGAACTATACATATATTGGTAATTCTTTATTTTCTGGTAAAATTGATTTTAAATCATCTAATTTTTAACATCGATATTTTTAGCTCCAGCTGCGTGACCTTTTTCAAAATCAGCTTTATCTCTTACATCTAAGAAGACATTGTTTGCAGCAGTGTCTAATAATGCATCTTGGAATTTCCCACTACTTAATAATGAATATTTTACAAGATCATAATTATAATCTTTTTAAATTTTGAGCTCCAGAAACATCTTTAAATCCCTTGTTTCGTTAATTTTTCTACAGCATCTTTTGTTTTATCAAATTTATCACTATAAAATAACTACTTTCTTCTCTCTCCATGTACGAATTTCTTCTATACTTTTATCTATTTTTGACAATGGAATGTTAATTGCATGTTTAAGGTGTCCTTCCTTTATAAGAAGCCTCATCTCTTACATCAATAACTAGATAGTTTTCTTTTTTTCCTTATCGTCTTTTTGAATTTTGTTTTAACTCTTCACCTTTCAATTCTTTTTGCAGACGAAGTAGTTGAGCATCCTACTAAAAGCTAATGATAAGACTGCTGACATACTTACAGCTAAAAACTTATTATATTTCATTTATTTTCTTCCTCTCCTTATTTAATAAAAAGACAAGGTAGTACCTTAAATTTTTTTGTGTATTTACGTAGAACCTCGTCTTCTATTAGTATAACTTAAAAATAGTTTTTGCTAATAAATAATTTTATTTTTACTGTTTTTATAATATTTCTTTAGAATTTATAATCGTGTTCTTTTGTACCATCCCATGCGTTATACACATTTGTATAACCAAGTTCTACAGCTTTTTGTGCTGCTTTTGAAGAACGGTTACCACTATAGCAGTATGTATAAACTGGTGCATTTTTATCTGCTGGTAATAATGCTGCTAGGTCTTTATCAATGTTTTTAACATCAATATTTTTCGCTCCAGCTACGTGCCCTTTTTCATAATCTTTTGCTTCACGAACATCAATAAATGTTCCTTCTTTTTATCAATTGCTGCTTGGAAGTCACTTGCTAATAATGTTGTAAATTTAACTATTTCATAGTCTTTATAGTCTTTGACACCTTGTGCATTAGAAACTTTTTTGAATCCTGCTTTAACAAGTTTATCAGCAGCTTCTTTACTTTTCTTACCAGTATTACAAACTGTTACTACTTCTTTATCTTTCCATGCACTTAAGTGCTCTGCATGTTTTTCAATATCAGCTAATGGAATATTAATAGCATGTTTTACATGCCCCTCTTTATATTCATTTTGCTTCACGTACATCGATAACAAGGTATTTTCTTTTTCTTTGTCATCTTTTTCAATTTTATTTAATTCTTCCCCTTTCAGCTCTTTTTACAGCAACAGTTCCATTGCTACTGCTTGAGTTACTATTCGAAGCTGAAGAACAACCTGCTAAAGATAAAGATAATACGGCTGCCATACTCGATAACTAATAATTTATTGTATTTCATAATTTTTAACTCCTTTGTTATTGCTTTTTCATACATAGTATAACAAATCAAATTCATTCAATCAACATCACAAATTAGAGAAACAAAAGAAATATTTTTACTTTTTATCAAAAGCTTCAACTTTACATAAAAATAAAATAAAAGCCTATAAATAAAAACTATTTATAAACTTTATTTAATACCTTATATATACTTTTCGTTATATTCAGAAAAAATAATAATATTTTTATAACTTGTCTAATTCTGTAAAAATTGTTTTAATGTCCTTAACTTTATACCCTGTATAAACTTTTAACTCATCATCAAAATGCCATTTTTCTCAACTAAACATGTTTTTTATACCCTAATTTCTTAGCTGGATTTTATATCATGATATAAGGAATCTCCAATCATCATAGTTTCCTCAGGTAATAATCCTCAGATTCTAGACACATTTAGAAATGCTCCCTCTTTTCGGCTTTACTATATGATGTTTTCTCACTGAAATATATAATTTAAAAACATCTTTTCTAAACCTAATTTTTCAGTTTCACTCTTTGTTCTTTGTGATTTTCCCATTAGTCAAGATAATCATATTGTACTTTTATCTCTATAATTTATTAATCCACATATTCACCTCTTCATCAGGTTCATATCAATGCTAAGATAAATTCAACTGCTTTGTCATAATAAAACTTACACTCTTTCATCCGTAAGTTCCAAACCTAAGTTTTGTACAGTTAATTTTAAGCGCTTTATTTCTATAGTTCTACTCAATCGTAATTTCCCATGAACTACTTCTTCTACTAATTTATTATTGATACTCTTATATAGTTTAAAAAACTCATCATAGCTAATCAACTTGTCATATTCTAAATATTCAAATACTAGTCTGTTAGATTTTTCCATATATGACTAAAAGTCATACAAAGTATTATCTAAATCAAAAATTAAATTTTTATCTTAGTCATCAACTTTCACCTCCAATCTTAATGATGAATATTATTTATATTGTACATTTGAAAAAGCTAAATTCCAAGTAAAATCACTTGGAACTTTAGCTTTTATTTTCTTCTTCTAAAATATCTTACTACAGGCCTTGCTTCATAAACTATAGTTCCATCTGGAACACTATGTTTTACTACTGCATTTGCTCCAATTTTAGAATTTTTACCAATTGTTATATTTCCTAAAACCTTTGCCCCTGCTCCTATCATAACATTATCTCCAATAGTAGGATGCCTCTTTATGGGATCTAATGTAGTTCCACCTAGAGTAGTTCCATGATACATAGTCACATTATCTCCAACTATTGCAGTTTCTCCTATTACTACTCCCATTCCATGATCGATAAATAATCCTTTACCAATTTTTGCTCCAGGATGTATTTCAATTCCAGTCAATCTTCTCGCCCTTTTTGACAAAAGACGGGCCATTGTATTCCATCCTTTTTTATATAATTTATGTGAAAAGTAGTGATAATTTAGAGCTTTTATGTGAGGATATGTAAGATAAATCATTAGTTTCGACTCCGCTGCAGGATCGTCTTTTAAAACTCGATTTAAATTGTAATTTAAATTCTCAAAATAACCCATTACACTTCTACATGTGTAACATCTTCGAAATCAAGGACAGATAAATATTTATCAACCCCATCAGGTAAGATAGTTACAATGTTTTTACCAGGGTATTTTTCAGCTGCTTTCTTAGCACCAACTATTGCTGCTCCTGATGAAATACCAATACCTATTCCAGTAGAACGTAAGAAGTTTTTAGTTTCTTCTATTGCTTCATCACTTGTTACTGTAAATATATCATCCATATAGTCTTTTTTGAAGTTTTCTGGAATAAATCCTGTTCCAATTCCTTGGATTTTGTGTGGTCCTCCGTGTCCTTCACTAATAGCTGGTGATTCTGCTGGTTCTACAGCAATTGATAATACTTCTGGTTTATTTTCTTTTAAATATTTAGCAACACCTGTAAATGTTCCTCCAGTTCCAACTCCAGCAACAAAGATATCAATATTAGGTACTTGTTCTAATATTTCACGTCCTGTTGTTTTATGGTGATATCCTGGGTTAGCAGGATTATCAAATTGACTTAGAGAAATAGCATTGCTATATTTTTCACGAATTTCTGCAGCTTTTTCGATTGAACCTTTAATTCCTAATTCTTTTGGTGTTAAAATTAATTGTGCTCCATATGCTTTAATAATATTACGTCTTTCAATACTCATGCTTTCTGGCATAATTACCACAGCTTTTAATCCTAAAACAGAAGCTAAAATAGCTACAGCTATACCTGTATTACCACTAGTTGGCTCAACAAGGATAGTATCTTTATTAACCGCACCTTGAGAAATAGCTTCCTCTAACATACCAAGCACAGCTCTATCTTTAACGCTTCCTCCTAGATTATATTTTTCTAGTTTCACAAAAATATTTGTGTTATCTAGTTGATATACGGGTGTGTTACCCACGAATTTTAATGATGATGAAATCATAAAATCCCTCCTCTTCTGACTTTTATAATAAATAACTTTTGTTATTTGAATAAAGATTATAACATAAGTTTCTTAATGAAAAATAAAGTAATTAATCTGACTTTTTTTATCGTTTTCATTTCTATTTTATTATTTAATTTTTAAAAAATATGATAATACTAATATCAAATATCTATAAAATTTAAATTTATAATGCATTTAATCTAATAACTATTTATATAAATTACTACAATATCGCTAAAAATATATAACTGAAAAATATAAAAATAAAAAAACATAACAAGTAAAAATATTACTCATTATGTTTAATTATATTGCTCATATCATCTGGTGAATTTGTACATACATTTACCTTTTCTCCAGAAATTGGATGGATAAACGCTAAATTACTGCAATGGAGTGCTTGCCTACTTATTAAGCTAACATCTCCACCATACAACTCATCACCCAAAAGTGGATACCCTAAGTATTTCATGTGCACTCTTATTTGGTGAGTTTTTCCTGTATACAGTTTTAGTTTAACAATACTAACGTTATTTTTGAGATTATGTTTTTCTAACCAATATTCAGTCTTAGCATACTCTCCATCTTCTCCTACCTCACGTTCTATAATACTAGAGCTTACTCGACGTATAGGTGCCTCAATTATTCCATGTTGTTCTATTTTTCCATTTATTAACGCAGTATAATACTTATCTATCTCCATATTACTAAATAATGCGTGAATATGTCTATGTTTAGCTATTAATACTAAACCTGATGTATTTTTTTATCAAGACGCGTTACTATATGAGGAATTGAATTAATATTTTTCTCTCTAAAATAGTAATTTACTCTCTCTATAATGATTCATCTTCAACATTTCTAGATGGTATTGAAGGCAGATTGATTTCTTTATTCACAATTAAAAAATAGGCATCTTCATACACAATTTCGATAGGTTTATCTATAAATCTAACAAAGTCACTATAATTTTTCACTAGGAAGAGTAATTTCTACAATATTGCCTTTCTTTTTAAGATATATCTGACATTTTTCTTCCTTCGCTATTTACTTTTATACTGCCATCATTATCAAACTTTATTCTAGTAAGAGTTTTTCTAGAAATATTATTTTCTAGAAGGAATTCCTTAATACTTGCTCATTTTTAACTACATACTTTCAAAAATAATATTAGTCATTTTTTTATAAATGATCTCTTCACTCGTTGCCAAAAACTGTCATCATTATAACGAATAAAAGAAACTTTCTTATCCTTTGCTAGAGTAATTTTTATTTTTGAAACACTGTCATAATTAAAGTGCATATGATCCACTGTAATACGATGATTTTCCTTATCTATCGGTTTTATCATAAGTTCATCGTCTTGAGATAGTATTAAAGGATTTCCTAATGTTCTATAAACAAGATTATTTAATGCTGCAATTTCGGTCACTTGATACAACGGTAACTGTGGGTGAATTACCGCTCCTCCTAGGCTTTTGTTATATGCAGTTGAACCGGTAGGCGTACTAATGCATAGTCCATCACCTCTAAAACTTTCAAAATGGACACCATTAATATATACCTTAGCCGAATACGTGCTTCCAGTATGATTATTAACTGTAATTTCATTTAAAGAATAATAATCTGAAACTAAATCTCCATTTGAACAATATGCTTTTACTCTTAATAAAGGATATTCTTCAATTTTCGGTTTTAAAGCTAACATATCAAAAAAGATTCTTTCGTAATTTTGAACTGAGTAGTCTGTATAAAATCCTAAGTGCCCTGTGTGAATAGATAAGAATTTGATATTATCTAAATTATCCATATACTTATTAAATGTTCGCAGCACAGTTCCGTCTCCACCAACCGCAAAAACATAGTCAGGATTCTCTTTATCTTCTTTCATATCACTAGATAAAAGAAACTCTTTTAACTTCAAACCAATCTTTTCTGATATTTCGTCATGTCTGACCTCTACACTAAATTTACCTTCTAACATTTTGATCTTCACCCATTATTTTTTCATAGTTTTCTAACCATACATCTGCAAAATCTGGTGCAAGCGCTCCGTGATTTTTATCAATCCATTCTTGAAGTTTGTTTACATTATATTTTAATATTTTATCTATTTTTTCACCATACTGATAACGTGCTTTATTTTGATTATATTCGTCTTCATCTAGTAAGAAATATTTTCCATCTGGATATTTTTTTATATCTAAATCATAGTCAATATATTTTTACTCCATCTACGTCATATGCAAATGGGCTACTTAAATTCGAATAATAGTGGACTCCATCTTCTCTAAACATACAAATTATATTAAACCAACATTCATTATGGAAATAAACTAGTGCTATCTCTTTTGTAACCCATGTTCTTCCATCACTCTCTGTCACAAGAGTTCTGTTGTTTTGCTAAAATTAGAACTTGTTCATCCGCTTCCAGTACAACATTCTTGTGCCAAATTCTATGAATAGATCCATCATGTTTATACGCTATAATTTTTACTACATCACCTTTTTTAGGCTTTTCTCCTCTGTACATAGTTCCTCCTTTCATACTCATTTTTAATGTCTTTTTAATTATAACATATTTAATATATTTCATTCTACTGTAATAACTATTTTTATAAATTTCTAAAACTAATGAATCTCTGTTTTTAATAACAAAAACAACTTCAAAATTCTTTTTAAAAATCAATTTTGAAATTGCTTTTTGTATTTATATTTTACTCGTAATCTATTACCCCTAGAGCAATCTTTAGCATATCGTGACATCTTGTCTTTTGTCCATGCTGGTTCCCAAACTATATTTACATCTACTTTTTCTATCTCATCAACACCAAGCATTGCTGTCTCAACTTGCTCGATGATAATTGGAGCTAAAGGACACCCCATAGATGTTAATGTCATATCGACTATAGCATGTTTGTTATCATCACTCATCTTAACATCATATACTAACTCCTAGGTTCATTATATCAATACCTAGCTCTGGGTCTATTACATTTTCTAATGCTTCTATTACTCTATCTTTTTAATGTTTCCATTTGTTACACCTCTTCTTTATTCTTAAAAATCATATTCTACTTCTTTTTCGTATTCTTCTTTTAATATTTTTCCTAATTCAGTAATTTCTGCTATTGCACCTTTATAATGTGAACACATTTTTATTACTTCATTTGATTCAAATTCTCTATGATTTCCGCTGTATAGTCCTGGATATTATCTTTTTGAATCTCTTATATCACTAAAGTAATCTTCGAAAATCTTGATAATAATTCCGAAATTAAACAGCCCTCCATAAAATACTCAATGCGTCTTTTATATATTAAAACTCTTAAATTTTTATTTATATTTTTGCATCTCGCACTAAAAATATCTACATCATATTCTGTCTCTGGATATTCAATGAATAATTCTTCATATTCAGCTCTCAGATTTTCTAATACCTTTTATTATAGATCTAATTAACAATAATGTAGCCAAAACAAGTACTGCAGGAAATCCATAAATACCTAGGTAATATATGAGTTCAGGTACTTTTGATACAGACATTTGAAAATAAAAGGTTTTTCTTGTAATTTACTTTTATAATTATCTTTTTGTCTTGTCTAATCCAAGGTCTTTAATTACCTCTAGGATTCTAACTTTTAGTCAAAGTACTATGTTCTGCAGCAGCATTGAATTTATCTAACAATTCAGGAGAAATATTAGTTTTTCCTTTGCTTCCTTTTTCTTCTATTACATCGATAATAGAATAAAGATTTTTATCTTTCAGATTTATAATCTTGCCTTCTGGAACATCACTACTTTGGATTAATTTCTTAATATCATTTTGTGTAGCCTTTTAATATTACAAACCATGTTCTGTGTTGAACCATATAAAAATTTTTCATCGTCAGCTAATTTTTCATCTACTATATCAAGTTTTCGAGAGCTTCTAATTTAATATAAGTAATTCCGAATAATTCCCCCGTGAATTGATCACCTTCATTATATAACGTTTCAGCAGACTTTGTATAGCTATTACGACAGCTCTAGTAGCAATCAAACTAACAAAAATCAAGTTTATAGCAATGAATATTTTTAACCTTGTTCCTCTTAAATAACTCTTCTTCATAACTTTCCTTCACTTCCTTTATTATTTAGATTTTTACACACTAATATATTTATAACATATTCTGTCTCTAGACATTCAATGATAAGTTTTTCATATTAACTCTCTAGATTTTCTAATATCTTTAATTATGAAGTTATCAAAAATAATGTACCTAGAACAAAAATCGTGAGTAAATACATAAGTACCTATGTAATATAAATAACCATGGGTACTGTTAGATAAACATTAGAAACAAAAGGTTTTTCTTGTAATTTTTATAGTAAAATTCTGTTTTATTTGAGCCCTCTTTTTACACATCTGAAACTCTTCCCTTAATCAAAGAACTATGTTTTTGCTGCATCATTGAATTTATCTAATAATTCAAAAGAAACATGAACTCTTTCTCTACTTCTTCCTTTTCTCTTTTACATCAACACGAGAATAAATATTCTTATCTTTTAGATTTGTTATTTTCCCTCTTGGTACATCACTACTATGAATTAATTTCTTAATATCATCTTGTGTAGCTTTTTAATATTACAAAACCATTTTTCATGTTGAACCATATAAAATTTTTCGTCTTCATCTAGTTCTTCATCTACTATATCTAGTTCCTCAAGAGCTTCCAATTTAACATATGTAATACCTATACTTTCACCTTCAAATTGATCACCTTTTTCATATGACCTTTCAGGAGAGCTGTATGGTGTTACTATATGTTGATCCAACAGCTATAATACTCACAAAATAAACATTATAGCAAAAAAACTAATTTTAACCTTATACCTTTTTAGTCTCCTCTTATTCATAACTTCCTTCATGTCCTTAATTATTTGGATTTTCTATAATTATACATTTTTTGTTTTTATAAAGTGTTGAAATGCCCTCTCATGTAATATTTGCATATATTCTCCTAGCATTCTAATATCTTTATATTTTTATCAAAAATTATATCTCACTGTTTTTCCAAAAAGTTTCTTTTTAATTTTTCCTAATTCGTAACATCTTCTCTTGAATTTTTATAGTTTGAGCAGACTTTACTTTTTCATCTGTTTCAAAAATATTGTGAAATGTGCTCTATAGCTTATAACTCTCACCTTTTTCGAATTTCTCTATCAAAAGTTACCTTTGAAAACCCTGATAATAATTGGAAATTAAACCCTCTACCATATAATATGCATGCTTTTGTATATTAGAGCCTTTTAATTTTTGTTTATATATTTTGCTTCTCGTACTAAAAATATCTAAATCTCGTTCTGTCTCCGGATATGTAATGAATAATTCTTCGTATTCAGCTTTATTTTCTAATATTTTTATTACAGACCTAATTAAGAAAAAACGTAATAAAGAATTACCACTTTCCATTCCATAAGATCCAATATAATATCCTTTACCAGGCACTGTTAAATAAAAGTTGTAAAGAAATGGTTTTTCACGTACTTTATCACGGAAATTCACTTGAATAATCATCTACACTTTTCTTTATTCCAATTTCTTCTAAATACATCTAAAAACTCTTTCGCTAATTAATAAACCGTGCTCTGCAGCATTTTTAAATTTTTCTCTTTTAATTCTGGAGAGATATTCTTCCTCCCCTTACTTCCTCTTTCAAAGATAGCATCAACACGTGAATAAATATTTTTATCCTTTTAAATCTATTAATTTTTCATTTGGTATATCATTACTTTGAATTAATTTCTCAACATCTTTCCTTAGAAGCTTTTAACATTACAAATCCATGTTCATGCTGAAGCATATAAAATTTTTGATTATCTTTTAGACTATCATCAGTAATATCTAACTCTTCAAGGGCTTCTACCTTAATAAAAGTATACCCACTAGATTCTTGGAATTGATTTCTCTTTTATACTGCACTTCTGCTGATTTCGTTCTATCTTCATATAGTCTTATGGTCGATGCGATACTAAACAAAACAAACAATATTGCCCAGAATAGTATTAACCATGTTCCTCTTAAATAACTCTTCTCATACTTTCCTTCATGCCCTTAATTATTTGGATTTTCTATAATTATACTTTTTGTTTTCTTTATATATTTTTAAAAATACTCTTATACCGTATTTACGTGTATTGCCTTAGTTTTCTAATATTGCCACATTTTTATCAATACTATATTCACTGTTTTTCCAAAGGTTTGTTTAATATTTTTCCTAATTCATCAATATCTTCTCTTGAATTTTTATAGTTTGAGCAGACTTTACTTTTTCGTCTGTTTCAAAATTATTGTGGAAGTGTGCTATATAGCTTACAACTCTACCTTTTCGAATTTTTCACCAAAAGTTACCTTTGAAAAAACCCTGATAACAATTGAAATTGAACCCTTTCGTCGTATAATATTAATGCATCTTTTGTATATTAAGGCCTTTAATTTTTATTTATATATTTTGCTTCTCGTACTAAAAATATCTCAAATCCCGTTCTGTCTCCGGATATTTAATGAATAATTCTTCATATTCAGCTTTATTCTTTTCTAATATTCTTATTGCAGATTTAACTGAGAAAAATGTAATAATAAGAATTACTACTTCCACTACATAAGTCATAATATAATATCTCTTTACCAGGCACTATTAAATCAAAACTGTGAAATAAATGGCTTTTTCTCGTAATTTACTTGAAGCACTCATCTACACTTTTCTTTATTGCACAATTTCATTAACTATATCTGAAACTCTTGCTCTAACTAGTGAACTATGCTCTGCAGCTATTTTTAAATTTTTCTTTTTAATTCTGGAGACATATCTATTCTCCCTTACTTCCTCTTTCAAAGATGGCATCAACAGGAGAATAAATATCTTTATCCTTTAAATCTATTAATTTTTCATTTGGTATATCATTGCTTTCGTATTAATTTCAACATCCTCCTTAGAAGCTTTTTAACATTACAAATCCATATTCATGCTGGAACCATATAGAATTTTTGATCAGCACTTAGGCTATCATCTGTAATATCTAACTCTTCAAGGGCTTCTGTACCTATAATAAGTATAACCACTCAGATTTTTGGAATTTGTTTTCCTTCTTTATACTGCACTTCTGCCGATTTTTGTTCTATCATCAAATGCTTTGGATCCCCCGATACTCAGCAGAACGAACAATATTGTAAAGAATAGTTTTAACCATGTTCCTCTTTAAATAACTCTTCCTCATAACTTTCCTTCACGTCCTTAATTATTTGGATTTTCTATAATTACAGCTCCCTGTTCTGTTCCCTTAATGCATAGTTTACACATATTTAAAAATAAACCATGCTCTACTACTCCAACTATGCTTTCTAGTTTTTCTTTTACAGTTTTAATATCAAATCCGTAACCTAAGTGTAAATCTACAATGTAATTATTGTTGTCTATTATGAGAATAGCTCCATCTTTTTAATCTTAACACTGGTTTTAAGTCTCACTTCTTCCATTTTTTCTTATAGTATGACTATAACCAAATGGCAAGATCTCCACAGGTAGGTTGAAGTTTCCTAGCTTTTTCTACATCTTACCTCATCATAGATCCAGATTACTTCACGAGCAATATCAGCAACTATTTTTTCTCTAAATAATGCTGCTCCTCCACCTTTTATCGCATTAAAATCCTTATCAATCTCATCTACTCCATCAACAGCAAGATCAATATGATCAATCTCTTCTAGTTCTTTGATTGAAAGACGAGGCTTTTAGCTAGTTCAACTGTTTTGAATCGATGTTGATACCATTTCTCAACATTCAATCCTTTCTTTACTCTATCAGCCAATGCATGAACAAAATAGAATACAGCTTTGAACCTGTCCTCAACTCAACGATCATACCATCTTTTACATAATCTACAGCTTTTTTACCAACAACTTCTTTTAGATTCATTTCGGTTCCCCTCTTTATGTATATGTTACTTTTAAATTATTTATATTCTACTAACAGATATTTTTTCTTACCACGTCTAAGTACTGTAAATCCATCTTCTAGTCTGTCTTTAGCTTTCTACAACATATTCTCTAAATCTGTAACTTTATCCCCATTCGTAGACAGCACCATTGTTTACATCCTCACGTGCTTGACGTTTTTGATTGGACTAGTCTGCTCTCAACTAGGAAATCTGCAATATTGTATTCTTTTTCTCTAATTCAGATTTTGGTATTCCTTTAACAGCTGCTTTTAATTCATCGTGAGTTAGTTCTTTTAATGTTTCCTGAGAATACTGCTTTTGTAATGTTTAATGCACTTTTCTAATGCTTTTTCACCGTGAACAATTTTCACTGTTTCTTCAGTATAATGCTTTTTGAGCAAGACGTAAGTGTGGTTCTTTTTCGAACTTTCTCTTACGCTTCAATTTGTTCTTTTTCTAAGAAGTGTAAATTTTTAAGAGCCAGTACTACTTCGTATCCGCAGTGTTAAACCAGAATTGGTAAAATTCATAAGGTGTTGTTTGTTCTGGATTCAAACTCATGCTACATCCCACCAGTAGATTTACCAAATTTAGTTCCATCAGATTTTAACATTAATGGGATAGTGAATCCATATGCCTCAAACATCTCCACGAAGTTTTCTCATAATTTCTGACCAGTAGTAATGTTACCTCCATTGGTCAGAACCACCAATTTGTAATCTTTACATTGTGGTGTTCATTTAAGTAAGCATAGTCAACCCTTTGTAGTATAGTATAACTGAATTCTGTAAATGATAATCCATTATCTAGGCGGCTAGCAACTGAATCTTTCGCTAATAAGTAATTAATGTTTACTAATTTTCCATAATCACGTAAAAATTCAATCATAGATAGTTTTCCTAACCAATCAATGTTATTTACAAACTCAATATTATCATCTCCATCGAAAATATTACGAAGTTGCGTTTCAAGACGACGAGCGTTATCTTCGATTACTCAAGGCTTTTTGTAATTGACGTTCTTCACTTCTTCCTGATGGGTCTCCGATAATACCAGTTCCTCCACCTACTAAAATAACAGGTTTATGTCCATGTTGTTGAAATCTTTTTAATGTTAAAAATGGAAGTAAGTGACCAATGTGTAATGAGTTTCCTGTTGGATCTGTACCACAGCATATCGATACACTTTTCTTTCTCTAATAATTCTTTTTAATTCCTTCTTCATCAGTTTGTTGGTAAACTAAGTCTCTATATTTTAAATCTTCTAATAATTTACTCATTAAAATGCCTCCATATCAATTTTTTTATGCACTTACTTCAATTATAACATATTTTTATGTTTTATCTTTTCTAATATTTTTAACGACAAATTCTATTCTAAGCCTGCATTACATTTACTACTTTATATTAAATTATGGTATAATGTAGCTAATAGTATGCAATCTAAGGAGATTACAATGAAAAATTAAGAAGATACTAACTTCTATGACGCGAGCTATACTTCTTTCTATTGGATTACTAATTAGTTTAGGTGCGGGGCTTGCTATCGGGTATGTGGTGGTTTGAGTTGAAGATCAACCTGTCTTAACCCAAAAAGAAATGAAAGAACAAATAAATAACATTAGTAAGAACAGTGAAGTTTATTTTTGGAAGTGGTGAAAAATTAGGTACAATCAACTCCGAATTAATTAGAAAGACTGTTACTTATGAGAATATCGGTGATAATGTTAAAAATGCTATTATCGCAAGTGAAGACTCTAATTTCTCTAACAGTGGTATTGATATTTGGGCTGTTTTAAGAGCTCACACATAGTGAAGCGACTGGTGCTAGATCAACTGGTGGTAGTACTATCACTCAGCAATTGTGTATCAGCTTCTTGATAATTCAAGATCTTATGAAAGAAAAAGCAAAAGAAATATTACTAGCACTTCGTGTTGATAGTCATTTTTCTAAAAATGAAATTCTTTGAAAATTATCTAAATGTCGCTCCTTTCGGAAAGAATAGCTTAGGACAAAAACATTAGCGGAATCGAAAACTGCAGCACTAAAGGTGTTTTGGGGTTCATTCTAAAGGACTTGAATATAGCTCAAGCAGCTTATCTTTGTTGGTTTTTGTACAATCACCATATAGATATACACCATTTGACCTCTACTGAAATATCCGTCCTGACGAAGAGCTTCAGGGGTTTGAAAGACAGCAATATGTATTAGAACGTATGCTTTCAAATGATTTTATTACTAAAGTAACAATTTGAAGAAGCGAAGAAATTCGATATTAAAAGGTGCTTATACTAAACAAAAATATTCAGAATATACTGATTACCCTTATATTCGTGATGAGGTAACAAGTTCAGTTGCAGAGATATTAGCTGAGCAAACTGCTAAAAAATAATAGAGAAGAAGAATTTAAAAATGATTCTGATTACAGAAATGAACTAATCGAAAAAGTAGAATTAAATTCATACTGGTGGTTATAAAGTAAAAACTACACTTGATAAGAAACTTTATGATACTCTTCAAGAAACGAAAAACACATTCGCTTCTATCCAACGTACACTCAGGTGGTGTTGTTTACATCCATTAGAAATTGGAGCATCGGTTATTGAAAACAGTACTGGTAAAAGAAATATTGGCGTTTATCGGTGGTATGGACTGCACAAAAACAACAACTTAACCACGCTACAAGAACTCGTCGTTCACCAGGTTCTAGCCAATCAAACCACTATTAGTTTATGGACCAGCTATCGATAAAGGTTACATTACTCCTAATTCAACAGTTTTAGATAAGAGATTTAACCACTATGGTTGGAAACCTGAGAACTATGACATGTCTCAACGAGGTTACCTTCCTGCTAGAGAAGCTTTAGCTAGATCTCTCAACTTACCTACTGTAAGGCTATACTCTGCATTTTATAAAGAGGACCCTGTCACAAATTACCTAGAGAAAATGGGTGTTGAAGGCCTTACAGAAAGTGATAAAACTAACTTGGCTACTGCCATTGGTGGTATGACATATGGTCTATCTGTTACTGAGAATACTAGTGCCTTCTCTACTTTCGCAAATAAAGGTGAACATAAAAAAGCACATATTATCGAAGAAATAGAAAATAACGATGGAGAACTAGTTTATAAAGCTGATTTCTCTCCAGTTAAAGTATTTGAAGAATCTACAAGTTATCTAATCGTCAATATGCTTGGGGACGTAATCAATAAGAGCTACGGTTTATCTCATGATATGCCAAGTAAACTTAAATTCAATTCTAAAAACTTATTTGTAAAAACAGGGACTTCTGAGTATTATAATGACCTATGGGTTGTTGGTGGTTCTACAAAAATAACTGTTGGTCTATGGAATGGATACGATAGTCCAGCAAAAGTACCAAGTTATGACTATGCTCAAAAGAAGCTGGGTTGCAGTTATGAATGCCATTTACGCACTTGATAAAAAAACTTAATCGCACCAGATACTGCCTTTAGCCGACCTAAATCAGTCGTTGATGCAAATATCAACGGTTATAACAATGCAAAAGGTGGTACAAAAGATATAGTTCCAAATGGCTTTAAAGAACTTTCTAAAGAAAAAACATTGGCTAAGTTAGGTTCTAATATAGATAAGGCCGTTTCATTCGGAGATCCAGCAAAAGTAGTGGTTAAAAAACAAGAAGTTAAAAAAGAAGATAAAAAAGAAGATAAAGAGAAGAAGGAAGATAAAGAGAAAAAAGAAACAAATAATAGTTCAGCTCCTGTCACTCCTACAACTCCATCTTCTCCACCTCCTATCTTGAAACCAGTTGCACCTGGTGATAATTCAGATTAAACTAAAAAAGTCAACATGCATGACATTTTTCATGTTGACTTTTATTCATTTCACTTTTTCTAGTACATCGTGAAAGATGGTAAATCATGTGCTTCAGCTACTTTCTGACCAATTTCCTACATCATCTAAACCTTTAGCATGAGTTAGCGTAAATTGCCTTAGTTAATGTGTAAAAATTCTTTGCAATGGTTTTAATAAATTCTTAAGATTCGATTTACTCGCATCTCCCATTACTTTTTCATAGAGTGTTGTCGCTTTTTACTATCATTACAGTTTATTACATCATCTGATATGATTCCTGGGTGTGCTCAAAATATAATAGTAATTATAAATTGCCTTAAACGTTCTGTATGAATCTGTAATTCCTACTTCACTAGAAGTTTTTACTCCCTTTTTATAAGAGAAATTACTAATTTGTTGTTGAATTGGTATTTTTATCTTTTCACAATCAATCCTATAAATTCATCCGTCACCTGTTTTTGATTTTCTACTACATCATCTGGTGTAATATTTTTCAATTAACCTCATTATAAAAATCGCATGAAAATTTTATCTAATTCATAAGTATCCTCTTCTGTTAAATACTCTTCAGGCGCAACAAAGTTCTTTATTATCTCAGGAAACTCTATAGTTTTTCCTACATGAAATGTTCCCACCGTCATATTTAACGATTGTATGAAATCATTTTTCCTCACAAAATATATATGATGAGCATTTTTGCATAATAATTGAAGTAAAATCCTGTAGTTTGTTAGTCTCTTCTAAATCTTTTTCTAAAAATACTCTTCAAGTTTTTATTAAATTTTTATCGTATTTTTCTTAGTTGTTTTAACTCTGAGGTAAAGCTGTATTAAATGTGTAAAACTCGTTGATATGTCTGTTTTTAATAGTTCCACAGTAATTGCTATATGCCCCCAAGAGAGTGACCAGCAGCAACTTTATAGCAAGAGTCGAAGTCTACAATCTTTCTTTTTAAAAACTTAGTGATTTACATGCAGAATCTATTTGACTAGTATTCTCACCCGATACGATTCCTCGTATAATTATAAAACCAGTCGCTAATATCTTCACTCTCACTTCCTCTATACAACAAGAAGCTCATTAAGCCCTGAATGTATATCGCAGTAACTTGGAATCCATTTTTGGTAATTTTTGGAACTGATAGCCCACTATTATATACTTCAATATCCTCAAAAACTTCTCCAGTAATATCTTTAATAATTCTTTTTATTTTTATATTCGCTGTACTCTGTTTCTTATTTCCTTTAATTAAATATCATACTCTGTTAATTTAGCTACAAGTAGTGGATTATGGAAAAATCTTAACATAGTCAAATCACCTCTTTTATATAAAAATAATTATAACATATTTTTATAGAAATATAAAAATTCATATCTTCTCAACATATGAGAAAAATATAGAATTTTATTTTATTATACGTTGAATCTAAATAACATAATGTCGCTATCTCTTTTTACTTCGTACTCTTTACCTTCAAGACGTACACGACCTGCTTCTTTAGCTTTTGGCATACTTCCGTATTCAACTAAGTCATCACAATCCCACAGTTTCAGCACGGATAAATCCACGTTCAAAGTCTGAGTGGATAATTCCAGCACATTCAGGAGCTAACATACCTTTTTGAATGTCCATGCACGTAGCTTCTTGTACACCTGCTGTAGTATGTTGCTAATCCTAATAGGCTGCAACTAGCTTTGATTAGTTTGTCTAATCCACTTTCGTCAATTCCTAGTTCTTCTAAGAACATTGCTTTTTCTTCATCCCTCTAATGAAGCCATTTCTTCTTCGATTTTAGCACAAACTACGATAACGGCTTCCTTCACTTGCAGCAAATTCACGAACACTTGCAACGTGTTTGTTAGCATCAACGTCTAGTAAATCATCTTCGCCTACATTAGCAAACATAAAGCATAGGTTTCATTGTTAACAAATGCAATCCTTTTTGCGATTTTTGCTCTTTCTTTATCAAATTTCTAAAAAGTCTAGCTGGCTTTTCTTCTTTAAGAATATCACGTACTTTAGAAAGTACTGCAAATTCTGCAACTGCATCTTTATCCTTTTGTTTAGCTTGTTTCTCAACACGTCCGATTCGTTTTTCAACACTTTCTAAGTCAGCTCAAGATTAACTCTAGTGTAACTTCGATATCGCATAACGGATCTACTCCACCTGCAGTACGTGCAATATTTTTCATCTTCGAGAACATCTCATCAACTGGACAAATTGCATCTACTTCACGAATGTGACTAGCACCTATTCCTAGTCCTTCACCTTTAGATGCCCCTTTTACGATACCAGCGATATCGGTAAACTCGAATGATGTTGGTACTGTAGGTTCTACAATTCTGTTAATTTATTTTAATCTGTGGTCTGGTACTTCAACAATCCCTACGTTTGGATCAATTGTTGCGAAAGGATAGTTCGCAGCTAATGCTCCTGCTTTTGTAATTGCGTTAAAAGTGTGCTCTTTCCCACGTTTGGTAATCCTACTATTCCGGCTGTTAATGCCATAGTATCAATCACTCTTTTCATCATTAATTTCTATATTACTTAGGGCCTTGCCTACTCAACTTAATTATTATAACATAAAACGCAAAACTTATCATTTAATATTATGCTATTTAAAAATATTTTTGTTAATAAGCACCAACTTCATCCATTAGTATACTAAAAGATACCAACTATTATAAAGTGCGTACTTTACAAGTTAATTTTTGGTATGTAAAATATAATACAAGAGATACAATCTATCGAAAAATAAATTAACTAGGAAGGTCCACACTCATGAAAAATACAATTCAAACATTAAACTTGGAACTGCAACACTTAATGTTGTAAACTTTGACAGACAACTTAAATGCACACAGAGCTATTGGTATGACTATAATTTCTAAAAAGAAACTGAAGTTTCTTTTAGGTACTTCTGATAACACTCCGCTTCTAACTTAAGTTGATGGTCCACTAGTTCGTTCTTATGGACTATATCACATAGCTATCTAGTTCCATAAATGAATAAAGTCTAGCTATATACTACGTCACTTTATAGACTCAAACATTCCTTTAGATGGTGGATCTGACCGCGGTTATAGTAATGCTTTATATTTAAGTGATATTGAAGGTAATGGCATAGAAGTATATTATGACAAAAGATGAAAGTACTTTGGGACTAGAAAAGAAGCATTTGTAAAATCATAGGAGTAACTGAACCTATAGATGCTAATCATCTACCTGAAGATTTTCTAAATCAGTAGTTCCATATTCTACCAATGGGTCTACTATTGGTCATGTTCATCTAGTGTTCAAAACTCTACAGTTTCTTCTAACTTCTATCAAGAAGTACTAGGATTTAGTGATAAAATTCACTGTGGCTAGTGCAAGTTGGATTGCTTATGGTGATTATCATCATCACCTTGCTGTTAACCAACCTCTAGTGGGTCCTAACCTAGAGTCTTAGACCAGGTACACCAGGTTTTAGACTCATTTTGAAAATTATATATTTATAGATGATTACTTACAACAAAGTTGTGGAAAATATAAAAATAATAACACTCAAAATCATTAGTGAATATGATGGATTATTATTAATGATCCAAAATATTGAAGCACATTTAATAAAAGAAATATAATATCAAAAACCTTGAGAGGGATGGTCATGAATTTCTTTGAGTCGCCCCTTTAGTTATTAGTCGCTTTATTTTCATACGCTTTAGGATATAATAAGAATATTATTTTCATCATAGGAGGACCTATGCAGGATTTTTATAGCACAATTTGGTAGCTTTTGCACCTATAATCTATTTTACTATTAGCATCCTTATTACCGATATTTTTATTCCCCCAGGACTATTTTTCTGGCGATTGGTGGCTATTTATTTGGTTTTACCCATGGTTTTATCCTTTCAATAATTTCTGCACGATATATACTAGTGCAATGTATTGCAAGATACTGGCCAGTGATTATGTAGAAAAATACTAGCACTTACTAAAAAGCAACACGATACAATCTTTCCGGTATTAGTGATTAACTTTTAGTTTTAATAATTTATAGACTTGTACCTGTTCTACCCTAACAGTGTTATTTTGCTATTCATACGGTCTAACTAGAATATCTTTTATATTTCATCGGAAACTCAATGGCCTTATTCAGGAAACTCATTTGGTTACACTTGCACAACTCTTAACAATATTGGAAGTATAGAATTTTTATACGGTATAATTATTGTTTTAGCTTTTGGCTTCATTAGTTCTTAGTAGCAAAAAGATTTAATAAATAACATTAATAAAAAGCTAGTGATTCTGTATAAAAGTTTCACTAGCTTTTTATTTTTATGAATTTTTCAATAATTTTTAATTTTTCATTAAATTCACGTCTTGGCATCATAATGTTGTTATCACACTTTTAGCACATTTTATCTTTACTATCTGCTCCCCATACGTGTAATTTGCCATCTATTCGCTACCATAAGGGTGTTGTTTTTCATTTCAACTATATCATTTAATCTCGTATTCCACAATCCAACCTCCTATTTTTTCTTCATTCGATGTTAAGCCAGAAGATTCAAACTCTCTATAAAACTCACGTCTTAACATTGTTTCACATCTTGTTTTTCCCCAACATCTGTTTCTTCCAATAACATGAATTGTAACAACGTTGTCAGCAATTTTTCTCATATAATCGATATGTAATTTATCATTCTTATATAATAAATCATGATATTCTGTATTATTAGCAGTATGCACTTTGTTTACTCGGTCTTCTATCTCTTCAATAGATTTAATCAATTTTTATCGGTAACTCTACTAAAGCTAAGTTGTACATTAATAGAGTAATTTACAACTGATTAATAGGTTCCATTCGGAACAGTAAACTTCACCATAGAACGGATCTTAGTAGAACGTAAACCAGGTGACACTACACAACCACCTGCAATAAAAGCTGCTTGGTTGTATATTTTCACATTATCTCCTACATCAAATTGTCCTTCAAGAATAATGAAAAATCCAGATATAATATCTTTTAACTAGCTCTGATAGCACCAAAACCAATAGCTACCGATGCTATACCTGCACTGGCAACAATACTCGTAGTAATAACTCCTTAAGATTGACGTATCACTTGGAAAAATGCAGAAGTATATTGTATAACGAGACTGCACTTTCTTACAAGTTTATGTAAAGTTTCTGATCGTTTCTCATTAAACTTTATATTGCCTTTATTTAGCCAACATTATCTCTAGTTGACAATATATAATCAGCCAGTCTATTATGATATACGTACTAAAATTGATGCAATAATAAAAATTACAATTATAAGCAATATTTTCTAAAAACCGTGTATCAGTAAGTCAGTGTTGCTTACTGATGTTTTTTATCTTTCAATAAGGTGCAGTACTCATCCTTGAATAATGAAATAATACGTTCAAATTCATCATTGTCTTTGAACTCAATTTCTATCTTACCTTTTTATTACATTGTATTTAATCATTACGAAGTTCTAACAGTTTTAAGATTGTTTCTTGTTCTTCTATAAATATATCCTTAGCTTGATTTCTTAATCTCTTTGGGTTTTAATAACTTCGCCACACATATTCTTCTAACTCGCGGGCAACATTTTCTATCAATTACTAAAGCTTTAAACTTCTTCCATAGCTTTTTTTGTTTTTAATGAAGTAAAGTTCTTGCGTGAGCTGCACTTAATAATATGACTTTCAAGCTTATTTTTATTATTTCTGTAGGTAATTTTTAATAGTCGTAAGCTGTGGCGATATACGGTCTACTTTGCAAGTTTCTTAGCCAATTCTTCTTGGGTTAATGACGGCTTTATCATCAGATTTTTTTATAACTTTCTAATTCTTCTAGTGCTGATAAATCCTCGTTGCAAGTTCTCTAGAACCGCAAAAATCATCATTTCTTCATCTGTCATTTCTTTAATAATAGCTGGAATTTTCTTTCTTGCCTAGCAGTTCAAAAAGCTTTATAAGCGCTCCCTGCTATAATATAATAACCTTTTTACAGCTTTTTTTTACAATAATGAACATAGTCATTTTTTTCAATTGATTCTTTTTAATTCATTTAACTTCTTATTAAAAATAAGTACGTGGTTGATATGGATTTTCTTAATCTCTTTCCTATTAGGTTTCTACTGTTTTATCACTATCAGTAGTTAACTCTGCATTTTCAGTAGCAAAAATTGCATCAAGACCACGACTGTCCTTTTCAATTTCTTGGCCACATCAATCCTCTTTGCTTCAATGATAAATATTGTTTTTTTTTTGCACCCATTAGGAATTTTGGCATATTCTATAATTGGTTCACAAACTTGGCGCTTCCTTAATCGTACAGTTCTAGAATATTGTGTTAATGCTTTATCTTTAAAGTGTTATCTAACTTGCTCTGCCACCTGATTGAGATATGTTGTTCTACTGTCTGGTCATAGTAAGTAATACACCGAAAATATCTAATTTAGAGTTCAAGTAGCTTTCTCTAACTATATTAAATGTGTTCATAAGCTGGCTAGAGAGCACTTCTAGAGGCGTAATATTCAGTTTGTACAGGAATTATTACCCCCATTAGCTGCAGTTAAAGAATTTAACGTAATTAGACCCTAAAGACGGTGGACAATCGATTACCACATAGTCATATTTTCTTTAATTTCCGAAAGTTGCATCATACGGTTGTTTCGCGACTAATCGCTGAAACTAGATTCAACTTCTGCACCCTGCTAAAGCTATACTAGATGGAACTATATCGGGAGTTCTCATAAGCTGTGAATATGCATCATTAATATTACTTTCATCAACAAGTATGTTATAATAAATTGATTTGTTCTATCCTTTGCTTATATCTACACCTACAGCGCTCGTAGCATTGGCCTGTGGATCTGGTATCAATTAATAGTACTCTTTAAATGGTGCAGAGACGCAGCTGAAATTGATTGAAGTGAGTTGTTTTCCTGCTCCACCTTTTGATTGCATATCGCTAAAATTTTCATCTTTTACCTCTTTATTTACATATCTTGGTATGGTAACTTTAATAACTTACACTATCCATATTTTCTTCTTCTTCTTTGTTAAGACTAATAGCCCATGCTTTTCTTCTAGTGCATTTTCAACTGTAAGTTTGCTCTAATTTTGCTGACCATCATAGTAACGTGACCGTGAAAACTTTTAATATCTTTTTAATCTTCAAATAAGTATCCAATCTTTTTCCTCAGTTTGAGAAACATTTAGATTTGCGATAAAATCTGCAGACTAATAATTTCTCTTGAGCTAGAAAGCATCTAACTTTTAACCATAACACTTACCATGTCAGCTTCAAGTAATTTTCTTAGTATTAATAGCATCAATAACTTTGTCACTTAATTTCAATAGTAACGTAACTTAATAGCGACAGTAGCCTGTGTTTTTCCCTAATGGTTTCGTAAGTTCATCTTGAGTGAAAGCTTAATGTACTATAATAGCTCTTGGTATGCATGCGCTAACTTCTATAGGTGTCAATTCTTCTTTAGACATTTTCAATTAGCGCAAGAGTCACCATCTGCTCATCTGTAGGTTCTTTTACAATAGCTTTAGTTGTGGGATACCTGGAGTGCCTGTAATAGCCCTTAATCTTCTCTCCCCAGCTATAGCTCATAAATCCATTCCATATCACGAACAGTAATAGATTGAAGTAATCCATTTTGTTTTATAGACTCTGCTAATTCTTTTATTTTTCTTCCTGTAAACTCTCTTCTAGGCTGATATTTATTAGGAACGATCTTTTCAACTAATATTTCTCTAAGGACATCATCATCTGAAATACCGACTTTCTCAGCTCTTTGTGTTAAATCCTTTAGTTTACTAAATGGTTTTACACTTTCCTCATATTTTACCTCCTATGGTACTTCTATACAATAATACAATAACATAATTACTATCTTTTTGTCAAAACTATTTCCCGAAAAAATATAACACTACAACCCACATATATTTTAGGTATTTCAAAGAATATTTCCACCGAGAATATGGAATTTAGCTATTTTTTGATAAAAAAAGTGTAATCATAAATGATTACACTTTGAACAGGGACAGCGAAATCGCCATGAAGGACTCGAACCTTCGACCCTTTGATTAAAAGTCAAATGCTCTACCAACTGAGCTAATGGCTCATGGCTGGGATACCTGGATTCGAACCAGGGGAATGACGGAGTCAAAGTCCGTTGCCTTACCGCTTGGCTATATCCCAATATTAGAATGGTGGGAAGAAGTGGATTCGAACCACTGAACCCTAAGGGAGCGGATTTACAGTCCGCCGCGTTTAGCCTCTTCGCTATCTTCCCGAAATATTTAAAAATGGTGGAGGTTAACGGGATCGAACCGCTGACCCCTTGCTTGTAAGGCAAGTGCTCTCCCAGCTGAGCTAAACCTCCGTTCAAATGGTGACCCGTACGGGATTCGAACCCGTGTTACCGCCGTGAAAGGGCGGTGTCTTAACCACTTGACCAACGGGCCAAAAAATGGCTCCACAGGTAGGACTCGAACCTACGACCCTCTGATTAACAGTCAGATGCTACTACCAACTGAGCTACTGTGGAATGATAAGTCTAAAAGCATAAGCTAAAGACCTCTGAAGCCTGGCAACGTTCTAGTCTCGCAGGGCGTAAACCCAACTACATTCGACGCTAAAGAGCTTAACTTCTGTGTTCGGTATGGGTACAGGTGTGTCCTCTTCGCTATCGCCACCAGACGAAAACTTCATACATCTATTATATCATCATTTATTCCTTTGTCAACACTTTACTTAAAAGAACTTCACTTGATTAAGTCCTCGACCTATTAGTATTAGTCAGCTGAATGTGTTACCACACTTACACTCCTAACCTATTCTCCTTGTCGTCTTCAAGGGGTCTTAATATCCGTGGGAAATCTCATCTCGAGGGGGGCTTCATGCTTAGATGCTTTCAGCTCTTATCCCTTCCATATTTAGCTACCCAGCTATGCCACTGGCGTGACAACTGGTACACCATTGATATGTCCATCCCGGTCCTCTCGTACTAAGGACAGCTCCTCTCAAATTTCCTACGCCCACGACGGATAGGGACCGAACTGTCTCACGACGTTCTGAACCCAGCTCGCGTACCGCTTTAATGGGCGAACAGCCCAACCCTTGGGACCGACTACAGCCCCAGGATGCGATGAGCCGACATCGAGGTGCCAAACCTCCCCGTCGATGTGGACTCTTGGGGGAGATAAGCCTGTTATCCCCAGGGTAGCTTTTATCCGTTGAGCGATGGCCCTTCCATGCGGAACCACCGGATCACTAAGTCCTGCTTTCGCACCTGCTCGACTTGTAGGTCTCACAGTCAAGCTCCCTTGTGCCTTTACACTCTGCAAATGATTTCCAACCATTCTGAGGGGAACCTTTGAACGCCTCCGTTACTCTTTTAGGAGGCGACCGCCCCAGTCAAACTGCCCACCTGACACTGTCTCCCGGTTTTTCTATGCCGAGGGTTAGAATTTCAATACAGCAAGGGTAGTATCCCAACAACGCCTCCTCATACACTGGCGTGCATGATTCCCTAGGCTCCTACCTATCCTGTACATACTGCATCAAAATTCAATATCAAGCTACAGTAAAGCTCCATGGGGTCTTTCCGTCCTGTCGCGGGTAACCTGCATCTTCACAGGTACTATGATTTCACCGAGTCCATCGTTGAGACAGTGCCCAAATCGTTACGCCTTTTCGTGCGGGTCGGAACTTACCCGACAAGGAATTTCGCTACCTTAGGACCGTTATAGTTACGGCCGCCGTTTACTGGGGCTTCAATTCATACCTTCGCTTGCGCTAAGCACTCCTCTTAACCTTCCAGCACCGGGCAGGCGTCAGCCCCTATACTTCACCTTTCGGTTTTGCAGAGACCTGTGTTTTTGATAAACAGTCGCTTGGGCCTATTCACTGCGGCCTACTCTCGTAGGCACCCCTTCTCCCGAAGTTACGGGGTCATTTTGCCGAGTTCCTTAACGATGGTTCTCTCGCTCACCTTAGAATTCTCTTCCCAACTACCTGTGTCGGTTTGCGGTACGGGCACCTCTTATCTCGATAGCGGCTTTTCTTGAGAGTTTGGCTTCATTGACTTCGCTACTATATTTCGCTCCCCCATCACACTTCAACCTTTTACAACAAGCGGATTTGCCTACTTGTCAGTCTTTGTGCTTAGACGCCCTATTCCATCAGGGCGATCAATTAGCCTCCTCTGTCCCCACTTCTCTCAATCGATATTCGGTGGTACAGGAATTTCTACCTGTTGTCCATCGGCTTCACCCTATCGGCTTCACCTTAGGTCCCGACTTACCCAGAGCGGACGAGCCTTCCTCTGGAAACCTTAGTCTTTCGGTGGATAGGATTCTCACCTATCTTTCGCTACTCACACCGGCATTCTCACTTCTAACCTCTCCACCTCACCTTCCAGTTCGGCTTCTATGATGTTAGAACGCTCTCCTACCATATAACATTAGTTATATCCGCAGCTTCGGTTGTATGTTTAGCCCCGGTACATTTTCGGCGCGATGTCACTCGACCAGTGAGCTATTACGCACTCTTTAAATGGTGGCTGCTTCTAAGCCAACATCCTGGTTGTCTGTGCATCATCACATCCTTTTCCACTTAACATACAATTTGGGACCTTAGCTGGCGGTCTGGGCTGTTTCCCTTTCGACTACGAACCTTATCACC
>BNJS01002058.1_pt1:0-90000 | contig 164196 bp, 175 predicted proteins | sample 8540461 | NCBI WGS metagenome assembly BNJS01 (sample SAMD00202454, study PRJDB9452) | human saliva metagenome | isolation source: human saliva | place: Japan | reverse complement strand
ATCTCATAGTGTTAGCCGAAACCAACTTTTAAACATATATCATGCGATTTATGCTGTTATCCGGTATTAGCTATCGTTTCCAATAGTTGTCCCCGTCTATGAGGCAGGTTCTTTACGTGTTACTCACCCGTTCGCCGCTAAGTTTTTCTAGTGCAAGCACCAGAAAAACTTCGCTCGACTTGCATGTATTAGGCACGCCGCCAGCGTTCGTCCTGAGCCAGGATCAAACTCTCCAAATAAATTTGTTAGCTTGATTAGCTCATTAAAAAGTTTTATAGTTCCTTTTTAGAACTGTCCTTTTTGGAATTAACGTTGACTTAATTCGTTTAGTTTTCAATGTTCAAGTTTGTTGCGATTAGCAACTTTTATAGTTTAACATTTTTATTATTCGATGTCAAGAACTTTTTAAAAGTTTTTTAAAAAATTTTTTAACATTCGGTTTTTAAAAAATGTTGTTTTTGTCTTCTTTCCTGAAGACTTTTTCTATTCTATCATCTCATTTATTCTTTTGTCAAGAAGTTTTTAGTAACTTTTTTTTAGTTTTTTTCTTAACATTATAACACCATATTTTCCATGATTGTTCGTCTACTTTTATCGAAATATTCTTATAATTTATAAATTAAAAATTAAAAAAAGCAAAAAATCATAAATTTTCTGCTTTCTTCTATAATAAATGTTATTTTCTTAATAATGAAATATTAAGTTCTAATAATTGTTCTAAGTCCACTGGAGATGGCGCTTGTGTCATTGGATCAGCTGCATTTGCAGTTTTAGGGAATGCAATAGTGTCACGTAAATTATCACGTCCAGCTAATAACATTACGAATCTATCTAATCCTAATGCACATCCTCCATGTGGTGGAACTCCATATTCAAATGCATCTAATAAGAAACCAAATTGTTCTTGTGCTTGTTCTTCTGTGAATCCTAAAGCTTTAAACATAGAAGATTGGATTTCTTTATCGTAAATACGGATACTTCCTCCACCTAATTCATAACCATTTAATACTATATCATACGCTTGAGCATATGCTTTTTCAGGTGCAGTTTCTAATAATTCTACATCTTCTTCTTTTGGCATAGTGAATGGGTGATGAGCTGCACTATATCTTCCTTTTTCTTCATCATATTCTAATAATGGCCAGTTTACTACCCATAGATAGTTGTACTTATCTTTATCAATTAAGTCTAAATCAGCAGCTAATTTTTGACGTAGTGCTCCTAATGAAGCATAACATACTTTTTTAGTATCTGCTGCAAATAGAATAATATCTCCTACTTCAGCATCTACACGAGTAACTAACTCTTGTGCCACTCCATCTGTAAAGAATTTAGCAATAGCTCCGTTTAATCCTTCTTCTGTAACTTTAACCCACGCTAAACCTTTAGCTCCATAGTTAGCTACATATTTACCTAAAGCATCGATATCCTTACGAGAATATTTATCCGCACATCCTTTAGCAACGATACATTTAACTGCTCCACCTTGTTCTACTGCATTAGAGAAAACTTTGAAGTCTAAGTTTTTAACTAAATCACTAACATCTTTTAATTCCATGTCGAAACGAGTATCTGGTTTATCACTACCAAATCTTTCCATCGCTTCTTCATAATCTAATCTTGGGAATGGTAAGACAACATCAATACCTTTTACTTCTTTCATTACATGAGCGATTAATCCTTCGATCATAGTAAGGATTTCTTCCTGAGACATAAAGCTCATTTCCATATCAATTTGAGTAAAGTCTGGTTGTCTGTCAGCACGTAAGTCTTCATCACGGAAACAACGAGCAACTTGGTAATATCTATCAAAACCAGCAACCATTAATAATTGTTTAAATAATTGTGGAGATTGAGGTAATGCATAAAATTCTCCTGGGTGTACTCTACTTGGTACTAAATAGTCACGTGCTCCTTCAGGTGTTGATTTTGTTAAAATTGGAGTTTCAACATCAACAAACATATTGTTATCTAAATAATCACGTGTTGCTTTCGTAATTTGAACGTAATTGAAGCACTTCAGCTAATTCTGTTCTTCTTAAATCTAAATAACGATATTTTAGACGTAATTCCTCACTTGATAAACTAGCATCATCTAATACGAATGGTAAAGTTTTAGCTTTTGATAATATTTCTAATTTATCAGCAATGATTTCTACTTTACCTGAAGGAATTTTATCATTTACAGTATTTTCACTTCTTGCTACTACTTCTCCTTCTATAGAAACAACAAATTCATTTCTAATAGTACTAGCTAATTCATGTGTTTCGGTATTTTTCTCACCTGAGAATACACATTGAACTATTCCCATTCTATCTCTAACATCAATAAAAATTAGGTTTCCTAAATCACGTCTTTTACTTACCCAACCTTTTACTGTAACTCTTTTTCCTATATATTTCTCATCTATATGGCCTGCATATTCTGTTCTTCCGTATGCACTCATTATTTTTCTCCTTTCAGTTTTTCTTCTAAATACTTAACTATATTGTCAAATTCAACATTTTCTTGGTCGTAAGTTTTCATATCTTTAACAACATACTGACCATTTTCCAGTTCACTATCACCAATTATTATAGAGAATTTAGCATTATATCTATCTGCTAACTTCATTTGAGCTTTCATTTTTTTATCAAAATAATCACTTTGAACTTTATAACCAGCTAAACGTAAATCATTAGTAAGTTTAACACCAGCATCTCCGGCTTTTTCACCCATGGCTACAACGAATGCATCTATTGTGTCATCGATAGGTAATTCTATATTTTCACTTTCTAAAGCTAGTAATAAACGCTCAATACTTAATGCAAATCCGATTCCTTTTTTATCTTCTGGACCATCTAAAAGTTTTATTAATCCATTATAACGGCCACCACCACAAAGTGTTTTAAGTTCCACTTCTGGATTATCAATCATAATTTCAAATGCAGTATGCGTATAATAGTCTAAACCACGAACTAAATTGTGATCAACTTCATACTTAACACCTAAAGCATCTAAGTGTCTTAGTACTTCTGCAAAATATTGTTTTGATTCTTCTCCAAGGTACTCTAATAACTTAGGCGCATTTTTAATAAGTTCATGCTCTGCATCAACTTTACAATCTAGAATTCTCATTGGGTTTTTATAAAGTCTATTATTACAATCTTCACAAAACTCGTTAATTCTTGGTTCAAAATGTTTAACTAACGCTTCATTATATGCTTGTCTTTCTTCAGGATTTCCTAAAGAATTGATACTAACTTTAATATTTTCGATTCCAAAAGATTTATAAATATTATATGCTAAGCTAATTACTTCTGCATCGATTTTTGGACTTTCTTCACCAATTACCTCCACTCCATATTGAACGAATTGACGATAACGACCTTTTTGTTTTCTTTCGTATCTAAACATTGGTCCCACATAATAAAGTTTTTGAGGTTGAATAGTTTTAGCGAATAATTTATTCTCAATATAAGAACGTACTGTTCCTGCTGTCCCCTCTGGTCTTAAAGTTATCGAACGATTCCCTTTATCCATAAAAGTATACATTTCTTTTTGAACTATATCTGTTGTATCCCCTACACCTCTACTGAAAAGTTCTGTTGACTCAAACATTGGAGTTCTAATTTCTTCGTAACAAAATGAATCACTAATTTTTCTTAACTTTTCTTCAATGTATTGCCATTTTTTACTTTCTTCAGGCAAAATATCTTGTGTACCTCTCGGCATTGTTATTACCATAAATAATCTCCTTCCTAAATCTTACTAACTACTTTCTAATCTAAATTTCCAAATAAAAAATTAAAAACGCCCCACATAGCAAACGCTACATGGGACGATAAGTAATTTCGTGGTGCCACCCTAATTCATATCAGAATACTGATACCTTAATTTACAATTATTTAATTTTATAAAAAGTGTTCCTTACTTTAATCATTAATACCCTATCTTCCAGCCCATGGATAAGACTCTCTCTTATTAAAACATAAAGCAAAATTCTTTTTACTATTACATTCTGTCACTATTATTTAACTATATTACACTAAACTAACTATCTTGTCAAGAATAGAAATGCATAAACATTGACAAGAAAAACGGAACCAAATTTCTACTTTATTTATTTACATTCAATCTTTAACCTTGATTTTTTATAATAATCAGTATAAAATAGTTGGGTGATGTCTTTATGAAAGGAGAACCCTTAATGAAAAAATTCTTTTCACTACTACTACCAATAATAATGATAGTATTGATAGTTGGTGGAACCTATTTTTACATGCATTCAGGTAGCGAAAAAATAAAAAACGAACACTCAAAATATGTATCATTAATTAATGACGATCATGATTTCGGTGCTGGTTTAAAAGGTTTAGAATCTTTAACAACTGAAAAAGCAAAAAGTGTTCTATCTAATGTAGAAAATGAAATAGAAACAGCTACTGAACTAAAAAGTATTGATGAATCTTTAAAAAGTGCAGATATTGAATCTGCAGAAAATCACTTAGATAAAGCTAAACAATTAGATACTTCTAAAACTTTCGGTAAAGCAACCAACTGGTTTAATACTGAAATTAGTAACTATAAAAAAGCTGTAGAAGAGATAAATGAATTAGATATTTATGCTGAAGACTACGATACTTTACTAAAAAATATCGTTGAAAAGTACCATTTTAACTACGACAGTATTAAAAAGAAATTATTAGGAAATAAAGAGAATGACGAAAAATCTTCTGATTCTGAAAAAGTAGACGACAAAGATAACATTGAACAAAAAGCAAATGATTCTGAATCTGAAAAAGAAGAAAAAGAAAAATCTAAAGATAAAGAAAAAACTAAAGAAACTAAAACTCAAAAATCATCACAGTCTAAAAAATCTTCAACACCTAATACACAAGTCCATCCACAAATTTATGGACAACAAACACCAGAAACCTACAATACACTACGTTATACTCAAGAAGGTAGCGTAAGTAGAAATATTGTAGAAAATGAATTAAAAGGTGATATTTCAAACTTTTCAAATGAAGAAATAAACGCAGCTATCGCAAGATATAATGCGAAAAATCAAGGTTAATCTAATGATTAACCTTGATTTTTTATTTTATTATTTTTCTACTGCGATTACTTCAATTTCAATATTAGCCCCTAAAGGTAAAGCTGCTGCTTGGAATGCAGATCTAGCTGGTAATACATCTTGGAATTGTTCAGCATATATTTTATTAACTTCTGCAAAATCAGAAATATCTTTTAGTAATACTAAAGTTTTTACTACATGATTCATAGAACTTCCTGCTTCTTCTAAAACTGCTTCAATATTTTTAAATACTTGTTTAGCTTCTTCTAAAACTCCACCTTCTACAATTTTCCCAGTTTCAGGATTAATTCCTAATTGACCAGAACAAAAGATTAAATCCCCTACTTTATTCGCTTGAACATATGGTCCAACAGCTTTCGGTGCTTTTTCCGTATTAACTTTTTTAATTTCCATTATAAAGTTCTCCTTTATTTATATTCTTTTAACTATATTCTATCATAATAGTTTACTTTAGTCAGCATTTTTTTAAGAAAATAGCAAAATTTTTTTCCACCTCATAAAAACCTAATTTAAAAAAATAAAAGTAAACAGTTTCAAAGAGCCCTCGTTATGGCTAAGCTAATAAAAAGAGGTCATAAAAATTATGACCTCTCATTTTATATTACTCTTGTGCTGCTTCAGCTTCTTTTGCCATTTGTTCAGCTTCTTCTTTCAATTTATCAAGATGCATTAGATTTGTTAGGTAATCTCTTAATAAAATCAATATTACCCCAAAGACAGTAACCGCAATTGCGATAGATGTAAATACTTGAGTAAATGTTAATTTTACAGTTAATTTAGCTAAGTACCCTGAAATAATATTAGCTAATGATGTAGTTAAATACCAGAAACCTACTGCTAATGATGCGTATTTTGCTGGTGCCAATTTGTTAAACATTGATAATCCAATTGGTGATAGGAATAACTCTCCTACTGTTAATAGGAAGTAAGCAATAAGAATATATGAAATACTCATTTTTAAGCCACTATCAATAGTACCATTAATTGTTTTAACACCTATTACCATCACTGCAAAAGCAATACCAGAGAATAACATACCTACTCCCATCTTAGTACCTGTTTGCAAGTCACCTTTTTCTGTTTTACTTAATTTCACCCATAGAGAACCAAACATCGGAGCCATTATTACGCACAATAATCCATTAAATGAAATTAACCAAGGCGTTGGTACATTCCAACCAAATATACTTCTATCTACAGCTTTTTGAGTTAATATCGCAAATGAAGTTTGAGTTTGGTTCCATGCAGACCAGAATAAAGTACAGAACACAAACATTACTGCCATTGCTTTCATTCTATCTTTATCTACTTTTGTAATAGGATGATTTACTACTGATTTAACTTTATTACTTGCAGTAGGATATTTACCTTTATCTTTTAACCATGATGGTGCTAACACTAAGAAAATTAAAAATTGGACAAATGATAGGACAGCAGCCGCTATAAATCCAATACGATAACCATAAGATAAAATATTACCACTATTATCAATATTAGCAAACCATTGATCAGTAATTAATCCAAAAATAATAGGTCCAAACAAACTACCAATATTTATAGCCATATAGAAAATACTATATGCGGCATCTTTCATAGTTACTTGGTCACGTTCATATAAAGCCCCTACTAATGCACTAGTATTACCCTTACCAATACCAGCTGCAATAAGTAAGATAGATAAACTTAATAAAACCGTCCATAACTGAGTAGTAGAGAAATACAATGCAATATAACCAAACGTACTCATTAACGTACCAAGTAAAATAGATTTTTGTAACCCTAAATATTTATCAGCTAGCCAACCTCCTAGAATCGACATCATATAGCCAATTGCTGAGTAGTATCCATATAACTCTGTCGCAAAACCACGTTCTAAACCAAGACCGTTTTCTGCAGGACTAGCTATAAAGAATAGAATTAAAAAAATCCTACAATCCCATATGCATAAAAAAACTTTGTAACCCTGTAGTAATATTAGCCAAAAGCAAACCTTTAGGATGCTTCATTTGTTCTTTATGTTCCATAAAGTTTTCCCCCTTTTTATTTATAATATTACGCTTTCATTATATACCATTGAAAATCATGATTCAACACACTTTTTAAAAAAATTTTTAAAGTTTATGTATACCTCTAAAAACAAAGGGTTTATTACATATTTTTTTCATAATCTTTATTGTTTTTTTCTATCAACCTACTAAAAACTTACTAAATTATAATTTTATTATTTGCAAAAATAAAAATTATAAAATGTAAATTAATGAAAAAATAAAAACCCTATTAAAAAAATAGGGTTTTTACAATTAATTTTCTGAAAATTAAAGAACAACTACGTTAGCTGCTTGTGGTCCACGAGCACCTTCTTCTACTGAGAATTCAACTTTATCGCCTTCTTTTAAAGTTTTGAATCCTTCTTTTTTGATGCTTGAGAAGTGTACGAATACATCTTTTTCACCTTCTACTGCGATAAATCCAAATCCTTTTTCCTCGTTAAACCATTTTACTGTACCTTGTTTCATAAGTTACAATCTCCTTTTTATTTATTTTATTATCAATAATCAATCGTATTCTTGCCAAGATAATAAATAAAATAAATGGGATATTATATTAACACTTAAAAAACTTAAAACCTGTATTACAATTATTACTATATCTTTTATTGACTTTTACTAGTATACCTTAATTATCAAAAATAAGCAAATGAAAAGACTTACTATTTTCATAAAAAATATATATTAGTTAATAAACTAGATGATTTCAGCAACTAATTCATTATAAAAAAATAAAAAACACCTAACGGTGCTTTTTATCTTAGAATTCTTCATCCTCATTTTTGATATTAAATTTAGAAACAATTCCTTCATTGTCGAAGTCATATACATCTTCATTTTCTTCTATGTCTTCGTCTTCGATTAATTCATCAACTTCATCATGGATATCTTCAGTTTCTTCTTCAACTAATTCTTCTTCATCTTCCTCAATCGCAAACTTATGAACACTTGGTTCTACGAAGTTTTTAATATCTTCAACTAATAAACTATCTCTAAGTTTCCAACTTCCATCTTCAACACAAACGAATCTTCCATCTAAGTTTAAGTCTGTGTAGAAATACGCAGCTTGTGTTACGAATTCTTCATCTCCATCATTTCTTAATGGTTTAATGTAATCAAGAAAGTCGTAAATATTTAATCTTTCTATACCTTCTTCAATCATATAAGCATAACATAAGTCTATTAATGACATTTCCTTAATCTTTTCCGTACTTAATTCTTTCAAATTCACCATCTAATCCTAATTCCTTTCTACCTAATCTACATTTTCTCTGGAGCAGATACTCCAATTAATTCTAATGCATTTCTTAAAGTTATTTTAACTGCTGTAATTAAAGCTAAATAACTCTCTGTTTGTTCTTTATCTTCAGTAATTACTTTGTTATTATTGTAAAACTTGTGGAATGAACTCGCTAGATTTTGTAAATAATTACAAATTCTATGTGGTTCATAATTTGTCGCAGCTTGAGCAACTATTTCAGGGAAATATGCTAAGTTTTTCAATAATTCAACTGAATATTCATCAGTTAGTAACTCATAGTTACAATTTTCAATATTGAAATCACCTTGTTCATTTGCTTGACGTAGAATTGAACAAATTCTAGCATGTGCATATTGAACGTAGTAAAGTGGGTTGTCACTTGATTGCTCTTTTGCAACTGCAAAGTCAAAGTCTAAATGACTATCAGCACTTCTCATAACTAGGAAGTAACGAGCAGCATCAGCACCTACTTCATCGATTAAATCACGTAAAGTAATTGCCTTACCTGTTCTCTTACTCATTTTTACAACTTCTCCATTATTTAAAAGTTGTACCATTTGCATAATTAGCGCTTCTAATTGTTCAGCTTTGTATCCCATAGCAACTACACTAGCTTTAAGTCTAGCGACATATCCATGGTGGTCAGCTCCAAGAACATCTAATAATAAATCAAATCCACGATCTAATTTATTTTTGTGATAAGCTATGTCACTTGTAAGGTAAGTTAATGACCCATCTGCTTTTATTAAAACACGGTCTTTGTCATCTCCAGTACCTAAAGCTGTAGTTTCTAACCATAAAAGCACCGTCTTTTTTTCATAAACATAACCTTGTTCTCTTAATGATTCTAAAGCTTTATCTACTAATCCATTTTCATATAATGATTTTTCACTAAAGTAAACATCATACTCTACTCCAAAATCACCTAAATCTTTTTTAATATTTTCCATTTCATATGCTACAGCATAGTCACGAATAAAGCTCTCTAAATCTTCTCTTTCTAATAGAGAATCTCCAAATTCATCTTTTAATTTTTGACCAAGAACTTTGATATCTTCACCATGATAAGCATCTTCTGGGAGTTCCGCTTCTAATCCCAAAGCTTGTTTATAACGTACAATAGCAGAAATAACTAAGTTATTAATTTGATTTCCTGCGTCGTTAATATAATATTCACGAGATAAATCATATCCTGATTTTTTCATAATTCTAGCTAATGAATCAGAATACGCTGCATTTCTAGCATGTCCAACATGAAGCGTTCCTGTAGGGTTAGCTGAAACATATTCTAAAAGAACTTTCTTCCCTTGACCTACATTATTTTCTCCATATTTCTCATTATCAGTTAAAATTTTACTAATAACACTTCCTAAACTTGATTTCTTAACATAAAAGTTAATAAATCCAGGTCCCGCTATTTCGATTTTTTCTATTGATTCATCCTCAGGTATATTACTAATAATTTCCTCGGCAATAACTCTTGGATTTTTCTTTAGTACTCTTGTCAATTGCATAGCAATATTCGAAGAGAAATCTCCATTATCATTATTCTTTGGAGTTTCTACATAAATATCTACTCCGCTTATCTCCAACTTAGCCAAGGAACTTTGTAATAATTCTATTATTTTATTTTTCACAAAAAGTTCCTCCAAATAATTCTATTCCAAATTTTTTTAATTAATATTTTTTTAATTTATTTTTGTTGTTTTTCATTTCTATCAAAAAAATATATTATAGACAATTTCATACATTACTAGATTGTTTCTTGATTTTTTTCCATAGAAACTAATTGTGTATCTAATTTCACATTACCATAAATAGTGTTATAATCACTACTTTTTACGGCTATATCCAATATGCGTTTTTAAATTGTCTTTCTCTATACTAACACTTTCTTTGATTTTGTCAATAAAAAAATTTTTTTATTTTTCATTTTTTTATCATTATATACTATTTTTTTCATAGCTTATTTCTTCTGAAAACTCTCCGAAATGCTTGTCTTCATAGACTTTTTTTCATTGTCTGTATATGTAGTTATTTTTATTTCCATATTATCTATTGTAAACTCTCTAACTCTTCTTCTATTTCTAACCAAGTATTATTTAAATCTTCTATTTCTTGATTTAAACTTCTTAGTTCTTCATTATATTCCTGCACCTTAATAGCATCTGTATATACTTCTTCTTTAGTTAATTCATTATTTACTATGGTAACTTTCTCCTCTAATGATTCTATTTTCTCTAGAAGTTCTTCGCGTGTTCTTTCTAACTTACGAATTCGTTTTTTCTCTTCTTTTCCTAGAGCATAGTCATTAGCAACCTTTTCCTGAACTTCATCAGTTTTTTCTTCTTTTAGTTTTTTAGCTATTAATTCTTGTTCACGTTTTTCTAAATAATAGTCATAATTCCCTAGATATATACTATAATCATCTCCAGTAATATCCAATACTTTATTAGCTATCTTATTAATGAAATACCTATCATGACTGACAAATACTATTGTTCCCTCATAGTTTTCTAAGGCATCTTCTAGTACCTGTTTACTAGTAATATCTAAGTGGTTGGTTGGTTCGTCTAGAACTAACAAATTATTTTTTTCAAGCATTAGCTTAGCTAATTGCAAACGAGCCTTCTCTCCACCAGATAAATCTCGAACAATTTTCAAGACACTATCTCCTCTAAATAAGAATCGTCCAAGTACTGTTCTTACCTCAGCTTCTTTCATCAATGGATATTCATCCCACAACTCATTTAATATTGTTTTTGATGATTCAAACTCAGCTTGTTTTTGATCATAGTAACCTAGTGATACTTTACTACCATAATGAACACTACCACTTATGGCATTTTGTTTTTTAGCTATAGTTTTAATAAGGGTTGACTTTCCTATACCATTTCTTCCAACTATTGCAATTCTATCACCTTTATAAACAGAAAAATTATAAGCATTACCTACTTGTTTTCCATCATAACCCACTTTTAAGTTTTCTATCATTAAGACATCTCGACCACTTTGTTCTTTAATATTAAACTCAATATTTGCAGCCTTATCGTCTTTTTTAGGATTATCAATAAGTTCCATTTTATCTAGTACTTTTTGACGACTTTTTGCCATTTTACTAGTAGAGGCACGAGCTATATTTTTTTGAACGAATTCTTCCAATCTCTTAATATCTTTTTGCTGGCTAGTGAATTCCTTTAATTGCTTCTCATAATCTTCTTCGTATTGTTTTAAGAACTTAGAATAGTTTCCTACATATTTTTTAAGCTTTCCAAATTCTAAGTTATAAACAACATTTACTACCTTATCTAGGAAATATCTATCGTGACTGACAATAACAATTGCCCCATTATATGAACTAAGATAATTTTCTAACCAAGCTACATTTTCCATATCAAGGTGGTTGGTTGGTTCGTCAAGGATAAGTAAATCTGGTTCACTTAATAGAAGTTTCGCCATTGATAATCTAGTCTTTTCTCCACCAGAAAAAGTACTGATTTTTTTATCAAAAACATCTTTTGTAAAATCTAATCCATATAATACACTCTCAATTTTACTTTTGTAATGGTAATCTTTATGAGTTAAAACTTCATTTTGCAATCTATCAAATCTATCCAAAAGACCAGGATCATTTTCTATATTTTCAGGAGTTAATTCATATGATAGTTTTTCTAAGTTTGCTTCCAAACTTATTATTTCATCAAAACATGTTATCATCTCTTCATATATAGATAAGTCTTCTCTAACTATAAATTCCTGCGATAAATAACCTATAGTCGTATTTTTTGAAATAGTTCGCTCTCCACTATCAAAACTCAGCTCACCAGATATTATTTTAAGCAAAGTACTTTTTCCAGCGCCATTTCTTCCGACAATTGCTACGCGATCCTTATCATTTATTTCCATCTTAACATTAGAAAAAATTTCGTTAACCACAAAATTTTTCGTAACATTATTTAATTGAATCAGCATTTACTTTCTCCTTTCTTTATATTTTATCCTTTTTCTACATTTATTATATAAAACTACTATATTATTTATATTTAACTAAAAATATTATATCATGTGAAGGGAAATTGATAAAGTAAAAAAACCTAAAAAAACATAAATATAGCATATTCTAAGCTTATTAGAACACATTTCTTCACTATTACAAAACATAGGGAAAACAACGGAAATTAGCGACCATTTAGATGGTTTTTCCCTATTTTTTCCCTATAGAAAAAAGCCCTTGTGATAAGGGCTTAGTTTCTTAGAAATATAATTCTTCAGCTAGTTGTTCTAATTGATCAGCTAATTGGTATGCACCACGATTATATTCAATGTAATATTCATCATTAAATTCATCTTTTTTAATGTGTTCTTTTAATTCTGGTTCTAATTGATTAATGAAATCTTCTATTTGCAAGAAAGTTAAATCGCAAACGTTAGGTATATTTTTTAAGTACTCTATTTCTTCACCAACATATTCAATCTCACCATGTAAGAAATCTTTTATAAAAGCTTCTGGCCCTTGGTTGTAGACCTCGTTAGCATGTTCATCATTTTTGAAATACTCAAAAGCTTCACTTGTTACACCATCTAAACTATCGCTATACACTTCTTTTACTTTCCCTTTATATTCAAAGCTTAATTTTAACATTTTTCTATTCTCCTTTGTTGTTTCTCTTTTATATTCATATAATTTTTTAGCAATCTTTAAAGTCATATTTTCTAATGCATATTTACCATTTCTATAATTTTGGATAACACTTAATGTGATACCAGTATCTTTAGAAATTCTGTAATCTGTAACATCGCTATTTAATAATTCTTCTATTTCTTTAATTATTTTATCCATTTGTACACCTCTATATAAAAACTTAAAAACTATTGAAATTATTGTTGCTATAATTCCCATTACTAATATCACCATTTGTATTTTTTTGTATTTTTTTCTTTTTTTTCATGGTATAATGTGAATAACGTAAGGTACTTGGGGTTTTTGTAAACCCCGTTCCCTTTTTGATTTTAGAAGATTTTTCGCAATTAAATCTATCAGAGATTTTTATAATCTGTAATACCGCTAATATTATAGACAATCTGATTAATTTAATTTGTTGTAAGTCTTCTTTTTTTATTTTTAGTTTTTTTACGTTTTATTCACTGTTTCACCTCCTTACATTTATTATTATACTCTATATAAGGTATAAAGTCAATAGTTTTTTTATGAATTTTTTTAATTTTTTTAACGGAAATTTTTTTAATTATAGCTATTGCAATGGAAATTCAAGCAATAAAAAAAGCCCTACCAATTAAGGTAGGGTTTTTCAACTATTAGGGAGTAATATGAAATCGTTAAGTATGGCACTTAACAAATTTAATTATACCATATGAAATGGCCATAATTAAATTATTACTCACATTCAGTTAAATATTTGTCTTCGATCCATTGGTCAGAGTCTTTATAATTTACACGACTCCAGCCGTCTTTTTTCTCGTAAACTCGTACTCTAGTACCAGCAGCGACAAACTCTTTATCTTCGCTATCTAGTGAAGGTTGGCTTTCTAAGTAATAATCGATTGAAACTGTTGCTTCATAGTATGCTTGGTCACGTTTTGGCAACTCAACATCTTCATCCAGGATAGATTTTTCAACTACTTCAGCAGCTGGAATTTCACCAATTTCTATCTCACCGCTTCTTAATTTCTTAATTCTATCGATGAAATAAGCTTTACAATTTTGAGTTCCAGCTCCATAATAAGCCCCACCATTCGCATGTAATTCCATTGAACGGTGTGGGCAAGCTGTCGCACTAAATTCGTGATGTAATCTTACAGTATCTTCATTTACTGGTAAACCATAAGACTCTAACAACTCACCAGCAATCATAAGCGCTGCATCTTCATTAGCGATGAAATCTTCATCAGATGAACCCATTGATTGACAAGCTTCAATCCCAATATAATTGGCGTTTCCTTCGTAAGTTGCTGTGTGCCATTCCTGGTAATTAACTGGTTGGAATACTAATACATCGTTTCTATCAACGTAATAAGCCGCAAAACCAGTTGCAAGTGTTCCGTTGTTAACTTTTGCTTCTAATTGTGACTCCCATGCTTTTGCGCCCCAACTTGATGCATCATTGTGTAAAACTATTCCACGTATTGAGTTTTTAGGGGGCGCAAAGTAAATTCCTTGTTTGAAATATGAACTATAAATATCAGCCATGTTATTATCTCCTTTTTAATAAAAATTATTCTTTTGGTTTTTCATAAGTTAGCGCTTGTTCGCTATCACTGAAACCTTGTGTTGTAGGATCGTTAACTATCCCTAACAATCCAAGTAATAAAAAAACAGCATCGACAACATTATTAATGTTGGTGCTGAATAATTCTGTATTTAGATTATATCCAAATAATACAGATACTTGCTTAACTAATAGCAATAGACCAGCTATAAACGCTATTACAAAGCGTTTATTCTTAAATCTAACTTTCCAGTTTATCATATTAATTCACCTCCTTTCCTAGTTTTGTGGCCACGGATCACTTGTTAAATATGAGATCGAGCTTACTCGTATATCTCCAATATCTCTATCGGTTGGTACTGGATCAGTAAATTGGAAACGTAACATGTTACTATCACCAACTCCCCCTAAATACCAAGTCCCATAAGGCGTTCCCTTATCATTGTATATCCCACCTATTAACGATGACTCAGAGCGATATCCTTGAGGAATTCCGTTTAAACCTAGAATGTAACAGTTTCTTTCTCTGTCTGATGGTTGTATTTGGTATCCTGCTCCACCTCTTCTAACAATACCAAACCAGCCCCAAGAAAGCCCGCCGAATTGATAAGATACAACATTATTAACACGTCTTACTTTGACATAAGAACCTCCTAATTTAGAAACAGATGGTAAAACTTTCCAGCCTGTATCTCCGATTAAGACTTCCCAACCTGTGTTACCTGTGCCACTTTTCTTTATCCACTTCAACGCTCCGTTAGTTACTGCTTCGTCTACATAAGTTGTTCCAATGGGTGCTGTAACTACTCCGTTTGGCATTCCTCGTCCGTGTATCTCCCATTGTTTCGCTTCAAGAACTTTTAATCGGTTGTCTAGTTCAGTTGTGTTACCAGCGTTTTCTGTGTTTGCTGGTAAGTAATTATCAATATTCTTATTAGTGATAAGTTTAACGTTATCATAATCTCCAAACTCAAAATCTGGTATATATCCGTCTGGAATTGCAGTAGTTAATGTATATAACGCCGTGTCTAAATTAGTATATTTACCTATACCACTAATTATTATGCGTTCATTTCTATTACAATAAATTTTCCCAAATGCTTTTTCTTGGCTTCCTTGATTTGTTTTTTGAAAAAATTCATAAGGTGTATCGCCATAAACAGCAAATATAAAAGGTGTCTCATCTCTGTCTAGTTTCCTGCTTATCTGTGTATTAACAGCCTCTTTATCAACTGTATAAACTCTATTCGTCACAAAATCACTAGTATCAACATTCCCACTCGGTCTATTCTCAAGAGTTGTTAACCTACTCTTAATATCAGTGTCATTATATGGTTGAGGTAACTCTGTCTTTTTAGCATATTCAGTTAACGGTTGGTGTTGAGTTAAATAACCTTTACTGTTTAATTCATCTTTTGTAACAAGGTTGTCAACGTTTGGTTGACTACCACGTAATTGATTTAACTCTTCTTTAGTAGCTAAGTTTGAAGTATCAACCGTTGGTTGATTGTTCCTAAGTTCGTCTAATTGTTCTTTTGTTGCAAGACGCGAAATATCTTGGTGCTGTGTTAAGTAATGCTTATCTTCTAATTGTGTAGTCGTTACAAAGTTACTAGTATCTATGTTAGCTGTTACTGGTCTATCTTCAAGCTCTTTAAGTTTCGCTTAATTTCAGTGTCATCATAACTTGATGTCACTGGTCTACTTTCTAATTGTGTAACCTTAGCAGCAACATCATCAACAGCTTGTTTTGTAGCTAATTTGCTAATGTCCTGATGTTGCGTTAAATAACCTTTCTCATTCAACTGCGTTTCAGTGACATAACCATTAAGCGATTGATGTTGGGTTAAATATCCCTTTTTCTCAACTTCTTCAACTGCCTTTCTTACAACAGAATCAGTGCTTGGAATTTCAGTCTTTAAAGCACGTTTCTCTAATTCTGTTGTTGTTGCCAAATTAGAAATATTAGGTATATCGCTTTTTAAAGCATACTTTTCATTCGCTTGGGCTTCTGTTAAGAATTTACTACCTTTTTCAATCTCTTTAATAGCATTATCAAAGTCTTCTTTTGTAAGTACATCCAACCTATCAACAATTAGTCCATGTGCATAGAAACGCTCTTTTAATGGTAATTGTTTAGCTTTATCAATTTCTGAAACCCTAACATTAAATTTAAACCTAAATATATCAGCATCTCTAATTTCTTCATTTACATAGATGAAACAAATTACTTTTTCGTTTTGAGTGATTAAACTAGTATCAAACTTAATTTTAGCTTTGTTATCTTCAACAACCGCTTCAGTTTTCCAATACGAACCAGTTTTAACAAACTTAAATAATGCTATTAAGTTCTTTCCAGCTAATTGTTCGTTAGCAATCTCAAACTCAAAAAGCCCATTGTTTCTATCGTGTGAATAAAGTTCAGAATATGTTTCTTCTACTTCCCTAGTTTTAGTTGTGTTTTCTATAGTGAATTTAATTATTTTTTCCATTGCTTCACTCCTCATCAAATTGATCTTTTATTTTTTCCAATCGTTTTTTCAAACCTTTTGGAAATGGTACACCAATTTCAGATAAGTTCTCAATTAGTGACAATCCATAAGTTGCTATAAAGAAGAAAATAAACGTTGCTGCTACTTCTTCAAAACCTATGAAATTCAAATAAGGATAAACCGTTACACCTAGCACAAGTACTGCTAGATGTTCGATTAATCCCCTTCTCCCAATTGTTGAATTTAAAGTTTTTGTCACCCAAGCTTTTATCATTCCCGTTAGTATATCTAGTACTATTACTCCCGCAAATGCATGTATATAAGCATCGTTAAATAGTTCATAATATTGGTTAACTAATTCGGTTAATGTAATGTGCATCTTTTTTTTAAAAAACCGCCTTTCTATAAATTTTGTTCATTGTTACATATTCTTATCACTCACCGCATGGCCATCACCACCTTGAAAATTAATTAGTTTTTTTATTTTCCTTCTAATAGCTTTTCAAGTCGTTCTAACCTTGCATTAAGATCTTTAACTTCAGCTTTTAACTCTTTGTTTTCAGCAGCCAACTCTTGTACTGCTTTTGTAGTTATATGTAACAACCTAAAGTCATCAATTGTTAACGTATTGACATTCTCACCTACTAAGTCAGCTTGTATTTTTTCTACTTCTTGTGCAATAAGCCCGATATTAGTATGTGGCTTAGTATATCCGAACTTGTCTGGTTTCCAATCGAAAGACTTAAATTTAAGCTTGTTAACAACTTCTAAAGCGTTATGCTCACAATCTTTAATATTTTCTTTCAATCGTTTATCAGAGTCAGCTCTACCAACAGCAACGGCGTAATCAGCTTGGGTTCCCGTTCCATCGTTTACCCAGAAATGTGTACCACCTCGCCCAGTTTTTAAACCAATCCAAGAGATACGATTTAACGTTTTTGTTGTATCATGTTTACCATTACCACCAATGGCCCTTACTGGTGTATCACCATATCTATTAGTCATTACAGCTGTTCCAAGTACCGCTGTTAGCTTACCAGTTCCAGGGAATACACTTGCACGGAAACCGCCTTGTATTTCTCCAAACACTGAAAGCCCTACTTCAGCGGGTGTATATAACGGTTTATTAGGGTTCGTTACATCATCAGCCCTATAAATGTTTAAACCTTGGTTAAGCCCATCACCTTCAGAACCTCTGAACTGCATACCATAACCAGCATTTTCACCCCATTTATGCGGCGCACTAACTCTAAAATTAGAGCCTTGACTATCTAAGATACCAGTTTCTCCGATAATGAACTTACTACCAGTAAATGTTTTCCCATGGATATCATCAGCAATCATATTCCCTTTTATCTTAACCAGTCCTTCGTCTTGGCCTTCAGCATTTTTTTCAACGCTTAAGTTGATTGAACTTATTACTTCATTTTTCTTAACCATCAAACCTAATTCATCTTTAGTCTGATTAATGCTACTTTCCAATCTTTCCTTGATTAAATTCAAGTCTTCTGGTGCTGGAGTCCATGGCGTTGCCACTGGCCCTTTTTCAATTTTTGGAAATCTGAAGTAAACTTTATCGCCTTCTTCGCAAGTACCTTGCATACCCTCTAAAAAGAAAGTAATATCACGTTCAAATTTATTGGTAAAGGTGTGTGAAAAACGTTGCCATTCTGGTGTTATTTCAAAAGTTCCTTCTTTTATCCCGCCAGTACCTTGGCCCATTCTAGTGAATGTAATATCTTTACTAGCTTTAATATCGATGCTCCATGTCAATTGAGTATCTTGGTATTCGTTTTGTAAAAAGTCAGCTAATACAAAATAAACGCCTTCGCTATCATCAACATTATGTTTAGTCATTACTAATGTGCCATTCTGAAGTGTTCTTTGCCAATTACTCATTACTGGCATTACATTATTCATTTCAGCACTATCTTTTAATAAGTTTCGACCACCATTTATTACTTGTTCCCTAAATTCTCCAATTGTTGAGTTGAAATTCTCCATCGTATGATCGAACGTTTTGTATTTTTCCAGGATGTCAGTAATTTCTACTATATCTGGTTTATCATCTAATCTTTCTCTTGTTAAATTGCTAATACCATTACATGTAGTAAGTACCACTATCTCTAGTGGTTCACCGTTCTGTTCCTTGTCTTCAATTGCAAGCGCTGGGATGTGGCCATCTCCACTTACACTAACTTCTTCAAATTCGCTCCATTCAGTACGATCAGCGCCCCTATATTTCATTCTTGATACAAAACCTTCGTTTAGTTGAACATTGTCATAAAATACATCTAAGTAAGCTTTAACGCCAGTTGTCTTTTTATTTACATACTTACCTTCAAACCTAACATTTGTTGTTAAGGTATGTGCTTTTAAATCTTCTAACGATGGTTGCCATGGTGTTACATCTTCACCATTTTCAATTTTTAAGCAATTCAAGTAATAATCAACAGCTTGGTCTTGTTTGTTGTATATCGCAAATATACAGCTATCAAAATCATATTCAGCTGTGAATGTTGTTGCTACTCGTTGGCTGATCCCTGGTAAACCAATTGTCATTATTTGTTCTTGTTGGCCAACAATTTCATTGTTTTTATATAAAAATAGTTTTATCTCTATTTCAATATCATTTTCAGTATTTTTTAACATATCCATAGAAACTGTATATTTATCATCTTTTTTAACACTAAATTTAAACTGATCACTTACCAACCCACGAAATGTATCAGTTGGAGTTCCAACAATTTGAATACCATCACCGAAATTATCTATACTTTTCACAAAATTCAATTCTAAACCATTGTTGATGGCGTTTGTACTCCAGTGTAATAACTTGTGTTCAAAGTTTGAGTTAGGTAAATAATTTAAGTTTGTTGTTGCTGCTGGCCTTAAATCTTCAACGTTAGGCATCCACGTTTTAGGCGCTGTATTCCCATAAGCCATATAAGGTTCAGCAATCTTAAAGTGACCGTTTTTTGTTGAGAATATAAAGAATAAGTTATCATCCAAAGAGGTAAAGTCATTTTTAACTTCATACACAAACTCTTTTACCACCCAAGTGTTGCGGGGTGTATTAGCGCCTAAGTCAAACCCAGCCATTTGCTTGTTGTTTTTATGTGATTTTAAAGCTAAGTGTAAGCCGTTATCAAGTGGCACATCATCAAATATATAAATAGGTAATCTGATAACGATTTTTTCACCGCGTTTAAATTCCTTTTTATCGCTTCTAAATGAAATACCTTTCCATGAATTTCTAGCTAACCCATTATTATTAATTTCAACAGAGTTTTTATCGTTATAATCTTTTTCATTGATAGTAGGGTTTGCACCATTTAACGTATAAGCGCTACTATCTTTAATTTGAGTATCTTTTAATAAGTTAAAGTTAAATGCTGAAATTCCATCTTCTCCCAGTATTCTAGTCCAGCTGTATTCTCGTGGATCTGTTGGCGGTGTTTTCTTATCACCACTATATATCCCAATATACTTAGAGTTAGAGTCATCATTCATATTACTACCATCAGCATTATTAGAGTACTTCTTATGAACATAAGCATCTTTTCCCTTAAGTCCTTCCATGTTAGGAATACTCTTTTTAACTTCATCAACAATTTCTTGTGTTTTACCTTCAACAATATTCTTGAATGTCTTTCAACAATTCCTTGCTCCAGGTGAAATTCTCCAGTATCTAAATCCCAATAACTTCTACCATCAGCCGCTTGTATTCGTCCAGCTTTCAGTATTCCCGCGTTGATTAAATCAAGTGTAGCCCCATCACCATCAAGGAATGTTCTCCAGTTCCATTCTCCGTTAGGTTTCTTAGTGTTAGCTATAGCAATCTTACCAGCGCCCATATAAACAACCTTAGTAGGGTTCTGGTCTATTGGTTTATCAAATGAATAGTAACCCGCTGGCAATTCATATTTGTTATTGGCTTTAAGATCATAGTTATAACCGTCTTCATTTAAAAACTTATCTGATAATCTTTCTCGTATTTGATCCAACCAATATATTGTATCGTTTTGAAAATTCTTAACATCTTTAGCAAGTTCTATAGTCCTGCTAAATGGTGAACTTGTCACTTTGTCACCAATACCAAATTCAGTAAGCTTGTTGTCTGTAAGGTTTCTAACAACCTTGAAAACTCTTGTTTTGTACTTAATTCCTAGTTTAGGGTTATACACTCCAACAGTATCTCCTAAATCTAAATTACCAACATTCCTTACTGTTGCTTTATACTCGACTTGAACCCTACTATTTTGTTTTAACCATTCATAAGCTAATACAATTAAGCGTTCTGGATCTTCTTCGTCTTGAAATTCAACAATCTTAACCCTTGGTTTAGTCCCTTTTTCAAACCCATAAATTTTAGTAAGTGCTGGGATCTCCAGCATTTCTTCACCAGCTGGCTTATCCACTGGTTTGCCAGCAAACTTTTCCCATACAACATCTTTATAAGTTATTCTTCGACCATAACCACCAGTGGCCTGGCCATCTTCATCCCTTACTTCTTCACCCTTACCACGACCAATTACAGCTGTATATATAGCACCTTTTGAGTTTTTCTCTTTAACTGTTAATAAGTCTTTACCATGGATGAATACTTTACCATTATCGCGCCCCATACGTTTAAATACATCCAGGTATCTAGCTGTAATCTTACCTTTAGTAAATTCTAGTCTTGGCGCTATTTCAATTTGTGTTTCTTCAACCAATTTACTAAGCGCTTCTTTTCTTGATAAATAATAGAAATTACCAGAATATAAGCGTTGAACGTTAACAGTCCCTAACTGCCAGCTTGATCCATTTAATAAAGTAGTTAAAACTCCAACTAGTTCCTTGTTTTGCGGCCTATAGTCCTTGATATATCCATCACTTTCCATATCATCGAAAAATTTATGTACCGCTGTAATTTACATGTGTTACACTTTCTTTATCCACTCTATCTATTTTATATAGGTGAAATACATCTTTTTGTTTATAGTCCTTGTGGCCAATAAATACAGCCTTATCGACTAAATCATTATAATTTACTACGACTTCTAACGTGTGAAGTTTATTTAATTCATTCGTTTCTTTTCCTTCCAGAGGATCGACTGCACCTATTAAGTTTTCATTGTTATCAAATAAAAATAATTTTGTCATTAGTATAATCGCTCCTTCGTATGCACTTCTAATAGCTTGCTATTTGTGCTTGTAATCACATCACCTTGTTTAACAGTAAAATCAAAGTCACTTTCAACAAAGTCTATTAAATCGCTCTTATTAGTAGAATTAAGCTTTAATATGTAATCAGCGTTTAAGTCTATTTCTAATATATCACCCATTACACACTTGTGGTTAATTACTAGCTTTTTAGTAGTGTTTTCATTTTTGATTATCACCTTATCACCAGTTGATGCTGTTGCTGTTTTTATAAGTACCGGTACACATTCATTAGGGTTTTTAGGTAATTTAGTAATAGTCACCCTATTAGTACCAGTATCTTTATCAACAGCCTTATACTTGTAAGGATCCAAGCATGTGAATGTAATTGTTGCAATAACATTATTGTCAATTTCATCTATATCATCAGCACTTTCAAAGAATGCATTAAAGTAATAATCTGGTTCATCTGTAAACTTAAGTTGTTTAGCTTCTGTTTTGTGTAATAGTAAATTTAATTTATTAAAATTCTCTCTATAATTAGCGCTAGTATTCTTTAATAAGTATTTAACGACTATTTCCCTGGGTTCTAACGTGTTTGCTGTTAGATACTTCCCATCAGCACCAGGCGTTTTGTTAGACTCTATTTCACGCCCTATTAACGCACGCCCCTTAACTGATAGAGTAATAAAACCTGGTAAAACATCTTCTAGCGCTTGGCCATTAAATATAGTTTTAAAAGGAGTAGTCGTTGTGACTACTCCTCCTGGTTTTGTAAAATTATACATATTCTCAATTACCTTTCTAAATAGAATATACTTCTTCAAGCTGGATATTTTGCTTGTTAACGCTATTCACATCATCTACGAACTTACCAAATGCATTATTACCTAACTGAAGGTTTAATTGCATTGGGCGTTTAGAAAAGTCGTATTCAGTACGAACTTCACCAGAAATAATATCGTTTCTTGTTACACCAATATTATTAATATCGCTGTTTAAATTAGCTGGTGAAACAGCATAATTGATATTATCAGCCACTTGTGTAGCCAACTTACCAGCATAATTAATAGCTTTTTTCGCTGTATCTTTCATACCAACAACCATTCCCATTGGCACCCATCGTGTTATCTTAGCAACAACCCTTGATGGTGAGTGGATAGCTAAAGCACTTCTAATAGCAGCGGCAGCTGCATTAGCGATTGACTGTGCTGTTGCCATTACTGCCCCAGCCCTTGACTGCATCCCAGCAATGAAACCATCCATCAGATGGCCACCAGCTGCAACAAATTGGCCGTAATAAGACTGTAATGTACTTACTGCTTGGCTTCCCATTTGTTGAACCGTGCTAACTACTGTTGATTGAGCTTGTCTAATTCGACTTTCTAACTGGCTCATACTATTAGATGTTGCATTGTTAATGCTGTTAAATGCATTTTGCAACGTTTGCTCCATTTGTGAAGCTGCTTGTTGTACTGTACTTGAAATAGTACTAAAGCTTGAACTAATGTTCGAACTGATGCTTGCCATAGTTGAACTAATGTTACTAGCAACAGAGCTAAATGTTGAACTTGTTGATGATTGAACTTGACTGCAACCTTGTTCTACTGCACTAGTTACACCTTGCATAGCGCTTTGAACTTGTGACTGCATGTTCTGGAAATTTGAAACAACCCCAGTGGCCAAGTTTGCTGTTGCTGTATTTGCTGTATTAGCAACATTTTCCCAAGTGGCTTGGTTAGTCATGCTTACGTTATTTAAGCTTGTTTGTGCTGCCATATCTACTTGTGACATGTTAGCGCCAACCACTCCAGGCATTAATCCAGTTTGCATACTCGCTGCACTGTTAATAGCTGTGAATTGGGCGTTTGCATTTGCTGAAAGTGCATCTAATTGGGCGTTTGAATTAAGTGTCATACTGCTTAAGTTAGCGTTCACGTTTTCGGCTGCCATCGCTGTATTCGTTGTAGCTGCCGTGTTCACTGCTGCCATATTCATGTTCGCACTGTTTGACATTTGCATAAACTGCATATCAGAATTCATTACCATTCCAGTAATATTAGTCAATGCACCCATTGCACCAATACCAGTAAGAGACATCATTGAATTAGAAATACTTGTAAAATGTGCAATAGCACTAGCATCTAAATTCGCAAATGATGCACTCATTCCATCAAGTGAAGCTGATGCACTAGCGCTTGACTGCGCTATTCTACTTGCTGCACCTTCAGCAGCTGCGGCTGTTCCTTCTCCACTTTCCTGGGCTTTATTTTTAACTTGATCCATACTTTCGCTAACTTGTTGGCTTGACTCTTTCGACTTAAGCCCAACATATTCAAGGGCTTTTCCTATCTTGTCACCAATCCACTTAAATGCATCACCAATGGCCTTAAATACACTATCAACAGCATTTCTAAACCATTCACATTTATTATACAGTGTTACTAGTCCACCAATTATTACAGCTGCAACAATTCCCCAAGGCCCCAGTAAACTCATGAATGCAACCCTTACAGCAGCTAAAACAGTAGTAATAACAGTACCAGCAGCACTTACCACGCTACTAACAGCGCCCCATGCAGCTAAAGCCACTTTACTAGCATTTACAGCGGCTGACAATACTGTCATAGCTGCTTTAACAGTTGTAACAACCGTTACGATAAGTCTAAATGCTCCCGCTGCTGCTAACACTGTTGCTATTAAAGTTCTCAACCATTGGTTATTTTTGTAAAGTCTGGTTAAGCCATGATAAAAAAATGCATTTACAATGCTTAGTACCACGTTTATCACTGGCGCGGCTGCACTTACTAGAGATCCTAGTACAGAAACAACCATGTTGATAGCTTGCATTGCTATCTGTGCAAACGTAACAAATAATTGTTTAATGTTAGTCCAGATTGAGTTCATTAAGTCATGTGTTGTCTGGTTGGTATTGTATAAATGCACGAACGCTGCGACAACAACACCTATTGTTGCAACAACTCCTAACATCGATACACCAACACGGCCAAACACTTCAGAAACAGCTGTTAAGGCTGCTTTTACTCCAAGTCCACCTTCTTCAATTGGTTTTAACCATGAATGAATTAATGTCAGCGCTGGTACGACCGCTAAGGCCACCCCAGCTAATGTAATCATCTTAGCAATTAATTGTGCAACTCCTGGGTTTGTTTGCATCAATGCATTAAACCATTGTAAGAATGCATTAGCAACATTTAATATAGACATCGCTAACGGTGCCATCCCTTGTGCCAGTAGTGAAAATGTTTTTGATAAATTACCAATCAACTGGCCAACCTTCGGCGCTGCTTCTTCGATGTATTTAACAAAGTTCTTAAATGCTTGGTTCTGACTTAATTGACTGCTCCACTCTCTGAAACGTCCCATAAGTCTCTCAAACCAACTCATTGCTGTTGCTGCCATTGGCCCGAACGCTGCGAACATTTGAACTAAACCAACAGCAAGATCACGGAATGCACCCCTAATTTTTGGCATGTTCTCATTTACATAATTAGTAAATTGTTTCATCCCTTGACTATCAGCAAGTTTAGCACTCCATTCATCAACACGTTTACTCATATCTAAGAACCCTTGTGACATACTAGCAGCTAATGGCCCAAACGCAACCATTAAACTAGCTAATGATCGACCGAAGAAACCAACACCACGCGCAACCTTATCTAATGTACTTGCTCCGTTACTGTTTAAGTAATTGAAAAAGCGTTCCATTGGCGCGCTATCCATCGATTCATTCAGCGACTTAGATAAATTCTTCATCACTCCAGAAGAGTCCACCATTAAGCCGTTAAGTTATTCAGTACTTTTCTAGCTGCTTGAACTCCATTATTGAACGTTTCAAAGTTGTTCGACTCTAATTGGTCTGATAACTTCTTATGATCTTCCTTAAGTCCGTTAACAGAGTCCCTTAAAGCTTCCATCTCTTTAGTTCCTGGGCCTTCACCTTTCATAAAGTCCTTGAACTTTTTCATGTGGCCAACAGCTGTTACTGCGAACGCTCCAATAGCAGCGGCCGCAACACCAAAGGCACTAGTAAGCCCTAGTAAGCCACCAGTAAGCACTCCAGTCATCACTCCAACCGTTGCTAATGCTCCAGTAGCAGCAGCACCAAAAGCCGCGATTGATGGTATTACAGCTATGAATGTACCTTTTAAAATATTACCTAGTACAACACCCCAAGATCTGATTGACTCTGCAATGTTGTCTAAGTCCCTATAAAAACGCTCGTTTCTTGCTCGTATTTGCAAGAATATTTCTTTTCCAATTTCTCTAGCTTTTAAGTTAGCTATTTCTTTTCTGAATAAAGCCGTTCTGGCTTTAACATTAATGTGGTAGTCCCTTTTCTTCGCTAATAACGCGTTTAACTTAGCTGTAAAGCCTTTTGTATCAGCGTGAACAGAAACCTCTATTTTCTTACGCAAACCGCTCTCACTGGCTTTTAATTCAGCCATTTTCTTGCGATATTCGCTAATATCTAATGTGACTGGCTTTTTAATATGATCCTTGCTCCACTGTGTAGCAATAATCTTAATCTCATCAAGTTTACGTTTAGCGCGTGTTATATCAGCATCTATAGGTTTACTTTCTTCCCTAGACACTTCACGCGCTTTCTCGTTCACTTGGTTCAATTTAGTTATGGCCTTAGTCACGTTAGCATCAACGTCCTTTGTGCTTTCTTTTGCTAATTCTTTTGCCTTTGGTCTACTCGTTCCATTTTTGCCATTGCTCGTTTTACATCAGCATCAATTGGTTTTGTACACTCAAAGGCTGTCTCTTTAATCTTCTTGTCAACTTGTGACATCTTACGTAAGAAACTTGATATATCAGCACTTATCTTAGCATTAAAACGTTCCTGCATAGCGCGCACCCTCCTTCTAAATTCTATTTATCTTGGTAATCTTTAAACCAGTTTCTAAGGGCTTCAGTTTGCTCCTTAGAATATACTTGGCCTTTTTCTTCATTATTCTTCAGAACTTTCTTGCGGGCCTTATCTCCATTAAATAGCTTTTTAGATGTAATTCGTTTTTCGTTGTTAGCACGCGCATTAAATATAGCAGCGATTGAAAAGCGTTCTAGTTCGTCTACTTCGTCCAGAAATGCACCTTTTAAAAAATTCTGATATTCCCTATTAGTCCATGAATACATCAACTGCACATCATAAACTTTTAAATACCTTGATACACTTTGCTCAAAGTCATCAAAATTTATACTGTTACTCCCAGATCCTTCAGTGACTCCTTGATCATTTGATAAGCTCTCTTGTTGTCTTCCTTCTCCGTCTCCGTTTTCCCTTGAGTATTTAAGATCGTTAAGCCGTCTTTCAACTTCGCTGCTTTTCGTCTGAAAAAAGCACTATCATCCAACACGCTCATAGCTTCTTTAAATAGTTGTAATGTGTCGCCTTCTTCATCAATTCTTTCTTGTAAAGCTTGTTCAATATCTTCACGCTTAAATTTTCTACCAGGTATATAAGCTGTACCACAATCCCAGAATTTCACAAGTGCTTCTTCATCATTTTGGATAATTCCCATAAATATATCTGAAAATGCATCTGTTTGTTCGTTTTCCTTTTGATATTCTTGCTTAGCACGTTTTGCAAATGCAAACGTTCCTTTTGCTTCGTATTCGTTTCCTTTAATAGTTAAAAATGCTGCCATTGTTGTATTCTCCTTGTTTTTAAATAAAATTAAAAAGGGTGATTATTCACCCTTTGTTATATACTTTCTACTCGTGGCGGTTGGCCACCTCTAGTTTCACCTTCTGGCGTTACTACTTTTTTGTTCTTACGTTACCAGTAGTTTCACCTGGTTTCTCGAAGTTGTAACTTCCAGCGTTTAAGAACTCGTCTGGTAACTTATCTAACTCACCAAGTTTAGACTCTCCAATTACTTGTAACGTTCCGTTTAATTCAACGAAACCATCAGCAGGTTCTTCTTTTTCCACTGACTCAATTAAACAACGTGCAAATACTGCATCGTGTTTTTCGTTAGGTTTTAACGTTTTATCGATAAGCCAAGCTTTGATTTCTTTCTTATCTTTAATAGCACGCATTACCTCTTTTTGTCCTTCATCATCGCTTTCACCATAACAAGTGAACTCTAGTGACTCTGATGTTGGCCCATAAGCTAATACACGCCCAAATTTAGTTTGTTCATCAGCTAAGTCGTTTTCAATTGCATGTTTAGTTTCTGTTAAACTCCCAACGATGCAACCTTTATCTCCTTTAGCTTTATCTTCTACTTGTAATATCAATACTGTATCTTTACCACTTTTTGGCATAGTTTAGTTCTCCTTTATATAAATTTTAGTCTTAGTATTCCATGCTGTGTACGACCATCTATATCATCAATAACAGTAAGTGTTAGCATTTCAGTTTTAAAGATTTTAAAATCTTCGTTTAACTCTAAGTGCTTCTTTGATATAGTCTTAAGCGCACTATCAAGCATTTCATAACATTCTTTTTTGCCTTTGTAATTACTCCAGGCGTGAATTGTGAAAATCACTTCTTCACCGAAATTAGTTTTCGTAATAAATTCTTTAGTTTCTGGAGTACCAACAACTAGATAAGGATATTCGGTACTATGTTCAACATAATCAAATACCTTATATCCAGTTTCTTTTAACCTTTTAAATAATGCTATTTGTAAAGGTAATAGTGATGTTTTTATCATTGATTATCTCCTTTCCTAAAGACTACTTAATTCAGATATCCAGAACGCACGACCAATTTCAATTGATGGATACCAGAACGGTTGGGGGTGCATACCATACATTGTCACCCACCTATTTAATTTAGTTGAATAGAAACGCCAAGGAATTTTTTTCGCTCGACTTCCTCTAGTTGCATATATACCAGTACCAAATTCCACGTATATCCCGTGTTCGGCTCCAACTCGTACATCAGCGGTGAACCCACCAACTGAACTTTCTATTGAACCCCTTAGCTGACCTTCATCAACTGGCGCAAGCCCCTTAGCATTATCTTCTATTGTATGGGCTGTTCTTGCTACTATCCTTTGTACTTTCTTACTTACCTTTTGAGTATAAGCCCTCGCATATGCTTCTAATGCTGGGTTACCAAACTTTATTGACATCTTCTGATAGCAGCCCTTATTATTTCTTGTTGGCCGCCTTGATCTTCAAAGTCACTTACGAACTCGTACCTAACACCCAAATAAACTATTATCATATCTTTTGCAAGATGCTCTAACTCGTTATATCTGAAATATAAGTATCTATCAAATGTGAACTCTAATCTAGCAGCTTGCAAGCGTTCGTTACTGCTTGGAGTGTCAACAAAGCACTCTAATTGCTTAACCACTTCATCAGTTTCAGTATGGCCGCCCGCTTCGTCTTCAATGTATTTTTTGGCGTGTACTTCTACTGTGTGTGGAAACTCATTAAAAAGCATGGAATTTCAACCTTCTATATGGCGTTAGCAATGAAAGCATACTTTCTGGATATTCAGTATTGTAAGTGTACGATACTGTTCCCATTGATCTGGACTTTAATTCAACTGGTACCATGTTTAATTTTATTGCCTTAGAAATAAACAGTAAAACGGCTTGTGGTACTTCATCATCAAAGTCATTATTACAATAAGCTTTCACCCAATCTAAGCAAATAGAATAGTATAGAGTGATAAACTCGTCATGTTCATCACTCTTAATGTTGGATAGCATTTTAATTTTTTTTAGGTAATTATTCATCTTTATCAGCTTCTTTTACTTCTTTTTTAGCTGCTTTCTTAGGAGTGGCAGCCTTTTCCTTAACAATAGTATATTTCTGATGTGCATATACGTTCTCATATGCAAATTCAGTAACCTCTACTATTCGACCATCTGGCGTTTGTACCTTAATCAAGTCGTTCACCTCGTTTATTTATTAAAGTTGTTTTGGTTTTAAAGCAGCAAATGCATCATCTTTAACATTTAAGTAAGCAACATGCATTGTAGCTCTTAACGCAAACATATCTTGTTCAAATAAGTTTACAGGTTTACCATCAGCACCTTGGATAGTTGATAATTGTGCATCAGTTGATACTGCATACTCAATATCTTGTAACACTCCATAACGTGCATAGTCCCAGTCACCAGTTAAAGCAACTGCTTTAGTTTTGTCAATGATATCTTTTGATGTGTATGAAATTGGTAATCCTAAGATCTCATTTGATTTAGAATCAAACATTGGATATCCATTTGTGTCTGTAACACTTCTCATTTTAGCTTTAAACGCTCTTGATGTTAATAACCCGTTAGGATCATGCTCATCAGCTTCAACTAATGCTAATAAGTCAGCTAAATCAAAGTAAAGGTTTTTCCCAGTACCTTCAGTAACTGTTTTACTTTTAGCTTCAGCCATTTCAAAGATTGATTTACCAGTACCCCATGGTGAGTCAGTACCAAATAATACAGCTGAGTCAAACGCTCTATAGAATGCTTCAGCGATTAATGGTGCTGCAATTTTCATAAAGTCTTGAACGCTGTAACGTAAGAACTCTTTAGAGAATGGAATAATAACACCAAGTTTTTTAGTTTCCATTTCAGCTTGTTTCCATTCAACCTTAGATGTTTGAATACGTTCAGCTTCTGACACCCAGTAAGCTCCAGGCCCTTTAGCTAAGAATGTGAATTTTTTCTTAGGTTTTCCTTGCATATCCTCATATTTAGCTAACTGCATTACAGCTGAATTTTTAATTACTTCTTTTAGTACTAGTGTACCTTCAGACTCTGGAATTTTACCAGTTTTCGCATCTTGTAATAATACGTTATTCGGGTTATGTGGTTTTGTTGTCATATAATTATACCTCTTACTTTCTTATATTGAATTGATTAGCTATTTCAGCTATATTATTTGAATTGTTTTGGCCACTTTCAAAAGTCTTCACTTCACGGCCATTGTTTTTGAACTTAGCATCTACTTGGCTTTGTACAGCGTTTTGGAATAATTCGTTAAAACTTTCTAAGTTTGTGTTAGTTTCATCTTCATCATTACCAATTAAATGATTGACAAAATCTAAAGGTAAGCCCAGATCATTAGCTTTCTTCATAGCTAAATTAGTAAGCTTTTCACGTTCTCTTTCCAGTCTATCGCTTTCAAGTTGTGCTTTAAGTTCTCTAATTTCTTTTTGTTCTGGAGTTTCTCCAGGGTTGCGCTTAGAAACTTCTTCATCAATTAATTTACTTAAGTTGTTATCTTTCCAAGTCTGTAAACCTTTTGAAAAATGGCTGTCTAGTCTTGGTTGTAAAAGCTTTGCGCCCTCTTGACTATCTAAGTAACTGTTTACTACTTCGGCCGTTGGTTTCTTCAGTTCGCTTAGATATTCACTAACCGCGCTATCTTGTGAATTAGTTTCTATAAATGTTTTGACTTCTTGTAAGTCCATGTTTTTACCTCCCGCCCATTAAGTTCGCGCCTTAATGTTCTGATGTATTTTATTTAGATAGTTTAATGTCATATCCAGGACAATTATTATTTCTTTATATTTTCTTTATAAAGTTTTTTGTTATCTTTAATAAAATCTTTGCGCCACTCGTTATAAGTGACATATTCTATCTTTTTGTTAGGTGCAACAACTTCACGCTTAGCACGCTTTTCAGCTTCACCCTTGCTTAAATCTTCATGTTTAATTAGTTCCGTTATCCTCTTGGCCAGTTTCTTCTGGTACTTAGATCATCGTAATTTCTCGATGTTCTAAACTTAGGTAAGCCCCTTAGTACGTGGCACCTGCAATTAATATCTTCGCTTGGTACTCCAAACATCCTTGGCCCCTTTGCCTTATGGCCGCCACTGTGAAAGTAACCATCTTCATCAGCTTTACGACCGTCTAGCGCTGCATGTGAAGCCCTAACCCTGCTATCTAAGGTTGCTAACCAGTACTTGTTTACTGATATACCAGCTTTTCTTAATTGCTTATCACTTTCTAAGGTTGCCATTGTTCTAGCACGTCCATTCTCTGTACGTACAACGCGGCGCGCCTTAGTTGCGCTTATTCCTACCTTCTTGCTAATCTCCTGGGCTGTTTTCTCATAGCTATCACCCTTGATAGCACCTTGTGTTATAGTCTTCTGTATCTCTCTTACTATCTCACTTCGATGTTGTGCCAGTACGTTAGGTAGTTTCATCTTATCTATTGGGTTATTAAGCAGCTTATTTAGTACGTTCTCACTTGGGATGTCAAAGCCCATCTCAATAGCGCTTTGTATCTTAGTATCGTATATATCATATATTCGTTGCTCCAGGAATACATTCCTATTAGAGTTTCTAATCTCTTTTAAGATGCTCTTGTATGCTCCAGTTGTTTTGCTCTCGAACTGCTTCATGAACTTTCTTAATCGTCCATATTTTGAAAGCTGCGACCAGGTTAACTGGCCACCCTTGCTAAGTGAACCATACATCTGGCCAAGTAAGCCCAAGTACTCTTGTGTTAAGTTCAAGAATACCTGGTCAATGGCTTCATTAGCTTCAACGCTATACTGCGCTATCTTTGCTTCTAGTTCTGTTAACATCTTCATCACCTTCAATCGGTTCTAATGGCTCGTTAGAATACCTTAAAGCTTCTTCTTCAAGCTTTTCTTTCTCAAAGTCAACATCATCAATTAGAGTTGATTGACTAAGCCTTGTATCTTCACTAACCACACCTTGTAATGTTGTTAGTATTTGCGCTTCTTCTAGTCTATTTACTGGTATGTTTCTTGTAAATGTGAAATACATATCCAGGTAAGACTCATCATTTAAGCTAAAACCTCTATGTTTCCAAGCTGTAAATAAAACTTTAAATTGATACATTAAAGCACTCTTGAACTTACGTTCTGAAACTATTGACTTGTTCTCTAGTGCCATTAGTTTGTATCTGATAGCAACACCAGAACTATTCCCGCCAAATGTTTCATCATTAAAGTTTACAGTCTTAGCAAACTTAGAAATATTATCATCTAAAAGCCCAAGCACATTCATTATAATTGTATCGTTAACATCTTTAGTAAGATACTTGATATCCATTCTTTCATCAATCAATTCAAATACTCCAGTCTTGTGTAACTGTTCCAATGTTTCTGGATCAGCACCCATTCCCTTAAGTACTAAGTAAGCAAGCCTTCCCGCTTCTATCTCACTAACTGCACCAGATACAATCTTGTCATAAGCATCAATCAATGTGTACACCTTTTCAGCATCACCCATTAATTCATCATTGTTCTTAACCCCAAATAATGGCACATGCTCGAACATATGTAATTGTTGATCGACAAAATTAATACTGCCATTTTGGCCCTTAAAGTAATAAATATACTTATCATCGTAAAATTCGCACTCAATATTGTTGTCATTGTCAACCGCATATCTCATAGCATATACTGGCTCTGAAATGTTATCACCAAAGAATACAGCTTCCCAAGGTTTGATATTTTTAATTCTTTCATTACCTTCTAAGTCGATGTAACATAACCTAGCTGCATAACCGCAAATAGTGGCCAACTTACCAAGTTCACTATCTAAATCTTCAGCCAAGTTCCTTAAGTTAAAATTTTTAATCTTTTCTTTTAGCTTATCGTCTTCTTTGTCATAGTCGTACACAATAGGTACACCATACATATAACCAGTTTTTGTATCGACTATATCGCTATCATAACTATTAGCAACTGAATTATGTATCTTGTCATCTATCCGATAAACATTACCACCAGTTTCAAAGTCACCTAACTTAACCGCTTCTTGTTGGAAAATAGGTACTTCAACGCCTTTATAACGGTTGTATTTAGTCTTGTTTCTGTTCATCTTAGCAATGTTTTTCTCAATTACCTTAATGATTATTTCTTTTGTTATCCCATTTGCTTGGATCTGTTCAATAAATTCATTATTAGTATTCATCTAACGTTCAGCCCCCTTTCTTCTAGCTTTTAATCTCATATGAGAGTATATAGCATATCTCATAGAGTCCATTACATCATCATTTTCTTTTACTGGGTTCCCAGTCTTTTCATCCCATACATAGTTATAAATTTCTTTTTTAAAAACTTTCACTTTGTCAGATACAACAAAAAAGCGGCCAAGCTTTATAAGTCTTGCCACTTCCTCTATCCCACTTAATACACTTTTATCGGCGTTTATGGCCCTTATACGTTCCCGTCTGAAGCGTTCAACGTGTTCTGGCCTTGCACTATCACAATAAAAGTTTATGTTACCATAACGCTCCTTAATATCAAGCGCCACATCAGCCCAGTAATCTATCTCTTTGAATTGCTTAGCGTGTTCTTCCAGTAAGTACCAGTTGTTTAGCTTGTCTATACCAAATACCACTATACTACCAAAGTGACTGTAACCCCAGTCGACTCCAGCTATATAAGTTTCAAACTCAATGTTATCAACATCATTAATAAAGTGCTTGTTACTATCGAAATCACTGTAAACAACACCTTCACCAGTCACCCATAACCCTCTAATATCTCTATCGTAAAACATACCAGATGGCGTTGACTCTTTAATATTCTGGATATACCTTGGTGATAAGAATGTGTTATCATCTAATTCAAAATGATAAGATATTATATTCTCACTTTTGCTATCAATGTATTCTTTCTTTAACCAGTGTTCTGGGTTGTCTGGGTTGGTATCAAACACAATCCTAGCACCATCACCAGAACAACGGGATATTATCTCTTTAAATACCTTCTCATTGGCCAGGGATGCTTCGTTGACATAAGCGCCAAACGCGGTCATACCTCGTATTCCACCTAAGCCCCCAATTGTTCCAGTGAAGGCCTGTACGACCTTAACACCAAACAACGTAAATGAGTTGTGTTTATCGAACTTAATATCTAGTTGGTATCTATTGTATATCTCTTGCAATACGTTGTTTTGTATCGTTTTACTTGATACACCAGCCAATATATACATTGGTTCTTTAATCTTAAGTTTGTCAGCGATCTTACGAACCCTTATTAATTCCCTTAAGAATATATCGTTATTAATAACAGTCTTACCAGTTCTTTTTGCACCGTGTAAGCCAAGTATAAAGAAGTCTTCTGTGTTAGTTCGCTTAAGTATTTCAATCTGTTTCGGTGTGTACAATCTATTTAAGTCCATTAATCTCACCATCCACCAGCTTGAATAAGTCTGAAATCTTATCTTCTTGACTGCTGTTTTCTTTTTTATCTTCTCTTACTAAGTGTATCTTATTCAATAAATCAGCGGCTTTCAACCTATCTTTTGCACTAACGTCTATTTTAGTTATTTCTTGAAACCCCATTCCTTTACCAATTAATATTTCTTCTTTTTTCTCACCCCGCATTACAGAAGTCAAGTATTCCATTATCTCTTGTTGTGTAGCTGTTTTTTGTGACTCTATCACTTTTAAACGCTCGTCGATGTAGTTTTTTATTCCTATATTTTCCAATAATTTGTGGCTTAGTGACTTTGCATAATTTAAACTATAACCCGCTTTAATTGCTGACTGCATTGCATTCCCGCTAATGATGTACTCATCAGCAAATTTTTTTTTGTTTCAAATTAATTTTTACCAACTTTCCATCACCTCTTTTCTACATAATAAAAAAGCGCTATTTCAAGCGCTTTATAAAGGTTTGTACAAAATAATTTGTATTACATTCCATAAAAATAACAAATAAGAAGAAAAAAATATTAATAAAAAAATTAGCTTATTATCAACAGAATTTTTGTAATTGTTTAACGGAAAAAGCAAAGGTATTTTTTTGCTTATACATAAATTTAAGTAAGTAATTATTACATGTTGGGAAATATTGTGGAAAAACCCAACACATAACCAGAAATATATACATTTTTAAATGAAAAGGATCAACATCTAACTCTAAACTCCTGCAACTAAGTTCAGTAATTAATTAATGGCTGCCTTTCCGTTAAATTCTTACAATACTATTATAGCACATAAAAACGGCTCAAATGGCTCAACTTTTATGAATTATTTATAATTATTAAAAAATCTTCTAACAAGCTTTTCTGTTTACGTTTAACCGTTGATATATGCATATGATACTTACAAGCAATATCATAAATTTTCATCCTTGGTTTAACCAAATACCTAGCGTGTACAAGTCTGTATTGTTCTTGGTCTAGTCCATCCAAGAAAGTATCGATACACTTTAGAATACGTTTATTTTCCTGGTACTTCTTATTGTCTAACTTTTTAATCAAATTCCTTTCGTTTTCCCTCCCAGTCTTTTGAGTGCTTATCTCACTCTTATCACCTGGTTGGTGACTATTTAAAAGAAAGTCGTTACATTCCATCTTTATATTGCTGTAGTTCTCTAAGAACCACTTAGCATCCTCTTTAGTGTAACCCATTCACTTCATCCCTTTCAATAACAAACTCCGTGATCTCTAATTCTTCAATGAACTCTAGCACGCCTATAGCACGTGAGTCCATATATTTTTCATTCAGCTTTTCGGCCAAGTCTTTAGAATTAATCACAATTTTGTTCTTATTCTTCTCGTCTATTTTTGCCTTTAGTACAATCATCAATCAACAACTCCTTTATCCTTTCCCCAAACTCCTTAATAAACGCCCCAGCAAGCTCCTCTGTCTTAAGGCAAGGTAATAACCCTAAATGGTTTATAGCGTGCCTTCTAGCTATATAGAAATGGCCCGTAGAGGGTGTAATTTCAATACAATACTTATCCTGGTGAATATTACACCAATTAGGGTGCCATCCATCGTTATAAATATTGGCCCAGTTCTCCATATCAAAGATTAAACGGCGTTTTGCATCATATTTTTAGCTTGTTCTTCAGTCTTGAATAGCAATCCACGTTTAGCAGCCAGCATAACAGTTCCTCGACTATATGCACTAGTCAACCAACAAGAACCATCTTTCTCCAGGATGTAATACTTGGTTAGTACTTCTTTCTCATAATCAGCTTTTTGTTTTAACATTTCTTTTACTTGATCATTCATTACAATTCCACCCCTAACGCTTTTAACTCATTAACAAGATATTCATTTCTTCTTTCAAACATTATTACTATAGATTTTTTCATGGTATCTGGTACTATGATCCCGCCTGGTTTAAATTCTGGCGTTACCAAGTCAACATGTATATAAAAAAATCACAATTAATATTTTTGGATAATAAGTCTATTATTATTTATTTCATTCAATATAGTTTGAACTGCTGTTAAATTTTCTAATTTCATTAATGTAACACCTCTTTATTCTTCTAATTCTCCGTTATATTGTGGAAATTCCATCCAGTAAATAATATTATCATCAGTATATTCAAACCCTACTCCGTTATCAAATTCCATCCATATATCAGTATATGTATCAACAAACCCTCCTCTGCATGATGGAACAGTTACTAACACTTCTTCATCAATTTCAGGCATAGGGCCTACCCACATAGTTTTATAACTATGTTCTGTTTGTTCTTCTATAGGTAACGGTTTTAACTCTAATTTATTCCACTTCATTATCTTTCTCCTTTGCTTTCTAAAACCTTAATCATTTCTTCGTACACCTTTTTAAAGTTTGTTATCTCTCTTTTTCCAAACTCTCGCCATAATTTACTTGGACTATCTCCAAATAATTTTAGTATCAAACTTATTAATTTATTCATGATGGTTTAAGCTAATACAAAGATTAGCAACACCCCAGACCACTGTAAATAAATATACATATTCTGATTTGAGATTCTCTCCAAAAATCTTTAGCACCAACCCAACAAATACCATCAATATTAGCCATTCAAATATATATCCTAACATTTCAACAACTCCTTATTTTCGTATATATTACCAATCACAACACACCCATCATGTATTGTACCATCCAATAAGAAACTTAAATTAGGTTTCTCGTACTCGACCTTTGAACCAAGCATCTTATCAATTGTTTCACAAACTTCATCCATCCTATTTTTCATAACATACAACTCAATAACATAAGCGCCATACTCATTCTTGCATATCACTCCTCTAAGCGTTCCAACATCTGGATGTCTTCGTGTATATTCTACGATATTCCCAGTATAAATATTGGCCCCGTTCTTATCTTTGAACCCCGTGTTATCCATGAATTCAACATCAGAAAAATTTAATGTTCCTACAGTATTATTAATATCTCTAACAACAATAACTTTATAATTAAAGTCCATCTCTATTACTTCTAATACCTTCTTGTCTTTCTTACTATAAACCTTAGGTTGTAACATATTACTCATTCCTTCTAGTTATTTACTCATATAACAAAATTCTATTTGTTTATCTAAAATACCATTACAAACATAAAAGCTCTGATAATTAGGCGGCGTTTTAGCTTGCACACCGTCACTGAATTTCATTCTTCCTTGTGGTACTAACAATTCAAAGTTATTATTTTTAAACACTTCAAAACGTCTTTTACTATCAAATAACCCGTTACCATTCATTATCAATGCAAAAGGGATATTAAGCTTATATACTCTTTCAAATATATCATCCCTTAAACTAAATGGCGGGTTACTAACGATAACTTCGCACCCTTCTGGCACTTCTTCATATTTGAAAAAATCTTCTCCAGTTTGTATATGGCCGTGAACTACTTCATAACCTTCACGCTTTAAAATTTTTACAAATTCACTATTTACAGTATCGAACGGACACCAAACCTTTAAAAAACCTCTTTTCTTCAGATAAGGCAATATAATCTCAACTGAATTAGGTAAAGTGTACCATTCATCGCTGCCGCCTTTTCGTATATGATTAGCTAATTTCATTTACTCAACCCTTTCTAGTTTCTTTATTTATCACCAACGAAAATAAGAATTTTTACCTTATTTTCTGCTGGTATAACCTTAATATCAATAATTTCTTCAGTTTCCTGGTTAAACTCTTGTAAGTCAATAAACGCATTATTAATATAACTTGTAATAAAGTTCTTAACCCCATCAACTGTTTTGCAATCTAGTTCTTCAATTCTATTTAATTTATTAAACATATCTTTTAATCTCCTTGATTTTCAATAATTTCATCTTCTTCATCGTCTTCAACTTCTATAAGCACGTATGAATTACCATTTTTATACCTTTCATTCCCATAAGCCCATATAGTGCTTTTTGGCTTTCCAGTGTACCTGCAAATTTCTGGTATAGTTCCCATACAAATAAAAGTATCACGATGATAAAAAGCATAAATCTTTTTAAAAGTTTTTTTCTTTGCCATATTCTTTTTACTCCTTCAAGAGTTCAAATTTCAAAGTTACTAAGATTTTATATTTTTCATCAGAAGCCCATTCTGTATCAGCTAAGTAATAACCAAGCTGCTCGTAAAATTCTTTTTTCTGGATAATCTCCCACAGTGTAGGGTTAAACAAAGCAACCCAAATAAAATCTTTAAAGTCTTTATTGTCATTGTTACAATTCATAACCCCTCACCCCCAACGCTTCACATAGTTTCTTTAAAGTTCTGTAACGACAATGTTCAACACCCGTTCTTCTTAGGTTTCTGATACTACCAATAGCAAGCCCAGTTTTTTCAGCTAGTTCCTCGTTAGTAATTCCTTTTTCATACATCACCTTATCGAACTTACTTCTAAACTTACGTTGTCTTTCCATTGTCATCACCTTCCTTTTCTTCTAGTTCCCAGGCCATCAACTTATCAACATGGTTTTTCATCTGTTCGACCATATAACTCTCAAAGTCAAAGCCCAGTTCTTGTTGTAATGTTTCTAGCATCATTTCACGATCATAATAACGACCGCTTCTCCAATCTAGTGTTACATCCAGGTACCTATCCAAAAAATCTACTAACCTTTTCTTACCAAAATGATGATCTTGTCTTAAAGTCCATGCTATTGCCAATGCACAATCAACAAACATAACCTTCTTTTCTAAGTTCACCAATCTGGCCAGATCCTTAGCACGTTTATTAAAGGCCATTTCTTCTTGAATACGTTCCTGGGTGCTAATTCTTTTTTTATCTTGTTTACTCTTTTTCTTCTTAATCTTCTTAACCATTGTTATCCTACCTTCTTTTATAGCTCGTAAGCTTTAACAAAAACACCACTGAATTTATCATACCTTTTTTCACTGACCACCTTGCTGACATGTGAGTCATCCTTCCAGAAGCCCATGTAAGTCATCCTATCAATAAATGTCTTAGCTAAGTTGTCAGCATCTGGTTTAACAATATGATAGTCACCAGGTTGTTTATCTTTCTCCACTGGAAAGCACCAATACAACTCAACACCAATAGGCGCGTTTAACATTTGATCTTTATGTTTTGGAGCAAACCCAGCAAGACCATTTTCAAAAATGCTTTTTGCTTCTTTCAAACGTGGTGAGTCAAAAATAATTGGTTTACCATTTTTAACCGAAATAATTTTATCCTGGTGAGTTACCTTTGGAATTTTTTTCAGTGGGACAAAAAACTGAATTGCCATTTTTAATTTTCACTTCCTTAACTCCATTTTATTTTTTTACCATTTTCCATTTTTTATTTTAGACTTTCGCGCGATGTACAGGACGGTGTTGGTACAGACAGGGGGTGGTTTTTAAACCCCCTGTACTGTCCAACCCTGTACTGTCCAACCCATCCCAATCCAATATCATATATCTTAGATATATGGGTGTTTCCGTCTTAGACACGACCTAAATTTTAAGTCATGTCCATAATAGACACGACTACTTTTTTTAAGTCGTGACCAATTTAGACACGACTATATTTTGTCTGTCTTGTCTATCTTTTTTTAATGGTTTTTGTATTCTTATCAAACCAAAATATTTTATTATTTTCTAATCTTCTATCTATAGTTCTTACGCTCACGCCCAAGTAATCAGCGACCATTTTTTTTGTTGGTTCTTCACCAAACGCACAATTTTCAACGGCGTTTTCAAACTCTAGTAAGTTATCTTTGTTGTTTTCGTTGTTTTGTTCAGTACGTGCTTTTTTGGCCTTACTGTACTTATTATCATTACTTTCAGCTTCTAAGTCAGCAAGTACACCCACATCATCAATGGTATGCTTAGGATAGTTGAACCATATATTGACTGGCTCGAACTTCGCAAACTCCCTTAGAGTACCTTCAACGCGCCAAGCTGTTTGTTGTTTGACTCTAACTTCTATCTCCTTGGCCTTTGCTCTTACTTCCATTAAATGGCCACTTAGACTCTGTTCAGCATGGTATTTCATCTTCTCGTAATCATAATGATCATCCATACCAATTTTTGTAATGTAATACTTGTTGTTAAGTGTTTTAATTCTATCCTCGTAATACTTAACTAACTCGTTATTAATTTGAGTCTTAAGCAGTGTTTCTGGAATATCCAACTCTACCAGGTCTATTAATGCATCTGGATCCCTTGCAAACACTCCACTACCACTGGCCCTATCCATTGACTTTTTACCACCTTGGGAACCTTTAGAATGGTGGTGACAATAAATAACCGAACACCCTAATTCAGTGGCAACCTTGTCAAATTGGTTAGTAAAATGTGCCATCTGATCAGCACTATTTTCATCACCAGTTAAAACCTTGTAAATAGGATCTATAATTACAGCCGTGTAATTCTTCTTGTGAGCCCTTCTAATTAGTTTCGGTGCCAACTTATCCATTGGTACTGTTTTCCCTCGTAAGTTCCATATATGCACGTTCTGTAAGTTGTTAGCACTAAGTCCCATGCTTGTGTAAACGTCTTTAAACCTATGTAAGCAGCTGGCTCTATCCAGTTCTAAGTTCACGTATAATACACGACCTTGCGCACATTCCCAATTAAGCCACTTCTTACCTTCAGCAATGGCAATGGCCATCTCTATCAGTGCAAAACTCTTACCAGCCTTAGAAGGCCCAGCGATTAGCATTTTATGGCCTTGTCTAAGCACCCCTTTTATTAATTCTGGCGCTAAGTCTGGCATATCGTCCCAGAAGTCTTCTAAATTCTCTGGATCTGGTAAGTCATCGTTTAAGTCTTCTATATACTCAAACCATTCGTCCCAGCTTTGTTTACCTATGTTAGTATCTATTAAGAATTGTTTACGACCGTTTCTAATCACCCCAGGCATACGACTTAAACGCGATGGGTTTTTATTTTGTGTATCAACCGCAAGGCCATTCTTAGCACATACTTTATACAAGTAATCAACCCTTTTCTGGTACTCGTGATAATCTCTAGCATCTATCTTAACTATCGCGTGTACTGACTTACCACCACTATGCACAAGGCACGCCACTGGTAACTCTAACTCACGGATAATAGCGTTTTGTTGTGATATGCTTGTTCTATCACTTTCAACAAGCGCATACCTAAACTCTGTTACGTTATCGTTTTTAACACCTTTACCATCAAGAGGGTTAAACCTTATCCACGCCCCAGCTTCTTTGTTATAATCTCCAATAACAAAACCTATATCATCTTTATACTTGTGAAGCTTTTCTATTAAGTGGCCCGCTGTTCTATCAAAAACACCTTTCTTGGGCTTGTGAACCGTGTTACCTTCTTTATCTTCTAAGGGATAAGTTTCAGTTACAAAACCAACGTTTTCTGTACTCTGGAAAAGTGTTTCTAAATAAGTTATTAGCTCTTGTGCTGGTTGCCAGTGTGTTGGCTCTTGTATCTCTTTTCCTTCTATCCAGCTTTTGTCAATGAACTTATAATCACCATCGTTATTAATTTCATCATCCCAATTAAGTGCATGTGAGTTCTCAAAGTCCATATATACTGGTGAATATCCATTCTCAACAGCCATCTGGTATATCGTTCCACCAGTAACGGGTTTACCAGCGCTAGAACCCTGGAAAGTTTCCCATTTCTGAAGCATTCACCAGGCTTATATCTTGGATCAGCTTGCGACCATTGATCCCACTCTTGTGCTGTTAACCCTTCGTGTTTCATGGCCATTCCCACGTTAACCCATTCTTGATAATCAAGAATAGCAGGGTTAATATATTCTAATAATTCTATTAAATTCTTTTTGTTATCCATTCTTGATTTCCTTTATCATTTCAATCTTTTTGCTATTTCTTCTATTACATTCACTGTAACGCTATTGCCAGCTTGTTTGTACAACTGGGTGTTACTGTTAACAGCTTGTGCTTTGTCAAACGCCCAATCTGGAAAACCTTGTAACCTCCAACACTCACGGGGTGTAAGTTTTCTAATTTGTAAATCGGGGAGTATTACAGCTTGTTCTGGGCTTGTTAGTAATGTATTTGCAACTTGTTTTCCAACTCGTCCCCTTCTTAGTTTGGAATTAATATATGCAAAATTAATGCTATCTCCAACGCCAGCAAGTGAATATCCCGCTTTAACCGCTTCTCTTACTTTGTATATCTTATCTATTGAACCTTCGTTACTAACCCTTGTAACTCCTCTAGCGATAGGAAATACTCTGTAGGTACGTTCTTCTCTAAAATGTGCAATAATGAACACTCGTTCTCTGTTTTGTGGCACTCCGAAATTTTTGCTGTTAAGCACTTGCCATTCTGCATCATACCCCAGTTCATCCAAGATTTTAAGCATTCGCGCGAACGTTTTTCCCTTGTCGTGTGATAATAAGTTTCTAACGTTTTCAAGAAACAAATAGCGTGGTTTGACTTGTTCAGCCGCTCTAGCAATTTCATAGAATAAAGTTCCTCTAGCATCCTCAAATCCCAATTGGTTACCAGCAATTGAAAAGGCTTGGCAAGGGAACCCCCCGCAAATAACATCGACCTTTCCTCTAAGCTTTCTAAATTCTTCATTAGTCACCTCTGTAATATCTTTATAGTCTATTTCTCCTTCTGTATTATGAATAGCGTTGTAACTTAACCTTGCATATTTATCTATTTCACAATATCCAACACATTTGTGGCCAGCGCGTTCCATTCCTAACCGAAAACCGCCAATTCCAGCAAATAAGTCTAAAAATTCATACTTTCTATTCCTTCCTAATTTATTTACCTGGCTTGTAATCTTTAGCAACCATTCCTCTAGGTAAGCGCCAGCCGTTTGCTGCTATTCTAGTAATCATCTTGTTAGCATCTTCAAAACTCCAGTTACCAACTTTTCTAAAACCTCTACTTTCTAGCAACCTAATCTGTTTAGGTGTAGCAAACCCCATCTCACGTCTTTTAATAACGCGATCGATCAACAAGCTTGCCTTACCAGAATTATCAATCGCACTTGCATTAATTCCCATCTTTTCAAGTGTTTCTATTTGCGCTTCACTTGGTGGGGCTTGTTCACTTAAGAAACTTGGCACATAATTGGCAAGATCTTCATCAGCAATACTCATTTCAAATTGTAACGGATCCACTAACTTACCTTTCTTACGTCTTTGTTCAGCAAGTTGTTTAGCTAGGCTTGCTTCTCTATCTTGAATTACTTCATCAGCTGCCTTAACTTCTATTTCTTCTAAGTCAACCGCATTTCCTACTTCCTTTTCACTTAATTCAGTAATCTTTTTAGCAATTTCTTCATTCTTGGCAATCAAGTGGCCAGGACGGCACAACTCGTGCTTTTCAACGTGCCATAAGAAATCTAGTAATAATAAGTTTTCTTTTCCTGGGTGTAACCTTGTACCACGGCCAACCATTTGAGAATATAGCGCCCTAACCTTTGTTGGTCTAAGGACAATCACACAATCAACGCTTGGACAATCCCAACCTTCTGTTAACAACATTGAGTTACATAATACGTTGTATTTGTCTTTGTCAAAGTCTTCTAAGACTTGCGCCCTATCCTTACTTTCTCCGTTAACTTCAGCAGCCTTAAACCCTTTTGAGTTAAGAATATCTCTGAACTTTTGGCTTGTTGCTACTAATGGTAGAAATACAACCGTTTTTCTATCCTTACAATGTTTTACCATTTCATCAGCAATTTGTTCTAAGTATGGATCAAGTGCATTACTTACATCACTTGCTTTAAAATCTCCGTTTTGAGTTGATACACCGCTTAAGTCAAGGTTCAATGGTATTGTTAAACTCTGTATTTTGCTTAAATAACCTTCTTTGATAGCATCCACTATTTTGTATTCATAAGCTAAACTCTCGAAATACGTTCCCAGGTTCTTCATATCACCCCTATCTGGTGTAGCAGTAACCCCCAGTACTTTTGCCTTATCAAAATGATTAAGTACATTCTGATAGCTGTTAGATATACAATGATGCGCTTCATCAATAACGATGGTATCAAAGTGATCTTTATCAAATTGGTTAAGCCTTTTTTCACGTTGTAAAGTCTGAACACTACCAACTACCACCCTAAACCAAGTATCTTTTGAAGTGCTATCAGCTTTTTCTAGTGCTGTATTAAGTCCAGTACTTTTCTTAAGCTTGTCACTTGCTTGTTCTAACAATTCGCTTCTATGTGCTAATATAAGCACCCTATCACCTTGTTTAACTCTATCTTCTATTATTTTGGAAAATACAATTGTTTTACCACAACCAGTTGGCAGGACAAGGAGCGTTTTATTAACGCCCCTTTCCCATTCTTCTTGAACCTTAACCCTTGCTTCTTCTTGATAAGGTCTAAGTTTCATTATTAGAACCCGCCTTGAGTGTAATTCCCTTGGTTATTCCAAGTTGGTTGTTGTTGATTTTGTTGCGGTTGGTTGAAATTAGGTTGTGCAAACGGGTTTTGTACGTTTAATACTTTAGTAATATCAACATCATCTTTATAAATCATGCTTTTCACTTCATTGTATTGGTTTCCGTTGTGTTCTCTAATTCCTACTTTACAAACTCCAGTTGCGCCTGGTAATTGGTTCCACGCCATTTTTAATGGTTCACCTTTTTTCTTAAAGCCAATTGCGCAAAAGAAAGCCGATAATAAACCTTCAACAGAACTATGTAAAAATAGATTATGCTTAAGCGTTGTTTCTCCTTCGTTAGCTTTAATATTGATTGATACAATCGCTTTAGGACAACTTGGTAATTTAGCATTAGGGTTAGTTGGTACGTGTTGCGCTCTTTCATAACCTTCAACAGTAAATTGGTACAGTCCTGGAGGTAGTAGTACAAACTCACTATCTTTTACTATTTCAGCATCCCAGTCTAATTCTCTTTCAAAGTTGTTGTTAAAATTTGTATTGTTATTCATCATTGTTTATAATCTCCTTAAAATTTATATTGTTTTTATTTTTGTTTTAATTCTTTTAATAATTGTTTTAAACCTTCCCACTTAGGGATAATGTAACCAGTTAAGTAACCTTGTTCGTTGTATACAGTCATTGGCGTTCCTTTAGGAAAATATCCCTTACTTTCACTTACAAGCTTAATGTCATCTTCAGTAATTCCATCTTGTTGCATTAGATCCCATAAAGGTTGCGGGATATAATCGGGCTTATCTGGTTTGAACGGATCCACTAAGTCTTCTACTGGTGTGTTAGCAACTTCTGTAATAATGTCTTTGAAATTATCTTCTATTACTTCGTTACCACTTTTTTTAGGTTCATCTGGCTTAGGTTGTTCCACTGGTTGTGGTTGCGGTTCTGGTTGCTCGAAAATATGTTTTATTCCACTGTAATCAAGTGGCAATTCACTTGGCAACCCGTGTCTATTCTTAGCATCCCAGGCCGCTGCATGTTCTGTGTACATTACACGCTGTGAACCTTGTGCCTTTTTCTTAGTTGAGCCCTCTTGCGCTATTAGATAAGTTTTGTAATTACAGAACAGAACCATATCAGCCCATTCTTTTACAAGTGGCGCTGTTTGTGAACTTGTCTTTTTACCAAGTTTTAGTTCATATTTATCATATGATCCCATTTCATCTGGTAATTCAAACTTTCTAATTTGCGCATGTGCTGTAAGTACCACGTTGATTCCTATTTCAATTAAATCTTGTAATCTATTTAGGAAACGTCCCATTTCTTCTTTTGCATAAACGTAACCATTACCATAACCGAAATCTTCAATTCCTTTCTTACCATGCATAGCGCAAAGATTATCAACACAAAGCGACTCAGCCCAGTCAATAGTATCTATAACAAGTGTTTTACATACAGTAGGGTTGGCCTTGATAAATGCAATCTGATTATTAAGCATCACCCAACTTGTAGGCTTATCCAGTCTGGCAACGTCCATATTGTCTGTTGAGCCTTCTGTATCTATAAATAGAGGTTCTGGAAATTGTGCAGCTAGTGAACTTTTCCCAATTCCTTCAGTGCCATAAATAACGACTTTTTGCGCTCTTGCTCGTTTGCCTTTTGTAATTCTCATTAAAATTCACCCCCTTTGTTTGCCATCCAAGATGGTTGTACTTGTGTTGGTTCTTCAACTTTTCGCTCTTTAACATATCCATCTTCAATAATAATCTGGCATTCTTCACCAGTGCTTACTCGTGTGGCAATTGCTTGTAACTTGTTATCTTTCAACCAGTTAGCAAAGTCTAGCAATGTTTCTAAGTCCATTTGCTCTAGCTTATCGACCAGGACAAACTCACATTGTGGGTTTATCTTTCTTACTATCGCGGTTGCTACTATAAGCTGCTCTGAACCGCTCATATTGTCCCAAGGTTGGTCCTTGTAAGTAATTACACCATTATCAACACTAAGCCCTTCTAGTGGTAAATTAGCACCGTTTAACAAGTCTAGTTTTTGCTCTCGCAATGCATCTATTTCATCTGATAAATCTTTATATTGCAACGCATAGTGTTCAGCATCCATTTCAGCTTTCTCACGATCCTGGTTAGCTCGAACTTTCCTATTAATTTCTTCGATGTTCTCGATACTTTGTTCAAGTTCTTCAGTACTTTCATCTATTAAATCAACAACATCTTTATTAGCTGTTTCTATATCAGTTTCAAGAGTTTCTAACTCGTTATTAATTTCTAGTAATTGTCTTTCTAATTCAGCTTTTTTATTAATTACTAGTGTTTGTCTAGCGGTTAAATTCTCCAGGTTATCCCTCTTACGTTGGTTTTCACCATTTCTAGCTAATATTTCTTGTTGCTCTTTAATCAATTCAGAAGCACTTACTATTTCATTACCAACCTCTTTGTAAAAAGGCTGTTCTTCAGCATAATGTTTCTTTTGGTCTCTAATTTGGCCAACTGTTCGGCGTTTGTTATAAATTTCTAGTTCCTCTTGCTCTAATTCGTAAATCTTTTCACCAAGCCCATCTACTGTGTTAAGTAACGCCTTAGTCTTGTCTTTAGAGTTCATCTCCATAAATTTAGGTAAGTTAATAGCAAACTGTTCAACAAAGCTATTTAACAAGTTTTGGCCTGCTTTCTTACCACTTGGATCAATTACCTTAAGGGTTCCATTATCTCCCTTACGTTCGACTATAAGCCCATTATCAAGCTGTATTCTTATCATTGGTGCAACAACACTGCCTTCACGATGTGGGTTAGATGGTTTGTAAGAATTACCACCCAGCGCCCATGCAATTGAGTCCAGAACACTTGTTTTACCTTGACCGTTCTTACCACCAACAACAGTCAGTCCATTAGCTGTTGGCTCTATTTGAACCGCCTTAACCCTCTTAACATTCTCTATTTCTAATTTATTGATCTTCACCATATACAGCACCCCCCAATAGTTGAATTAATTCTTGTGCATCTTCTTTATCTAAATAAATATTATCGTGGCCAATTCTAACCATTACTATCTCTTTATCTTTAATCAAGTCTTGTTCTTGTGGTGATAGCATTTCTTTTAGCTTGTCAAACGGGCTGAAATCTTCTTCTTGATGGTTAGTTTCTTCTTTAACAAGTCTTGGTTCACTTGCTTTTTTACCATCAAGGTGGTTAAGCCAATAATTTGCATATCTAATAATCTTTTTAATATCTTCTCTTGGATCTTCATGCTTTTTGTTAGCTCTACAGCTATATTTAATTAAGTTCATTTGGCATGCACTTCCAAAGTCATCGACAATATCTTGAATACTATCTATTAAGTTACTATCTCCAATTTTGTAATGATCTGGGCCGTTAATATCTTTTCTATTTGTCATGTTGTTTATTTCTCCTTTTTGTGATAAAATATAAGTAAGTAAATTTGTTAAGCGGTTATTTTTTAATAGCTGCTTTTTTCTTTTTTTGTGGATATACTGGCTTAATAGGTTGTACTTCAGTAAACAACTCACCAGGTGTAATTTTAAAGTAGTTACAAAGAACATCAATGGTTTCTAATTGAATACCTTTGCTCCTTCCATATTTAATGGCGTTTAGTGTTGGTCTACTTAAACCAGTATCTTTGCATACTTGTGTAATTTTTAAGTTTCTTTCAGCCAATAATTCCCAAAGTTTTATTCTGTATTTCATCATTGGTTTTCACCTCCTTTAAATTGTTTTTACTTCTTCAAACAACTCTAATGGTGTAATATCAAAGTAATTACATAATGTATTTAAAGTTTTTTTATTTGAATACCTCTACCAGGATGGTAATATAACCCCGTTAATGTAGTTCTTGAAATTCCAGTGTCTTTTTGAAACTTTAGTTATACTTAACCTTCTTTCAATTATCAATTTTTTTAAAAATTAATTCTGTATTCTTTCATATTATTCACTCACCCCTAACACTTCATTTATTAATTTAATTCTTTCCTTAGTTGGTAAGTTTGATAATGCAACTTTTATCGTTTCAATATCTTTCTCAATGTTTCCATACAATAATTCGTTAACGGATATTTTTCCCAAGCTTAGCGATAGCTAATTGGCGTTTTTTTATTAGGTAAACAGCTCCCGTTTTTCCCATGATTGAACATTAGATTTTACTGCATGAAATAAGTTGCCAAATTGTTCTAATGTTAAACATTTAGAAAAATCTTATTTTTTTCGTATTCTTTCTCCTACTTCTTTTTTTATTGATTTTTATTCTTCATTTGTTACATCCTCTAATAACCTTTTAGCTAATAGTAATTTCTCTTTCTTAGAAAGCTTTTCGACTTCATCGTATAAATTGAAATTAAAACCATATAACAATTCATTTAGTGTAATGTCAGCTATTTTACAAATGCTTGCCATCCTTTTTGCGTTAGGTAATGTGATCCCTTTTTCCCACTTGCATGTACTAGCTTTATCAACATTTAATAACTTGCCAAATGTTTCTTGGGTGAAACCTTTGCTCATTCTTATAAGCTTTATTCTTTGGCCAACCGCCTTCTTATCAATATTTTTATTCATCTCTTTGTCAGTCATACTAACACCTACTTTTCTTTTACAAAGCTACCATCAATCATTTTTCCAGTTCTCTTAGAAATAACGTTGTAAGCCGCTTCTATGCATTCGCAAAGTGTTAAGTTGTAATCTTTAGCGATAAAGTCCAAAAACTCAACATACTTAGCAACTTTTAAATCTAAGTTTGTTATTGACTCTGATATGAAAGTATCGTATAAGCTAAGGTCTAACCTTTTCAACTCCACGATGTAATATTTGTAATCAACGGCCATTGGTAATTTGTGATCAGTAAGCTTAATTAATTTAAAGATTATGTATGGGTTCTTAGTTCTCATTCTTGTTGAGATGGCCAATGTTACGTATATATCACCAATTGCATCCTTAATTTCTTCAATGGCTTCTTTGTTGCCATTCTCATAGCTTTCTATCGCTGTTTGCAACTCCAGACATTCTTCACTTGACTTAAGTAATTGCTTAGTAAGTCTACCAGTTTCTAATATTCCTTTTTCTTCAGCCCATTTAATTATTGGGGTGTAATACTCATAATGTTGTTTTTGCATTCTTTTTCTCCTTATTCAAAATATTTTTTACTGAAATCTTTATCAAACAAGAATTGAACTATTGCTATTATTCCAGTTGCTATCCCGCCAATTAATTGCCAATCAATGTTAGTAAGCGTTAAGAAGCAAGCACTAACGACCAGCACCGTCCAATAAATTACATTTAGTTTATCTTTTTTGATTTTTCTTTTTATTTTAGTTTTTAGCATTGTTACGTTCCCTTTCTCTGTTGACTTGATTAATATAGTTGTAAATTCTTACTTTGTTGTAAGTCTTATTAGTTGTTAGCGTTCCCTGGATATATAAGAATGAATTATCTAAGCTTTCTATTTCTTTTAATAAACTTGTTGAACTTGTCTTTTGACTTATCCATCTGTAAGAATTTCTTTAACTCATTTCTACTTATCCAATGATCTGGGTTTTCTACTTTATCCAGGTAAGCATTGTAAGGTTCTTTCAAAATATCACTCCTTTTTACTCTTAATTGAATTTATCTTAATATCATCTACGATTAATTCAATTAATAATCTTTTGTTCTCTTTCGGGAACGTCTTCTGTAAAAATAGATAAATTATTTTTCAGTATAACCTAGAATTTTTTTATCATTTTTAAAAAAATTCATCTATACCAATATCAATTATACCTAATTCTCTTTTTAACATAGGGCGTTCTTGAACTCCACCCCATTTTAGTAGCCATTTCCTCTTGAGATAATCCTTTTGCAACTCTTTCCGCTTTTTAGTCTTTTTAATATCTAATCTCATAATAGCTCCTTTCTATTTATTCGTTCTCTTTCGAGTACAACTTAATAATAACATTATTGTTCTCGTTTGTCAACACTTTTTTTAAAAAAATATAAAAAAATGTTTTTTTGATAATTCTTGTATTCGAACGAGAACAATGTTATAATATAATTATTAATAGGAGGTGATTAAAATGAATACTAATAGTGAAGTAGTAGCATTAGTTAAAAAATTGACAACAGAACAAAATATGTCAATGAGTGAATTGGCACGCCGAGTAGGGATAGCGAAATCTGCTATATCAAGATATTTTAATGGTACTAGAGAATTACCTCTTAATAAGATAGAAGAATTTGCTTCAGCTTTACATACTACACCTAATTACTTATTAGGTATGGAATACGAACCACCGCAATCACAACAAGGAATTAAAATACCAGTATTAGGTACAGTAGCTGCTGGAATACCTATTTCAGCTGTTGAGGATATATTGGACTATGAGGAAATCCCTCAAACATGGAAAAATCAAGGTGATTTTTTTGGACTTAGAATTAAAGGTGACAGTATGAAACCAGATATAAATGATGGAGATACTGTTATCGTAAAACAACAAACAACAGCTAACAATGGAGATATAATAATCGCTCTAGTAAATGGAGATGATGCTACTTGTAAAAAATTTGAAAAGCTTGATAATGGAATAATTTTAATATCTAATAATTCAGAATATTCACCTATGTACTTTTCAAATGAAGAGGTTATTACTAAACCAGTAGTTATTATTGGGAAAGTTGTTGAGTTAAGAAGGAAGTTTTAAAGAAGAAAAATATTCAATTAGAAAGAAGGTGAACCCCGTGGGAATAATTAATAAAATTCAAGATAATATTAAAAAACAAGAGGAATTACAAGCCCAAAGAATTAAGCTATTACAAGCTGAAAATCAAGCTAAACAAGATGAAAGAAACGCTAGACTTGATAAGGAATTGGAAAAATTTAACCTGGATAATGTTAACCAGGAAACTAAAGAGAGTTTAAGATATGCAACTTCACTATTCGCTACTACTGGTAGTGGTCTTTCTGATCTGTTCTTACCAACTAAGCATATTGAAACAAGAAATAATGAGTTGCTAAGGGCCATTACAACCCAGAACTATATTCTAATTAAGCAACAAGACAACCTGGAAAAACAAAATGATGAAATCATATCTATATTGAAAGATATTAGTAAGAAATTAGACAAATAAAAAGCGTGTTATTTTCATGTTGATGTTATATTTAAAAATCAACTTAAGCTTGTTATAAAAGCTTTTCATGTATATTTTTTCGCGTGATTTTCGCGTGAATTTCATGTTGTTAAATTAAATCAAATTAAAAAAACTCACGCCCCCGCCAAGAGTTGTGAGTTCAACTGTGATAAATTTATCAATGTTTACAAAGTCTTTAACTTAATATCAATATTCGAACGCTTAAAAGACTCTAACATGGAATTGTTGGCTTTGTTTAAGGGTTTGTTCGGCCGTTCATTCGAACGCCGTTCAGATATGAATTAAGTTGAGGTATGCTTCAACCCTCTATATATAAAATTGTAGCATACCTTTCTAAAATAATCAATGTAAATAAAGAAAGGATGTGTATTAATTGTATAGAGAAACAACCCATAATGGTAAGTATAGATATATTCAATCTTTTAAGGATAATGATGGTAATACAAGGCGTGTTTCTATCGTTAAGAATAATAAGACTCGTGTAACAGAGAAAGAAGCATATGATGAATTACAAGCTAAGATCGATAAGATTTTAAACCCCGCTTCTGAAGTAGAGTTATTGGGATATTACAAAAAGCAAGTTTCTGGAATTCAAAGAAAGCAACGTTAACCCATCATTCATTTTTTTAATTTATAAATCTTACTTACAAAAGTTAAACGATAACGAAAAACTAGAAAATATTACCAAGATTAAATATGAAAAGATGCTAATTGAGTTTAGGGGCCAATATTCTCCAGAAGCAATAAAGTTTATGGTTAGACTATTTAACAACCTATTTAGGTTTATAAAAAAATATTATGTTAAAAGCTTTGATGTCAATTTAGAGTTCAAATTGACTAAGGAAGAAAAAGCTGAAAAGCTGCAAAAGATTAAGTATTTAGAAAAGGAACAAATACCAGGGATCCTGGCAAATATTAAGAATAACACTGTTCGCAACGTGGCCATAATTCAGTTGCATACTGGGTTAAGAATAGGTGAAGTCCTGGCACTAACCCCCAAAGATGTAGACTTCGTTAACAAGACTATAACTATTAATAAAACTAAATTACAGAACGGGAAATTATCAGCACCAAAAACATTAAGTAGTATTAGGACAATAGAAGTTTCTGATTATATATTAGGTATTCTTCACGACTTTATTTCAAGTGATGAATTTATATTCCCAGTGCATTACAACACGATACTTAACCATTTAAGTGTTCAAAATATAACTTCTCATATGTTCAGACACACACATGTAGCCCTACTCATAGAAGCAGGAGTACCAATCAAGGTAATTTCTGAAAGGCTTGGCCACTCTGATACCAGCATAACCCTTAGTATATATACACATGTCACTGCAAATATGAAAGTAGACCTTCATAATAAATTAGAAAAAGCTTTCCCTATTTTTTCCCTATAACTGAAATTAAATAAAAATAAACGCTGTTAAATCAATGTTTAGCAGCGTTTTTGTAATATAATAAAATATTATACCATACAATATTTTATAACGCTAATATTCTACGTATCTATATTATAAAAAAATATATTAAACTATATTAACTGATAACAATTATCATTTAGACAGAAGTACTGCTTCTATTACTTTTTATGTTCTAAAATATAATATTTTTTTATTAAATTATTCGCCCTGTTATTTCAAGTTAGTCTGTTATTATAGCTATATATATACTTACTTATACAATTTATAAAAAAATATTTATCTCTATTTTTTCATATGTTTTCAACAAGAAATCATTGATTTTTCAATGTTTCTGTAAAGAATGTTGTTACTGTAGATTATAAATGTTATAATACAAGTATAAAATTTTATTCAGGGGGTATTTCTTAAATGAAATCGAAAAAAATATTATCAGTTCTTATGGCAGCTGGATTAGCATTTACTCTTGTAGGATGTGGTAATTCAAATTCTAACTCATCTTCACAAAACTCTAATCAACCAGCTGATTACGTTGAAGGAGTTTCTTTAGATAAACCTATGAAAGTTGATAAAGAAGCTGGTACTGTTACAGTACTGACAAAAGTTAACGGTAAATACTTTGAACAATCTACACGTCACAACTCTGTAGAACAAAGTGGTACTAACGGTGCTAAATCAATTTTCACAGCTTATGCTAAACCAGAAGAATTCTACAACGCTCTAATCGAAATTGGAGCTCAACCTGGTAACAATATGACTCCTAATAACGGAGAAACTACTCACGTTGAAGGAACTAAAATTAAAACTGAAGTTACTTGGAACGGAGCAGGTAAAAAATATGATATTAATGAAGTAGTTAAAGATAGTAATGGTAAAAAAATAAACTTCCGTTTTGGTGGAAACCTAAAAGCTGCTATCGATAAAAATACAGGTTGTCTTTCTTGTTTAGATAGTTGTCCAGTAGGAGTTATCTCTAATGAAACTTATACATACGGTGCTATTGAAAAACGTAAAGAAGTAGTATTCACTGGTAACTCTGATGTTTTACCAGAAGACGGTACTTACGTTGCAGTTATCTACAGCATTGAGAAATAATTCTTTAGAATTAATATAGTCGGAGTAAGTATTCAATAATACTCCGACTACTTGTTTACATAAAAATAAATTAATGGAGAGATTTAATGAAACGTTTAAGACTATTATTTACTTTACAACCATCGGTATAGCTCTTGGATATTTCTTTGCTGTTCTTCTATCATTCTTCGTTCAGTATGCAATGTTAGCTGATGAAAGCTTAGTAGTATTCGTATGGACTGTTTATGGAATAATGACTGGTTTTGTATTCAAAAAAATCGGTAATAAATATGGATTCTTTATTATAGAAGGTTTAATTCTTATTATGATGCTTATTGCAGGAAGAATGAATATTCTTTACTATATTACTAAAGAGGTGTTAGGTTTAACATCTGTAAAACAAGTACAGACACCATTCCTTATTGCATTAGTATTAATTAACCTTATTAACTTATACATCGTTTTAACTCGTTCTAAATACCAAAAAGTATATACTAAAGAAGAACTTAAAGAACTTAAAGAAAAAGAAGTTAAACTTAGTGATTTACGTCATGTAGATCCAGAAGAAGAAAAACGTATGAAACAGCAACGTAAAAAAGTACGTATAATAACTTTAGCTGGTTTTGCAATCTTCTTTGCAGTATACTTCGCAGTTCCAAGTTTTAAATCTGGGATTAATACAGCATTCGCAACACTATCACAATTCGATACAAATGCAGTTATCGAATACTTACGTGGTTGGGGGGCATGGGCTGCAGTAGTATCAGCTATTCTTATGGTGCTTCAATCTATCGCTGCACCTATCCCAGCATTCTTAATTACATTATCTAACGCAGCTATTTTCGGTTGGGTTATCGGAGCAATTCTTTCATGGTCATCTGCAATGGCGGGTGCCGCTGTGTGTTTCTACATAGCTCGTGGATTAGGACGTGATGTTGTTGAAAAATTAACTAGTAAAGGTGCTATGGCAAGTGTTGACGTATTCTTTGAACGTTATGGTGACCGTGCAATCTTAATTTGTCGTCTATTACCTTTCGTATCATTCGACTTTGTAAGTTATGGTGCAGGTCTTACTAATATGGGATTCTGGCGTTTCTTCGTAGCAACTGGTGTTGGTCAATTACCAGCAACAATCGTTTATTCATATGTAGGTGGAACACTTTCAGGTGGAGCTCGTAACCTATTTATCGGATTAATGTGTCTATTCGCATTATCTATTGTAATAGGAATTATGCGAAGAATTTACAATGATAAACACAAAGTTGAGGAAGAAAAAGCTGCTGCTCACACAGATAAAATAGAAAAATCTGAAGTAACAGAAGCAGCCAAATAATTTTGTTCCCTGAAAATAAATCAGGAAGTAATTAGTAACTAATTGCTTCCTGATTCTTTTTTTAATAACTAATACCACTTTGAACTAAATATGTTGTAAATAGAAACTTTTTACTATCCAATACAACATTACTATCCACTATAAGATTCTTACCAATAAACAGCGTGTAATCCCCTATCGTATACTTTTCATAATCTTCTATATGACTAACTTTATCAATGGCTATAATTCTAATAGACCTATTTTTTCTACCACCTCAGCACAATATTTCTTCTAATTTTATTACGATAGTATTTTTATTCTTTTTTGCTAAATAATCTTTAGCATTTTCTGTAATTTCTATATTCATAAATATTTACCTCCTGAAATTATTCTATAGCTTTTTAAGGCTTCAACCATATTTACTTTCTTCAATCTACGATGCATAATTAACATTACGACAATAGTTATTAAAATAGTTATACTAGAAGCTAGTACATACACTATTATCGGTACTTCACTACTAAACATCATATTCCTTGCAGCAAGCTCCAATATTATTTTTAGATATAATTGATAACCTAAATAATTACCAATAATTATACCAACTATACTTAAATAAAATATTTCTCTAAAGACATAAATTGTTACCTCACTAGGATAAAAGCCAAGTACTTTAATCGTAGATAATTCTCTTATTCGCTCAGATACATTGACATTTATTAAATTATATAGCACTACAAGTGCTAACATTAAAGAGCATGCCACCATTACTGCCACTATAATATCTATTCCTTGTATAGCATTATCTAGTGTAACCTGTATTTTAGAATTATCTACAATATTTACTATATTTGCATTATCACTTAATTTTTTTGATATATTTTCAACATCAGATGGTGTTCCATTTGTCTTTATCATAAATGTATTATCTTGATAATCTTTTCCAAATACTTCTTTATAATAATTTTGATCCATATAAGCTATATGTCCAAAATAGTTTTTAACAACCGCTCCTACTTTAAAAGTGTATTCCTTATTATTGACGATCATTGAAAAGCTATCCCCTACTTTTAAATTATGCAAGTAGGCTAATTTTTCATTGATTGCTATACCGTCTTTAGGTAAATCTATAATATCATTACCATTTTTTAAAGTTATATAATCTTTATAATTATCTCTATTTAAAGCTAATAGCTGAACACTATCTAAAACATCATGATTTTTTTCAATTGTTGCCAGTTGCATATTAATTTGAGCATAACGCTCTACTTTTTCATTACTTTGTATTTCCTTGGAAATATTATCAATATCATCTTTATCGATATAAGGATTATAAGTAGCTACTATATCTACTTTATTCAACTCTCCAAATTGTTCTTTCGAAATATCTACAACCCCATAACGAATACCAAATCCTATAAACATAAGGGTTAAACAACCTAATACTCCAAAAATCGTCATCATCATACGCACTTTATAACGGAATATATTTCTAAACGTTACTTTACGTAAAAACGATAGTCTTTTCCAAATAAATGGTATTCTTTCTAAAATGATACGACTACCACCGCTAGGAGCTTTTGGTCTTAATAAATATGCACTCTTTTCCTTAAGATTCCTTCTTAAAGGAATATATATTGCCAGCATTATACAACCAATAGCTAAAACAAATGCTGATAATAATATAACTGGACTATAAACAATCATAGGTTTATTCAGAGTATAGAATCTTGCATATGAATTATAAATTATTGGTACTACTATAGTATATGCACCGATAATTCCTAATATTGTACCTATTATTGCTGATAAGACGCCATATACATAATACTTTTTACTAATACTCCAATTACTATAACCTAGAGATTTTAATGTACCTATATTAATTCTATTCTCATCAATCATACGAGTTAATGTAGTTAACGATACTAATAACGAAACTACAAATAAGAATATAGAGAATACATTAGCCACAAACTTCAAACTATCTGCAGAATCTATAAACTGAGCATAATTCTCTAAACCACGGATATTATCAACATTAATACGTGGATAATTTTCATTTTCTGCAGCTTTTCTAGCAACTTTTAATTGTTTTTCATTACTATCTAACTCTGCTTTTTGTTTATTAAGTTTTTCTAATTGCTTAGTATATTCACTATTATCAACATTTTTTAATGACTCAACACTAGTTAAATACCCATTTAATGTCTTTTTACCTTCCGCAAGCTTACTCTCATTTGAGCTTATTGCTGATAAAGTTTCATCTTTATAATCTTTAGCATCTTTTTCTTGTTGACTAGCCAAACTAGAAATTAAATCTTCTCTAACTTTATTAACCTCATCAATATACTCTTTCGAGCTATATAAACTTGGCATATTTTTTAACTTTATATTTACTCCGCTAACACTATCATATGCAAAATTATCTTTTAAAATATAACCAAAATAACTCACATTAGCTACATTATTACTGGATACTTCGACATGATCCGCACCTTGCACAAATCCGACAATTTTATATTTATAAGTAGTTAATTTATTTTTAGCATTCTCTTCTTTAACAAACTGGATTTCATCTCCAATTTTATATTTACTAGCCAATGAGTCTACTAGGGCCACTTCATCACTATTTTCAGGTAATCTACCACTAATTATACTAGGTGTGGCTAATTCTTTAGGAATAGATTCCAACGATACATAGTCATTCTTATTCTCTATTTGTAGCTTTTTAGTATAATATGTCTCTAACTTATCAATATTATTCATTTTATCGATAATATCCAAATCCCCTTGGGTTACTCCTATACTATGACTAACACGTATGTCATACATATTATGCTGAGCTAAATGCTTATTATAAGTATTTTCCATTGCTGGTGATGTCTCTTTTAGACCAACAAAAATAAACACTCCAAGAAACATTATTACTACAATAGATAAAAATTTCGATTTAGTTTTTAATATCTCTCTTAAAATATCTTTATTAATAGCCTTCATAACAGATTACCACTCAATCTCATCTATATTTTTTGGACTTTGATTTACAAATATCTTCTTCACTTTAGCATCATAAATCTCAATAACTTTATCCGCTGCCTGCGCTATAGAGCTATTATGAGTTATTATTATTACTGTTCTTTTTTCATTTTTACAATACTCTTTAAGTATGTTTAGTATATTCTTACCAGTTTTGTAATCTAATGCCCCTGTAGGCTCATCACAAAGCAATAATTGAGGATTTTTCGCAATAGCACGTGCAATAGCTACACGTTGTTGCTCCCCTCCAGAAATTTGGCTAGGAAAATTATTCATTCTATGTTCTAATCCTACTTGCTTCAAAATATCTTCAGCAGGTTTAGACTGCTTAACTATTTGTCCCGCTAGCTCAACATTTTCTAATACTGTAAGGTTTGGAATCAAATTATAAAATTGGAATACAAAACCAATATCTTCTCTACGATACTTTGTTAATTCCTTGTCGTTTAGCCCTACTATTTCTTTTCCAAAAACATTTATTGAACCACTAGTAGCACTATCCATACCACCAATAATATTAAGCAATGTACTTTTTCCTGCTCCACTAGGCCCTAATATAACGACGAATTCTCCTTCATCTATCTCAAAGCTAATATTGTCATTCGCTATTACTTTATTATTGTCAGTACCATATTCTTTTACTAAATTTTTTACTACTATCTTTTCCACACCAGTCACTCCTTATATCTTCTCATTATATATTATATCATATTATTAATACATATTAATTTATAACTATAAAAATTTTTAAAAGTAAATTAATCATTTGCAAACAGATTAATTTACTTTGTATTTCAATAGGTCTATAATAGTTTACGTAGAAAAGGTAGCGATACTTACCTTATTAATAAGTGATTATGAAAGAAGGAATAACTATGCTTAACATATATGAATACCCTACATGTACAACATGTAAAAAAAGCAAAAAAATTATTAACTGAAAAAAATATTGAAGCAAATTACTATAATGTTAAAGAGAATACACCCATCAGAAGAAGATTTTTGAAAAAAATATTAAACACATTTAATATTCCATTAAAAAAATTATTCAACACAAGTGGTAATCTTTATAAAGAAATGAAACTTAAAGATAAATTTGATACTTTAACAGTAAAAGATGCGGTAAAACTATTACACGAAAATGGTATGCTAATTAAACGTCCATTAGTGTATGATTTCGAGAACGATATTCTATTATTAGGATTCAAAGAAGAAGAGTGGGAAAAAAAGCACTTCTATAAAAAAATATTATATTTTCTATTGATAATTATCATTAAAAATGATATAATTGAAAAGATGTGATTTCACATTAAATTACGATGTTCCTCTGTTAATCAAAAGGCATTAATAAAGAACATTTTGTAAAAAAAGGAGAAAGAAAAATGAGCAAAATCATTGAAGCGATCACTAAATCGCAATTAAGAACAGACATTCCTGAATTTAAAGCTGGGGATACAGTAAGAGTACACGTTCGTATCGTTGAAGGTGGACGTGAGCGTATCCAACAATTCGAAGGAGTAGTTATCAAACGTCGTGGTGGAGGAATCTCTGCTACTTATACTGTACGTAAAATTTCAAACGGTGTTGGAGTTGAAAGAACATTCCCTGTTCACACTCCAAAAGTTGAAAAAATTGAAGTTGTACGTAAAGGTAGAGTTAGACGTGCTAAATTATATTACCTACGTAACTTACGTGGTAAAGCTGCTCGTATTAGAGAAGTACGATAATAAGAATAAACGAAGAAGCCCTATAACATTATGTTTTAGGGTCTTCTTTTTTATTTTAAACATATTCTATATAATTTATCATTAAATTTATACTGTAATTATCTTTATCTAATGTTATAATATATTTGAGGTGATAAAATGAAATCAACTATTGAAAAAAATTAATAATTTTAGAGATGAAAGAAACTGGAGACAATTTCATAAAGAAAAAGATTTAGCTATATCTATTTCATTAGAAGCAAATGAGCTACTTGAAATATTCCAATGGAAAAACATCAGAAGAAGCTGTAGCTAATGATTTACAGCATATTAAAGAAGAATTAGCCGATGTTTTTTTATTTACGGATTGATGCTTGCGGATAATCTAAATCTAGATGTTGAAAAAAATTATTTCAGATAAAAATAAAGTTAAATGAAAAAATATCCAGTACAGGAAAGTTTTTAGTAATAAAGAGAAATATACAGAATTAAAAAAAGAAAAAAATAAATTTAAATATTATTAAACTATTAACACCCCTTTTTTAGGGGTGTTTTTTTATATATGATATTAATCATAAAAAACAACGGATCCGATTAAATCGAATCCGTTATTTTTAGTTATTTCTAACTTGATAATCTACAAAGTTTTTTATAGATTATTCTTCGTCTTTACGTCTTCTTACTGCTAACGCAATACCTGCTAACAATGTTCCGAATCCAGCTAACGCACCGCTTGTAGACTCTTCACCAGTATTTGGTAATAATGGTTTCGGTGGTGTTGGTGGTGTTGTCGGAGGAGTTGTTGGAGGTGTTGTTGGTGGTGTTGAAGGCGGAGTTACTTTGTTGTTGAACTCAGTATCTTCTGGTAATTGAGAAGTTGCTGTTAAGACTTTACCTTCTTTAGTAACTGTTACTGTTACTGTAGCTACCATCTTATCGTATACAACTCCTGCTTCAGTACCTTTAACCTCTTCCACTGTGTAAGTGTAAGTTCCTTCTTCTCCACGTTTGAACTCAAGTGCAGAGAACTTGATGTTTCCTGCTGCATCGTTCTTAACTGTTTCAATTACATTTCCATCTTTATCTTTAAGTACGAAGCTAAATTCACCTTCTTTTAGCTGACGTCCTTCAAGTTTCTTAGTGAAGTTAAATTCAACTTTAGTTGGAATGTTAACTACACGAGTTTCTGTTGGTTTTTCAGGTTTTTCAACAGATTTCTTAGTTGGATCGTATTGGTGTACAGTTTGTGAAGCTGTGTTTTCGATATCTACACCATCTTTAGCTGTTGCTTTGATAGTTGCAGGAATATCAAATTTGTAGTAACGTCCAAATTCAAATTTAGTTGTATCGATAACTTGAGTATTTTCTGCATCTCCTAGAGACTTAGTAAATCCGTCTTTAAGTGTTGCTGTAATTACTCCGTTAGCTACTGTAATATCAAATTTAGATGTTACATCAGCTCCTGTTACTGAATCGTAAGCTTTAATATCAGCTACATTGATATCTAAGTTTTCACTATCGTATTTATCTGTTACACCTACAGATTGGATGTAATCTTTGTTGTCTTTATTGAATTTAGTTGTATCTAACCAAACTTGGTAAACAACTTGATCACCTTTCTTAAGTGTCTTAGTATTGATATTTTGAGCTTCGTTGTTATCAGCTTTGTCAGCGTATGGATCTTTGTTAGTATCCGCAACTTTATCAGTTAATTCTCTGTCATCGTCTAATAATTTAGTTCCAGTTAAATCAAATTCTTTTTCGTTTAGAATGTATTTCTCTGGGATTGAATTCTGGAGTTTCTGGAGGTCTCACTGTGTTGTTGAACTCTTTGTCTGCTGGGTCTGTTACATTTACAACTAATACTTTAGCTGTTCCATCGTGTTTAACTTCTACAGTTACTACAGCTTTCATTGCATCGTATGTTACAGTTCCGTCAGTACCTTTAACTTCTTCAACTGTGTAGTTGTGAGTTCCTTCTTGACCTTTCTTGAATTCTAATGCTGCAAACTTAACGTTTCCTTCTGCATCGTTCTTAACTGTTTCAACAACTTTACCTGTTGAATCTTTAAGTTCGAAGCTGAATTCTCCAGCTTTAAGTTCTCTTCCTTCTAATCTCTTAGTGAATTTGAACTCTACTTTAACTGGTACGCTGTTTACACGTTTTTCAGTTGGTTTATTTGGTTTTTCTACAGTTTTGCTTACTGGGTTGTAGTAGTTTACTACTTGAGCCGCAGTATTTTCGATGTCTACTCCACCTGCAACATCAGCTTTAACTGTAGCTGGGATATCAAATTTGTAGTAACGTCCAAATTCAAATTTAGTTGTGTCGATAACTTGAGTATTTTCTGCATCTCCTAGAGACTTAGTGAATCCGTCTTTAAGTGTTGCTGTAATTACTCCGTTAGCTACTGTAATATTGAATTTATTTGTTACGTCTGCACCAGTCTTACCATCGTAAGCTTTGATTGCTGAAGCATCAACATCAACTTTAGCCTCATCGTAGTCATCTGAGATTCCTACAGATTGGATATGGTCTTTGTTGTTTGCATCAAATTTAGTTGTATCTAACCATACTTGGTAAACTAGTTTTTGACCTGGTTTAACTGATTTAGTGTTAATGTTTTGAGCTTCATTGTTATCAGCTTTATCAGCATATGGGTTTGCATTTGTATTTGCATACTTGTCTGCTAATTCTTTATCATCATCTAATAATGAAGTTCCTGTTAGGTCAAATTCTTTTTCGTTTAGAACGTATTTCTCTGGGTTAAATTCTGGAGTTTCTGGAGGTCTCACTGTGTTGTTGAACTCTTTGTCAGCGATATCTCCTACAGTAGCTACAAGAACTTTAGCTGTTCCATCGTGTGATACTGTTACAGTTACATTTGCTTTCATTGTGTCATAAGTTACAGTTGTGTCTGTTCCTTTAACCTCTTCAACTGTGTAGTTGTGAACTCCTGCTTGTTCTTTCTTGAATTCTATAGCTGAGAACTTAACGTTTCCAGATGCGTCGTTGCTTACAGTTTCAACAACTTTACCTGTTGAATCTTTAAGTACAAAGCTGAATTCGTTAGCTTTAAGTTCACGACCTTCTAATCTCTTAGTAAAGTTGAACTCTACTGATACTGGTACGCTGTTTACACGTTTTTCAGTTGGTTTGTTTGGTTTTTCTACAGTTTTGCTTACTGGGTTGTAGTAGTTTACTACTTGTGCCGCAGTATTTTCGATGTCTACACCAGCTGCAACATTAGCTTTAACTACTGCTGGAATATCAAATTTGTAGTAACGTCCAAATTCAAATTTAGTTGTGTCGATAACTTGAGTATTTTCTGCATCTCCTAGAGACTTAGTGAATCCAGCTTTAAGAGTTGCTGTGATTACTCCGTTATTAACTGTGATATCAAATTTGTTTGTTACGTCATCTCCTGTTACTGAATCGTAAGCTTTGATCTTAGTTGCATCAAGATCTAACTTAGTTTCATCGTAGTCGTCTGAGATTCCTACAGATTGAACATTTTCTTTATTGTTAGCTGAGAATTTAGTTGTATCTAACCATACTTGGTAAACTAATTTATCTCCGCGTTTAACAGTCTTAGTATTTAAGTTTTGTTTTTCGTTGTTAGATGCATCATCAGCATATGGGTTTGCATTTGTATCTGCATACTTGTCTGCTAATTCTTTATCATCGTCAACTAGTTTGTCACCAGTAATGTCAAATTTTTCTTCAGAAACAACATATTTTTCTGGTTGGAACTTAGGTTCTTCTGGTGGTGTTACACGGTTGTTGAACTCTTTGTCAGCGATGTCTCCTACAGTAGCTACAAGAACTTTAGCTGTTCCGTCATGTGATACTGTTACAGTTACATTTGCTTTCATTGTGTCGTAAGTTACAGTAGTATCTGTTCCTGCAACCTCTTCAACTGTGTAGTTGTGAACTCCTTCTTGTTCTTTCTTGAACTCGATAGCTGAGAACTTAACTTTTCCGTCAGCATCGTTAGTTACAGTTTCAACAACTTTACCTGTTGAATCTTTAAGTACGAAGCTGAATTCTTGATCTTTAAGAACTCTACCTTCTAATCTCTTAGTGAAGTTGAATTCTACTGATACTGGTACGCTGTTTACACGTTTTTCAGTTGGTTTGTTTGGTTTTTCAACTTTCTTAGTTACTGGGTTGTAGTAGTTTACTACTTGAGCTGCAGTATTTTCGATATCTACTCCACCTGCAACATCAGCTTTAACTACTGCTGGGATGTCAAATTTGTAGTAACGTCCAAATTTAAATTTAGTAGTGTCGATAATTTGAGTATTTTCAGTATCTCCTAGAGACTTAGTGAATCCAGCTTTAAGTGTTGCTGTCATTACTCCGTTTTCAACTTTAATGTCAAATTTGTTTGTTACGTCATCACCAGTTACTGAATCGTATGCTTTGATCTTAGTTGCATCTACATCAACTTTAGTTTCATCGAAGTCATCAGTAATTCCTACTGTTTGAACATTTTCTTTGTTAGTTGCTGAGAATTTAGTTGTATCTAACCATACTTGATAGTAGATTTTATCTCCGCGGTTAACAGTCTTAGTATTGATGTTTTCTGCTTCGTTGTTGTTAGTTTGATCAGCATATGGATTAGTATTTGTTTCGCCGTATTTGTCAGTTAATTCACTATCATCATCTAATAATTTGTTATCAGTGATTGAGTATTTAGCTGTATTTAATACATATTTTTCTGGTTGGAACTTAGGTTCTGTTGGAGGAGTTACTGTGTTGTTGAACTCTTTGTCAGCTGGTTCAGTTACGTTTAGCAACTAATGCTTTAGCTGTTCCATCGTGAGATACTGTTACAGTAACTTCTGCTTTCATTGTGTCGTAAGTTACAGTTGTGTCTGTTCCTGCAACCTCTTCAACAGTATATTTGTGAGCTCCTTCTTGACCTTTTTTGAATTTAAGTGCTGAGAACTTAACGTTTTCCTGCTGCATCGTTACTTACAGTTTCAACTACTTCACCAGCTGAATTTTTAAGTACGAAGCTGAATTCGTTAGCTTTAAGTACACGACCTTCTAATCTCTTAGTGAAGTTAAATTCTACAGTTATAGGTACACTGTTAACACGTTTTTGAGTTGGTTTTTCTGGAGTTTCTACAGATTTGCTTACTGGGTTGTAAACGTGAACGATTTGGTTCGCTTTGTTTTCGATGTCTACTCCACCAGGTACATCAGCTTTAACTGTAGCTGGAATATCAAATTTGTAGTAACGTCCAAATGCAAATTTAGTAGTATCAATAACTTGAGTATTTTCTGCATCACCTAAAGATTTGTTCATAGAAGCTTTAGATGTAGCTGTGATTACTCCGTTAGCTACTGTAATATCAAATTTAGATGTTACATCCACTCCTGTTACGCTATCGTATGCTTTAATATCAGCAGCGTTAACAGTTAATTTATCTGCATCATAAGTATCAGAGATACCAACAGATTGGATGTTGTTTCTGTCAGTGAAGTTTTTAGTATCTAACCATACTTGGTATACTAATTTATCTCCACGTTCAACAGTTTTAGTATTAATGTTTTCTGCTTCGTTATTGTTAGTTAAGTCAGCATATGGGTTAGCATTAGTTTCTGTATATTTGTCAGTTAATTCTTTATCATCATCTAATAGTTTTTCACCAGTTAGATCATATTTTTCTTTATTAACTACATATTTTTCTGGTTGGAATACAGGTGTTTCTGGAGGAGTTATTTTGTTATTGAACTCTTTATCCGCTGTTCCATCAGTTGCTTTACCATTAGCGTCTACCCCACCAGCAGAAACTACGTTAGTTACTGTTGTTAATGTGTGACCATTTTTAGCAACTTCTACAGTAATAGTAGCTTTCATAGTATCGTATACCATTCCAGCTTCTTTAGCTGCAGGGATAACTTCTTCTACAGTATAAGTGTGAGTTCCAACTTTAGAGTTGTCGAATGTTAATTCTGAGAATGTAACAGTTCCGTCTGCTTTGTTAGTTACTGTTTCAACTTCTTGTCCGTTTGCATCTTTAAGAACGAATTTAAATTCTCCGTCTTTAAGTTCACGTCCAGCTAATTTCTTAGTGAAGTCGAATTTAGTTTTAACTGGTGCTACAACGTAGTTGTTGAAGACTTTATCATCAGCACTTGACTTGAATCCACCTTCAGCACTGTATTTAACTGCAGCTTGTAATTCACCTTGAGCGTTTTCAGTTACAGTAACAGTCATTGTAACTGTCATTGCATCGTATTCAACGTTTGCATCTGAACCTGGAGTCTCAGTGATTGTGTAAGTGTAAGTTCCCACTTTGTTAAATGTTAATTTGCTGAATGTAGCTTTACCGTCAGCTTTGTTAGTTACAGTTTCTTCATGAGCTGGGATTGATTTGTTTGGTTGTACTTCTTTTAGTTTGAATGTAAACTCACCATTTGCTAATACACGTCCTTCAAGTTGTTTTTCAACTTCTGGAGTTACTTCAACTGGCTCTTGTTTTACATAGTAGTACACAGTCGGTTTATATGGTGTTAGCGAGTTTAATAAGTCAACGTTTGTACCGATACCATTTACTCCTCTTACTAATTGTTCGTTTGGAGAAAGGTGACCGATATTGTCTCCTAAGAATGGTACGAATACAGTTTTATATGGTATATAGTTAGAAGCTTTTTGGAAGTCAAATGGAACTTCCTACCATTTGGATAGTTTACACCTTTACTATCAGTGAAAGGAATTGTGTGAAGTGGTGATTTCTTAACTGCTAATTCTTGTTTATTATAATCACCTGGTTTAATAGGTTTAGTTTCTGCTAGTAACATATAACCATCAGTATTTAATGTACCATCAGAACGTTTACTTTGTTGTTTTGGATCTAATAAGTAAACACGAACCACTACTGATCCATCTTCACCTACGATTTCTTTAATACGTTTAATTCCTGCACGCTCAGCGTCCATGAATCTAGTACCAACTACGTAAGGACGACTTACAAAGCCAGTTGTCGAATCTGGATTTGCTGTTTGGTAAAGTTTGTATCCATCAAATTGACGCTCACCAGACGCTGTGAAATGTTGTCCTTCCATAGCTTTAGTTGCATATTTAGCTAAATCAACTTCATTACCATTTGGTACGTAGTCTTGAACTGTTACATCAGTTTTATTTGCATTAAATGTAGCATTATTTTTATCGACTACTCTATAGTAAGTCGGTTTTTCGACAAATTTTGGAATTTTAGCGTTTGAATCAGTAATTGTACGACCGTTATAAGCTGGTTCTACAACGTTGATAATGTCTGTTGATGTACGAGCAGCATAAACAGCATCATATAATTTTTGTTCTTCAGCAGTAAGGTTATGTCCAGGAGCTACTAAAGCTTGAATACTAGCACCAACTTCATAACCAAATTGAATGAATGGTTCGTCAGTTTTACCAGGTCCTGCTCCTAAACCTTTGTCGTAATCATATTTCACAGTTAATTGACCATTAGAGGCAGCAGTTGTAGTTGTGAATTTTTGAATACCGCTTGACGCAGAAAGAGTTCTAGTTTCTACTACATTACCAGTAGTTTTATCGATTAATTCAACAGTTGTTTCTGTAGAATTATCAAATCTTTTATACGCACGAGTATAATAATTTGTATTATATCGTTCATTAAAGCGAGTAAGGTCTATGATACTGTAAGTATACCAATCTCCTTCTTTTCTTGCGTACCCAGCTGGTACAGGTTGAGAGCTTACAGTTGCACCGTTAGCATCTCTGATTTCTGGAGTTACTTTTTCCCCATCTTTTAAGTAAGTACTTACTGCTACTGGGTTAGAGTTGTGGTCTCCAGTTACAGCTTCGTTCGTAACAGCACGACGATTACGTACTTTTGGTTTATTTGATTCATCTGTTGCCGGTTTAGCTTCAGCAGCTGGTTTAACTTCTTCAGCTTTTTCTTCTTTTTTAGCTTCTCCTTCAGCAACTTTTGGTTTAGCAGCTTCTTCTACTTTAGCAGTTTCTTCTGCAGCTGGTTTAGCTTCAGTTACCGCTGGTGTAGCTTCTTCTGCTTTTGCTGGTGTAGCAGCTGGAGTTTCAGTTGCTGCAGCTGCCGCTTTAGGGGTTGCTGTAGCCGCTGGGGTTTCCGCTTTTGCTGTTGCCTCAGTCTTCGGTGCTACAGTTTCAGCATTAGTTTCAGCAGCTTTAGCTTCCCCACTTCCTGCTAGCACGAAACTAAGTCCAAATCCTAAGAAAACAGACGCTACGCCAACTTTATATTTTCTTAAAGAAAATCGTTGATGTTCTCTTCTTATCATTTGATAATTTCTCCTTTTTAAATAATATTTTTTAAAGAGTATACAATTATATATGTATATCTTTGTTTCATAATATATGTATAAACATCGTATTACTAACCCCGTTATTATAACATAACAAAATCTTTCCTACAAGCAAAAACATAGCTATTTTTTTGAAAAATGTATAATTCATAAATTTGTCATAAATAGCGTTTTCATTAGCGTTATCAATTGTTCGTTAAGCATGTTTTTTTTTAGACTTCTTACTATGAACCCCATAAATAGTATCGTTTCCAGAAGTTATGTCTACCATACATTATAGATGTCAAAAATAAAAAAATGTTTCGTTGATAAAAGATATATTTAGAGTCTATTATATAAACAATTATTTGTTTTTTTAAGTTTTTCAAAAAGTATTTTTTTCTATTCTTTCAAAAAAATTAATCTCCAATATTTATAATTGGAGATTATTTTTGTAGAATTCTTACTCATTAATCGTAAGACTCATTTTCAATTTTTAAATTCCTTACTAATATATAAAGTTTTCTTACAGAATTTTATACAGTAGTTTTTTCTTTATATTTTTTCAAATACTGTAAAATTATAAATCTACCATTATAATTTAATCTATCTTTTTGTCTAAACGGATAAAATTACAGTTCTAATTTATAATCTTCTGCACATACATAGTTTTTCTTTTCCATATAGTAATAAACTGCATAAGATAGAATTGCTGGTAGTATAAAATGCAGTAATAGAATTTCGACTAATAATACCGCATGACCTGTATAAGATGACATTGTTTGCCATGTCATAAGTTGCCCTACCAAACCAGAAGTACCCATTCCTCCACCTGCAGGATTATTTTCCATTCTACATACTAATGTAGCTATTGGACCTAATATCGCACTAGCAACTATTGGTGGTATCCAAATTATAGGTTTCCTCATAATATTCGGTACTTGAAGCATAGATGTACCTAATCCTTGAGCTAAAAGCCCATTCCATCTGTTTGCTTTAAAGCTAATAACCGCAAAACCAACCATCTGAGCAGCGCACCCTACAGTTGAAGCACCTGCAGCTATACCTGATAGGCCTAATATAATAGATAACGCTGCAGAACTTATAGGTAATGTTAGTATTATTCCCATTATTACCGAAACAGCTATCCCCATTAAAAATGGTTGTAATTCTGTTGCTTCTCTAATAAATGTTCCAAGAATTTTCATTCCTTTTATTAAATATGGTCCTGTGAAATATGCAACGGTAGCACCTACAACAATCGTTACAAACGGTGTTACGATAATATCAATTTTTGTCTTTTCCTGATACTAACCTTCCGCATTCAGCAGCTATAACTACCGCGATAAATGCACCTAACGGATCTCCTGAACCACTAACTATTAACTTCCCTTGTTCAATAAGGTGATTAGTACCTAAGTTTGATCCGAATGCTCCTAAAAATCCAACTACACCCGAGGCTAAAATTACCAGCTTAGGTGCTTTTAATGCATGCGCAACACCTATACCTATTACTGGGCCAGTTAAAGCCATCGCTATTGTTGCTATCACTATAAAAAATGTTGAAATACCTCCACTTAAATTTATAGCTATTTGCTTAATTATAAGACCTATAATAAGGGTACAAAACAACCCTAGTGCCATACCATTAAGTGCAACAATAAAAGTATCTATGAAATAGTTTCGATAAAAGGCTATCCTTTTTCATATCTAAACTCCTTGTTTATATATAAAATTTTTTAGTATCTTTTTAAAGATACTTTAACTATAATTATAACTCTCTCATGCCGATTTGTCATCTACTTAGTATACTATTTTTACTGAAATTAATTAAATTTTTCTGTAGATATGTTTTATTCTCCCACCTCTTAAAAAAGCAATAAGAAACCTTAAGTAAAAACTTACTTAAGGTTTCTTATGAGTAGTTTCAAACTAGTTAGTTTTTTTTCTACGTAACACCGCTGCTGCACCTAATAGAATTGTTGATACTAGCATTGCGCTCATATCATTTTCTACACCAGTTTTAGCTAATTGTTTAGGCTTAACTTCAACTTTTTTCGGTGGTAATTGTGGCGCAGGTGGGGGAGTTGGTGTCCATGGTTTTGGTGGAATTTCAATCACTGGTGGTGGAGGTAAAATTGGTTTATGTGTATTTGTTAATACTACTTCACCATTTTCTCCTACTGTAGTAGTTACAGTATATCCACTTGGTACATTGATTTCTCGTACTTCATAATTTACTACTTCACCATTTACTTTAGCTTTTAAGTTAGCAAAAGTATGTTTCCAACTATTTTCTTCATTAAGAACTACTACATCACCTTGTGGTTTATCATTAGCGAATAATTGTACAGTGATGCTAGCTGGTCTTGAAGAATCTTTGTTGTTTTCATCTTCCCAAAGTTTAATTACAGATAGTTCTGTTAACGCTGGTACGTGAGTGTTAGTAATAACGATGTTGTTTTTCCCTTCTACTGTAACTGTATAACCTTCTGGTACATCTACTTCTTTTACAGTATACTCGATATCTTTTCCTTCTGCTTTAGCTTTTAAGTTGCTAAATACGTGTTTCCAATTATTTTCTTTGTTTAATTTAACTGGAGCACCTACTGCTTTGTTCCCAGCAAATAATTGTACTGTTACTTCAGTTGGTTGGATACCGTCATTGTTATTTTCATCATTCCATTTTTTCTCTACAGAAACTTCTTTTTCAACTGGGTTGTGTTTGTTAGTTAATACTATTTTTCCATCTTTTAGACCAGAATTTTCAACAGTATAACCTTTTGGTACATTTACTTCAGATACTGAGTAAACAACCTCTTTTTTGTTTAATTTTGTTGGTAAATTATCAAATAGGTGTTTCCATGCATTTGCTGCATTTAATGTAACAATACCACCTAATTTTTCACCATTTGCAAGTAATTGTACATCAATTGATGATGGGCGGATTCCATCATTATTGTTGTTGTCATCCCATTTTTTCTCTACAGTTATATTTGTAACTGTTGGGTTATAAGTATTTTTAATATTGTAGCCTGTTATTTCAGGTGTATATCCTTCTACCCCAACTTCAGAGATAGTATAGATTATTTCTTTACCATCTTTGTACTTAGGTAGATTATCGAAGCTATATTTCCAGTCGTTAGCTGCAGTAATTTCTTTTGATGCAACTTCGCTACCGTCAGCAAGTAATTTTACTACTATTTTTTCTGGGCGATTTAGATCTTTATCGTTGTTATCTACCCATGTTTTAGTACCAACTACATTTACTTTTTCATCGATTTTTTTGTTTGTAATTTTGTAAACAGCATCAGCTGCTACTCCATTTTCTTTTGCTTCTGTTTGTTTTTTAGCGTTAATAAGTAATTTAACTGCTTTATCTGGTAATGAATATCCAGTCGGTGCTGCTATTTCTTCAAGAAGATAGTAATCATTTACTAAATCTCCAACAGATGCTTCACCTTTTTTATTCGTAGTTAAAGTAGTTATTGAACTTCCGAATTTACTTCCATCTTTGTCAGATGCATAAACGTTAAACTTAGCCCCTTCTAGTGGTGCATTAGTCACAGAGTCTTGTTTTAGTATAGATAATGAATACTTTTTACCTTCTGCTTCACCACCAGGTGTCAGAGTTTTTATCCAAGATTCAGATGTTAAAGAAACTTTATTTGGTTTATCTACTTTGCCACCATCATCATTAGAACCTTCTGTAACAACTTCACCTTCTAATTTTGAATTATTGTGATAAAGTGTTCCATTTGGTGGTGTTTTACCTAAAGCAACATCATACATAATACGGATATTATCACTTGGTAAAATATCTCTTAAGAATTTTACTGTAAATCCTCTATTATCTGCATTGAAAGTTACTTTATAATCTGTTTCTGGTAATGGTTTGGCAGTTGCTGGATAGTTATCCAGACGATATACACCGTCAGTAGGAGTATATGTAAATGTACCATATTCTACTTTAACAGAACTTGGATCAATAGTACCATCTGAAAATGCTAAGTTATCAGTAACTACAACATTTTTCATATGTTTACCATCAGCATTTACTTTAATTTTATAACGTAAGTCTGATGATTTACTTTCTCTTTGCCAACCTTCTTTTTGATACCAACTTTAGGTTGAACAGGAGCTCCTTTATATTTAAGTTTATCACCTTCAACTTTTTTTCCATCAACAGTTAAATTGAAGTCAAGGTCTTTTTCTCCTGATACTTTCTCATGGTCTACACGCCCATAAAAGAAGAAATCTCCAATTACTTCTGCGTGTTTACTTGGATAGTCAGTATATGTAAAAACAAGGTTTTTCTTTTTCATATCAACTGCTGCATTTGCTACAACTTCAGAAGTATTGTTTTTGTCAACAATATTGAATGTTCTATTTTTATCAGCATAAGTACTACCAAATTGGAATTGATCAGGTATTCCTATAGTTGATGTATCTCCTTGTTTTACTTTTGAAGGATTAGGTATGCTAAACTCTGCACTAACTTTGAAAGTTTCCCATGGTGCTAAAGCATGATCAACTTTTCCACCTTCATTTTTTTCCACACGGACATTAGACACATCAATCTTCTTCTCAGTTGATTCTGCAGCCTTAGCTTTACCTTGGTCAAAAAATGATAATCCAGTTACTGCGCACATTACAAACAGTAATACACCTAAAAATTTAAAAACTGCTTTTTTCATTAATATTTCCCTCCTTTTTTATAAATTTACAGTTTTCTTGAAAGTACAAATATCATTTAAAATATTTATATATTTGTTTCTTTCATCTATAATAGTATCACTTTTAGTATATATTTGTCAAATTAATTTTAGGAATCGTTTTATATGTTTGATATTATAGGTTTTAATTATATTTTTAATATAATTTTATTTTATAAAGTTAGTGTTTCTGTTTAGAAATTTAATATCTATATTATCATTATTATATTAACAAATATCATAGTACTAATAGCTGTATTAGTATTGTTTTTTTATTTGCTATGGTAGGAGTTTAGTTTTTACCCTAGTAATTAATATATATTATTAATTAAATACAATACAAAAATACCCTTAGAACTTTAATTCCTAAGGGTATTTTTTGGAAAATATACAATTATTTATTGTCTTCTTTTCGTTTTCTTAATAAACCAAATGATAGCAATGATAATAGACCAAAACCTAAAGATGTTGCACTTTGTGCTTCCATACCTGTATTACTTAATATTTTCTCTCCAGACTTACGTATTTTTGTTGCAACTTTATTATTGTCAGCATCAAAATTATGTTTTTCTGGATTTGCAGGTGTTTCTGGTTCAGCCGGTTTTTCTGGCTCAACTGGTTTTTCTGGCTCGGCTGGTGTTTCTGGTTCAGATGGTTTCTCTGGTTCAGCTGGTTTTTCTGGCTCGGCTGGTGTTTCTGGTTCAGATGGTTTTTCCGGTTCAGCTGGTTTCTCTGGCTCAGATGGTTTTTCCGGTTCAGATGGTTTTTCCGGTTCAGCCGGTTTTTCAGGTTCAGATGGTTTCTCTGGTTCAGATGGTTTCTCTGGCTCAGATGGTTTTTCTGGCTCAGATGGTTTCTCTGGCTCAGATGGTTTTTCTGGCTCAGATGGTTTTTCTGGCTCAACTGGTTTCTCTGGTTCAGCCGGTTTTTCTGGTTCAGTTGGTTTCTCTGGTTCAGTTGGTTTCTCTGGCTCAGATGGTGTTTCTGGTTCCGTTGGTTTCTCTGGTTCAGCCGGTTTTTCTGGCTCAGCCGGTTTTTCTGGTTCAGATGGTTTTTCTGGTTCCGTTGGTTTCTCTGGCTCAGATGGTTTTTCAGGTTCAGCTGGTTTCTCTGGTTCAGATGGTTTTTCTGGCTCAGCTGGTTTCTCCGGTTCAGATGGTTTTTCTGACTCAGATGGTTTTTCTGGTTCAGATGGTTTTTCTGGCTCAGCTGGTTTTTCTGGCTCAGCTGGTTTTTCTGGCTCAGATGGTTTCTCTGGTTCAGATGGTTTCTCTGGTTCAGATGGTTTCTCTGGTTCAGCTGGTTTTTCTGGTTCCACAGCCTTACCATTCAATTTAGATTCTGCTTCTTTAACTTTAGCTACTAATTGATTAACTTCATTTTGTGATAAGTTTTTGTTTAATGCTTCTTTTGCTTCTTCTAAAAGTTTATCATATTCACCTTTCAGATCATTATCAGCATTAATATACTTATCATTATTTTTCAACTCTGAGCTATTATCTACTAATAATTTAAGTTCAGTTTTATCAGTATCTGCACCATTTAACGCATCTTTGGCTTCTTGTAGTTTAACTTTCGCTGCATCTACTTCCGCTTGTGTTACATTTTCTTTAACTATCACTGCTTTGGCTTCTTCTACTGCTTTGTTGTATGCTTCTTGTTTATCTGCATCAGCATTGTAGTATTTAGCGTTGCTATCTTTTGTTGCACTTTCGTCAGCTAAGTTTTGTAGAGCTTCTTTGTTTGTATCCAGTCCGTTTAATGCATCTTTCGCTTCTTGTAGTTTAGCTTTCGCTGCATCGATTTCTGCTTGCGTTACATTTTCTTTAGCTAACACAGCTTTCGCTTCTTCTACTGCTTTATCATACGCAGCTTGTTTGTCTGAATCGGCATTGTAGTATTTATCATTAGCGTCTTTCGTTGCACTTTCGTCAGCTAAGTTTTGTAGAGCTTCTTTGTTTGTATCCGCTCCGTTTAACGCATCTTTGGCTTCTTGTAGTTTTGCTTCCGCTGCATCTACTTCTGCTTGCGTTACATTTTCTTTAGCTAATACAGCTTTTGCTTCCCCTACTGCTTTATCATATGCAACTTGCTTGTCTGAATCGGCATTGTAGTATTTAGCATCAGTTTCTTTCATTGCACTTTCGTCTGATAATTCTTGTAATTTTGCTTTATCAGTGTCTGCTCCGTTCAATGCATCCTTCGCTTCTTGTAGCTTCGCTTTCACTGCATCGATTTCTGATTGTGTTACATTTTCTTTAGCTAACACAGCTTTTGCCTCTTCTACGGCTTTATTGTATGCTTCTTGTTTATCCGCATCTGCATTATAGTATTTAGAATTACTGTCTTTTTCATTACTTTCATCAGCTAACGCTTGTAATTTTTCCTTAGCAGTTTGATCTCCATTCAATGCATCCTTCGCTTCTTGTAACTTCGCTTTCACTGCATCTACTTCTGCTTGCGTTACATTCTCTTTAGTTAACACAACTTTTGCTTCTTCTACTGCCTTATCGTATGTAGCTTGTTTCTCTGCATCGGCATTGTAGTATTTAGCGATAGCATCTTTTGTTGCACTTTCATCTGATAGTTCTTGTAATTTAGATTTATCAGTGTCTGCTCCGTTTAATGCGTCTTTGGCTTCTTGTAGTTTTGTTTTCGCTGCATCTACTTCTGCTTGTGATACATTCTCTTTAGCTAATGTTGCTTTCGCTTCTTCTACTGCTTTATTATATGCAGCTTGTTTTTCTGAATCAGCGTTATAGTATTTAGAGTTACTATCTTTAGTATTACTTTCATCAGCTAATTTTTGTAAACTATCTTTATCTGTATTATTGCCATCTAAATCTTCTATTATTTCTTTAAGATTTTTCACTACTTCATCTACAGTTTTTTGATAAGCGTATGGGTCAGCTGACAACTTCTTAGCTTCTTCTATAGCTTCATCATATTCTTTTTTAGCTTCCTCGCTTGCATTATAATATTTAGAATTATTTTTAATAGAATCTTGATCAGCAATTAGTTTATTTAACTCTGTATAATTAGTAGGTTTCCCATCTAAAGCATTTTTAGCAGCTTTAACTTCTTCAACCATTTTATCAATTTCATCTTGAGTCACATTTGGTTTAACAAGTGTTTCTTCTGCTTTTTTCACAACATTATAATAATTTAAAAGTGATTCTTCACTTGCATTATAATATTTAGAATCTTTTGTAACCTCATCAGAATTTTTTAATTCTACTTGTTTTTCTAATTCTGTTTTATTAGTATCCGCTCCGTTTAATGCGTCTTTGGCTTCTTGTAGTTTTGATTTCGCTGCATCTATTTCTGCTTGTGTTACATTTTCTTTAGCTAATACTTTTTTAGCTTCTTCTACTGCTTTATCATACGCAGCTTGTTTTTCTGAATCGGCATTGTAGTATTTAGCATTAGCGTCTTTCGTTGCACTTTCGTCAGCTAAGTTTTCTAGAGCTTCTTTGTTTGTATCCGCTCCGTTTAATGAATCTTTTGCTTCTTGTAGTTTTGCTTTAACCGCATCGATTTCTGCTTGCGTTACATTTTCTTTAGTTAACACAGCTTTTGCTTCTTCTACTGCTTTATTGTATGCTTCTTGTTTTTCTGAATCAGCATTGTAGTATTTAGCGTTGCTAGCTTTTGTTGCACTTTCATCAACTAAACCTTGTAATCTCTCTCTATTTGTTTGATCACCATTTAGTGAGTCTTTAGCTTTTTGTAACTTATCTTTAGCTGCATCAATCTCTGCTTGCGTTACATTTTCTTTTGATAACACAGCTTTCGCTTCTTCTACCGCTTTGTCGTAATCTGCTTTTCTAGATTCATCCGCATTGTAGTATTTAGCGTTGCTGGCTTTTGTTGCACTTTCATCTGATAGTTCTTGTAATTTAGATTTATCAGTATCTACACCATTTAACGCGTCTTTGGCTACTTGTAGTTTTGCTTTTGCTGCATCGATTTCTGCTTGTGTTACATTCGCTTTAGTTAACACAGCTTTTGCTTCTTCTACCGCTTTATCATATGCAGCTTGTTTGTCTGCATCGGCGTTGTAGTATTTTGAGTTTGTTCCTTTCGTTGCACTCTCATCAGCAAGATTTTGTAGAGCTTCTTTATTTGTGTCTGCTCCGTTTAACTCATCTTTCGCTTCTTGTAGTTTTGCTTTTGCTGCATCTACTTCTGCTTGCGTTACATTTTCTTTTGATAACACAGCTTTCGCTTCTTCTACTGCCTTATCATATGCAGCTTGTTTGTCTGCATCAGCATTGTAGTATTTAGCGTTAGCGTCTTTCGTTGCACTCTCATCAGATAAGTTTTGTAGGGCTTCTTTGTTTGTGTCTGCTCCGTTTAATGCATCTTTTGCTTCTTGTAATTTAGCTTTCGCTGCATCGATTTCTGTTTGTGATACATTTTCTTTCGCTAATACTGCTTTCGCTTCTTCTACTGCTTTGTCAAATACTTCTTTTTTAGCTTCATCAGCATTGTAGTATTTAGAACTATTAGGTGTGTTTTCTGATTCGTCTGTTAAGTCCTGTAATGGTTTCTTATTAGTTGTAGTTCCATTAAGATCTGAATTAGCATTTTCTATTTTTGTTTTTTCTGCGTTCACTTCATCTTGTGTAGCATTATCTTTAGCCAATAATTTTTTAGCTTCTTCTATCGCTTTATCAAGAACAGCTTTTTTCTCTGGATTAGCATTATAATATTTCGCATTATTATTTCTATTATCTTCAACTTCTTTTATTAATTTTGCTAATTCTGCTTTATTAGTTTCTTTACCTCTTAATAATCTTTCAGAATCTATTAAATATGTTTTTACAGTATCAATTTCTTCTTGAGTTGCATTTTTCTTAGTTAATAATTCTTTTGCTTCTTTTATTAAAGTGTCACGCCATTCTTTAATTGCTGGAGTAGAGTTATAATATTTAGGAGATTTTATTATTTCCTCATTTTTTTCTAATAATTTTTCTAACTCTTTCGTATTCGTTGGTTCTCCATTTAATGCATCTTTCGCTTCTTGTAATTTTGCTTTCGCTGCATCTACTTCTGTTTGTGCTACATTCTCTTTAACTAATACCGCTTTCGCTTCTTCTACTGCTTTATCGTATGCAGCTTGTTTGTCAGAGTTTGCATTGTAGTATTTAGAATCCGTTTCTTTCGTATTACTCTCATCTGCTAAGTTTTGTAGTGCTTCTTTATTTGTGTCTGTTCCATTTAACGCATCTTTAGCTTGTTGTAGTTTAGCTTTCGCTGCATCTATTTCTGCTTGCGTTACATTTTCTTTAGCTAATGCAGCTTTTGCATCTTCTACCGCTTTATTGTATGCAGCTTGCTTGTCTGCATCAGCGTTGTAATATTTAGAATTTGTATCTTTTGTACTACTTTCATCTGCTAGGTTTTGTAGTGCTTCTTTATTTGTGTCTGCTCCATTTAACGCATCTTTAGCTTGTTGTAGTTTAGCTTTCGCTGCATCTATTTCTGCTTGCGTTACATTTTCTTTCGTTAATACTGCTTTCGCTTCTTCTACCGCCTTATTGTATGCAGCTTGCTTATCTGCATCAGCATTATAGTATTTAGAATTGCTATCTTTTGTTGCACTTTCGTCAGCTAAGTATTGTAGAGCTTCTTTGTTTGTGTCTGCTCCGTTTAATGCATCTTTCGCTTCTTGTAGTTTTGCTTTCGCTGCATCTATTTCTGTTTGTGATACATTTTCTTTAGCTAATACAGCTTTTGCTTCTTCTACCGCTTTATTGTATGCAGCCTGCTTGTCTGCATCAGCATTGTAGTATTTAGAGTTTGTATCTTTCGTTGCACTCTCATCAGCAAGATTTTGTAGAGCTTCTTTGTTTGTGTCTGCTCCGTTTAATGCATCTTTCGCTGCTTGTAGTTTTGCTTTCGCTGCATCGATTTCTGTTTGTGATACATTTTCTTTAGCTAATACAGCTTTTGCATCTTCTACCGCTTTATTGTATGCAGCCTGCTTGTCTGCATCAGCATTGTAGTATTTAGAGTTTGTATCTTTCGTTGCACTCTCATCAGCAAGATTTTGTAGAGCTTCTTTATTTGTGTCTGCTCCATTTAATGCATCTTTCGCTTGTTGTAGTTTAGCTTTCGCTGCATCGATCTCTGCTTGCGTTACATTTTCTTTCGTTAACACTACTTTCGCTTCTTCTACTGCTTTGTTGTATGCTTCTTGTTTGTCTGCATCGGCGTTGTAGTATTTAGAGTTTGTATCTTTCGTTGCACTCTCATCAGCTAAGTTTTGTAGAGCTTCTTTGTTTGTGTCCGCTCCATTTAACGCATCTTTCGCCGCTTGTAGTTTAGATTTTGCCGCATCTACTTCTGCTTGTGTTACATTTTCTTTAGCTAATACAGCTTTTGCTTCTTCTACCGCTTTATTATATGCAGCTTGCTTGTCTGCATCAGCGTTATAGTATTTAGAATTACTATCTTTTGTTGTACTTTCATCAGCTAAGTTTTGTAGAGCTTCTTTATTTGTGTCCACTCCATTCAACGCATCTTTCGCCGCTTGTAGTTTAGATTTTGCCGCATCTACTTCTGCTTGTGTTACATTTTCTTTAGCTAATACAGCTTTTGCTTCTTCTACCGCTTTATTGTATACAGCTTGCTTGTCTGCATCAGCATTGTAATATTTAGAATTTGTATCTTTTGTACTACTTTCATCAGCTAAGTTTTGTAGAGCTTCTTTATTTGTGTCTGCTCCATTTAATGCATCTTTTGCTTCTTGTAATTTAGCTTTCGCGGCATCTACTTCTTCTTGAGATACATTTTCTTTCGCTAATACTGCTTTCGCCTCTTCTACTGCTTTATTATACTCAGCTTGTTTGTCCGCATCTGCATTGTAGTATTTAGCATTACTATCTTTTGTTTTACTTTCATCAGCTAATGATTGTAGTATTTCTGTATTTGTTTTATCTCCATTTAACGCATCTTTTGCTGCTTGTAGTTTAGCTTTTGCTGCATCTACTTCCGCTTGCCTTACATGATCTCTAGATAATGCTTTATTAGCTTCTTCAATTGCTTTATCATATGCTTCTTTTTTATCTGCATCTGCATTATAGTAATAGCTATAACCATTTTTCATATCACTATCTTTGACTAATTCTAATAATTCTTCAATATTTGTATTTTTACCATTCAATGCATTTTTAGCTGCTTCTAATTTAGCTTTCGCTGCATCTATCTCTGCTTGAGTTACATTCTCCTTAGCTAACACCACTTTTGCTTCTTCTACCGCTTCGTTATATGCATCTTGTTTTCCAGTATCTGCATTGTAGTAATTAGGGTTATAATCTTTTTCATTACTTTCATTAGCTAAACTTTGTAATGGAGCTTTATTAGTATCTTTACCATTTAAAGCTGTTTTTGCTGCTTCTAATTTTTCTTTCGCTGCATCTATTTCTGTTTGAGTTGCATTTTCTTTAGCTAACACAGCTTTTGCCGCTTCTACAGCTTTATCATATTCGGCTTTCTTAGCCTCATCTGCATTATAGTATTTAGAATTACTATCTTTCATATTACTCTCATCAGCTAACACTTGTAGTCTTTCTTTCTGAGTTTTATCACCATTAAGTGCATCTTTTGCCGCTTGTAATTTAGCTTTTACAGCATCTACTTCTTTTTGAGTTGCATTTTCTTTCCCTAATACTTGTTTAGCTTCTTTTACCGCGTTATCATAGTCAGTTTTCTTAGCTGCTTCAGCATTATAGTATTTAGAATCACTATCTTTTGTATTACTTTCATCCGCTAAACTTTGTAACGGAGCTTTATTAGTATCTTCTCCATTTAGCCCTGCTTTAGAATCTTCTATAAATTTAATCAATCCATCTATTTCTTTTTGATTAAGTAAACTACCTCTTCCTTGGTTTTCTCCATGAATTTTTGCAAATTGAGCACTTTGATCATATTGTTTCTTAGCACTTTCATCTGCATTATAATATTTTGGACTATTTTTAACTTTATCTATTTCATTATAAAGTGGCCAGAATTTAGAATAATCAGTATCTTTTCCATCTAATGCAGCGTCTGTTTCTAGTATTTTTGCTTTTGCCGCATCTACTTCTGCTTGAGTTACATTTTCTTTTAATAATAGTTCTCTAGCTTTTTCTACAGCATTATAATGCGCTTCTTGTTTTTCTTCTGCTGCATTATAACTTCTACTAGAACTATATGTTTTCCACGATTCATCAACTAATTTCTTAAGTTCTTGAGCATTAGTTTCTGTACCATTTAATGCATCTTTTGCTGCTTTTAGTTTATCTTTTGCTGCATCAATTTCTTTTTGTGTAACATTTTCTTTCGCTAATACTTTTTTAGCTTCTTCTTCAGCTTTATCGTATGCTAGTTTTTTCTCAGGATCAGAATTGTAGTACTTAGAATTACTATCTTTTTCGTTACTTTCATTTACCAAAATTTCTAGTTTTTCTTTAGTAGATTGATTACCATTTAAAGCTTCTTTTGCTGCATCTATTTTTTCTTTTGCTGCATCTATTTCAGCTTGAGAAATGTTTTCTCTACTTAATAGTTCTTTCACATCTTCAATAGCTTTATCATACGCAACTTTTCTATCGTCATCAGCATTATAGTATTTCTCATTGCTACCTTTACTATTACTTTCTTCAACTAGATTTTGTAAATCCTCTCTACGTATTCTATCACCGTTTAAGGCATCTCTTGCAGCTTCTAATTGTTTTTTCGCAAGATTAACTTCTTCTTGTGTTGCTTTTTCTTTTGCTAATACTTTTTGAGCCTCTTCTACCGCTAAGTCATATACAAATTTTCTAGAGTCTTCTGCTTTAGTATATTTATCTTCCTTAGTTTTATTTTCTAAGTCTTTTACTAATTTAGATAAATCAGTTTTATCTGTTTCTTTACCATCTAATGATTTTACAATATAACGTAAATAACTTTCTATTTTTCCTACATCACTCTGCGTTACATTTTCTTTTGTTAGTAAAGCTTTAGCATCTTTTATACGTTTTTCATATAATGCTTTTTTCTCTGGATCTGCATTATAAAATTCGTGACTATTTAAAACTGCTTCTTCTCTGTCTATATAGCCTTGCAATTCTTCAAAATTAGTCGGTTGTCCATCTAACTCATTTTTTGCTTTTTCTAATTTTGTTTTTGCTTCTTCTATTTCTGCTTGTGTTGAATTTGCTTTAGCTAATACCGCTTTTGCTTCTTCTACCGCTTCATCATAAGCTATAAATTCTCCACCAGAAGCATTATAGTATTTATAATTGGTATTTTTAGAATTACTTTCATCTACTAATTTTTGTAAAGCTTCTTTATCAGTTGCTTTTCCATCTAAATCTTCAATGATTTCTTTAAGATTTTTTACTGTTTCATCAACGTTTTTTTGATAAGCTTCTGGATTGCTTGCTAATTTCTTAGCTTCTTCTATTGCTTCATCATATTCTTTTTTTGCTGCATCACTAGCATTAAAGTATTTAGGATCATTGTGCATAGTGTTTTGAGCAGCTATTAGTTTGTTTAACTCTTCATAATTTGTTGGTTGTCCATCTAATGCATTTTTAGCTGCTTCTACTTCTTCTTTCAATTTATCAATTTCAGTTTGAGTAGCATTTGATTTAGCTAATATTTCTTCTGCTTTTTTCACCGTATTATAGTAGTTTAATAATGCGTCTTTACTTGCATTATAATACTTAGGATCTTTTGTTACTTCATCAGAGTTACTTAATTCTACTAATTTTTGTAATTTCGATTTATCTGTTTCAGCACCATTTAATGCATCTTTAGCTGCTTGTAACTTAGCTCTTGCCGCATCTGTTTCTTTTTGAGTTGCATTTTCTTTTGATAATACTTGTTTAGCTGCTTCTACTTCTTTATCATATGCAGCCTTTTTAGCTTCATCCGCATTATAATATTTAGAATTTTCTTCTTTATTTTCTGTTGCTAATTTTTGTAATTCAGCTTTGTCTGTAGGACGACCAGTTAATTCACCTTTAGATTCTAACGTGAATTTTATTAATTCATTAATACTTTCTTGTGAAGTGTGGTTATCTTCACCACTATCTAGCCCTTCAATTACTGCTTGTATATCATCAATATTTGTTTCATAAAAACTTTTCGCTTCCTCTGAAGCATTATAATATTGTGGACTATTTTTAATATTATCAATTTCGTTATAAAGCTCTCTTAATTTTGAGTAATCAGTTGGTTTCCCATTTAATGCATTTTTAGCCTCATTAATTTTTGCTACTACGGCATTTATTTCTGTCTGAGAAATAGGTGCTTTTGCTGCTTTTGTTTTTCCTTCAGCAATAGCATTATTATAGGCAGTTACTTTGGCCTTATCAGTTTCATTATAATATTTTTCGTTTGTTTTTTTAAATTCATCATCAGCATTAATTAAATTATTTAACTGACCTTTATTTGTTACAGCGACATTTTGCAGTTTTTTAACTTCTAGTGTAAGGTCATTTGTTACTTCGTTAGTACGTCTTTGAGCTGTTCTTCTATCGGCTAAAACTTTTTTAGCTTCTGCCAATGCTTTATCAAATGCACTTCGTTGAGCTGGTGTAGCATTTAAATAATGTTCACTATTTTTAACTGTATCTCCAGTTGCAATCCATCCTTTTAGACCTTTCACATCAACTCCAGGAAGAGCTCTTGCATCTCTATCATTATCTGTTTCTATTTCTTCTTTTTTTGCTACTTCTTTATTTTCGAGTTGTTTAGCTAAAACTTTTCCAATAATATTATTTACTTTATTAGTAATATCGTCAACTTCAGTTTGATCTGTATTTCTCTTATAAAGTACAGAGTTAGCTTCTATAATAACAGTACTTAAAGAATTTTTACTTTTTTCATCAACATTTTCAGCACTTTGTAATTCAGTTGCTTCTTTTATGGCAACTTCTAACATTACTTTATCTACTTCTTCGGTTACTTCTTGATTAGATTCAATACTTTTATTTGTTTCTTCTTTTTTAGCAACTTCAGGAGTATTTACTGATTCTTCATTATCTACTGATCTTCTGACTCTTTTTTTATTAGTTATTTCCTCATTAACAACTTCTTCACTAGTAGCTTCTTTTTTAGCTGTTTCTTTATTGACAGCTTCTTCACTAGTAGCTTCTTTTTCTGTTGTTTCTTTATTGACAGTTTCTTTACTAATTACTTCTTTTTTAGCTGTTTTTTTATTATCATTTTCTTTACTAATTACTTCTTCAGCTGTTTCATATGAAGTAGGTTGTTCAGTTACTACCGGTTTACTATTAGCTTGTTGTATATTTTGATTACTATTTACAGAAATATTTTTTTCTTGTTTAACTTCTATTTTATTAGTACTAGTTTCTTCAGTTACTTCTGCGGCATGAGCAACACTACCCATACCAAAGAAAATAGATGCTGCAACAGCTACTGATGCTGCTCCAACAGTGAATTTTTTTATAGAATAACGTGTTACTTTTTCTCCATCTTTTTCTAGGTGTAGTTTATAATTATTTTTCCCTATCATAATATATATTTCCTTTCTCCATATAATCCTATTTTTTTGATTATATATATAAAATACCATTCTCTATTATCCTACATTATATTAATTTTTGTCTATTAAAAAAATACTAAATTAATAATAATTTTATATATAATTTTCTAGGTTATAAACAAGCTATCTCTTGCGTTAATTTATCTTTACCGATGAGATTACCATTATTTAGTAGACATAAATATTTACTTTATTAATTATTTTTTCCAGAAAGCTATTTAGAACAAAATAAATACACTATAACTGTAAAATTATAGTGTATTTTTATTATTATATTAAAGGTTTATCTTTTATATATTATGCAGAAGCTCCACTTGTTGCATCAGCTGCCGGTGCTGCTGGCGCCGCTCCATGTCCTCCAGCATTAGATGCTCCACTCGTTGCATCAGCTGCTGGTGCTGCTTGGTGGTATCCTCCAGCTGCCGCTGCTCCTGCTGGTACTAATGCTTGACCAGTTTGTTTTAAATACCAATCTACGATAGGCTTAAAGTCTAAGATATATTCATTGATTCCAGCATATTTACCATCTTTGTCATACATTGCTTGGTAGTTATGTACAACATATTTATCTGGTCCATGAGTTGGAACGTGTGTACGGAATACATCTACTTGACCTGAACGTAGTAAACCTACTAACCAGTTTACACTTCCATATACTCTTTCTGGGTGAACATTAGATAATGAACATCCTACTTGTTCTGGACGACGTTTTGCTAACATTTCATAATCTTCTTTATTGTAGTTATAGTATAAGAATTGGTTGTTACTGTCAGCGTAAGTTAATTCCATCGGCATTGAGTTTAAAAAGTAATTTAATTGATCTACTGTTAAGATACCACGATCTAATTTCACGTAAGTATCACCTGATACAGCATTAACTTTTTCTGCTGCTTTTTCATACCAGTCATCAGCATTTCCATCAACATCCTCAATTGTAGTAGAAATTTTTCCACTTGCTGTTAAATCTTCTGGTGGAGTTGGCTTTCTTTCTGCTAATGATTGAGCCACTGTAGCAAATTTAACAAATTTAGTTAAACAAGTACGTAAGTATCCAATTGTACCTTCATCTTTAAGGTTTCCATTTTCATCAAACGCTTCTTTAGCTTTTCCTAAAAGGAACTCATTACCTGGGAATACAATTGCATTAACTCCCGGAGCATCCAAAATTTGACGTAAGTGTAATTGGGCACGTGATGATCCTTGATCATAATATGATGCACCTACAACCATTACTGGTTTATTTTCAAATGGGTGCAATTCATAAGATAACCACTCTAAAGCACTTTTTAGTGAAGCAGTAATTGTGTGGTTATGTTCAGGTGTTGAAATAATTACTCCATCTGCTTGTAATATTTTACGGTTCATCACTAATAAGTCTTTATTTTCAGTTGAATGATCTTCATCTTGGTTAAACATTGGTAAATTTGTAATATCTAATAACTCTAAAGTAAATAAATCTTTATATTCTCTAGCGATAAATTCCATTAATTTACGGTTGTACGATATTTCTGCATTTGATCCTACGATTCCTACTAATTTCATGTTTTCTACACTCCTATCTTATTTTAAATCTTCCCATGAGAAGTTTTCAATTTCTTTTTCAGCTTGTTTATGTGCATGCATTAATTTTTCAGTAATTTTAATGAATAATAAAAAGTCTGCAAATAAACTATCTAACTTAGCAACTGTTTCTGGGTTAGAAATATCACCAGCTTCATCAAAAGCTTGTAATGAGCGTCCTAGCAAGAACTCTGAACTTGGCATTACACGTGCTTTTACTTCTGGAGAGTCTAAAATTTGACGAATATGTGCTTGAGCTCTTGATGAACCTAAAGTCCCGTAAGATGCACCTGTTAACATTACTGGTTTATCTAATAATGGGTGGATTCCATAAGATAACCAAGCGATAACACTCATAAGTGATGCTGGTACAGCGTGATCATACTCTGGACTACTAATAATTACTCCATCTGCAGCTTCTATTTTTGCAGCTATTTCTGTAATTGCCTCTGGCACCTTTTTATCTGCTGGTTTGTTGAATAAAGGTATATCCTTAATTTCTACTAATTCAATCTCAGCTTTTTCTGCAAAATGTTTTTGAATAAATTGTAATAATTGACGGTTTGTCGATTTTTTAGAGTTTGTTCCTACTATCCCTACTAATTTTACCATTTTTTTAGTTCCTTTCGATGTATTAATATTCGTTTTATTAGGTTGTATCATTTCCTCATTTTTAAAAATACGAGTATTATTTTTTGTACGTTTATTCTTAATCAATTTGTTGCCTACCTCTCTTATCTTTCTAAGAATTTTTATTAACATTTATTCTATTATCCTATCTAATATTCCTTTAGAATAATAAACTTTACCCTCGACTGTTACAACAATTCCTTCTATTTCAGGTATTTCTTCTAAAGTATTCATTATTGTTTCAATACTCTGACCGTACAGTCGTGTAGTCCAAATTTCACCATCTACTGATAACTTAGATAAAATCGTTAATCCAGCTATTTCAGTCTCAACGGGATAGCCTGTTTTTGGGTCTATTATATGGTGGTAAGTTTTCCCATCTATCCCTGTATATTTACGTTCATATACCCCTGAAGTCACTACTGATTCATCATGTATTCTAAGTATACATATATGATTACCACGACTTTCAGTTGGATTTTGAATACCTATTCGCCAATGAAAGTCATTATTGTGTAACGCAGGACCAAAGGTAACTACATTACCCCCTAAATTTATTAGGCCTGAATTTATACCTGCGTTTTTAAGATAGTTTACAATTAAATCTGCTATGTAGCCTTTCGCTAGCGCTCCTAAGTTTATTTCCATATTTTTCTTAGTGAGATATACTGATTTCTGGCTGTCATTTAACTCTATACAGTTAGGGTCAGTAATCTTTAGTAATGCTTGGATCTCATCATTCGTTGGTACTCTTGCATCAGAAAAACCAATACGCCACGCTTGTATTATAGGTCCAACAGCAATATTCAATAAACTTTGCGGTGCTAAACTATGAATTTTCCCTAAGCGAATTAACTCATATAAATCACGGTGAACAACAACAGGTTTAATACCAGCATTGTGATTAATTTCCATTAATTCAGAATCATCATCATTGGCACTAAATCTATCTTTGTACATCTCTAACAATATAACTACATCATCAAAAATTCTCTCTATGTTTTCTTGATCATATAAAACTATATCGATAGATGCACCCATCAATTTTATCGTTCTTGATTTTAGTTGCACTTTTTCACCTCCAGACTACATAATCTCAGAAAGAAAAGCTTTATCGCCCGTATATTTTACAATAAGCCCGTATATTTTACAATAAATAGTATCTGATACAACAAAGAAAAAATATAAATACTTTCCTTATGAGGTAATTATATAACAACAATAAAGATAATGCAAGCTAATATTTTATTATATTTGAAGAAAGTAGTTTATGTTTCATATAAAACCGTAACCTTGTATCCTTATTGCTAAAGGTTTCTTATAGAATATAGATATTATTAACAAATAAAATATTTTATTACTTATTTATTATTTTATAGAAATAAGTAAACTGTTTCATTTTTTTGTATTATTCTGTTTTATTCTTAAGTAATGAAATATTTTTTTCATAGTTATGACAAAACAAAAGTTATATTAAAGGAAAAACATTGATAAATTAAAGTTTATTGCACAAGACACATTTCGTCCACATATTAAGTAACTATAATAATTATTTTTACTAATCATCTCTTTTTCTATTTTATTAAAATATTATTTCCTGTAACATAAAACTGATTTATAAAAAAACTAGACTATTTTTATAAGTAAAAACAATAATCAATAATCTTTCTATTTATAATGATTACTAAAAAAATTTTTTTCTTTATTTAATATTTTTAAAAAAATAAATTTAATCGATATCTTCTCTCAATTAAAAAAAGACTAGTAATTTTAGTTACTAGTCTTTTTCTGCTTTTTACTGTTTAA